>Ga0123342_1003549_pt1 | contig 24920 bp, 11 predicted proteins | sample Turbeawhitnodule_FD_89960 | JGI IMG/M metagenome (GOLD analysis project Ga0123342, IMG submission 89960) | Root nodule microbial communities of legume samples collected from Mexico - Turtle bean Mexico white nodule | ecosystem: Host-associated > Plants > Roots > Nodule | place: Mexico: Nepantla... | reverse complement strand
CACTTATATACAATGAAAGGCTCTAATCTCTAGTCGATGTGGGATCTCCAACACACCCCCCTCACGCCGAGACTGCCAACTCGTGCGTGAGACTATATATTATGGGTGGTCCGATAGCGGGTGACACGATAGGCCCAACAAATACTCGCTAGGATAGGCTTGAAATGGCTTTGATACCATATTAAGAAGTGAACTTTAAGCCTAACTCAACCCCATAAAACCGGCTCATAGGGTTGAGGTTTGCACCCACTTATATACAATGAAAGGCTCTAATCTCTAGTCGATGTGGGATCTCCAACAAGAAGCATTGCGGGGAGGTCCCAAAAGACGCTAATGTAAGGGGGGTGCGTGAGACAACCTCGTCAAGGAGAGGCACAGGACATGCAGTGGAGTTAGACAACAATTCTTGCACGATGGTGGTTGATGCAAACTTTGGTTGTGTTAGCTCGTAGGAGAAAGCGGGCTCATTGATGGTGAAAGGAGGATCGCAGTGACACCATAAAGAGTTTCTCTATTGTTGTGAATTGTGTGAATGATCACACATGTAAATCCTTTATGTATAATCATTCAATGTATAATATAGGGAAACCTAATAATGGATAATGTCCCTCTCATTATCTGCTGTACATATTTCCCTAATCACTAAGATCAAACCATATCTTTTACAAAATTAAATGAACCTTTCAACAAGAGTAAACCATGCACACAAATATAATTCAAGAGAATCAAAAGTAGCAAAATCACATAGCAAGAGATTTGTTGACACAATGCAAGGGAGTTTATGGTATTGTTTGGTTGAGAGGAGGGGCCACAATGGGGGAGGATGGAAATGATAAAGGGAAGTGGGAAAAGAAAAGTGAATAAATAATTTTAAAAAAATGGAGACAAATTGTATTATCTCTCTTTTTGTCACTTCTCCATTTCTCTTCAACCAAACAACTTAGGTTTCTACTTTATTTTTCATCTATTCCTCCACTCTTCCAATTTATTTCCATCTAACCTATTTCTCTCTTGTCTATCAAACAAATCATAAAATTCACATGGGTGAACAAGATATCATATAAACATGGTATTTGAGTCAAAAGAATATGGAATAAGCAGCAACTAATGACCTTTAAGCCTAGTATTATACTTTTATCGTCACAGACTTCAGATTTAGAATAAAAAAAACATTGAAACTGACTTCAGATTTTTGCATCAGAATAAAAAGAAGTGATACTGGCATTTGGTAACTGAATTCCAATATGTAAAACTAATGGAAGCAAACTACTAGCGAAAACAATCAATATCTGAATGTCCTAAGTGAAGCATTAAAGATTGGTAACCACGACTCAGCAAAGCATCCAGTCCATAATTACTATAGTTCTAAAAAATTTCCAACTTTTTTCAAATACTAACAATGGTAATATTTTCCAGTTGATCGAGCATCTATCATAACATTGCCAATCATTTCTGCATAAATCTGCATAAAAAAGTAAACTGGGTCAGACCACGCAAGCTTGAAATGTATATTTAAAAGGGGAAAGCTGAAGAATATGCACTATAAATCATTATTTAGAGCATTATTGGGAATGGGGTAAATTGCTTTTCTCACATGTTATAAAAGATTAGACCAATACATAATTACAAATGCACAGGGAAGACTAACTGTATAGTTTCATTCACCTTGCAAGCTGTATCAAACCCAAAACTTGTGGGAACTTCTTTGCATTTCAAATCACCATCAATGGTTTTAGGGCACCCAATCACACGAGTTTTAATATTTTTACTCCTGTATAATCCAAATCAGACAAACAATAGTTAAACAGAAACAGTGTCATATTATGAAAGGTAATTTTTTTTCTCTAATGTGTATATGCCAAACAATTTTATACAATCAGACAGCTAAAAGACCATTGAAGACCAATCACAAACTAACAACAATGTTTTTGTTCCTGGACAAGTAAGGATCCAAAAAAAAAATTCAAAGGGGTATTGAAGACCCCAACACTAGAAATTGCATTGGACCTCAATGCTAAAGACCACTACATGCGTATAAAAATTTAAATATTGGGGAATCCCAGTTCCTGGATATAGATCATGACAAAAGTAAAATTCCATTCATAGAAACCTGAAATACTCAGCAAGTAGGCATGCATTTGTGTTTGAGTCATCTCCACCAATAACAACAAGGCCGTCCAAGTCTAGCTTCTGCACTGTTTCTTCAGCTTGTCTAAACTGTACATTTAAAATAAATTATTATTCAAACTTGAAGATGTACGAGAGTTCAAATGAACAATCTAAACAGCAGAGTGACAGATACAAGTAAGCCAACCTGCTCTGGAGTTTCAATCTTATCCCTCCCACTACGAATCATGTCAAAACCACCCTGCCAACAGAACTTATTCCTATTAGCCGACACAATCTCCTGATTGTTATTTCTAGGGAAAAATAGCAACATGTCAAAACCACCCTGCCAATAGAACTTATTCGCACTAGCCATCACAATCTCCTGATTATGATTTCTAGGAAAAGAAGCAACCACAGAAGGGCATCTCAATTGGAAACATTTACACACGAGTCACCCATAGAAGGCATGTCAAAAGCATTAAGTTTACAGCATCAGATTCAGAAGTCAAGAAATGCAAACAACATCATCACAGTGGAAGACAGATGTTTATCCAGAAACCTTATTTGAAGAAAACAAAAGACCGATATCACCAGTTAAAGAGTCAATGCACAAAGGGAATATGCGAAGCTCCAAGTAGCAACTACTAAATTTGTATTCGAACAATGAAATTAATAATAATAAAAAAAAAATGACGACGACAAATTGTGTCAAACTACACTTGTAGAAAGTGGTAACTAGGAAAATAAACCTGATTTCTATAAGGATAAATATAGTCTGAGGTGAGTTCAACGTATTTGGACTTCATGATGCCAGCTGGACCACCCCTGAAACCATATAATGTGCTTCCTTCTGCTTTGTCTTGCAGGTAATCTAAAATGAAAACCAAACGTTCAAATTGAAACCTAATAAACCGCATAAACCTAAACAACATACACATTCAACACACTGATTAAATTTAATTGAAATGTAAATTATCCTTTACCGAAGATTCCAGAAATCACATTGTGACCGCCGGGAGCCTGACCACCGGACAGAACCACGCCAATCTTCAGCTTTGGATTCGCATGCAGAGCATGGGAATCACTCGGCACCAAACTTGCAGACGGTTGCCCAAACAGGTTCGGAAACAGCTTCGCGATCTCATCTGCAAAAGAAGAGATACAGAGAAGATCACAAAATTACATTGAAGTGGAACAGTTGACGGAAAATTGAAGTAGCGAATGGGAGGAAGAGAGACCAGGATTGCCGGCGGCGGTGCTTTGGTGACCGTCGACGATGACGAAAGGGTTTTTGAGAACGGAGGGGAGAGGGAGGGCGTGGTCGATGCGGCTGTTTTGGACCTCGCTGTAGACGGCGGCGAATCGGCCGGTGTCAGAAGGAGGAGTGACTCTGGTGCCGGGAAAGCCGCCGTTGATTGCGAAAGACGGTGCCATTGAAATTTGTTGGAGAAAGTGAGTTGGTGTTGAAGTGAGTAACTGTGTGAAGTGATCAGTGCAAAGTGCGAAATGTGAAATGCAAAATGAAGCGCTTACCTAACTTTAACCCAAAATAAATAATATAAATAAAAAGGAATAAAGATTAGGCTTACCAAACTATAATTATCGTAATCGTTTTGTTTTGGGTAAAAAGAGATTATATCAGGATTCGATTAGACACGATAGTTTAGAATCGTGAGGTAACGACATTTTGTTGGTGAAGCTTTTGCGCTCTGAATGCGTTATGAATTGTTTTAGAAGCATCGATAGGTAATTCGCATTTCGTCGTCAGTTTTGGCCTGTTTTGTTACCCGCGGTTTTACGGTAACGGCGATTAAACGTGCGTTCACACTTCAGTATCTAGTTTTAAAAAAAGAAAAGCAAAATCTGATAATGTGAATAGCTTTTGATTTTAATTATTATAAAAAAATATTTACTTTTATTTTCCAGAATTAAAAAAAAATCGCCTTTAATCCTAATATTATATTACACTAGTTAGTTGTGTTAAAAAAATATTTCAAATGTAAATTATACTAGTATGGTATAGTGTTAACATGGATTATACTAGTTGGTTTGGGAAAAAGGATTTTTATTCAAATTAATTGAGATTAGTATAGAAATGTATTCTCTCGGCTAGTTATTTTTCTTATGTTTTAAAACGAGGAAAACAAAGAAGGTATAACGAGAATATATTAATTTAATTGTAAATTATTATCTGTTAAATTTTATAGTAATTATTCTAAACATTATATCAATAACTATTTTTTAATGATTAACAGCTTGAAAATTGTGTAATGACAATTTATAATTTATAAACTCTTTTAAAATTATATCTTTCAGAACTGAACTTACTAAAATATTTTGGTTAAATACGTTTTTTTTCTCGTTGACTTTATTGAAATGGCTTCTTTCAATAAATGTCAGTAATTTTAATTTTAATTTTTAATAAAAATATTAATTTAATCTGAAAATAACTCGGTTATTTTTTAATTAACAATATTAATTAATTTTAAGAGTTTCATATATGTCAATACCTTTAATTAAAAAATAGTAACGGGAATTTGTTTAGTTTATATCCACTCAATGTTTAAAGATAATAACTACAACAAAATAAGTTATTGAGATTTTAGAATATTTTTTTAATAAAATTCTTTTAGAGGTTGATTTGTAACGTTTAGTTTTAAAACAAAAAAGAAAATGGTAAAAAAACAAAAACAAAAACAAATTGTGTTAAATTGATGGTAGAGTTAGATATTTGAATTTCGAGATGAATTTAACACACTCATGTTTATAACTTCGAATAAACATGGCATATTTCCTAAGTTTAATATATGCTTCCATGATGACATATTTCCTTGATTTGATATCTTATACCACCTTCAATGATTTCTAATAACTATTCAAGGGTTTTTCTTGTAACTTAAGAATCACCAATTTCTACTTTTAGATATATTTTATTTATTTATTTACAAAGCTAGAATACAATTATTAGCATGTTATTAACCATTCAACGTTGAGTCATTCAATAAATATATCTTCAATCTCATGCATTGTAAAACATTTTTCGAAGAAACAATCTCAATTTTAAAACCGCATCAAGATATTTAAAATATATTTCAATATTTCACCCCATTTCTTCAAATATATTGAAACCATCAATCTTATTAACTTGAAATAAGTTAATTAATATTTTATATTTCATAATTCAATTATAATTATTTCACCAATTTGCCATCTTTTTTTTATATATATTTTATCTCACTAAGATATTTAATTTTCACATGATTTTATCAATTATCTAAATATTTAAAAAATATTGTTGTATTTATAAATTATGATCATTTTATTACTACTTTCAAGACGATACCATTTATATTAAGATGATAATATATTGTGATTGCTTATAAATTATTATTCATTAATTCTAAGTATTACCCTCATATAGTTGTATTATTCCTAAAATATCATCAACAATATAAATTTTCATTATTTATCTTTATATTTAGGATTATTGTACTAATGTATTCTTACATATCATGTTATGGTCCAAGAGGAGGTAGCAAAGATCAAGATAAAGCACAGATGAGCAACTCAATAACAAGGAGTAAACTCAAAAGACATAGCACCGAGCCTAAATATTTTGATGACTATAATTGCAATATTAAAGACAAAATGAAGTAATAGTTGAGAATCTATAGGGCAGAATAATATTTTCTCAAGTTGTTAGGATATCTCATAGATTTGTTTTTTTTTTTCTTGAGACATGTCCTTTTTGGAATGTTTACTCTTTTTTTGCTATATGTATGAGAACCTTTCATAAAAATAACAACAGAGAATTATTCAGTCCTTTTATTATCTTTGGAGGAAGCTTAACCTGTAATATAGGCATTTCATTTTGATGCTTTCGTTGAGAAACGAACTCAAGGAGACACCATGTTTGTGTAAAAAAGTGATGAAAGAATAGATTTCATTATGCAATTATTAGAAAGCTAGAAAACCTTTCAGGAAGCAATGGATACTCGCACAACCAATTTGGAAACCCAAATGGCACTTCAAATTGGAGTCCGAGAGATCGCGACTAACGATTTCACCCTTCAATCTTTTACTTGAACCTTTTTGAAACTGGATATGTTCAATTTTGATGGATGTGAACCATTAGCATATATTTTCAAAATCAAGCAGTTTTTTTACTACCACCTGACTCCATAGGACCAAAGGCTTCAATTGGATTCTTTTTCCATGGAAGGAGCAACCCTTACTTGGTTTTAGTGGATGCATGACAACAACCTAATCTCAACTTGACAGAATTTTCTGCATGCTTTAGATGTTCGTTTCACACCGTCACATTTTGAAGACCCAAAAGGACCCATGTTCAAACTCTGCCAAATCTCAACCGTTCGAGAACACCAAAATCAGTTTGAATCACTAGTAAATTGTATTATGGGACTACCTCCTCCCTTCTTCAGTTGCTTCATCTGTTTGCAAGCAGGTACCATTACAGTTGGGCTCTCACACATTTTCTGTTGATTTGTATACATCAACATTAAGTGGGGTCGAGATCGTATTAGGGGTACAATGGTTGACAACGTTGGGGTCGGTGTTAACTTACTATGAACAATTGACAATGAAGTTCATTAGAGAGGGGAAATTAGTTTAACTCAAGGGCCAACACCGAAAACACCTCAATAAGCCACTATACATCATATCAAAAGGATGATTGCTACCAATGACATAACAGAATATTTCAAGTTACAATTGCTTCCTCCATAGAAGAGCTTCATAAACCTTCGTCGAGACCAAAAATTGATGAAATACATAGTAAATACCCCCAATTATTTGAGGAACCGCAGGGCCTTCCTCATATTCATGCAACTGATCATCATATTCCCCTCTTGGAAGGGTCAAATATAGTAAATGTCAGACCCTAAAAATATCCATATTTTCATAAACACGAGATTGAGCGTCAAATCAAAGAAATGATGGCCGAGGGAATTATACAACTAAGTAATAGTGTTTTATCATCTCCAATGTTGCTAGTACCAAAGAAAGATGGATCATGGCGGTTTTGTGTTGATTATAGGTCTCTCAATGCGATTACTATAAAAGATCGATTTGCCACCATCAATTGAAGAATTGATCGACGAACTCCATGGGAAACAATGATGTTCAAAGCTGGATTTACGCTCCAGGTATGATGCAACCTAACTTGACAAACACATGACGAAGGACACCACAGACTCTTCACAACTAGGTCAGTCATCTCAACATACAAGATAATGCCCCACCAAACCTCAGAAGAACCTCAACAGAGGGACAAACGGACATAAACCATAATACCAACTACTGTACCTTATAGTCTTCTTACAAGACAAGTTAAGTAAATAAATTGGGTTCACTTTGGGGTTCAATTAGAAGAATAAGTTAGAAGAGGGTGTACTTAGTATATTGGGCTTGTGCCAAACACACATTAACCTAGCTTCTAAAAATACACCTTAATCTAGATTCTAGAAACACACCCATGGGCTCACCTTTGACCTAGACTATAGAAGACTTCCCCATGTGCTCACATTTGACCTAGTTTCTAGAAGCGTGTAGTCATTTACACTCTTACCCTTCCTCTCTTCCTCTCTAAGACACTCTTATCTATAAATAGGGTACCTCGCCTCTTGTAAATCACACTTGAATTTGAATATAGAAAAGAAACTCTGCTTGAGTGATTAGTGAGCTTTGTCTCCTAAAGATTCTTTGGTCTTATCTTATAAGTGTAGTGCACTTTAAGTGGTGGCTCTTCACCACTCATCTTGGAGTCTTCCACCTTCCAAGTGGCGTGACCACTTTCCTTTTTCCATAAGCTTCTTCATATCTTTTTACTTTTATTCTTCCATTCCTTACGGTTATCTTCATTGTTTGTGTTATCTTCTTTTCCATTCGGTCTATATTGTTCTTTATCTTTTGCTTCTTAAATTTCGCACCTCATCTTCATCACCACCATATAATTGTGTTTTCTCTTTTTCTCTCTAGAAGAGAACCTTCACACCTACTTTAACCACTTGGTTAAGTTCGTGTCCAGTGACAATCTTTTTTGAGCTTATCACCATATTCTGCTTAATTCAAAAATCCTAAACAAAGTGAAACCTCTAAAATGTGCAATCCTAAAATCAACTCACATCAGGGTACCACCAGATTAGACTAAACACAGGTGACACTCAAAAAATTGCTTTTCGTACTCATGAAGGTCACTATGAATTTTTGGTGATGTCCTTTGGGTTGTGTAATGCACCTGCTTCATTTAGTCAACTATAAATATATTGTTTCAACCCTATTTGTGTAAGTTTGTTATAGTCTCATTTGGATATTGTTTTTTAATACCTTATGACTAATCAATTTTTTCTCAAGAGGAACAAGTGTGTGTTTTCCCAAGAATCAATAGAGTACTTGGGCCATATAATATTCAGGGATGGTGTTGACCCAGATCCTAAGAAAATTCGTGCAATGATTGCTTGGCCGACACCTACCACCATTAAACAATTGCGTGGATTTTTGGAGTTGATGAGTTTTTATTAGAAGTTTGTTCAACACTATGCTTTTATAGTTTATCCTCTCACTAACCTACCGAAGAAAGACTCGTTTACTTGGTCTGAAGAAGCGCAACGATCATTTGACCAGCTAAATGATGCTATGACTAATACTCCCGTGTTGATGTTGCCTAACTTCCAAGAGGATTTCATAATAGAAACAAATCGGGACAAGGGATGGGAGCAATTTTGATGCAGAATAACCACCCAATTTTTTATTTTAATAAAAAAAAATTCCCAAAGTTTCTTTCAACTTCTACATGTGTTAGGGAGTTGCATGAAATCACACAACTGTCAAAAAATGGTGTCTTACCTTCTGGGCAGAAAATTCATCATTCATACAACAGAGTCTTCGGGAATTGATGACGCAAGTGGTGCAAATGGCTGAACAAAAATACTACTTGTCCAAATTGATTAGGTATACTTATGAAATTATGTATAAACCAGGAGCAAGTATTAGAGTAGTTGATCTATGAAGCATAAACACAGATACAACACGAACACTGATACAGTTAAACTGAAAATCACAGGACATGAGACACAACATATATATATATATGTGTGTGTATTATGTTATTTAAGGTTATTTTTATTTTATATTATAATATACTATATTTATTTAAGGTTATTTAATATTTTTTTCCCATTTTTATATGATTATTATAAAAGATATTATCTTTAATAAAAAATAATTTACTATTTAAAAATAGATTTAAATTATAAGAAATAATTTATGTTTGTAATATAGAAACAAAGTTTGTTCCCGCCGGTTGACCAGGGTCGTCTTTATGCGTGGCTCGTCCTCGCGAGCTAGGGCACCTTCGTTCTGCTCCGTCTGTGGGTACCTGAAAAGAAGTGAACAAAGGGGCGCTCTCGCGGCCGTTTGCACTCCGACGATCAAGTCAGCTAGCGAGAAACATCAAAGGGGACACACCTCCGTATCGGAACACCGTGACTGGATGCTCTGAAGATGGTCGAAAATACTGAATAACGAATACTGTGTGCCCTAATTGTCTGTGCGCACAGTGGGTGCGCCGTGAAACAACTAGGGTTTGTGACTTTGTGTAAACTGTGAGAATTAGGTCAAAACTTGGATCCCTTTCAAACGTCCCAAGGCCCCTTTTTATACACCTCCCGCATTTAAAGCGCGTTAAAGCGCATTGAAAGTGTATAAAAATATGCCTTGAAACATTTGATACGTAAAATAAATTAACGCGTACCTTAGCGAACTTTCAGGAGAATATTGATATTCCAGTGCTTATTGTCACGTGTTCTTCTGACTTGATCGTTATTCTACGCAGAGAGCCTCACAACGTCGTATCCCAACTTAGGGTTATTCCATTGTGCGAGTCCTCTTTCCTCGAAGTGCATCTGGCGCATGGGGTGACTTTCTGGGTGCCAACTCAGACCCCCCAACCTCTAGTCACTTCCCCTGGGAGTGTATCTACCTTCCTCTCGCACTAAGCACGTGGCTTGCCCCTGGGCGTGGCCCTTTCATGGGTCGTATCTATCCCAGGGGCCTCCCAGCGGTGGCATGAGTACTTCACGAGTCAGGTTATTCCCTACTGGTACTAGAACTATGGCCTTAAAGCCACCTTTCTCTTCTCTTTGTTACTGTTTTGGGCTACGTCTTAACCTGGCGACACCCTCTCTTGGCGACGCCTTACTTTGGCGATGCTTCATTTTGGGCGGCGCCTCATTTTGGGTGATGCCTCGTCTTGGCGACACCTCATGCTGGCGTCGCTTCCTCTTGGCGCCACTTACTCTTGGCGACGCCTCAAGCGGTCAGTCTGTCGACTTCCTTCCTTGGCCTCCTCGAATGGTCTCACTATATGTTGACTTTGACTTAATCGTTGACTTTGACTTTGGTCAACGTCTGGGGACGGGACGGTACAAAGTTAAATAAAATATAATATTTAAATTATAATAAAATGCAGAATATTATATAATTATATAATAAATCACATTTTAATTTAAATTGAAAACTATAAATTAAATAATAATATTAAATTCAAAATAAAAGGTAACTTTTGTTGGAACCCTCATCCTCTTTGTTTTGTACCTCTCTCTGCATCACCTCTCGCTGCTACCACTACCATAAAACTTCCCTCTACCGCATCGTCGTCATTGTGGCCACGTCGTCCATCTCCAAAGAAATTCTAGAGATCGTTCACGTTCCCCCGTCGCCCAGTGCCATCAACCGTTATCTTACTATACTTCATGGGGAGAGTAGGGAATTATGAGCTTATGCGAAACGACGTGGTCACTGTAATTCACGGCGTTGTCTTATCTTTTCTTGCTAGTTTTTTGTGTGACAAACATGTCCAAGGAGGTGGACCTTGTCATCTTCAGCATGTTCAAAAGTTGGATTGTGTCCAACCCAAGAAAGTGTGTTTGACATTGTGTCGTACATGTATCCGACATGTGTCTGAAACGCGGAAGCGAAGCTTTTGAGCCATGTCAGAGATTCATAATAGTCGATGCCTTAAGCAGGATAGATGGGAGTTCACCGCAAATGATGGGGTTGACTGTGCCACAATATGATTTGGTGTCGAAGATACAAGATACTTATAATGCAGACAGTTGTACCAACAAGTGCTTTGTTTCCCAAAGGAACATCCAAGATTTAAAATTGTAAAATGGATTATCTTTTATAATGAAAAGATTTACATTCCTTGTCAATCCCTTTTAAGCAAGTCCTTTTGAAGGATTTTCATGCCATACCAATTGTTGTTCATGCTGGAATACCTAAAACTTGTGAGCGATTCACTGATAATTTCTTTTGGAAAGGAATAAAAAAAGACATGGTTGAATTTGTTAAAGGTTGTGTTGTATGTCGCAAATCAAGTCGCCTACAAAATTACTTTATGGGTTATTGCAACCAATTTCTCCTCCCACTACAGTCTGAGAGGATATATCTCGTTACTTTGTCACAAGGCTCCCTTCTTACTAAAATTATTCTGTAATTTTAGTTGTTGTTGACAGATTTTCAAAGACAACTTATTTCAGCATGCTTCCAACAAACTTTTCAGTTGTTAAGGTTGTTGAATTATTTGCTTCCATGGTGTGCAAGTTATATGGCATGCCTAAAAGTATAATTTCTAACAGGGACCCTGTCTTTATGAGTAATTTCTAGAAATAATTCTTCTGAATGAGTGACACAAAATTGAGAATGTCCTCAACTTATCATCTACAAAGTGATGGGCAAATAGAGGTAGTTAACAAAATGTTGGAGCAAAGCTTTCGTCCATGTTGAAACGAAGTTGTGAGGAAAATATTTACACTGGCTAGAGTGGCACTGCAACTCAGCAAAGCATTCCTCCATTGGGGTTACCCCTTATTAGATTTTTTACCGTCAACCACCACCTTCGTTGTCCCAATATGTCATAAGAACTAGTCACAATGAAGTTGTGAATGCAAATCTTACAAAGTGACATGAGTTACTTGATAAGCTACGTTTCAAATTGCTCAAAGCACAATCTACCATGAAGTATTATGCTGATAAGAAGAGACTGCCTCACCCCTTCAAAGTGGATGATCAAATGCCAGTCCTTTTCGCATTCTCAAAGTTGGCCCAACGATTTTATGGTCCTTTTCGCATTGTCAAACAAATTGGGGAAGTGGCCTTTGAATTGGAATTACCTCTAGGAGTTCAAATTCATCCAATTTTTCATGTTTCAAATTTGAAACTATTCCATAATCAAAACGAGACACCAAAATTGGAACTACCATCAACAACTTTCAATAATCAACCAAAGTTGCAACCCCTTGTTGTACTTGATTGGTGAACTTTTGTAGATTTTGATGCAACAGAAGCATAAGTTTAGTGGCAAGGTTTATACCCTGAAGACACCACTTGGAAGAACCTTGACACATTGCTTAAGGACTATACAATATTGGACCTTGAGGACAAGGTGTTTGTTGAAGAGAAAAGGGATGTTATGGCCAAAGACGAGGTAGCAGAAGATCATGATGAAGTACAAATGAGAAGTCCAATAACAAGGAGCAAGCCCAAAAAACATAGCACCAAACTTAAATATTTTGATGACTATGACTACACTTGTTAAAGGCAAAATGAAGTAATGGTTGAGAATCTCAATTAGAATAAGGGGCAAAATGGTATTTTCTCAAGTTGTTAGGATCTCTCATCGTGCATATCACCAACAATAAAATTCTCAATATTTCTCTTTATACTGTCTTAAACTTTGTTGTAGTTTTCTTGAACTTGCATTACCTTACTAGAGTGAGTTAGCTTTATAATGTGATGCTAAGAAAAATATTGATGCATGGGGTAGCTATGACTTGTTGTAATGGAAAATATAAAGAAATGGAAATTACTTATGTTGCTTGAATGAGTCATACGTGCTCATTCATTATTTTCACCCTGTTGCTTATTCTAAAGAAAGCAAAAACTTGAGACAGTCTGGCTTCATGTTTTGGGTATTTTATGTATCTTTCATATCGGGGGGGACGTAGGCTTTAGCTTTATGATTAGTGTGTAAGAATGATTATAGCAACATGTGCTTCGAGGCATGCATAAACAATTTGGTTGTACTGATTAATGACATTTAATTACCTTCATGATGCAGACAAACGAGGATCATATTTTTCACAAAAATGGCTTACTCATCAATGATAATCACATGCTAATCACCTGGTGGCCTTTTGCTTTACGTAACAGTTTTGCTGCCTTTGTACATGTGTAGCCTACAAACACAAATCTCTTAAAGAGATTCTTAATTAGCTGTGTGTATCTTTTTTGGATTTTCTCCATAATTGATTACCAACCATTACACACAAAAGCACTTTGATGCATCTGAAATTTCGATTAACAAGAAACCAGAAACAAAAGCTAGGAAGTAGGAACTTGTTTGATTCATCTCTAGCATCTAATATTGGGAAAGAAGGCATCATTGAAGTATAATACAACGAATTTAGACATCTTTATCTCAACTACTAGTATACTTTAGCATTTGGCCATCCACTGCTTTCATAATTTTTCTCAATTTCAAAGAGAAACTGGGTCAAGGGGTGTGCTAAATTACTAAGCAAAGTGTGGTAGAGTTCTACAAGGCATGTCATCAACTAGCTCTTATTAAAGAGGTTATAATGAGTCACGCCCCTTCCTTATCGGTCAAATTTTAAAAGCTAGGACACCTAATAATATCCTAAAAGGGTTGAGATCATGATAAGTCTAGTTAAACATGATGATCTTTGGCTCAATTAACTAAAGGCATGTCCCCCATCTGCCCATCAAGCTAACACCTAGTCTATAGTTTTGAATGTTCATAAAACAAAACATAATCATTTACTCGCTGCTGTGCCCCACTTGTCAATTGTGCATAAGTGATTATTTTTACACAATTTTTTCCCTTCAAAGCATAGTCTGTGTCCTACAATGAAAGCTTCAAAGCAGCAGAAGCAGAATCAGGTCCAACAAAGAGGATGCAAGGCCTTGTGTTGCAGCTGCAGGTTCAGTGTTTCTTCTTCTGAAGAAGCAGAAAGCTCAGCCTCCGATAGGTTCCCTTCTGTTTCAAGCCTTGCACATGCCATGGTGCAAGAGAGACTTGACCAAATTATTAGAGAAAGGATGGAAGCTAGTCATGCAGAGAGAAGAAGACAGCAGAGCAGAGAAGGGACCAAGTTTGTTGTAATGGTAGCAATGGAGAAGAGCTCTTATGATCCAAGAGTAGATTTTAGAGAGTCCATGATGGAGATGATAACTGCCAACCGCCTTCAAGACGCCAAAGATCTTCGTAGTCTATTGAACTATTATATCTCCATGAACGCTACTGAGTACCACAGTCTTATACTTGAGCTTTTTCATGAGGTTTGTACTAATTTGTTCTTACCATGCAAATGTCATTGGTAATGAATGTGACTGCCAAATTAATTCATGAACCAAGCAAGCTGGGGATAGTTTAGTTTTTCTTTATATTACGTACAGATTCCATATGCATTATGTGGGAGCTTGCTATTTCACAAACAAAACAAGTGAAAGTTCGTCTATTTACATACAAAATATTAAGAAGTAAACTCAATCTTATAGAATTCGCGAGGTTTTCACTCAGTTATGAAATGTTTTTATTTCTAGTAAATGTGGGAGATCTTATCAAAACTTTTCAACTTATGCGTAAGACTATATATTTATGGGTGTTCTAATAACAGATAGTCGGATAAGACTAACAAACTCTATTAGGATGGACTGGAAATGGCTCCAATAACATATCAAAAGTTGGACTTTAACCCTCTAACTCAACTTCATAAAATCCGTTTGAGGTTTTTTATCCATTATAAACTATAAAATATCTTAATCTGTAGTTGATATCGGATCTTTAATACAAAACTACTTCAAATAACTTGAAAGTACAACTAGTTGAAAGGTAGGGTCTGAGATCTTAACAAATCCACTTTTATAAACGAAAAAGGAAAATCATTCATCAACATGGAGAAAGAGGCAGTGTCAATGAGTGATATGTGTAGTCTGATTATTACAACTGAACCACGGCAGTTATTTTTGTAACCCGAAAGAATCATTCACCCAAGCTTTACCAGCATTTGGTTTTGCTTTTCCATGCGGAAATTATTTATTGCTTGGTAAGGACGTGTCATGTAAACATGTACATCTTAAATAACTTCAGTGGTTAGCTGCTTTGTCCATGGCAATCTGAATGTTACTTTTACTAACACTTACACAAGCAAATAAGCCCAAGTTTGTGGCCATGTCGGTATAAAAGAGAAACAACATTTATAATAACTTACGTGATGGCGTTAATGTGATTCGTTTTTGTTTGGCAGAAGAGACATTGCATGCTGGCCCCTTGATCAAACCAAGCAGAAAATTATCCAGAAAATGCCTATAACGTCAATCTAAGGAGGTGATGTCACTAAAAAGTGTAGCCAACATTTAAGTGTCAAATGGGAGTGGCCATTCATAATCTTCACAAGGTAGATACGATAGTAAACCACTACACCCAACCCTATCAATGCAAGACAAACACATGGAACTCTACACCATTTATTATCTATACTAACATAGTTACATTTATTTAAAATATTACAATAGATAAATTTTAATGACTATAGTAATATTTTTTTTTCATAAATGTTACAATAAACAAAAATACATATAAATTTTAATTACTATAGTAACAATTTTTACATAAATGTCACCATAAACAAAATAAATATTTTTATAAATAAATTTTGCAATAAATAAATTTAAACTATCTTTTAAATATCACCTAAATATGATGTTTTTTTTTAATTTTAAAAACTATCTCAACCTCTTCCTAAATCTCAATCTCGTTCTTGTAACTCTCTCACATTCTCGTTTTGGTCTTCTTCCTTTGTCTTGCTTGAATTCCTACATCAACTAAGCTTCTTAAGAGTTCTGTAAGTTAACTATATTGATTAGGGTATATTTTATAAAGAGGTAGTGTTTTCAAAAGGCTAAGCTTATTGAAATTGATTTTTTAATTAACTTTGTTGCTTTAATTGTTTAGAAACGTGGTAAGGATCTTCGTGTGCATCTTACAGTAAAAAAAGAACTCAACTAAATTTACCTCTCCATAAAATTTTCACCTTATTTTTTTTAATTTGGGCATTTCAGAGTACTGTTAAAAGATTTTACTATTTTTTTTCCTATGAAAATATTTTAAAACATGACTCGTGATTGATTTTTTTAGCTCTGATGACAGAAGTTTTTTCTTTGAAAAATAAAAAACTTCCAAAAAAGAGAGAGAAAAGTTGGATTTGTGAGACTAGAATATACTGAAAATTGTAATTTTGTATACTAGTAATTTAATGGTTTAGTTGATTGTCATTGCCTGATATTGATTAATTACTTTGAGAAGAAAGAAACATATTGTAATAAAATCGATTGGATCATGACAGAGTGAGAAGGTGTAAAGATGACACACTAAAGGAAGTAACAGAGTTAATGGATCTATTCTTTAAAAGTCAAACTCCTTTAGGAAGCAAAAAGGTGTTGGTCACATCTAATAAGATGACTTGTTGGGAAATTTCTAAGTTTTGACTTTTGGTTAGGAACAAATGCATCCTGGAAATAAAATGGTGTTTTATACCACTTAAATTATTACATTACCGTGCACGTATCTGTCTCCTTTATTTCCATCTTATGAACTCTAATTCTGTTATTATGACACTGCTTTTTGTTATATTGTTGTTTTTATTGTGTTTTATTATTATATATAGATGTTCATTTGCAATGTCGTTCATGCATTTCAGGCAGATTTTGCTACTTCTGCGATAGAATTTTTGCATAGTGTTGGTCATACAGCTTGAGTTGATCAAATTGGACTTGTTACTAGCGTGTACATTGAATCCAACGGGAAACTTGTTGATGCAGTTCATTGGGCACAAAAACTTGATGATTTTTTACGGCAAGTGCACCGTGTTATTAGAAGTAATAATTTGTCCTCAATGACGGATATCGATCCAAAAAGAAAAGTTGAATTATCAAGTACAATATTCGTTAAATATAAAACAAAACAATAAAAAGTTGGTTTGAAAATTGTTATAATGGCAAGAAATAACAAGAAAAGAAATCAAAGAGTACGTAATTGCTTCAATTGAAAAAATAAGGATTAGGTTTCATCTTTTCTCACTCTTATGTATTTTGATTAGCATGTTAAAATTATGTTTTTTGATTTAAATTGATGTCCGCAAAAAAGTCATTTATATCGATTTCTCGCATATAAAAATTATCAAGAATGTTTCCTAAACAACTTATAATCACGCTCAGACATTAATAACAATTAACATTTCAAGTTTATTCCTAGCACTCAAATATGTTAAGTATTGTTGTTTAAGTCAGAACCCTAAAAATATTTTCCAGCCAGATTTAAGATTCTCAAACATGTCAAACTATTTAGAAGTAAAACAACAATACCAATAATAATCCATCAAGAACATAATATTATATCATATTTAAATATCACCTCAATACATAAGAGTTCAAACAACTTACTCCCAATCTCAAATGGTAGAATTAGTCACGCATACTTTTAGCACCTTCCATTCTCCCAATTGGTTACAAATCACTCAATGGTGTTTTCCTCTCAATCTGCACACCAGGGTAAGCCTCAAGCCCCCTATTTAACCTAATTTGCTAGGGTTAGGTGACTTCTTGTGTCGCGCTAATGAGCTTGTTGATTAAAACATAAAATGACCCAATGTTTTCGGCGCTCTCTCCTTCAAGCAAGATAGCTTGCTTGAGCGAGATGCTCTGATGTTGATTTGAACTTTTTGTGCTTTTGTGCGTTCTAGGGCCTTCCAGATATCTCCTTTTAGTTTATATTATTCCTCCTTAGTTCAGCCATCTCCATTCTTCCTTAAAAACCTCAAATTAACACCAAATTTGGAAATAAAATGTTCTTATTCAAATAAAGATCATAAAATATGTAAAAGGATATAAATTCATAAATTAGATATTATTTTATATATACTTTAGCAATTAATATTCATAAGTTCCTATATTTTAATATGAAATATTACTGAAATTAGACACTTATCATTGGGCAGAGGAATGTGGTCAACCTGTGGTAAATTTTTAAGCATTATTTAATATTCATTGGCCTTACACATGGAATGGAAAACATACCAATAAAGATAGTTTCAAGAAAAACAATTTTGTGATTGTAAAATTGAGTCTTGAGGTTTATCGTTGATACTGGTCTTGTATGAGGATGCAGTTAAATAAGGACTTCAATATTTTCACACATCAATACTTGTGAGTAATAGTTTCCAATTTACCACAGGAAACTGCATTTAACAGGAAAAGAAGCTTCCGCAGCAAGATCAAGAAGAGGGGTAAACTTTAAAGACTTAGTCCTACAAAGTTTTTAAACAAACATTATATACGAATATGTATACCCTGAATATTGATGATCAACGAATATGTTTAAGTTTGAGTAAAAAAAATGTGTTTGAAACTTGTCCCAATTGTCATCTTATATTTTTAAGAGGTACTAACAAAGTCAGAGATTCAACAACTATTAAAGAGAGATCCCCCAACTGCAACTCCCATTATTATGAACAATTCAATTTGGCAGGACTTAACCACTCATAATGGGGTTTGGAAAGGTATGTTAATGATATTATAGAAATAAAATAATTTTTAGAAATCAATTGTGTTGAGTTCTTCAGAGTGGTTAAGTAAGAAATTAAAGGTGTATAACTAATGAGATATATAGAATTAAGTTGAGTTACTCTTAGTGATGCCTTAGTTCTGTAATTTGCCTTTTAAGTCCTTATGAATCCAATAGTATGAAATTAGGTCCAAATGGGAAAAGTGCAGAAACATTAGGATGGAGATAACGGATCTTAAATAGATTGATGTTGAATGAGTGTAAAGGCTAACAACAGACCAAGAACATTTCTATAGAAACAAATAAGGACATGGGAAGGACAATACACAGTGATTGCCTAATCCACTAGAAAATGCATAACATGATCCATTTTTGAAGTTATTTGTATGGCAAGTTTGAAGTGATGAGGTGTTTGATGCACGCCTGAATGCAAACATTATCTTGTTCTACTTTTGGTTTCATTATGCATTAGGAGCTTTATTTAGTACTGTTACATAAAACATTTTTTTATAAGAAATGCTCCAATTTTATTCATTCTATTTTTTTCATGATAAAAAAAATATTTAAATTGAAAAGAGTAAAAGTATGATTAGAGTGTGTTTTAGAATTTGCTTATGCTATTGTCCTTATTTTTCAGAAACATATACTTTGTGAGAATCTTAGTGTTGTCATTCTTTGGTTTGGAGACTAAATCACATAGCATTGTGTAAGCTTCATCATGCATCAAAAAGTCTAGAAAGATGTATTATTTAATATATTAAATTTACTAGTAGAAGCTTGACATTATGGCTTGGTGTAAGGATCATTTAATCAACAAACCTAGGTATTTTTTTTTTATGTTCTAGTGAGCAGTTTCAGCTTTTTTGTTTCAATGCTTTTTATTTATATAATTATCTTTTAATGCAAATTGTGGTTGAGGTTGAAGAATGAGGTTGTAGCTGAATTAAAGAAGGGTTTTGATGTTGAATAACGGTACGTTCTATTATTAAATATTGTTAAATTTATTAAATATGGTTAATATTATTAAATATTATTAATAATATTAAATTTTATTAAATATTATTAGTATTATAATAATATTTTTAATATTATATATATAATTATTATAATAATAATTGGTAGGTAATAGAGAATAATTAATAGGTAATAAAGATCTGTGGATAATAGTTGGTAGATAATAAAGATCCATGAATAATAATTGATAGATAATAGAGATCTGTAGGTAATAATTAGTAGGTAATACTGAATTTACCTACAGATTCAAAGTTGTAGGTGTTGAATTTACCTACAGATTCAAATTCGTGGATAATATCCGTAAGTAATGTTGAATTACCTATGGATTCAGATCCATAGATAAAAATTCATGGATAATACTAATTTTTTTTTTTTAGTGTAAAATGAGTTTTAATTGCAAGGAAGAAGCAGAATTTTAGCCATTTTTAAGAAATCATTTTCCCTTATTCGAATTTATTCGATAACAGTATTAAATAAAAGTGTTCTTATTACTGTTATTGGAATACGTTTTAATTTTTATGTCCTTTAGAAAAATAATGAAGCAAAAAGTTACCTTACATAAATTTATTTATTTATAATGAAAGTGAAGTTAACATACTTATCAAACTTGAACGAAAGTTGCACTTAATATATTGGCATGATGAAGAAGATAAATTGGAGACACCCTGTGGTGCTGAAACAGCTGCACTTCGTAAATTTAAAATTGGAAGATATACAAAGTGATGAAACAACCAACTCAACAATTTTTAGACACTGAATTATGTGATTTATTTGTATAAAAATACATATTATTCTCGTCGGTTGACCTAGTCGCCGTTGAATTCAAAGGCTCCTCCTATTTATGGCGGTTTTTGCGCTCCTTTTTGGGTGTTGGAGAACAACTCCGTTGAAACAGAAGGGAGTACTGGACTAAGAAACAATGAGTAAGTAAAATAGTTTCAGTCTTAGAAACGACGTACCTTTACTAAGGTTCTCATCACCCTTTTATGAGTTGTTTTTAGGTTAACTCACTCTCCTCACCTTTCTCTCACCATAGCCTTACCTCTAGTGGAATTAGGTTTACTCGAAGGGCATTCTGATACGTTATTGGACAATTTTAACCTAATAACATTATTGTATATATTTCTCCTTTTCACTCTCCCGAGGTAAGTTTTTTAGTCCATTTTCACTACAATATTTATTTCTATTATATATATTCTATTTGAACAAACTTTTTAATAAAAACTTTAAGAAAAGAAAAGAATAAAAATGAGATAAAGTTTTTGTACATTAAAAATAGTATATGCAGAAGTAAACAATATAAATTTATATAAAAATTTGAAATTAATTTATCCATAAGTTATCTTTAACATTTAGAAAAGTTCGTTTTATTTTATTTTTTCTTCTATAAATTCTTTAAAAAAATATTTAAAATATAGATACCGAATCCGTCAATATGATTGATTTCTGTATTTGAGGTTTTGTATTGGATGTTTATTTGTTTAAATTGATTTAATAAAATCTCAATAAAACAATCACACAATTAGGGTTTGTGGGAGAACAAAATTCCTTCCCTTTTATGCATTGGAATCATAGTTCAATTGGCATGCGACAGATTTTCCCTGACATAAATGAGTACAAAAAACACTATTCAAAAAATTATATCTCTTTTTTCAAAATTAAACTTGTTCCTGCTAGGGAGATGGGACCTAGAGAACTATTGAAGTCTTCTTCTTCTTCCTTCGGTCGGGCAGGTGACTGGGTGATGAACTGGGATTCTTCTCGTCCTCTGCTTATCCTTCGGCACGCGGGACTCGGTCGTCGGGTGAACACCGGATGGTGGGGGTACCTGCGAAGGCACTCCGACGCTCAAGTCAGCAAAGCGGGTGGTTAGCTCTCAGGTAGGTGAACAGTAATAATGACATACCTTACTCTTTGAAATGCGTGTTATTTATATTATTCTAGTGGGCCTACCTTGTTGGGCCCGTTTATCGAGGTGGATACCGCTTAGGGTTGCATTACCTAATTCTTGATGATGGATTAGCTTCACCGATCTCGGTTTGAGCGTTAATTGTAATGGGGTTCGGCCATCGGCCAAATTCTCATGGTGAGGGCCGGCCATCGGCCAAATACCCGTGGCCATCGGCCGTCTCAGTTGAGTCTTCAACGGTCTCGGTCGCTCGGCCAAGTCTCCAAAAGGTCTCGGCCTCTCGGTCTCTCGGCCAAGTCTTCAAGGGGTCTCGACCTTTCGGTCCCTCAATCAGATTGACTGGGCATCGGGCAGCCAAGTGGGTCCCAGTCTCGCCCAGTACCGGTACAAAACTCATTAATAATTGAACCAGAATTAAAATTTTAAAATATATAATTTCCAAAGAGAAATATATAATAAATAAATTACTTTTACAAGTTGATTATAAAAAAATATAACAGTTAAATTTAATTTTATGTTTCTAATAAAAAATTATAAAAAATATAAGAACGTTTAAATTAGTTGGAACGCAGTACCTTAAAAAAGAAGATAATATATAAATATTCAAATTTTTATATTCTAAACATTCTCCCCATATATTAGAAATAAATATACCGTACAACTAATATTTTACTATAAAATAAGACAAGTGACACTTACCTTTCTTACTAAAAAAAGTAAAATAAGTAAAACATAAATAAAAATAATAAATATTTGTTTTTCTTTATTTTTTATTTAAAAATGAAATATAACAGAGATAATAGGTAAATATAAACAAAAATATCTTAATTCTTCTTATTTACATTATATCCATTTTTTATTATCTTTGTTTACTGATTATCTTTTCTATTATGGTCCTTTTTAAGTACATTTTTATCAATGAAAAATTATATATAAAAAGTATGTTTTTTTTTTTATAATTTAAAAAAATATGTTTAAAAGTATTTTCCTAAACTAAATGTTTTAATAGCAGATCCGAAAGCGTGGCCAAGCCGTAATGAAGTCTCGTGAGACTCAACCACACATCCTTTTCAGTAATCAACAGTTTTCCACCTCATTTTTTTCTCACTTTTTCCCCCACATCTCCTCATAAAAGAAAATAATTGAAACAACAATTTTTTTAATTAAACAGTACTTGAGAGTTAAATTTTTTATATTAAAAAATAATTTTAAGTTTAATTTAATTCTATAAAATAAAATTTGCATTAATTTATATAAATTTTAAAAACTAATAAATACTTGTGAAAACATAATCAGATGGGTGAAAATTGTTTATGAACATACCAACCTTTTCAATCTCAAAAGACAATTTGTTTATAATGAACTCCAAATTATATAATCAATACCACGAATAAAATAACTAATGATGTGTGAGTAAAAGAGGACACAATCTCTCTTTTTATTAACCATAGACACCTTTCATTGTCAAGTGGTTAGCTATTTATTGTTTACTTCATTAATCAAAATTAGGTGTTTTAACCCATTATAAGTGAACTTAAACTATCAGCATTAGTTTTTCTTTAGCAAAACCAAATTTTACAACTAATTGTAGTCACAAAAAATTATTGGAAAATTCTAACAAATCACTTATAAAAGGAAACTAATAAATATGTTTAAAATCTATATTTTTCTTAGGAAAATATAAATAAGGTAATTATTTTATTACTATTAGTGGAAACATAATTATTATCATATATGCATGTTTACATTTTTTTTCTTACGTGTTAAAAGATAATCACAAAAATATAATCAAAATAGCAATTTTTACAAAAAAAAAAAAACAGTTATCAAAATATTGCATGTATATTTTTATTTTATTCCTTTTTATTTTTTACTAAATCAAAGAGATATTGTACCGACCAGTCCCCGGACGTTGACTAACCACTGGTAATGTTGGCGCCACGTAAGCGAGTCCCACGAGCAGCGCAGGCCAGTACCTCGCAAAGCACGTGCGCCAAGGAGCCGAGAGTGGTCAGACATCGGTCATCAGGATGTACCGACTTGCCACTAAACAGTGTGGAGAGGTCGGGCATCGGAGATCCAAACAGTAGAGATGAGCCACGAGAAGTGGATCCCAGATCACCCACCAGTTATCAGTAAAGGAGAAGCCTAGATCACGAGTGCCCATGCATGTAGAGTGGACGACACGTTCAGGCATGACACAAAAAGTAGAGCCACTGGAAAGATATGGCTCATAAGTCGTGTTCCAGGGGCGAGTTGCATGCATGGCACGTGAACAGCTAGGGCACTCTTAGAGACGGGTGACCCCAGAGATCAGGTGCACAAGGAGGCATCCAGGTGGTCATCCTGTCAGAGGTTGCACTCCAGTTAGGGTCCCCACGTGCTAGGTTATCCAGAGAGTAAGGTAACAACAATGTTAGGCACACCCATCAGAAAGGCCCATTTCAGGAAAATAGGAAATCCTAGTTTTCAGTCTATAAATAGTAAGTTAACAAACTTGGCCGGGGAAAATCCTCTTGCGCCGTTACACACACACAAGAGCAAGAGTATACAGTTTTTGGTGTTTCCTAGCCCTAGCACTGACTTGAGCGTCGGAGTGCAAACGACTGTTAGGGCGTCCATTGTCTTTGTGTTTCAGGTGTTCATCACAGGGATAGCATACGCAAACGCAAGGACTCTGGACGTGAGCGTGACGTACGAAGGTGTTTCGAGTCAACCGGCAGGAACATATAGATTATGTAAAATAAAATTATGTTTATTAATATATACATATGAATTTCATATAAATTCAGTAAACATATAGTCATTATTCTTGATTTTAAATTATTTGGAATTTATAAATCAATCTTGAAAAAAAATACCAATTTTAAAATCGACATCAAATTAATTTATAAATGTTCAAATTATTTTGCTTTTAAAAATATAAATATAAATTCCAATCCATTTATTTACATTTACATATGTGACAATTTAAATTAATTTTTTTTTGGATAATATAAATTTAAATTTAGTTTTTGTATAAATTATTTTAATCTATAATAAATTGGATGAATTCAGTAAAGAAGTAGATAGAAGTTTTTGGAATTTTTTTCCATCTTTGAATGTAATATTAGTGTTATTAGTTGATGGAGAAATGTATATATATATATATATATATATATATATATATATATATATATATATATATATATATATATATATATATATATATATATATATATATTT
>Ga0123342_1003548_pt1 | contig 24920 bp, 7 predicted proteins | sample Turbeawhitnodule_FD_89960 | JGI IMG/M metagenome (GOLD analysis project Ga0123342, IMG submission 89960) | Root nodule microbial communities of legume samples collected from Mexico - Turtle bean Mexico white nodule | ecosystem: Host-associated > Plants > Roots > Nodule | place: Mexico: Nepantla... | reverse complement strand
CTTTATGTTTCATCCAAACCCATGATTGTACTTGTGCCATAGTGAAGACTTCCTCTGCATCTACCTTTGCTTGGTTAAAAGTGACCCTATTTCTATGCTTCCATATACTCCATACAATTGAAATCCAAAGGCTCTTCCAAAGTCTATTGCCTTCCTTGTTAAAGCAAATACTAGAAAATTGTTCGAAATGATGATACAGCTCATCGTGGTTCACCGAACTAATTCCCATCCAGCTAAAGCACAAATTCCATACTTTAATTGATTCCCTGCATGAAAGGAGAATGTGTGTGGTTGTCTCCTCTTCCTTTTCGCATAAAGCACATAAAGTGTCACTTAGAGAGACACCCCTTTTACTCAGATTATGTTTTGTCGCGATCCTATTCGAGAGGGCTCTCCACACGTAAAACATAGCTGAGGGCAGGACCTTCAGACTCCAAAGAGAACTGAACACTGATTCCCCCCAGGCCTGCAATCAACTAACTTATTATAAGCAGATTTAACCGAGAAAGTGTATGATGGAGGGTCGTTCCATATCCTTACATCCTCCTTTTCAGGTTGAATTTTCACCAGTGATATTAAAGACATAAAATCCTCCACCATAGTCTTCTCCCACTCAAACCATTCCCTTCTCCAGCTGAACTTCCACTCCCATCTGTCTGTGTTCCAACTACCAAAACTTTCAATATTCTTATCTTTAAGCTCAGAATTGTTGTATATTCTTTCATACCTTGCTTTGAGTTGACCAATTTCTAACCATTTATCTTCCCAAAATTTGATCTTATCCCCTGATCCTATTTTCCAAGTTGTATTCTGATTAAACCAATTGTCTCCTTGGTTTGAGAGACCCACTTTACATATGTCAATCCACCATCTTGATGTAAGCCTACTTCGTTTTAGTGCATGTAAGTTCGACAACCCCCTCAAATCATATTTGGATTCCAACACCTCCTTCCAGAGTCCGCCCTCTGTGGAATGTAATCTCCATAACCACTTTGCCAAGAGAGCCTTATTAAACAAGTCGATACGTCTAATTCCTAGGCCTCCCTCCTCTTTCGCTTTACAGATATTTTCCCAACTCGTCCAAGCAATTTTCCTCCCTTCCGATCCCCACCCCCACAAAAACTTCCTCTGTAATTTGATAATTTCCTTACACACTCCAGTTGGGGCTTTAAAGAAGGATAAAAAGAAGAGTGGTACGGCATTGATAACAGATTTTATAAGACAAACTCTTCCCGCAAACGACAGATTCCTACCCTTCCATACGGACAGTTTCTTTCTTATCTTGGATAACACTGGTTCCCAAAGAGCACACCTAGCTGGGTTGCCGCCAATAGGTAGGCCTAAGTATGTGAACGGTATATCCATTAGACTGCAATGGAGTATTTCTGAATACATTTTCACCTCGTACCTATCTACTCCAATTGCCCCAATCTTGCTCTTATGAAAATTTACTTTGAGGCCCGAGCTTAATTCAAAACATCTTAAAATAGCCTTGATGCACAAAATATTCTGGACATTTGATTCACATACAAAAAGGGTGTCATCTGCAAATTGTAGTAAATTCACCTCCACCTTTTTATCCCCTATTTTAACACCTGAGAGCAAGTTTTTTCTTGTCGCTTGTTTTACTAACCCAGCTAAGCCTTGAGCGACAATCAGAAACAAGAACGGTGCCAGCGGATCACCTTGTCTGAGACCTCTAGTTGGTTTGAATTCCTTTGTCGGACTACCATTTACCAAGACCGAAATTGTGGCTGATTCAAGGCAGGCTTTAATCCACTGAACCCATTTCCTGCAAAAACCTAGTCTTCCCATCATGTAAAATAAGAACTCCCAACTTACTGAATCATACGCCTTCTCAAAGTCAAGTTTCACGATCACCCCACTTTTCCTCCCTTTTTTCAAGTCGTCCACAACCTCATTCATTACGAGGACACTGTCTAACAAGCCTCTATTAGACAGAAAAGCTGATTGCGAACCATCTATCACATTCTCGATGACCTTTTTAATCCTATTTGCTAGCACTTTTGTCAGAATTTTGTACAGACAACCAACAAGAGATATAGGTCTGTATTCTGCAAGGGACTGAGGATTCTCTCACTTAGGGATCATCGTTATGAAAGATGCATTACAACCCTTTGGGATCGTCCCTTCTTTATGAAAGAATTTTACGACCCCCAACATGTCTTTTTCTAAAAAACTCCAATTATTTTTAATGAAGCTGAAAGTTACACCATCTGGGCCAGGACTTTTTTGACTATCACAATTCCAGATGGCTTCCTTTATTTCTTTATCATCAAACGGATCTGTCAAGAACCTATTTTTAGATTCGGATATCTCCTTGAAGACCACATTATCCAACCTAACTCCAATATCTTCGGTAGCCGACATCTTCTTTTTGTAAAAATCCAACACCATCTCTTTTACCTTGTTTGGTTCTTCCATCCAGTTCCCAGATAGGTTACAATTAACTCCTTTTATCTCATTCCTCATTCTCCTCCATTTAATAGAAGCATGAAAGAATTTGGAGTTCGAGTCCCCCTGCTTAATCCATAATGCTCTTGATTTTTGATGTAGAAGGGATTCGTTTCTCTCATTTATGACCTGTAATTGGCTCAAAAGCTCTCTTCTTTCTATGATCCTGTTTTCATCCAAACCGTCTTCATCGTCTCTCGAATCCAGCTCTTGTATTTTCCTCAAGATCTCATATTTTAGCTTGTCAGTATACCCAAAAACATCTTTATTCCAACCTTTGAGGTCGCTCTTCAACATTTTCAGTTTCTCTTTTAGCACCAAGATTTCGTTACCTTGAACCAAGTAACTGTCCCACTTACTTCTAACAAAATCTTCAAACTCTTTATTTTCCTGCCAAATGTCAAGAAACCTAAAGGGTTTTGGACCCCAATCTGCCACGTTTGATTTTAGCACTAGCGCGCAGTGATCAGATATTTGTCTCTTTGTAATGTATTGCTTACTCCCTGGCCAGTGTTGTAACCATTCAAAAGACAACAAAAACCTATCAAGCCTACTCTTTGCTTTACCATTAGGTCTATACCAAGTGTATTTTCTTCCAATACAGGGTATATCGACCAGCTCCATATTATCAATAAAGTTATTAAAACTTTGCATTTCTCTCTTATTGCCTCTTACATTATTAACCCCCTTTCGTTCCCTTTCATTTCTTATGGAGTTGAAATCCCCCAATATACACCAAGAATTACACGGGTCCCTTTGTCTAATTTCCAATAACTCTTTCCACATTTGCGTTTTTTCATGTAGAATACAGGAAGAGTACACATTTACAACAACAACAGGGATATTTTTCTCCTTAGACCATCCAGAAAACACAATGAACCGTCTATTGATTATATTACTATTACACTGGAAGAACATTTTGTGCCAACTTATAAGAATACCCCCTGACCCATTAGATGGTTCACTATATAAGAAATCAATGTCATTGTCACCCCATAACTTACAACATAAATTTAAGCTGAAGTTATTCATTCTTACTTCTTGTAAACACAACATTTTAATCCCTTCCTTTCTAATCGTTTCCTTAACATACCTCCACTTTACAGCACTCCCAAACCCTCTCACGTTTAAAGAAAGAATACTCATTAACAACCTATAGCCTCCCCCGCTTCCCTTTTGAGTTTCATAAACCTGTCTCTTTTTTCTAGTTCTTCTAGACTTACCATAACTTTTCCTTCCTCCCCACATGTAGCCCCTAGCTGTTTACCCAATTCCCAAACTCTAATTGTTTCAAGACTCCCATGTTTCAACCAAAATAAACGATTACAATTATTAATGGCCGAATCAGAAGCAGAATTACTAATTTGAGATAGTACTGACCTTATGTTCTTACGTTCTTCCCGCTTGCTACTTTTACTTGATTCACCCACCCAAAACACTCTCCTTTCCATTGTTGCAGAGGAATTAGTAGTAATCGAATTATTGACTTGCTTTCTTTGGTTGTCCCCTGCATCCACGATCAGTTGGGTCCCCTTGTTCCTTTGTTTGCCGAAAGGAAAGTATGTGTCTTTGATTCTGCTTGATTTTGAATCCATTTGGGTTTGCCTAAGTTTATGTTTGTTCTTCGTGACGACAAGGGCCTGTTGATTAGAAAATTGGTATGCCTCCCCCTCTTGTGACTCTCCTAATGAATCCTCCACCCTCGATACTGACTTAGATGAATCGAGATTCCCCCCTTTATTCTCTTCCTCCATCGTCGATGCTTGAACGGTTGAACCTACTGCTCCTTTCACTTCCACTCTTTTCGTGCAAAGAAGATTTCTCCTACTCTCCTCCGTAGCCCCCAACGACCTATGGGGGAATGTTGTGATAACTTCATTTCTAAATGTCTCATGGTGTGGGGAGGCTTTGTCTTCCCCAAGTTGGCCTCCCTGCTCTGTTTCGTTGAGATCCTGGGAATTTTCGGAGATGGTCAGGCTTCCACGCGGCCCAAAACTGAGCTGCTCCTCTCCATGGACAACTGGGCCACTTAGCCACGTAGCCTCATTAAGGTTTTTACCTCTACACCCCCCTTCCTCCACCACATATGATGCACGGGTCTCCCCTTCTTGGGCCATTTCTGGAGGCCCAAACCACTTGTCCACGTCAGTCCTGCTTGGAGCCGTTGGAATTCTAGACTCTAGGTCATCCTTTCCAATGAGTGTGCTAAAGATAGGTGCAGAATAAGAACCTATGGGTCTACCCAAAAGGGGGTCGCCACAACCAGACGGTACGATTGGCGTCGATCTCCGGTGACCTTGTGTCGACGGTGGCTGTTCTTCACATATTTTCGCCAACAAATTCTCCTCTACCACCTTTCTACCGTACTCGAAGTCCCTACTCCCCGAACGCACTGATGCATTTGACGCAATTGAGTCCACCTCTGTTTCCATACTTACAGATTCTTCACTCCAATGGCATTGGCACAGTTTATAGTCTGGGATAGTGCATTCTTCTTCCACCGAAACCTGGTACAGCACCTCGTTGATTTTCATATAACTAGTGATCTTCGCCTCGCAACCCACCGAAACTCTGATTTTGAACCTTGCATACTCGAGCTCTTCCAGGGCCATAGTCGCCTCGTCAACCTCAATAAGTGTTCCCAGTAGCACTGCGATGTGCTTGAAACAATCAGTATTCCATAACTTCAAAGGAAGTCCTCTGCATCTCACCCAAACCAGCTTATCTACTGCTACGAATTGTTCATCCCATGGGATAATTGTGTCAAACATTTCTTCAAACCAAGCTTTATTCTCCTCTATGGCATCTTTGATCTTCAACTCATTTTCCCCCTTCAGAAGCACATGGAAACCCCCCAGAAATTTGACCTTAATGTAACCTAGGCCTCCCAAAATGAAGCTTTCATTTAGGCTAGATACCTTATTTAAATCCGAGACTCTCCCAATATAACACTTATTTAACCAATCTCTGGGAGTCTCCTCTGCTCTAAAATGAATTGCATGCAGGTTATCTCTGTTCTGCGTTTGTGCTCTATCTCTATGACCATACCTTACAGTATTTGCGTACGTGCTTAACCCTTTTGCCCTCCATTCTTTTTTAACATATTTCTCAGACTCTATTGCCTTCTCCTTCAACTTAACATTCCACTCCTTTCTTGTATCTGCTGCCCTACTGTATTTTGGTCTATTAACAGACAACTTCCAGCTCCCAATCCATATTGTGTTTAGATGATATTCCAACTCCCTGATGTTCTGTACTCCCTGAAATCTAACAAAACCAAATCTTTGCTTCTTAATGTTTAATCTATGAGATATAAAGACATCGCTCACCCTTCCCCATCTTCTGAAAATTTTCCACAAATCCGATTCTTTAAGATCGAAGGGAAAGTTTGAGAAGAAGAAAGATGTTCCTTCTTGGTTCATGACAGGCCACACGGTGTCAGTTATCTTTCATTTCCTATGTATGTAATGAGTGTTTTGTGTTTCTTATTATTATTTATAAGTACCCCTCTACTTGTTGTCTTAGAAATACCCAATTTTCTTTATAGATATTTTTATATAAAAGAGATTTGTCTAGATTATGAAATTGTGTCACAATGGTATGGCAATGTATCTAATTCTACTAATGTATTAGGTTCCATTTTAGTAGTATCTTAACATGTTATTTACCTTAATTCGGCTTTGTTTGGATTGTGGAGTGGAAAATTGAGGGTGTGAGAGAGTGGAAGTGTGAGGATTTGAAAAGAAAATGTGAGTGTGTTTGGATTAAGGTATATAGAGTGAATGTGTGAGAAAAGTTTATTGAAATACATGAGTGATGTGATGATTGTAAGACTATTTTAACTTATTTTGAACAGTGTAAATTGTAAGATTACAAATTTACTCTTGTATATAAAAAGAATAAATAGTTATTAATGTTGTGCATATGTTAGTTAATTAAAATAATTTAAAGTTTCATTTATAAATAAAATAAAATGTAAAATTCAAAGAAATAATTAAATATAATTTTAAATCTAAGTATAATTTTATTATTTTCCATTTTATTAATTTAAATTAATTTTGTTACGTAAGTTAATTTATTTAGATAACTTAAATATTATTTATGATTCTTTAAATTATGTTATGTTTATATATATATATATATATAGATAAAATTATTATTAATAATGATAGTCCAAAAACGTGAGAAAGTAAAGGCATCATGGTCTTTACATACATCCTACTTGTCCATTCTCCTTTTTCTTCAATTATGAGAGTACCCTAAATACCTTCATCTTTCTATTCACTCTCACATTCAACCTCCCCATCTCACAAAAGCAAACGGGTGGCACCCATTCATCCCATCCTCAACTTCTAACAAACATAGGCTAAATCTTAAATTTAGGCTTATATGTGTTTGACCATTTATTCCCAATTATTTGTATTGTTATCAACCACTGCTTTAGTCATCTTTATACCTGAATCAAATACTTGAAATAGGATTTACTTCTTTAGGGTTATTATGCCGGTTTTTGGGCAGATCAATCATATTAGGAAAATATTGTCTTTTGAGATCTATTTTTAATCCACGTCCAAGCTTTCAATTGTATATTTTAAAAATTTCTTCTATATCAATTATGACATTCCTAAACATTACCTTATTTTTGTGATCCTATACACCTCTCATTAATGTCATCCACATATTTTTCCAAATTATATTTCTATTTGTGTTCAACCCAAGTAAATGAAATTGATAAAAATGATTCAAAATTTTGTTATGTGCAAGTGTTTTGAGACATTCATTTATAGCATACATGTCATGTCCTTCTAGATATTTTACAATCCAATAATAAGTGTTGGATTGTTTCTCCCCATTCTTAACTAAAGACACATAACTTATAAGGGACTGAAATCCCCTTGCTTCAAATTGTTCATAGTTACTATCCTATTTAGACTTAATCTATACATAAAGTCTTTTACGTTTGGAAATTGCACTGCTTGTCCAGATTAATATGTAAAATACATCTTTCTCACCGAAAATATCATTCCTTAAAATCTTATACACATATTTTAGTGTATGATTTTCTAATTCATCTCCAATCTATTTCTAATTATCTTGACCATTTAATTGTGGTGAAGCCTTTGTTAGATCCTGGATAAATTACTCAACTTTTTTATCTACAACACTAGGAATGTTCCAGATCATGGATAAAGCCCAAAACAAAAGACAAAAACGTAAGATAAATACAACAAACACAAAGCATGACACAACTCGAAAAAACTCATTGTGATTCTTTCCTCTCATCCCAACAAAAAATGACACTAATAAACTATGTACAATAGACTTGATAATATATTCACACGTCATCGTATAAGACGTGTACATATTAATTTAAGAGTCATCTCAATAACACTCTAACAATCACATAAAAAGAGTGAATCATTAACTTTATTCACAATATATATTTTTTTCTAAAAATCGTTTCAATTATACTTTATCAATCACATAAAAATAATGAATCATTAACTTTGGTCAAAATAGGTTCTTCTATCTCTATCTACACCACTTATTTAGTTGGTATCAAAATTATGCAACAATCTAAACCTTTACCAATTATTAATTTAGTGAAATAGCAGGGTATTATTGGATATCTTACAATCCAATAATAAGTGTTGGATCGTTTCTCTCTATTCTTAACTAAAGACACATAACTTATAAGAGACTGGAATCCCCTCGCTTCAAATTGTTCATAGTTACTATCCTATTTAGACTTAATCTCTACATAAAGTCTTTTACGTTTGGAAATTGCACTGCTTGTCCAGATTAATATGTAAAATACATCTTCCTCATCGAAAATATTATTCCTTAAAATCTTATACAAATATTTTAGTGTATGATTTTCTAATTCATCTCCAATCTATTTCTAATCATCTTGATCATTTAATTGCGGTGAGGTCTTTGTTAGATCCGAGATAAATTACTCAACGTGTTCCAGATCATGGATAAAGCCAAAAACAAAAGACAAAAACGTAAGATAGATACAACATACACAAAGTATGACACAACTCGAAAAAACTCATAGTGACTACTTCCTCTCATCCCAATAAAAAATGATGTTAATAAACTATGTACAATAGACTTGATAACATATTCACACGTCATCGTATAAAACGTGTACACATTAATTTAAGAGTCATCCCAATAACACTCTAACAATCACATAAAAAGAGTGAATCATTAACTTTTTTTCAAAATATACTTTTTTTTTCTAAGAATTGTCCCAATTATATTTCATCAATGACATAAAAATAATGAATAATGTAGATTCTTCTATCTCTATCTGCACCTCTTATTCAGTTGGTTTCAAAATTATGCAGCGATATGTGCAACGATCTAAACCTATAGCAATTATTAATTTAGTGAAATAGCAGGGTGATTTTTGACTGACCGGAACACCTTTCATTCCAAGTTTACCATTGTATATTATAGGGCATATTTCCACCATGTCAAGTTTCACTCTTATTTGTTATGGTTCCATTTTCCCATATATAACACAGTTGTCATCTTAATGTTTAAATTACTATCCACTTGAGATATGTGTACAGAGTAGAATAACGTAACATGGCTTAATTATAATTAACAATTGGTCCTCCATGTCAAGGGTAGGGGACCCCATATAAAAGACAATGAATCAGGTTGCCCCACACACACCCGCATCATTCCAAATCATCATTCTGTGATCCAAACCGGAACAGATGGGACTTACAACTTCATCATTGGCATTAATTTCTATTTCCAGCTACATCAATTATTTCCTCTGTTTTATATATATAGAGCTGTCCATGTTAAACTGCACCCAGAAATTTATCAAATGCTCACGTGTGCTCCCAATTCAATCTTAGGACTTCCATTAATTTAATGCAAAACAATCTCATATGTGGATAATTCTAAATTAATAAACTACCTAGATCTCTCATTGCCACCACTGTGTATAGCTTTTTATTTGTTTCCTAACCTACCATATGGAACAAACATGAGTAAAATCAAAAAGTGCATCACAGAGAAGGACTTGGGATATGTATAAAAAGAGTGCATGACGAAAGTACCGATTGGAAAAAAGGACGAAAAAACGCGATTTTAGGACTATCTATCTACAGGAAATAACCTTGATTCATTGCATGTACCTTAAAAAAACTTAACTATTTCATTAGGTAAGATGCCCATGCCAATCTAAAAGCCAAAGTCATCATAGTGTTGGACTTGTTCCAACGAGGTTGAGATCTTCCACAAAAACCCCTCAAAACTTTAAAGTATCCAACTAGAGACAAACAGATGTTGAGATTAAAAAACCTCGTTAAAGAAGGGACAAAGTTATTGAAAAAGTATTGGATGGTTATAGATCAGGGAAACTTTATAAGACGTAGCAAGGCATACATTTTTACAAGTACAAAATCTTTAAAAAAAATATATATAAAATATCCCAGAAGGGTAATGTTAGTTTTGCTAATAAAAGTCGATGAAAAAAAAGATACACGAAGTAAAGAAAGATAAGAAAAGATAACAGGATTTTCTATAAAAAAAAGTTAGTCTCTTTACGTTCTAATTAGTTATTACTATGGAGTAATAGTTTTTCCTGGAATTAAGGGAAGATAAAGAAGGACATAAAATTTGGAATAATATGAATTAAAAAAAAAAAGGCATTTTGGATGGTGTCTATTAGTTATATTATTGTTCTACCCTTATTTGTCAAGGTTTCTTGTAACTTTGGTTTTTCTTGAAACTTCCTACTATAACTAACCACTTACACAAGCATGCCCCTTGTATGGAATATGAATAAAGAAATTCTGATTAAACGGCAAAGCATGATATCTTTCTAACTATATATATATAGGCGACACCAACCTTTCTGCCTCTATACCTTAATATTTGAAATACCCAGAGGAAGTAATCTCTCCAAGCTTCAATTATATACATTATCCACATTCCTAGCTTTATCCATATCTACTAAATACTCACAAGATTTCCCTCTCTCTTCCTCTGCATAACTGTGTCACATCTTAGATCTCCTTCATTCATATACATGGGTCTCAGAGACATTGGTGCTTCACTGCCTCCTGGGTTTCGCTTTTATCCCAGTGACGAGGAATTGGTCTGCCATTACCTCTACAAAAAGATCGCAAATGAGGATGTTCTCAAGGGTACCTTGGTGGAAATTGACCTCCACATATGTGAACCATGGCAACTTCCAGGTACATCTATATATTCTCAATTATTATACACATGTATATATTTCCTACCTTCATCATTCCAGTTAATTTTAACTGGTTTCGAAAATTTCTGAAAAACCTATCTTAATTATATATGGTTTCCCATTTGTTGTGTTTTCCCTTCTGTTCGTGTTCGTTATGCGAAACCACAAATTAATTAGTATACTTCACATTCACAAGTCCTTTTCTGCTCATAAACCTGTGTCTATAGCTTGTTTCATCTGTTCATAAACCTGCTCAGACAAACATGTCCAGCATATATATTGTCAAATTAATATGGAGAAGTGACAAACACGGTTGTTTGATTCCTGAAGAGACCAGAGTGAGAGAGAGAAAGAGAGATGAGAAGGCGAGAAACTGAAAGGGTTAAGGTAAGAGGAGAGGGTAATGATGTTATCCCGTTCGCAGACACGACAGTGCATTCAGTTCTTCAATCATTAACGCAATGCCAACTTGATGAATAGTTCAATACTATGCCTCTGTCAATAAATTATATAAAACAACATTCACTACTTTTATATAATATTAATTTACTTCTTTATATAATTAACATATATTCCACTTCATTATTATCCGATATAAATGTTTTTGTCTTTTGCATATATTCTTGGATCATTTATTTTTCGTTCCATGTTGTCACTTACCAAACTCTTTTCCCCCTTTGTCTGTATGTAAACCATATTTATGACTGGTTTATATGCTACTTATAGAATTAGGAAGAATAAAATTTTCCATAATACTTATAAAATAAATTAATTAATTTTTTACAAACTCTATTCTATATTTTCCTCAACTGTAAATTAGTAAAACTTTCATATATATGTAAATTATGAATAATAACAAAATATTAGTCCAATAACTAGGTGATAGTCTCCTTTCTCTCTGTTTTTTCTGTGAAAGATAAATTTTATTTGGATAAAATTCTCTTTAATTACTTATAAAAAAGAAAATTAGAAATTAAAAGAAATTGAATTTCCCATCTAATTAAAAATGAATTTATGCACTTCCCCTTTTTGAAGAATTTAGATAAAATATTTTCTATGACAATGAACTACACAAGAATAAATTCAATTTATTTTACATTCTTACTTTTTCATTTACTTCTTAAAAATATCCAGCAAGTAGTATATTCTTTTATCTGTTTTTCATTTATTAAATCCATCCCATTCCTATGTTCCTACTATTTTGTTATTTCAAATATAAACTTCAAAAAGCACATGCACTCTGCTGTACGGAGTACTATTCATTTCACAGTTAAATTATTTGGGTTAATTATTTTTTCATCATGATGAGTGAGTCTGGGCCATATTTTAGGAGTTATCATCATAAATGTTCTTTAAGAATAAGCATTGTAAATAGCTGGACTACTAATTCCGTGAGACCATGTATAACTCTTGTGATTCAAGTAGCTTTGCTTGATTCATGCACAAAATCGAGTCCTTTCATTCATTTATCATTTTTCAGTAATGTTCCTTTAATTTTACGCTTATGGGATAGATACACACATACTTAGTAGCTACTTTTTATTATAACAGTTGAAAAAGCAATACTCTTTCACTAAGCAACAAACACCGATGATGTTAACATACACTGACGCACACATACGTGTACATATATACGCCTCCATTCACTACCTTTCTTGGATATGACTCGCTATCGATTTAGCTACTTGATTTTTACCCGTTAGCAATTATTAACTATATTTTTCCTTAGTGAAATACAAGAAAAGCTATTTTTTTGACGCATAATCTTTCTTGGTTTGATTATTGAGTCCTCCTCTTTTGATGCACAACATTATGAGAAGAGGAAGAAAAAAAAGAGAGCACGAAATCACATTTATAGGAAACAGACAAATAGTTGAAACTTCTGAGTAGAAATTAGCAGTGTGTGTTGGTGTCATGAAATTGCTGTCATGTTTGTCTGGTAGGATTGGAAACTTGAAAACTTGATGTCATTAATGAAGTAGCCGACATGTGATGGTGATTCTACACTAGACCTAAATATTTATTATTCGGAGACACAATCGATTGCACCTAATTCAACCTTATAGCTTAGTCATGTGTTGTCTGGTTGCTAGCACAAGAAATTGACTTGTCATATGCATGTGTTGATATGAATGCTCACAGAGGTGGCTAAGCTGAATGCGAACGAGTGGTACTTCTTCAGCTTCCGGGACCGCAAATACGCGACGGGGTTTCGAACAAACCGAGCAACCACATCAGGGTATTGGAAAGCAACAGGGAAGGATCGGACGGTGGTGGATCCAACCACGCAAGAGGTTGTAGGGATGAGGAAAACGCTGGTGTTCTACCGGAACAGAGCTCCAAATGGCATCAAAACCGGGTGGATCATGCATGAGTTCCGCTTGGAGACCCCACACATGCCTCCAAAGGTTCGTTTCTCTACTTTCTACTTTGCTTCTTTCACTAGCTTTTTCTCGTGGGTGCAACTTTCTTTTCTTTTTCAAATCTTCAGAAGCTGCAATTTCTGTAAAGTTAATCTATAACATGTTATTAAAAAAATAAGAAATTATTTAAAAATTAAATATCTTCTTTACTCATGATTTTGCTTTTCTTAATATTTTGCTTGTAATACCACCATGAAAATTGTCCTTTACTAAAACCTTTTGTCGTTGGAATGATATTTATTAATATAACTTTTGGACACAAATTAAATTGTTGTGATGTGGTTGGATTGATTGATGTAATTAAGGTCAGATCTTAGGTGTGGTTTCTAGCTAAAGCTAGGAAAAGATTTTGTCGTTGATATGCTTTATTAGGGTGTGTATTCCTCAAGCGTTTATGCTACTGTGAGATGAAAAAAAAAAAAACTATTTTTGACAACTCACATTTTCTCTCATTTTAAATTTAACAACTCTATGTATTAATAAAATATTTAATACAAATAAAAATTAAATTATTAAATTAAAAAATTAATAAAAATGATTGTAGTATAAAAAATTATATATTTTACTGGTAGATAATGTCATAAGATGTATCTAGATAATTGGAAAATTTTAATAAAAGTAATAATGAATCCTACAACTATTACAAAGTATTAAGATTAAAAAAATAGTATCATATAATCATTTCAAAAAGATGTGACTTGTGTATTTTAATTTGGACCGTTTTATAATATAATTTATCGGACAATATTATTTTTAAGTTCACATAAAAAAAATCCTCACTTGTACATAATGTTAGTAGATATCTTATGGATATATATTATTTTGGTCTGGAGTAGTAAAAGACTATATATTAATGAAGGTAATATCCTAAGGTTAACATTTTTTGTGCACTAATACATGATTTTTTTTATTTGAGCATAAAATAAATGTTTTCAAATATTATCCTAACACTAAATTTAATTAATAGCCAAATCTTAAAAATTTGTAATCAATTTTTTTTCATAATTAATATTTGATCAAGGGTTGTAAAATTTCATGATCTAAGACTTCTGTATAATGTCTTTGTTATTATCAACATAATAATGTGTTAGAATAATTGAATTGTTCCAATCCATATACAAAACTGATACAAAAGAATAAAATTTCTACTAATTTATCTTCTTCCCAGCTTAACCATATACTAACATAATTTTATGTTTTCCACATGCCAATTTAGCATTTTCTCCACTGTATTTACACAAAATAACAGAGTTACTTATGTTCAGGATGCATAGTATCTGCATAACTATATATTAAAATCTAAAATTTTACACAGATCTACTAAACTTCTTTGATGTAATGTGAATTTTTTTCACTTTTATAGCTAAATTATTTTTCGTGCATAGAACCTTCTATAAATTTTTTTTATATGAAAAAAGAGAAAAATAAATACTTTTGATTGTATATCTATATATGCATGAATAGTTAATATCAATTTTTTAACACTCAGAAAATCATGTGATTAACTAGTAGTATGTTTTAATCTTTATCAATCATTACAAAATTTGAGACAATATTTTTTTCACACAAAAAAAAACTCATCTTATTTGATATGTCACACACTGACGTAATCATTCATGATAAAAAACACAATTAATATTATCTTTCAGTCTTATATAAAAAAAAGTTCATTTGATATATGGTACACAATATATAATATATTACCATTTATTTTTTTAATAATGTAAGACTTTAGGAGTGTTTAATAAATTCAAGTTGTAAACTAACTAACAATATTTTAATACAAATAGATGCTTAAAGATTATACCTTTGTTTTAAGAAATTACTTGACAAGCTTTGCTGGAGAAGGTTGATGACTGAAAACAAGTGGAAATTTATTTATTTTTTAAATCAGCAACAACTGGGAATACATTCTCCCTAAAAAGAAAAATCACAGATTTTTCCAATCTCTTTCTTCCCTGTGCACATTAGAGTTGAAACTGATCAACTTTAATCAGCAACAGAGAGAAGATAAACACTGTTTGATATCTTCTATTCTCTAAAAAATATTTTATTATTACAAAAAAATTACTCTTTTAATTTGATTTGTCCACATATACATAATATACATATATAGAGTCATGAGTCGTGTCACATCATATGTTATCATAGAATGTAACGTGAAAGTGATGAAGATTGCTTTAAAATTAAAAAAATAAATAAAAGATCAACTAAAAACCTTTTAAACGGTCAAATTAAAGAGTAAAAATAAGTTAAGGTAGGTTAAGTTTTGTAAGACGTAATCTAACTTGCTTTCTAAATCAAAGACTCAAGGTTGACTTATTCAGTTGATATATAGATTCTTTAAGTTCTTGCATTTTTTAAATTATGTCTTGACCTAAAAGATTGCTTAAAAGTAGATATAATATAATAATAAAGTTCATTAAATAAAATTATGTACATGTGTTTAAGTAGACCACTAACGGACTCATACTATATGTAGGTCAATTAACTTAATTATTTAATAATAGATTATAATAAGTATATAATTTCAAAACTTATAATAAAAATATCATTACACTGCTAGCTTTTATTTAAATAAACAACATATTAAATGGTTGTTGATTTCAGGAGGACTGGGTGCTGTGTAGAGTCTTCCACAAAAGCAAAGAAGATAACAATGGTTCCAAAGTGATGTACGAATATGATACAACACCTCAATCCCTAACCATGGCTTCGTCATCTCCCACAAACCAAACCATGGCTGGTGGGTACAACAGATTTCCCACCTCTTTCACTTCCTCCATGCCATTGCCAACCCACCACCACCACCATCATCATTTCAACACAAACCAAAACTCTTCTTTCATGGATCTGCTTCACTTCTCTCGGGACACCAACACCAACAACACCATCGTTACTCAGATTAGTTCCAAAGGAGATGATGGATATGGTTTCTTGTGGGACATGGATCTAGAAGAAAATAGCCTAGAAGATGGCGTGGCTTCAAACTTGGACGCAATAACGTTTGAGATCGACAATAATCACAATGATAATAATATGGTATTCCTATAATTAAGAATGTCTTATATATATCGTACGTGTGTGCATATATGTGGTTCATGTGTCGGAAATTGTCAAGATTCGTTTATTTCTGATGTATTTATGGTGTTTCGCTATGAGGGACAAGTCACATGATAGATTGGGTTGGATTAGTTGTTACCACAAGGTTGTGGTTTATATTCTTCAAGTAGTAGGGTATAAATATTGTGGTCCATTAGGTTCTTCTCGTAATTATTATTATTATTATTTTAGGAACTATTAATCCTATGTATACAGTTTGTGATGTAATTAGCAATGGTTATATTTTTCCTTCTTTAATTATAATTTCTTTTATTGTGATCTCTGAAAGCTTTTCGATGAGACTGAAAGATGATATTTTGTTGTGAGGATGAACCATAGCAGGCTGAAAAGCTTTATTTAGTCCTTTAAAGAAGGATCCATTTCGTACTTAAGACATATCTTTTGTGAATTGAAAAGAAAGATGAGTGAAAATAAATACTACTACATGACTTGCTGTTACAGTTTACATGAGACATTTGTTCCTAATAAATAATATATAGTAAGATTCTTTTTCAATTAATAATTACAAATTTTATGTGGTTAAGTTATAAATATCGGTTAAATAATTTTTTTTATCAATAAAAAATAAATAAATATATAAATAAAATTCTTTGAAGGATATTTCAATCTTTATAAAAAAAATCTTCACAAAAGTTCTCAATGCTCAACTTGATACATTATGTGACTATGTTGTCAAGTGATTGATTTATCTCTCATATTTTGTAAACTTGATACTATTAATACACACTTTTATGATATGATTTGTTAGCCATAAAACATTATAAAAAGTTATTAAATAAAAAATATTTTTAAAAATAAAAAATAATTAATTATTATATTAAATAAATTATATTATTTTGTAAATTAAAATATTATTGATATATAAAATAGGTAAAACATGATAGTTAATATTAGATACAATTTGAAAGTTAATTTAAAATTTTCATAATAATCAAGATTACTTTAAGTATTAATAATTTTTTAATTTATAAAATGATATTTAACTTAATAATATAGTAACTAATTATTTTTATTTTTAAAATTATTTTTTATTTAATGATTTTCTTGTAATGAACTAATATTTTTACAAATAAAAACTATTTAAAAAAATATTTTAGCTCTTTAAAATTTTGGATTAAACCAAATTAATAAAAAAAATCATTATTTTCAATCTTAAAAAGTAAAAGTTTATAAAAAATTTAATCCTATTTAGATATTAAATTGGTGTAAAATCAAAGTAAACTATTTACCTTTTTATGTTTGAGAAATGAAATTTACACTATTATATTTGAAAATATAATCGATACTTGATCTATCGGAGATATAACGATAATATTTTATTTTAAGATATATTATTTAAACAATGTCATCTTTAAAATGGGCATGGTTGGTGCGTAAAAAGTGTTTGCAATGGTTCAAGTAAAGGTTTGGTCTTAATTTTATTCAAGGTCTAGATTTGGTTTGTTCTCTTACTTTAACTAGTGTTTGGACCCTTTGGTTTCTATGAGGTTGCTTTCTTGATGCCTTTTTTACGAGTTTTATTTTGTTAGGGTATGTGATTTTGTCAGTATGGTAGGCGTTTCTTGGTAGGTAGGAGAAGAATAAAGTGCAATTTTGTATAAGGATTAGACCACTCATAAATTGATTCATATTTATTGATTCTTTATTTCTGATAAAAAAATTAACCAATCTAAATATGAAAAAACCATATGAAACAATAATTTCTATTATTTATTTATTTTTCTAACTCAAATCCACTTACTATCAGAAATCCTAGTCAAAATTATTAAATCGATTATTTTCCCACCTTTGTATAACATTTTCACTCTAGATGATTGTATTTTGGATTGTTTTGTACTTGTTAATCAAGAGTAAGATAACCAAATATCAATGCACTTACACCAAGAGAATTTTATCATCTTACACAGTCTTAAAAGATAACGGTTTAGTCAACAAAAAGACTCAAGATGTCCACTATTACCTCAATTCATGTTAAAATCTTTATTAAGCATATTCAATGAACACCCTCAATAATTAGGATTTTATAGTCTCAACATGTGAACTTTTTTATCTATACATTTTGGTAGGAAAGGTTATGCTTCTTGATCTCTGGTTCTTGGTTGGGAAAGATATTTGTAATCATGTTTTGCATGTGAAAACATAGGCACAATGCATTCATCATAGAATTGAGGATTCAAGAAGGAAAACATGTGCTGAGTGGGGCACTTTAGACGCATATAAATGCATAGAACTAATCAAAACAGATAACACATTTGAGTTTGGACATGTTTGAGGAAGACAAAAGTTTGAATTCTTGATGCCACATGAGAGTTGGACTATAGGTTACAATTTGAGAAAACAAATGGGAATACTTAATTGGTATACCACTATAAGAAAAATCCATTTTAGCTGTCAACAAAAAGCAAGGGCTGTAAAAAAAAGTCACTAGCATGGGTGAAGTATACTCAAGTTGGACACCAAAATAAATGTCAAATATTGTGTCCACAATAGAGACCTTTAACTCACTAAAAATTATTAAAATAATAATAATAAGTTAGCGTCTAGAATGGGGACACAAAGTATATGCAAGTTAATATTTTATTATATTTAGTGTAGGTATAGGCGACATTAAGGTGACGTGGACATTTATTGTCACCTTAGCCCACTCTAAGTTAATTATCGTTGGAGATCTCACATCGACTAGAGATTAGAACATTTCGTATATAAGTGGGTGCAAACCTCACCTTATAAGCCGATTTTATGAGGTTGAGTTAGGCTTAAAGTTCACTTATTATTATGGTATTAGAACCATTTTGAGCCTATCCTAGCGATTTTTTGTTGGTCTTATCAGGTCACTCGCTATCAGGCCGTTATCGAACCACCCATAATATATAGTCCCACTAGAGATTATGAAATTTCATAGTATATAAGTAAGTGCAAACCTCACCAGTTTTATGAGGTTAAAGTTATGCTTTTAAAGTCCACTTCTTAATAATTATTTAATTTTATATCCATTGTAGTGTCCCAGAAACCTACTCTATAGTTAAATAATATATTTTTCTTTATGTAGGCTTAACCAACACTACCTTGTAAATTTGTATCCCAATGAAGGTCGTCTCTAATGCATAGCCACCAAAAGACTAGCTTCCATTTATATTGGGACACAACCCACACTAACCCCATGTAGCGTCTCTCTTTTACTCTTTGCATCACTCTTTTGGAGACTCTACCATCATTATTTCTTGTAGTGTACTTAGTGTGAGCTTTTTTATTTTCTGGATAACCCTTAGTTGATGTTGGTTTATTTAGTACATGGCACACAACAATTTTAATACTTTATATTTTGGTTATATAGGATTTTGATTAGGGTCTAGATAAGCTAAATACACCTTTTGTATAAGGGTACCCTTATTAGGATTGAAGTACTCCTATAACACATAAAATCTTTAACCACTACACCAAACAAATATTTTGGTCATATTATGATATAATAATATTAATATTATTATTTAATAATATTAATAATAATAATAACTATAATATTAATACTAATGTAATTACCTGTAATTATATAAGAACTTTAATCCATACATAATTACCTACGGATTTTGATCTATATGTAATTATCTACAGATAAATCTATAGGTAACAATGTAATATCCGTAGGTAACAATTTTTTGCCCCAGCCCGCCAAAGTTACCTACGGTTTTTTCTCACCAAACTATTTTGTTATTATATACGAAAAAAATCGTAAGTAAGTCCCAATTTACATACGAATCCAAATTCGTAGGTAAATATTAGTAGGTAACAAAAAAATTTCTTGTAGTGACTATAAATATATGTAGACTCTAGAGTATTACTTCTATTTGAATGTTATACATAGTTATGATATAGATTGTTAAGAATGAAATGGTGAAAACACTTACTATGATTGATTGATGAATACAATATATTTTATTAAAGGTTAAATATATTTTTCATCATTGTACTTTCACGCGAAATTAATTTTCGTCCTTAGTCCAAACTTTAGACCTCGTGGGTACTTGTAGTAAGGAAATTATTGGAAATCATTGCTAGTTTTTTTTTACGTGACAAACAAATTTTCAGTGTGAACTAGGATGTTAAAATATTTCATGTTAACTCATCGATGATGTGGATGTTATAATATTATATAATACAGTCCATTTTAAAATCCGTTTATTAAAAACACTTATAAAAACTCATTCCAATAATTTCTTTACTACAAATACCCAGAAGGTCTAAAGTTTGATTATGGACAAAAATCAATTTTACTTTATAATAGAGGGATGAAAAACATATTTAACCATTTTATTAAAGATGTTAATGAGTATTACTTTTGATGAATATATATGTGTATGTAAACGTGGAAGATTCTAATGATACACTAACTCACATAGAAAAAGATATTATATAGTAAAAGTTAATGTTTCTAATTAAGTTGATGTAGGGTGAATAGATTACTAGACAAACTAAGTTTTTTTTTAATCAATAACAAAAAAATAATATAAATGGGAGTGTAAGGTACTCCAACCCATGTATAAAAAACCTCAATTCAAAAGAGATGAGGGTGCCAAAAAATATAATAACCAACTCATAGCTAGATTTTACTATACAAACTAGGTATTACTAAAGAATATTAGTCTGTTCAAATTTAATACTACTTTTATAAAAGAATTCACTAATCATATACTTTTTATGGGAATAAAATGTATGGCATTTGGTAAATTATATATATATATATATATATATATATATATATATATATCAACAAGAAAATAATAAAGAGTATTTTAAGGATACTCTAATTTTTATACAATAGATCCTAACAATATCATCTACTTTTACATATCCAACTTAATAAAAAATTAGAAATGAATAACTTCTCTATCATAACTTGCAAATCTAATATTTTATAAGGACATTACATGACATTCAAAATGTTAGCTCTGCATTACAAATAAAAAATTCTTAAAAAAAACACCCATACAAAAATACAAACCACAAATAAGTTCTTAAACCACTACCTTTGAATTTTAACAAGACTCTTTTCCGTGAGATCAATCTAAAAATTTTCATCATACAAACACTGCACATCTTTATATGTCCCTTTTGATTTTTGTTGATTTTTTTATCAAAATAAATAAATAAATAAATATTTTAAAAATATTTCAACTCTTATAAAAAAAAATAACTCATATCATTTCACCCATCCACCTAATATACTATCCCAAGACATGAAAATGATGAAACTCTCATAACCCATGTGCCACCGTATAAAGTTACTACAAACCAGCTCAAAAATAAAACTATAATACAGAGTCCAAACACTCTAACAACAAGCACAGATTCAGCAGAATAATAGATTAATGGTTGAAACCATAAAGCATCTTAGGAGATGAGATATTAGCATAACACCATGGTACAATCCATGCTACAGAAGAATACTGCCGCAAAAGTCAAGAATATTGGCGAAGCAATTTTAATGCTCAAAAATACTGCAGAATTTTGCAAACTTCCAGAGCTGCTCTAACAGAACTTGAGATAAAGAACATTGCAACACCTTACGTAAAGCTTGATTGTAGATTGGCTCAGAGGAATGTGAGGTTTCTGTTTGATGTTATAATTATGATCATAAATGATGAGTGATGGAGGAAGTATGTATTCTCAAATGTTTATATAATTTTGATTAATTATTTTGTTCATGTTTTTGGAGTATGTAATATATAGATGAAATAGATATGCGTGTGAGGAGTTTATGTGTAATCTGTATGTTTTAATAAAGTTAATGGATTTGGAGTCTTACATTTTATACAATTTTTGGAGTGGATAGATATTTAAAATGTATCCTTTTATCACCTCTTGAAGAGGAAGAAGAAAAAAAAAAGTTATGTGTGAAATGTTAGAAATAATCTATTCAAATATTTTGATACTCGTACATTGTGATAGAAAAAGAGAATAGATAAAGAAGTGATAATTATGTGTTAAACATAATTTAAACTTTAGTAATTTTCTAAGATAATCGTCTAAGTCAAAGATATATAGTTATAGTGTTTTAAAATTCTTTTTAAGCTGTAAAATTTATTTAATTATTTGAGTAACTTTATAGAGTTCTTGTTGAATTATTTACTATATTGATTTATAAAATTTAAAACTTGAAAAATCTTATACAATTAAATCAAGTTCCGTGTCATTTGAACTGATAATTAGGAAAAATCACTTTAAGGTTAGGACATGACATAAAATATATTAACTAAAAACTTGACATAAAGAAACTTGTTATGTATCATGCACTCATTTATTTATTTTAGTTGAAATATGTTAACAAGTTATATATAGTAAGTTATCTTAAACCCAATGTTGAAACTCAAACCCCACCCCCAAAATTTCTCCAATCACTGTAATAAAAAATAGCATGAACTTGGCATGAACAACAATACAGAACACAAACGTGTTAATCGACCATAGGTAGGAGATATGTTTTCGTCAAACAACTTTGAAAAGAAGTACATTTGACATATATGTTTTAACCATGTGAGAAAAAGGTTGAAGAATGACACGGAATCTTCCATCTTTTCATGTTTAAAGACACTAATCAGACCTTTCTCTATGCTAAATCTATTATTATATGTGATCAACACCCAATGAAAGTGCATCCCATGAAAAATCAAAACACTAAGAAAAAAGTGCACGTGGTTGATGCATACATACATAACTTTTGCACGAGATTAAAGTAAAATAAAGAGGCAGAGATCAAGGCACACACAGAGGTTCAGTTCAGATCTTGCTTTGTCTCTCCCATTTTGCTTCTTTATTTCTGTAGGTAGTCACTTCAACAGTGATATGAGTGGAGGGTTACTGATATGATTCTTTCACTATTTCTAACGTATTTCACTGTGTGTTAGTTATTTGTCGGTACTATAATTGATTGACATTGAAATGTGTGGCGTAGGAGTCAATAACTATAGGGCCAGATAAATAAATAAAAAGATTCCTCACTCCACATCGCAGATATGGTTTGCTTTGTTCTCTTTTTGATGTTTCTCTCTTCATCTGTGTTCATAAGGCATATATATGGTTACTGCTTAACCCACCTACCTAGCTTTCAGCTGATAAAGACTACGCAAATAGCCTAAGAAACATAAATAATTGAGGCTATGAGGTCCATAATTGAGAGATGATTTGAATCTAAGATCATTTTTTAATAATTTCTAAGATAATAATCTCTTAAAGGAAATTGTGTTCCAACCTAAATTGGTGTGACAAGATGCAAGAGTTATCAGTTAGATTGGTCCACCATTAGGTAACACTAAACTTAGGGAAACAAGGTAGACACGAGACTTAATAGTAGTAATACGTATAATGATGTTTGTTGTTGCTGCTATTAGCATAAACAACGTGTGCAGTTCTGCCAAATTGAATAATTCCAATGAATTTATCCACTTTAAACTCCTTGGCATCCTCTTTTGTTGTTGTATTCTAATTAATCTTCTCCATGTATATAGTCACCACCACTCAACCCTATCACCAATTTCAAATTAAATTATATTGCAATCATGTGTCATGCTATAGTATATATTGGGGATGATTATTGTAGGACAAAAGCACACATGTGTTATATTGGCTAATAAATTATATTATAAAAAAATTATTAAATAAATATTAATTTGTGAATAAAAAATAAATAATTATTATATTGACTAAGTTATATATTATTCAATAAACTACAAAATTATTGATATGAAAAGTAGTTTCTTTTAGTAATAAAAGTTTATAAAGTAGTTTCTAAATTGATATTTAACATTAGCTACTCAGGTTTTCTATATTAAACTAAAATTAACTTATGTGTAAATTAAAAAATATATATAAAACATCAATGTAAGATAATTTATATAAATTTACTAACATGTAAATTAGTTTTAACTCAGAGTCGAAGAGTTATTTGTTGTTGATAACTTTATTGTTGCAAGTAATTATATAAAGGTTGAGTCAGGATCTTAGGTTGATATTTTTGTTGATATAACCTCTTTGAAGAGTGTTCATGACTCAGATTATTTACTAAAACAAAATGACTCATTGTCTACTGACCATTTACAATTTACAACCTACTAAATTTGTTGTTGCCAAACAAGTTGCACTATTTATTATTATGATTTGGTATTGTAAATTGTTTTGAATTTCTTTCAGTTGTTGATCAACCAGACTCAAGGGTTATGTTCGACCATTTTGGCAATGAATATAGTTAAATTTATCTCAATTGATATTTTCTTTCAAAAAGCTCATTTGATCACTAAGTTTTGGGTTGAAAATGGATAAAGATGAATTATTAAGCGAAGAAGATGAACCACTACAAACCTATAGGAGATCGAGATGTCTTTCTAAAGTTGGAGTAAGAGTAAATAAATAAAAAACTCCAAAATAGGTCAATCCACATTACAAGAAAATCATGAAATAAAAACTAATTTTTAGAAACCAAAATAATTAGTTACAATAGGAACTAAAATAGAGACCATTTTATAAACTAAAAAAAAAAATTGGTTTCTAAATTTGTTTCTATTATTTTCTATTATTGTTAAATAGTTTCTAAATTGGTATCTAATTAGCAACTAAGGTTTTAACTACCAATTATTTAGTTTCTAAATTTGGTAGCAAAAACCTTGGTTGCTAATTAG
>Ga0123342_1003547_pt1 | contig 24921 bp, 15 predicted proteins | sample Turbeawhitnodule_FD_89960 | JGI IMG/M metagenome (GOLD analysis project Ga0123342, IMG submission 89960) | Root nodule microbial communities of legume samples collected from Mexico - Turtle bean Mexico white nodule | ecosystem: Host-associated > Plants > Roots > Nodule | place: Mexico: Nepantla... | reverse complement strand
TTAATATTAATATAATATTTCATTTCATATTTTTAGATTTGTAAATATTAATATATTAAAATATTAATTAATATTATAATTGTCAGTAGTTGCCATCAATGTCTTCCTAGTAAATGAAAGGAATAAATGAACAGAAGAATATGAAAAGACTTACCGCACAAATATTGAAATAGGATTATGGATATATAATAAATAGCATATTAATATGTAAAATGGGAGACGTTGAGCTCCTCAAAGCATTTAAAAATTAATTAATATTATAATTATATTTCATATATTTGGCATTTTTAAATTTTAATATAATAATATATATAAGTATAAGTTATATATAAAATAAACTCATATAATATATTAATACATTGATTAGTATTAATTTATAATATATAATATATATATATATATATAATATATAATATATTAATATATATATATATAAAGATTTATATGTAGATAATTATTGAATTATTGAATAAATATTTATATATACATGTACGTTTAGAGTTTAGGGTTTAGGGTTTACAAAGATGAGTGTTGCGCTGTAAGGTTCAATACGGAAATGAAAAAGAAAAAAATGTGTTGGGTGCATGTATTGGGTGTAGATCTCTCACTAACCTAATGTCAATGTTAATTAATGTCAGTTTAGTCTTTTCCTCTTTACAATTTGGTGTCGGTCACAAATGTTAATGTTCAGCGAAAGGTAAATAACCAATCTCTTGGTTGCTAAGAGTAAGAGATTTTTTTTTTCCTTAATAACACTTTTTTTAACATTATTTTCTTTCTACATTTAATTTTAGCCTTTTACTTCCTACACCTAACCAATTATAAACCAATCAATTTTAAAGTGCACCTTATCAATGTATGAAATTCTATAATTATCCTTTTACGTATTTTAGAATGAGAAATATATTAAAAAAAGGAAACTTGACATAAATTCTTTTGCATTCCATAAATGAAATTTCCAAATAGAATTAGTAAAATCAAAATTCATTTCAAAAAGTTAAATTCAGAATATAAATAATTAATTAATACATTTTAGAAAAGAAGTATAGAAAAAAAAAATCTGAAAAATATATTTCCAGAAGACTATTATGAAAAGGTGTTCAAACTCTAATATGAAAAAGAGCCTAATATAAAAAAAAACTGTTTGAGAAATTCAAATGCACAGTTGTATTCGAGAATAACAAATATAAAATATTTCCTTACCTGCACTCCATCCCTGTTTTAAAACTAAACAAGACAGGTGTAGAATTTGTTGAGGTTTGAAATACAATTAATCATAGGAATTATTGTTTTTTTTGGAATTTATTTTAATTATTAATATTATTTTAATTTTATTATTATTTATGCTCTTAAAAAAAATAGATCTAAATGATAAAGGATGTAAAATTCTTTTGTGGTGTGGAATCATCTAATCACAAAAGAATATTTGATGCTTAAGTCATAATAAATGATTTAGTATAATAGGATTAGTAAAACGTAAGTAAGTGAATTGTTCACACGCACAAATATTTTTATTTGTTTTTCTTTGCACGATGTTAATTAATAATTACTTAAATAACTTTTTATAACAATTTATTAGTGTTTGATATTATTAGACGTTTAGCTATACATGAGGAGTTATTAATATTCAGTTACAATATTAAGAGTAAGAGTTTAATTACTTACTAATGAACGTTACATTGAGTTAAAGAGGTAACGACGGTTATTATGAGTAGGTAGAATTATTATTATTATTATCATTTTAAAGTTTTATTATTATTTTATAAATTTATTTACTAAATTTGTTATTATCAATATTTATTATTATTATTATATGAATTTATTTATGTTATTATTATATTTTATTTAATATTACCATTATTATTATTATTATTATTCATTATATAATTTTAAAAAAAATATGCTTTATTATTTAAAATATTTTTGTAATTATACTATATAATTGATTATGTATATATTTACGTATGTAATAAAATATATATATATATAATAAATTATTGCTGTTCTCCCATTGTAATACAAAAATACAAGGATAAATGCATAAATTTGTCCTCTCTATTGATTTTTTAGCTCTTTTCTTCATATATTTAAGGATTTGTTAAAATATAAACTATCATTCTTTTTCTTTGTAAACTAGTTTATGCAAATGTGGTAGTAGTAATTGATTTTTTGGTTAGTGGAAACAGTACTCCTTCTCAGACATCAATTTCACATATATCTTTTTTGGTGAGCTAAACTTAAGTTATTCTATGAATGTTGTTTAAAGTTTATATTTTTGCTTTAATTTGAAAAAAAAAAAACAAATTCACAGGAAAAATTATCACCTTTATAGATGATATATCATTATCATATAAAAAAATTAAATACTTTCATATTAAAGCTAAGTCAAAATGATAAAATATCACAATTTACCCAATATTTCCATCATCATCGAGAATTAAAATTTACTGTACATAAACATTAACTCTATATTTCTTTATGTCTTTTATATCACAATGATGAGTGCCCATTTGGCGGTGAAAAACATGGTTAATTTGCACGGGCTTATTTTTAATAAAATAGGTATAAAATTAAAGAGCTTTTAATATTATTATTTAATTAAATGGAGTTAATCTCAAATTAATATTATATATTTTTATTTCACTCTTTATCAGATAAATGCCCTGAGCATAACGGTAAGTCGTGCTTTATTAATTTTGAACTTAATTTTTTAATAATTGTGATGTTTAAAAATTTAAATATTAAAAACATTTTTGCAAATAAAATCTATCATGATGCTGTGGCAAAGCAATATACAATTATTTACTAAAAATAATATTTTTTAAATCCCTATTAATATTTTTTTCTTTTTTTATAAAATTTAAACCAAATTTCACCCTTCTCCCATAACATACAAGTTGGTATAAAAGGTTGAGACCCTCTCTTTTTCTTCTAAACTCTGAATTTCCAGAGTCGCAGTACTCACTTGCGGCAGTTTTATACTCCGCCGGCTCACATAGAAGCATTGCGCATCCTTCTCTCGGGTTTGGTTTTTCACTGCAGTGCCAAGGTAACCTCCAAATCTTTTCGATTTTATCTTTCCACTATGTTGTGTATGTACCCTTAGTGCAATCTTGTGTGGTTTAACTTCAATTAGTTTTCTTAATCGCTCTATTTGAAACAAATGTACGCACCATTAGGGTTTTGCTGAGTACTGCTTTTCTATGTTTAATCAAAATTGGACTCGAACGTTCGTAGACTATTTTTGAATTTTGTTTTCTCTCCAATCCTGCTTTAATATACCAACCCCCGTCCCTGTCTTTTTTTTTTTGTTGCTTTCTGGTTTTTGTATTTGAGATTAGAGTTCTCCTGATAATGTTTTGTATGTTCATGGTAGTTGACAATTGATGATGCTCCTGAATACAGGTTAACTGTTAGCTATGGAGAACGGGGATAACATTCTGGATGTCATATATGAGGAGGGTGAATTAGATGATATGGATGGTGATGTTGACATGGCTGATGTTGAAGAAGGGGAGTTGGTGGAGCCAGATACCCAAAATGTTTTGGGACAAAGCAGTGCGGGAGATGTCAATGAAGCAAATCAGGAACCTCTCAGTAAGAACCGCAAGCGCAGAGCCAACAAGAAGAAGAATAAGAAGAAGAGGAAGGGTTTAGGATCTAATCCCACTGACATAAACAGGTTCAACTTTCTGCCCGATTTAGTTTTGAAAGGAATTGTCATGTTGGCTAAAATATGATCAACCCATTTAACTTTTAGTTCATGTATCTTTCACCTCCATAACTTTTCAGGTGTAGAAGAATGTTGTTCAATTTATTACTGAGCTTGGAATCCCTTATTCACATATGTCCTGAATAAATGATAGCAGAACCATAAAAAAACAGTTTCAATTCACCCCATAGTTCCATATCCAAGCTTTGCACTAAGTTCTTTGTATAAACTTCAAATCATCATCTTTTGCAGTTTCATTCCCTTCATTTTTTGTTTTTTTTTTTCTCTTTCATGTTGTGTGTTATGAATCTATGGTGGAATGGAAGCATAAGTGATGGTAAGGTAAAGGAAAAGGCATGGTTTGTGAAGAGGTGGAGCTCCATCCAGTGCTTGCTGAGGAGTAACAAGCCCCAAACTATAAATTCTCAAAAATGATAAAAATTACTTTAAACTCGTTCATAATTAGCAATAAAAAGTCATTGGGGGTCTTAAAACAAAAGTCAAATATATAAGTTTCCTAGGAATCATTAATTATCGATCAACATCTTCTAAATCCAAGACTTCTGCTTATCATTTTCACTGGCTAGCCGTGCACTATTTCTTTGACCAGTACACAGTGCCGCTATAGCACACTTTTGTCTACTACAGCTGCTACACTAAGCAACTGCCTTGCTGTGGCAAGTCCTATAGTGACAGGGGCCTCTCAGCAGCTAGAGTGTTGTTTTTTAAAATCATGGCTTGTCTTTTTCTTTAAAACATCCACTGTGATAAGGACATGGTAGAATCACATCACAACCATTGCATGTAGAGCCTAAGGCCTTGTCGTCCCCTTCCATTTAATTGCATCCAAACATCCCACTACACTTTGCAGCCCTAGCACCCACGCTGGCTAGCCATGCACTATTTCTTTGACCAGTCTTAGGCAAACACTACAATGTTGAAGATTCCATACGTGCTGTTTTTGTTTTGCAATTGAGATACATGGTGGAAGGTTGTGATACAAACTGATAAGAGGAGAACCATATCATAAAAGCTACCCATTGTAGTTGGAGAGACCATGGCCATATAAATCCCACCCTAGAATCCCATATTTTAAATGTGAGCTGAAGTCATACCTTGCAATTGGATACTAATGCACCAATTTACACGTTCTATAAACAAAGATGGAAAAATATGTTTGTTTATGGCTTGTAGCTCCAAAGGCATTACTGTTGGCTTAATAAACTCATTTACCTTTGTAACCCAATATAATTTGGAATCCTAATATTAAGGATGGTTGGATTAATATTATTTTTTAGTTTTATGATTGTGTTTTGCTTTCCTAACAATTCTTCTTTTATTCAAATAATGGAAGTTGTACTAGCGAACATAGAAAAGTATATGCAGTTTATTGGTGTAGCCCCAAAGTCATTGCCGATGGTATAACTCATTTACCACTGTGACCACCCAATACAATTTTGAATTATAATACTAAGTATTCAAGAATTATGTATTTGCTTCTTTCTTTTTATATGGTCATAAAAGGCAGTATCATTGTCTGCTCATTTACCACTGTGACCCGATACAGTTTTGAATTTTAATACTAAGTATTAAAAAATTATGCATTTGCTTCTTCCTTTTTATATGGTCATAAAATGCAGTATCAGTGTCTGCTCATTTGTTATATTAGCCTTAAACCGATATGGTATTTGAATCCGCAAACCTGTATGAACCTAATATAGATATAAAGTTGTTTTTCTGTTTGTCCCTTTAAATTTTGTCAGAGCCTTTATGTTCTGTGATTGAATTTCTAGCAATTTGTCTGTTTTTCAGATTTGTGTTAGATACGTGTCGACGACTGAAAGAGAAAAAGTCATACATGGTATACAATGCTGTGGGCTGTCTTGGGATCTCTGCATTAAGTGATCTTGTCAATGAGGTATTGAAACCCTGCTATGTACTCAATTTTGGTTTAATAAGCCAGTTTACTGTGTTTGCTAGTATATAGATGTTAGATTTTGTGTGAAATACCATGGCCAATTGGAAATTAGAAATTAATTTAAGAACCACCAAGCAACAATGCATTGTATGACTTGAATAACATTGATATCTGGCAATAGTGTTCAATAACTGTTATGATGATAATTACTGCACAGGAGGATCTGTACCATCCAAATGGTTTACTGCTGACTCCATTCCTGCACTAGAATTTGCTGTCTCTGTTCAATAAGTTCTTACCCTTGTTTCTGGTCTTAGTTCCTACTAGTTGTTTCTGTCATTTGGACGCCGATTTCATATATCTGAATTCGTAGTTTTGCTAATTATATTTAAGTTTTTGTTGTTAAGATTGATTGTCTATGGTGGTATTAGTTTGATGCGATTACTTTGAAGTGCTGCTGGACAGTAGTGATTATTTTCTTACAGTGTCTTATTATATCAGCTTCTTTAACTCCTAATATTGTGGTTTCTGCGACCTCTTGTTCCAATTTTACAAATGTTGTTGGGTTCACATGGTCCTATGACTGCTTTCTGAATACTCCTGATTTTGGCTTCAGTCACTAGCTTAATGTTCTTCTCTCTTGATTTCCCATTGGATTGCGCTTTGTATTTCTTTGAAATTTGTATTTATGTGAATTCATTTCTTCAACGAGAATGTGGATATGTTTGGGAGGAGACATAATTTGCTCACCTGTTTTGGAGCTAAGGTCCTAACATATTTGGGTGAGCCTTGAGCTGGTTATTCTAATCCACTCTTTCAAGCACCAAATGGCTATTCATATTCTCTGATGCATGCAATTTTGTCCCTAACCTTGCAGATTTTTCTTCCAGATGCTAGTTTGCTCCTTCCAACTCTCTACTTGAGCCTCGATGTTCCTGGCTGAACCACTAGTAAGCCTTTTCTCCATCAGATGTTGGAATCATCTTCAAGACTTAATACACACAGCTCTACGCTCATAGCTCGAATACCAGTTGGTAGAATTGGTTTAGCATAATCTATAATGTGGCTTAGGCAAGGGTTAGAAGATGCAAAACAAATGTTTTCTCGGATGTTCAAGATCAGGACTCTTTTCTCTGTCTAGAAGTCTAATCCTTTGTGAAATAATAGATGATTTCTCTCTCAAATCTCAATCTCCTCTTTGTTAGAAGCAAATATGCTGTTTGTTTTGTACTATTTCTGTCTGCCCAAGCCCAACTAACTAATTTCTCTCTAGGACACCTAACTAACTACTTATAGGAAATCCCTCAAACCCTCATTTTCTACTAAAATCCTCCCTTTTTATGACTTATGAACCTTTCAAATGATTTTAAAATATCTTAAATTCATCTTAAACCACCTTTTTTTTTAGAAATAAAGATTTTCAGCTTTTTTAGGCAGTGTGAAACGTATGGAAGGACTTGATCTAACAATAAAATATATTGTGGAACTAAATTTGAGTGAAGATTTACTTGGTGACCCAAATAATACGTTTAAGTAAAAAAATACTAAGGAAATTACTAGGTAAAAGGAGGAAAAGTACAATTAAACGTTATATTCTGTTGCATGTGTTTTGTGCTTTGTATGGAATCACAGCGCATAATATCCACTATTTTTCATGTTGTGTATTAAGGAGACATTTATACTTCAATTTCTGCTGGAAGTACCCATTTTTGTTCTTGTTTTGTTAATTTCTAATCTGGGCAACTAGTCTAGTTGATACATTGTAAACTAGTATAATGATGTGGGGAAGTTACAGGTATATGCAATACAGTCTTGTGGAGGTCAGAAAACAGCTGATGGTAGACGTTACCGGACAGGGGGTGGCATACTGTGGAGCATCTTAAAAGTTAGGGAACCAAAGGTCTTTAAAGAGATAATGAAAAAAACAAAGGAGTTTGAGGTGTGTGACTTTTAACCTTCACATTTTTGTTGTTTTTTGTTAATTTCTAATCTGGTCAAGTTGTTTTGTCGATACACTCTTTTAAAAAGATAAAAAGTTTTGTTCCCCTTTATGCAGCGACAATGGAGTTTTTTTTGGAGGGGGGTTAGTATCAACTGACAATTTGCCTAAATGTGGTTTTTTACTGAATAAAATTTCTACTATTTAATCACTGCAAGTTTGTATTAAGAAGGGATTTTTTTTCCATCCAACTAAATTAAGGGCTTCGTTGATTCGCCTCTGATTTCTGAAGTGTGTGGTATTCATATGGCCTTAAAATGTAAGGGTGAAAAGGTTATGGTTAACATTTTTTTCACTTGGATCCCTTAAAAATGTAATTTGTAGTTTACTTAAGTGTGAAATAATGTCAATTGATGTGAAAATTGAGTTGACACATCCATGATGATTTACGGAAACCCCTCAAGGATGAAGCCTTGCTATGTTTCTCCTTGTAATATGTACCCGTGGATGTTAGAAAAGTATACTTTATTCAATTATATTCTAAGATTCTATAATATGGACAGGTTTTCTGGTCCAGCAACTTCAGTTCTACCTCCGAATGAGTATTAGATAGTTTATCATAGGCAAATTAACCTTACTGAAACAGAATAATATGGACAGGTTTTCTGGTCCAGCAACTTCAATTCTACCTCCGAAGTCTGAGTATTAGATAGTTTATCATAGGCAAATTAACCTTACTGAAACAGAATAATATGGACAGGTTTTCTGGTCCTGCAACTTCAATTCTACCTCCGAAGTCTGAGTATTAGATAGTTTATCATAGGCAAATTAACCTTACTGAAACAGAACAAATCCCCGCTTTGCAAAGAAAATTTGTTTATCAACTCCAATGCCTCTATGGCTCTTAGATGATTTCATTGGTGAAATTTGTTTGCCTTACTGGTATTCTGTTTTTGGGAAAAATTTGTGATTGAGATTTTTGAAACAAGCAAAAAATTTGGGGAGAATTTGTGATCGAGAGATATCTATTTTAATTCGTGTTCAAACCATTACTGAATTGTTTGGGTATTACTAACTGTTTTTGTTTTTGCCTTTGTGTTTGATGTTTATCCTAATGCAGAAACAATTCAAGCAGCCTAATGTGGCGCAACGACCTGTACCAAAGAAAGAGGATTCTTCTCAAGGAGTGCCCTTTTCATTCTCTGGCAGGGATGAGGGCAATATTTCGGACAGTGATTTTCATGTATCCGAGCTGCAAAATCAACATGAACCAGGAACTTCTTTAGAAAAACCTATATCTGTGCATGATAGGTTAAGGATACCAGTATCATATGATGACGATCTGCTGGTAGAGAATCCAGTCAATGATGCAACCTGAATCTGGAAGTAGAGTGGAATTATATGGATACATATCTCATTTCCCTCTGGGACTAGAGTTATACTTCATTCTCCTTCTGTTCCGTTTTGATCTCCACGCGGCTCTCCTTTTTTTTTTGGCTTGTGCAACGTTTCGCATTAAAAAGAGGGTTTTATTCATTTTGCCTTACTGCTATCGATTATATACTTACGCTGGCAAAACTAAAGAATAAAAACCAAACAAATGTAAAGAAAAAAGATATTTACTGCTGGACCTGTTTATATTATAGTTAGCCAACGCTGTGGCAAAAATTTTGGTTGTCTTCGGCATCTTTTTATCTTATTATAAATTATATAAATTCATAATAAAAGTTTATGTGTATAAATATTTTCAGTTTTTTTAGTAAAAAAATATTTTTTATGATTGGTTTAAAAATATTTATTTCTTATTCTTATAATCATACTAAAAATTTATTAAATAAGTTTGAGTATATAAAAAATTAATGTTGTTCTCCTTTTTAAAATAGTGTTAGAATTGTCATAGATTTAACAAATTTTTTTGAATTTGATACTAGTCTCACGAGTTTCATATGTTCAAAACATTCTTATTTCTTTTTCATTTATTTTAGTTTCTCTCTATATATATTTATATATATCAATGGACAATTTTTTCCACACAATTTACTTCTCAATATATCTCTAATTATTCATTAATTCACTTAAAATATTTTATTTATTTTCTTCTGTTTTATTTCTTTTTGAATAAATATTAAAATTTATTCTCTCATTCAATAATTAGAATTATTACAACGTATTCTTCACTAATAATATTTGGAGAGTTTTATGTTTTAGTGATTTATTGGATGTATAGGGTACGGTTCACATATTAGTTATATGGTGGTATATAATTTTTTTTTATAGTGATGAATTATATTGTTAGTAAAGTATTATCTTATTACACTCTTTTAATATTATTATTTTTCTTTCGATTTCTCCCAATTACATCGTTTATTTTTAATTCTGTGAAACCTGGTTGTGCAGGGTAATACTCTTATAATTAACCAGTTATCATCGCCTGACATTAGCCTTGTTAATTATCATCCGATTACACTTATCAAAATTCTACGAGAGGATAGATATGATATGACATTAACTTGGTGAGACTATAAATAGGTTGTGTAGAAAAAAGAAGTCATCGTGTATTAAGTGGAGTAGAAGATTATATGATAGGAGAGATACATGGAGATTTATAAAGTAGAAAAGAGAAATAACAGAAGCAATACATCTTCTTTATCAGCTATCTATGGCTTGTATTTGTCATCATGGATTTCCACTTTTGATGGTAGAAACTGTGGTTTCTTCTGGAGGAAGAGGCAAACCACAGTGCAGTCATCAGGCTTAGAAGAAGGATACTTGTTTTTCCATGCTAAAGCTGATGCTTCCACTACAGCCCTTGCTGCTTCATTTTCAGAGTCTGCTGCCCACACAATTGAGGAAACCTCCTTGTTGCTTAGTACATCCCACACCTAAATCAGGAAAACAAGAAGTCAATAAAGCAAAATCCAAAATAAGCAAATAAACGTGAACATGCAGAATAAAACACTTACCCCATCACTTGCAAGAACAATAAATTGGTCGCTAGATGTTAGAGTGCGATGCGAAATATCTGGGATGGCAATGATACCGTGGTCTTTGAGCATGAAATCTCCAAAAGCCCGAGACATGGCTAGACCTGGGGAGTTCTCATTGGGTAACCACACTCGCTGGATATGCGGTTCTTCCTTCAGGGCAAATACACGCCCATTGCAACTTTTTATGCGTTCTGCTTCGCCTGCATTTCAATATACAATCACAAACATCATCTCACGTTATTTACTTTTTACTTAGTTTTAACAAGACAATCAACAAGAACGGTGATATTATCCTTACAAGGTAATCCAGGTTTCATATCCGTGGTCAATTGAATGGCCATGATTTCACCGTCCGAGATTGTCCCCAAGATTGCTCTCGAGTCACCAAGGTTAGCCATGACAAGATCTTCACCCTGTTAATTTATCCTTATGCATGGTTATTACTTCTTATATATTTTCTATTGTAAATAGCTAAAACTGAGGCACATATGATCAAGATTCAGTCAATGATAGTTCCACTTTCACGGTTTGGTTGGTTGGTTTACCTGTCTTATGATAACCACAGCTGTAGTTCCACTGCATGAGCAGTCCAGATTCTCTTGTAGCTTCACCTCCTTGTCCATTACCCTGAAACCATCAAGAATGGCTTCTTTCCATTCTTCAAAATTCTTGTTTAGTGGAGCTGATGAGTCGTCTTCAACTTCGTCCACATTGTCTAAGGTGTTCTTTTTTTCAATCTTTGCATGCACTCTTTTTTGGTTCAGTATGAGTGAACACAAACGGCTGTTCACTATTTTGCTGACTACGTGACCATTCCTTCCATGCCCATCAAAAACACCACAAAATGCTGTGTTTTCCGTCCCATAAACCTAATAAAGGAAGCAGGAAGAGAAGTTACAATAACTTTTACGTGCTTCTACTGCGTATAAATATGGATATATATATACTATACAGCTTGTTTAAAGTAGCAATACGTTAAGCATTACTCAAGTTCAAGCTTAAATTTGTGTGCATTCAGAGAACCTTTATTGTGAAATACTAACACATCTTATATATAATCTTAAGCGATTAATCTTTGAGTCTCAACTAGGATTCAAAAAAAAATTTGTCAAATATAGTTTCATTATAACAAACATCATACATACCTGACAAAGGGTTGCAGCATCTTGGTTGAGTCCTTTGCTACCTTGTTTAGAGTAAGCAGAGGAAAGTCCCCTTAGAAGCTTGGTTGCTTCAAACACCAATACACTTTCATCACGAGCCTCTTCAGGCGCTCCATGAATCGCTGAAGATTCAGAGGATATGCAGATACCCATGGAGACTTTTTCTTCTTTATTCTATTCAAAATATGAAACAAGTCTAACACTCACGAATTAGAGGACCCAATATATAGCAATCATTTGCAATTTAATAAGCGAAGTTGCTTATGTGGTTCCTTGTGGGAAAAAGCTTAAGCTAAAAGGTAAACGCAATAATGGACGGTTTTTTAATGGTTATTTATTCAACTGGAATGTCCCAACACTGGCTTTAAGGGACAGAGTACGTCTATTCTTCAAATAAACAATAATCAAATGGCTCTCATTTTCTATACTTCAAATTAAGATCCCTAACAACACCATCACAGATTCTAACACTTATGCAAAACTATTATCTCGTTGAACTATTCTTCTACCCATGTGATGAAGTAACATTTTAACATATTACGTTTCAGTTATGGACTTTTGTGAAATACGGATAAAGTTTCTTGTATTCTTGCAAAATCATTTGTTCTCAGAATGGTGCATGGATGAATCTAGTATCTTAACCACTGATTAATTTAACTTTGAAAATAATAAACAAAAACGCATGTTGATTTAACCTTTTTATTTTGTAAGCATGGGTTGAAGAAAAGATAGATCCAATAATTAGATATCTTATTTGAATGGAACAACATTTTAATATATTTAATTGGTATTTGACTTTCATTATGTTTTAATTAATAAATGAAAACACAGATTCAGAATAATTGTTGTCATCTACCAATACTACGTGTGTAAGACGGGTATTTTAAATAAAATAAAGATAATGTTTCATGTTTTTATTGTTAATGACTGGTATATAATAAATATAATATTACATATTTTTATTATTAATCACCAGTGTAAACATAAACGTAATTTCGCGTGTTCATATTTTCCTGATGTAATAAAAAAAGTAGTTATTCTCATAATATAATTATTACTGAAACAATAAAAGTAAAATCATAAAAATATGTATAAATAAAAATAGCTATCGTATTTTTTATATATAGTATAGACGAATTATTATTATTATATAAAGTTTAATTTTGATATAACCTGCCAAATAATAAATAAAACGTCAAAGTATCTAAGTATCTGTACACGGATTAAATTTTCGAGGTTTTACTGTAAAAATTAATATAAAAAGAGTTATTTGAGTTATTTGTTTTTTTACATAATATTTTTTGTTTTATTATACTATTTCCAATCATGAAACTGTATATAATTAATGATTAAATCATAACTAAAAGTAAATAATTAAAATTTGAAAATATTATTATTAGTATTATTGTTATTTTTATTATTGTATATTACAATATATATGCGCAATATAAATGGGTTGAGTTAGATATTCAACTTGTAAGAACAGAGAAAAATAGTCTTAGAATAGAAATGGTAAAATTAGAATGGTACTTGAATATTTTATTATTAAAAGGAAAAAACTATATAAATAGAAATTTAGTTATTTAGAAGAATCATTATCTCTCTAAAAGTTTGTTTTTCCTTTCATCTCCCTACTCTCTAAGATTCTGACCTCCTCGTTCATCAGTTTGACTCTTGGCATTGAACTCTACGAGATTGTCCGATCAAAATCTTAGATAGAGTAAGTTAATTCTTGACTCATTTTCCTTTGAGTTATTTTTTATCTGGTTAGGATGACCTTTTAGTTTAAGTTTGCATGGTTATTATCTTCAGAACTAGTCTCTCTTAGATCAGGGTCCTAGTGATATAATTAGATTTGTGATTAGGACTTTGTGGTGCAGGTTAGGTTATGCTTAAGCTTTTGGTGGGTTGGAGCTCTTAGTGAGCATCTGCTCAAGTCCAGGTAAGGGAAGCTAGTTTTATTTTTAAAATAGAATCCTAGGTTAGAAGATTTGGATGTGGAGTGATGTGGTCACCAATTCCAATTTTTGCTTGCAGGATTGTCTCTTTGAAAAGTAAAGTAATATATTGACTAGAATGGTTGATTTTGAATCTTTTATATTGATTTTAAGGTGAGTAAGTTTTTTAAAGTGTTTGTGATTGAGAATTGAAAGTGTTTGAATGATAATATAAATGACTTGAACTGTTTTTTAATATTTTGTTGAAGTATTTATGGTTGTTTGGTTTTAGATGATGATTGATTTAGAAAGCATATATTTGGAACTTAGTTATGTGTTTAAGTGGATTTTGAGATATATTTGAATTTTTTTGAAAGTTTAAAATATGATCTGATTGAATGGTGTTTTGATGTGTTAAATGATGTATGTAATAAGGTGAAAGTGTGATCAAAACATAGTATTTTCAGAAAATACCGTTGAGATTGTTATTAGAGTGTATTGATTTGTGAGTGTCATGTGAATGAGACGATCTGACTCTACTGATATAATATATAATGGTATCACATAGATGAAGTTATTCCGTTAGTGAGAGTCGAAGGAGGTCCATTTGGCTGAGTTTGAGGTTTGAAAGAACTGATCAGAGCACATCAAATGGATTTACCTATCATATGAGATGATGAGATAATTATGCGTGTGGATTTCACAGTGAGTAGTATGATAGGTGCAAGTCTCCGAATGTTAATTTTAATACACGAGTCTTCTGGAAGTAGAGTCAAGTGTTTGAGTATGTGAGTAGTAGAAATCTAGGAGGAGTAATGTGGATGATGAACGTGATAGACGCCGGATGAAATTGTGAATATTGATGGTTTATATATTTAAAGTTTTAAAAATAGCTAGCTTTGTTTTGTATTTGTTTTCTTTAATTCGTGATGATCGTGTTAATTGACACCGGAGCAGATGAGGTTGCAGGTGATAAAACTCCACAGTAAGTCGCCAGATGAACAAATATTTTATTTTGAATATTTTATTTGTAAACTTTTGTATATATATTAAATAGGGATATCTTTTTGAGATACAAATATGAAAAGTAGTATATGTTTATATGTTAATTAGATATTATATATATATATATATATATATAAAAGTAAAAATTTTAGGGATGTGACGTTACTTATTCTTTATAATATATATTTTTATATAATATGTAATATGAAGATTCTCTCATTTAATTTGATGAAATTATTTTTCTATTTTATCTTAATAATATTTTTAAATTAGGATATACTTTTTATAATAAAAATAATGATATAAAGTAATGAAAAAATAGAAAAATAGTCACAATATAAAATTTGAAAAAAAACACCGATATAAAAAAGTACAAATATAAGGGAGTAAAAAAATAAAAGTAAGATAACACATAATAGAAAGAGATTCTCACCTAAATTAGAAAAAAAAAATAATCTCTATTTTATGTGTAATTATATCGTTAATATTTGTAATGATTGATTCTATATAATTAGATTTTTATTATGATATAACTTTAATATAACGTAAAATAAATAATGCATTTAATTATTTTAATTTTTTAATACAATAAATAAAATAAATAGTAGTAATAATATATATTTTTATTTATAAAATTTAATAAAACAGCGTAATAAAAAAATGGTTACATATGTTTCCACACATTTAAATAATATGGATAATTAAAAAAAAGCCAATTTTGAACCAGTGGTCACGTGACCAATGTCTGTGTCTTGTAAACTTGTAACGGAATAATATATAGTTATAGTAATATTTATATTATTCTAATATTTATTTACTTTAACTGATTTAGTTAAGTATTTATTGATTCGATCACTATTATTGTACCTCAACCGATTTAATAGTCAGGTTAATTTTATACAATATTATTACTTACTTTGAGATTAATTCAAATTAAAATATTAATTTAATTAATAATATTAAATTTGAATTCAAGATACGTAACTATATTTTATACTCAATAAACGATATTCATAAACATGATCTAACTTCTAATCACATATTTGAGAAAGAGCATTATCTCTCAAATGTATTATAGAATGTTTATCGAAAATTATATATATTATTTATAAACAATTACTCAACATATTCGTGAAATGTTCATGAAGTGTAATAAAATACTAAGTATAAATATTTTATAAAAGTAAAGTTGTATTTTGTTACTTTATTGATAACTACTCAGCACCTTACAAACAAAGAGTTGAATCTTGTTCATTATATAAGATGATGTTTGGATAAGTTTTTTGGTATAAGTTTTATAAAAGGTTTAATATAATTTTTTAAAGAAATTAAATTGTTTTAATTTTCTTAAGATGAATTTAGACTATTAGATAAGTGTTTTTTTTTTCACAAACACTGATGCAATATCTTGTTAAGAGTGTCCAAATAAATAAATAAAATACTCAAATTTAAGACATTTAGAGATGGTAAAAAAGTAATATTTTATTTTTTATTTAATTATATTTACTAATACAACAAAATAACTGATTTAATGAAGTTTACATACATTTATATAGTATAAAATATTATTATTTTCAATAAAAAATAGTTTTAAAATTCAAATTTTAAAACTATTTTTTATAATTATTTGTAAAAATGAATTGATGAAAAGATATCTATTTTCTGAAGTTTAATCAATATTTTTAAATTTAAACAAGTGTGATACTTAAACAAATAAAAGAAGTAAATCTGAAGCAGGAGAAAAAATCCACAAAACTCCGCAGGAACAAAGCTAAAAGTAAGATGCATTTTCTCTGTCACCCTTATTAGTTACTATCATCATCTATCCATAGGTAGCTGTATCATAATTGCTCTGCAAAGTCTGAACCTTAGTTTTCATAGACATTTTACCATTTCTCTTCTTCAATATTAATTTTACTTGAGAGTGTAGATTACTATTTAGAAATAATAAAATAGTTTTTCCATTTTCCTCTCTCTGTAAACATCTAATCTTATTTTATTTTCATCATCATGCACAACTCTAAACACGAATTTTGATGATAATTTTACTATCTTGTCAAGTACTGCTCTAACTGCTATTTCACATCAGTAGTGTACGGTGTTCAGTGTGCAGAGCAGAGTCATCATGGCTAAGAGTTAAAATATTTGGATCTTCTGCGATTGATCAGGTCTGGAATCAACTCACTTTGTTTGTACAGAGAGAGATGCTTCTTATTTGCTTCCCATGGATACTCAACATTACTTCAATACTTTTTCTTCAGATTGTTCCTTTTATTTCCTTTTCCTCTTTTCCGAACTCATTCCCGTCTAAGTCCCACACCGTTTAAAAGCAAGGAAATATCAATGTTTATAACCAGGTTTCCAACCACAGCATTGTCCCTTCGGGGACATCCGATAAAATTGGAACGATACAGAGAAGATTAGCATGGCCCCTGCGCAAGGATGACACGCACAAATCGAGAAATGGTCCAAATTTTTTTTACATTTCTCTCTGTTCATAGTTTTTTACCGTTGTTTTATGACATTTTGTAAAGTCAGGAAGTTTTTTCTTTTCATTGCAAGAGTATGATTTCACTTCCCAAATATTTTTCAGAATTCATATGATTTTGTAATTGTGTTTATGCATCTTTTGCTAGATAATATATTGCATCTGATCGGTTGTTTGGTTGGCTGCATATAAAGATCTCATAAACTTGTATGTAATATGTGTAAAGAATCTTAGAATTTGTATCCAGTTCTCATGTTTTATCTACATCATAACTAAGGAAAAAAAAACTTACTGATGGAATTAGTACCAAATTCGGTTGTATTTCTTAAATCTATCTATAGTTACCTTTTTCAATTTTTATATTCCTTGCATCAGTGTCTCCACTCTCAGTAGGTATTTTTATGGTGAAACAAGAAGAGTAGATAAGTGCATGCAGTAAGCTACACTGCTATGAAATATCCATCAAGTTTGAGTAATATTCATTGCATCATCACAGTGACAAACGAAGTGTGAGTTTTTTTCTCATGTTGAATTGAAAATGGTGCACTTTCTAGCCATACGAAATCCTATTTTCTCCTTTTTGGTGTTCTAAAACTCTCTGTCTGTTTGTTTGTTACATCTAATGATATGTGTATTCGTGATTCAAGAGTAAATTATATATGTCTGATGTGGCTCTCTCTTCAACTGTGGGTTAAAATGGTTGAGGTGATAACTGTATAAATTTCAAAAGTGAAAGAACTTTTCATTTATTATTGGTGTCTTTCTATCTATTTTTTCATGAATATTTTTCATAATATGGCTAAATAAATAATATATACAATAAAACATTTTGTGTGTCTTAGCTTTTGAAAGAGATATTGAAGAAGAGAAAGGTAGAAAGGCACCCTGAATCATGTAAACAAAGATATGCAGAAAATGTAAAATTGTATCGTTGAAGTTATAGAAAACAAAGGCATATGTTGATATATATAGGAAAGTGGAGGGCATGAGATGCATATGCATGTGATATGCATCACCTAAGTTATGATTGGTTTAAGAACAATCATAAGTTTATTCGAAAGGTTTGGAAAGAAGATCCCAAAGATAGTTAAGTTAATAAATCTACAACTTAACAGGAAATAAGATTTGGAAAGAAGATCCTAAAGCTGGTTAAGTTAACAAATCTACAACTTAACAGGAATATGAACAAGCTTTAAACGATTCTGCTGGACGTGATTTCGAACGAAATGTGAGTCAAGTTCAAAATATTTGGATTTTGAGTATAGAGTTAGCTGCTACCAAAACAATTCTAAGGTTATTTGAGTATATTTTTTATGTGGCAACAGAGACACATAACTTATTGAGAAAAGGCTTTAACCAAGTGATTTTAGTGAATACATCATCTATACTTATGAAGTATGCTGATGCAACTTTTTTGTTTGTGAGAAGTACATGAGATAAATGTTGGAACTAACATATACGCAATAGGCTCGTAATAATTGAGAGATTCAAAGTTGAATGAAGGAGCAAACCATGGTGCGTAGTGCCAACAATGTAATGAAGAACTTCTTGATAACTTTTCAATGGTAATCTTGAGCTTGATGCATATACCGACAAACTACCTTATCAACAGGTAGTGTAAGGCGCCCATCATAATAGAGTCACAAACAGCTAAAGATTCATCTTGAGTTAGTCGAATAGAAGAAATCATGGGTGTGGGTTGCTATCAAACCATTTGAGCACGATGCGAGACATGTTGAATTATAAAAAAACTAATGTATTTATAATAAAAACATATTAAACCTTATTATTAAATCTAATTAAAATTCTATGTGAATGATAATTAGTATTGTTGCCACATCAATTTTTTCTTTATATTCACTAAAATTACAAGGATGTCACTTTTTTTTATAAATCTTACCATCTTTTATTTATGTTTTATTGGCTCATGCCCTTTATGTATGTTTCACGGCTTTTAATAAAGTTTATCTCTTTGGGGGGGTTTGCTAGTCCCAAGAATGCCACTAAAAAATGTGAAAGATTATAACTGTGGTTGTCATAAATTAAAAAAATACTGCATAATTAAAAAATAATATTCGATTTATTAGACATTTTCAAAGTATTATCAATTAAAATAATGAGGATTAATCAATTTCAAGAATTTTAAAAAATAATCAAAAGTATATGTTAAATTAATTAGATATTTTATGGTTTAATAAGAAAAAGAGGAAAGGGTATTTTACTAAAGACGGAAACGAAATAGGTTAAAGCATTAATCTGATGCAAATTTTTTTAGAAAAATAGTAGAATGGGTAAATTTAAGATTACCTACATAAACAATAAGGTGCTCCAATGCATTAATTTCATTTGCGTCAATTTTATTTTAAATTTTAATAAAAAAAGTTTATTTTATTGCACAATTTGAAGTTTAACTTTACACACAAAGAAGTAGTATGTAATCCTATGAATATTTACTTTTTTTCAAATACCTAAAATCATATTTGTTTTTGTATGTTTTAAAACATGTAGAGTTGTATAGAGACATACAACAACTGAGATCGTATTTGTATAATATTCTTTTACTTTTTATCTTTCGAAATTGATACTGTTTTTTTTTTTCACTTAATTCAAATTTTTAATAATAAAAATATAATAATTCTACTTTGCTATGATTGTAATGATTTTATGCATTATCACTGTATCATTCTTCTAGACATCGCATTATAAACCTGCAATGGGTGTTCTATCAACAAGACAATCCAAAATGAAAACTCAAGTGTCTGATATTTCTCTACATATATCCAAAATGAAAACTCAAGTGCCTAAACTATAGTACACTTCTCATACATTTGAGAACAAGATAGTGGGTTGTAGGAATTGAATCCAAACTCAGAAATTGTTCATGCTAGTAACAATCATTCCAGTGTCAACCCAGTAACACAAGACTCCAACAACTTTGTTATGATCATATTCCATTACCCTTGAGAGCTTGACTGTGTGCAAGGGCAATCCACTTCCGGATTCCTGAAATTGAAATGAAAAAACAAAAAGTTCATTAACCTGGAGAAGAATCTTTTGATGCCTGCATAGCAGGGAGATAGAATCTTCCAAATGGAAAATTGCTTAAAAACTATATAAAAACACCTGTGAAGAGACCAATTGACAATCTATACAAATTTTCAACAGTAAGAATAACCTTGAAAACTGAAGAAGACATGTTAAACTACACTTGATTTTGCTATCGAACAAACTACTCAAACCCTCCTCTCCTCTCCCATATCACGTTAAAAAATATTAAACCTTACTTATACAACATTAACAACACAACAATACCTACAATCACATGAAACAAATAAGTAAAAAAGACATTAGAGAAGTAAGTATGCAATTACATTGTGTTATTGGGAGGCTATGGGAGCGGTATCTTCAGTGGCCATAGGTTCCACCTGAGAAACCTTCTTTGCAATTGACTTAGGAATGTCATGATACTCCTGGATACAACGCTGCTGAGGATGGGACAGAAGTATGAGGACGTGACGGAACAGAATACGTGCCAACCCCTGTCCACTCTCCAAGATAAACCCCTCATATTCACTGACATGTTCGAGTGCCTCCACCAGTGTATCATAAACCTCCTGAGGGCAATTATCAGGTCCAGGCTTATCATGAAGGTACATCACATCCAAAGTGAAGACCTTCTGGTTCACCGGCCACTGATGCTGAGGTCGCTCTGCTGATCTGCAGTAGAACAGAATCTACAATGGAGTAGCACGTAGCAATTGCATATTAGGATTCACAATCATAACTGCAATTGTGCGATGTTAATGGTAGCCATGAAAACACTTACAACTCGAAAGATACGACCCTGCACACGGGATTTCTTGGCTTCAAGAGCGGCCAGTCGGAACAAAAGAGTGAGATCGGGTGGGCCGGCGGAAGAAGAAGCTGAAATGCCCCGCATTGCTGCGATTGTGGAGTCGATTTCAGAGCTGAAGTCTCTCCGCACCTGTAATTAGAATTGAAATTAAAAACCCTAGAACAAAATGATTGGTTTAATCGAAGAGGAGTAAATAGGTTATGGTGGAAAGAAACCCAGGAGATGGTGTTGGAGAGAGTGGCGAAGGCGAAACGGTGCTGGGGGTTGATGGTGAGTTTGGCATTGACGAAGAGAATGATGGCTTGCTTGATGGAGTCCAATCGGGTGAGCGGTCTGCCGTTGGGTCCGGTGGCCCCTTTCATCTCGACGAGGCACTGAGGATCTACGTCCACGCATATCAGAATATCTTCGTTCGAAACTCGCGACGGTTTCAGACTGTATCTGCTGCTGCTACCCTCACCCCTTCCACTTCCATCTCCTTCAATTCCCTCCATTTCCCTCTGATTCCTATTCTTCTTCTTCTTCTTTTTCTTCTATTCCTCATTTCTTCTTACCCTAACTATTCTCATTAAATAATCACTTCCCTCCTTTTTCCAATTTTTATTTTTCTCCTCTTTTTTTCGTTACCCAATTTCTTCTTCCATTCCTAAATTTAATTTTTTTTATGGTTACTGCTTATAAAAATTAATATTACTCATAAATAATATATATTTAGTTTAAAATACTTTTATCTGCAACTACTATCATTAGCATGTGCAAGCATTTCAACTCATATTTTTATTTTATTTTAATTATATTTTAAAATTGAAAAAAAAATCTTATTTCATCAAAACAAATCATTTATTGTGTTTTACATTATCATTATGATTTTCTTTTTTAAAATATAGAAACTATGAATAATAGAAGTCTTACCTATTGATTTGAATGAGAGTGGAGTGATGGTTGGCTTGGTGTTTGTTGAAGTGAAGGTGCATGTGCCTTCCAACTTCGACTTTTCGATTCGCAATTCGAAATTGGTTGGCATCAACGTCTCCTCAGACTCTCCTTTTCCTTCTACAATTCTTAGTCTCAATCGGAATTTCACAGCGTCAGAATCATCAATTTTAACGTTCTCGCATTCGCATTTCAGTTTGTCAACTTCATCGATTTAACCTCATACTCCTAAAACATTTACCAAACCCTATTTGTTTCTCTGCATTTTAGCATCTTCCATTCTTCAGTTCGACTTGTCCATTGTGAATTGCTATGGTTATCATTATCGAATTCCGCTTTAGTCACTCTATGCAGGTTTACATGTTGGCGTGATCATATAGATTATTTCTGCTTTTACTGTAGGGTAAACTTAGTATAGGAAAAACAAACACTCCGTTTAGTTTTTGCTATGAGTTCGTTACGGCTTTGAAAGATATATTGGATAATATTTGTCGTGAAGTGACATCGTGGAATAGTAGAGTTAGCCATTTTATTTCAAATTCAATAATCTTTCATTTTTTTTTCTTTTTGTGAATGTCTACCAGCAGCCAGCACTTGTTTTTTTTCATCGCCTGTGAGTAGAGTTTGCTAAGCGAAATGTTTGGTCACTATCTTTATTTTTCAGGTTATGTTCTGATGTCAGAAATCATGGCTATGTTGGTTACCATTCCAATTGTAACAAGTCTTCATCTCAAGCATCTTTATTTTTGTGCTCTGACTCCAACAACTGAAGAAATGGCATGCTCGGTGGGCTGCTTATTATGAACCTGTCTTGCAGGAAAAACCTAGTTGGCCCCGCTTCTCATTCCGTGGAGATTAGTGCTTATGATGCGGCTGCCTTAGAATCTCCTTCGCGTGTTGCAGTAGAATAGTTGGCGTAATCTAGGAGGACCAGAGACATCGAGTAATGTTCAACCTTTTCTGTTTAATCTTTCCGCGATTCCTGAATGTTAAGTTTGCTTTTTGAGTTTTGTCTAATTTTTTTTTTATGTTTGTATAATTCCGTATTAGCATTAGTACAAATTCATATTATTTGTATGATAATGTGCTTCTTTTATTGGGATAGCATATCGTTCGTCCCCCAAGGTTGTTTAGGTTTCTCCAGCGACCATTTGCTAAAATTATTTTCTGTACTTCGGGCTGCTAAATCCTAAAAAGGGTATGCTGCTATTGGGGTGGCATCCTAAAGTTTTGGGATTTGATAAATATTATTGTTGGGTTGTTAAGATTTAATTAGTAGATATTGAGATTTAGTTAGTTAGAATTTAATTAGTTGGGATTTAATTAGTTAGGATTTAATTAGTATTTTCTATCATTTATCATTACTTGGGATTTAATTAGCAGGTTCTATCACTTATTTCTAGCATTTGTAATCTTTAGTACTTTTATAAATATATGCACCTTGTTTCCTTCTCTTAATTCTCTACCATATTCTCTATTATTCTTTTTTGTTCTTGGTATAATCGGGAGTCCACCTAGGGGTTCCCTTTTCCAAAGCCTAATCATCCTTCGAAATCTCTTACGAGAGAACCTAGACACTTGTACACATGATTATTCATATCAATTGGTATCAGCTTGAACCTTCCAGTACTTTCAATGGCAAATTCAACACGCTCCGCTCAAGCTGCTAAGGAGATGGAAGATCGAATCTCCCAAAGGATGGATAATAGGTTGATGGAACTCGCGACTACCTTGCAGGAAACCTTGACTCTTTCTATGAAAGACACCATGCAAGAATTACTTACTCAACCTCGAGGAGAAGGCCCTATGGCCTCTCAAATGAGAACATGTCGCGTGGACCTCGAACAGGGTCTTCTTATGTTTGTGGCACAAGGTTGACACGCATTGAGTTCCCCATATTCAATGGAGAAAATGTTAACCAGTGGATTCATCAATGCGAAAATTATTTTCTCATTGACAACACCTGAGACGAATTCAAGGTGAAGTTGGCAATTGTGCATTTAGAAGGCAAGGCTTTCCAATGGCATACCGCACTTATGAAATCAGGTTTAGATATGGGTGCACCTTCGTGGACAACATTCACGAAAAGTCTAATCGATCGATTTGGTGCAATTGGCGATGATCCCATGGCTGAGTTGATGCGTCTACGACAAAAGACTTCAGTTGATGTCTATCATGAAGAGTTCGATTCAATCATTACAAGATTGAAGTTATCTGATGATCATATTCTAAGCTTCTTCCTTGGTGGATTAAAGAAAGAAATCCAAATAATGGTAAGAATGTTCCAACCTACGTCTCTACAACATGCTCTACAACATGCGTAGGACGTATGAAGTGACACACGTTAAGTTGCGTGTTGGTTTGGGTTTGGGGGCCGCATTGATTCGAGCGACAATGATACAGACACTGGTGTTGGACCCAAGACTCCCCTGTTGAATTTGGCCATCGAATTGCTTGAATTGGTGGTTTCATACGTCCTGGCAAAAGTAAACACATGTTGTAGAGACGTAGGTTGGAACATTCTTACCATCATATGGATTTCTTTCTTTAATCCACCTAGGGAGCAGCTTAGAATATGATCATCAGATAACTTCAATCTTGTAAGGATTGAATCGAACTCTTCATGATAGACATCAACTGAAGTCTTTTGTCCTAGACGCATCAACTCAGTTATGGGATCATCGCCAATTACACCAAACCGATCAATTAGACTTTTCGTGAATGTTGTCTATGAAGGTGCACCCATATCTAAACCTGATTTCATAAGTGCGGTATGTCATTGCAAGGCCTTGCCTTCTAAATGCACAATTGTCAACTTTACCTTGAATTCGTCTGAGGTGTTGTCAATGAGAAAATAATTTTCGCATTGATGAATCCACTGTTAAACATTTTCTCCATTGAATCTGGGGAAGTCAATGCATGCCACAAACATAAGAAGACCCTGTTCGAGGTCCACGCGACATGTTCTCATTTGAGAGGCCAT
>Ga0123342_1003546_pt1 | contig 24928 bp, 13 predicted proteins | sample Turbeawhitnodule_FD_89960 | JGI IMG/M metagenome (GOLD analysis project Ga0123342, IMG submission 89960) | Root nodule microbial communities of legume samples collected from Mexico - Turtle bean Mexico white nodule | ecosystem: Host-associated > Plants > Roots > Nodule | place: Mexico: Nepantla... | reverse complement strand
ATTTCAAAAAAAAAAATATATATATAAATTGTATAATATATATATTTGTGTTTATATATATATATATATATATATATATATATATATATATATATATATATATATACTTTTAAGCATGAATTAAAAATTGAATACTTAAAAAAAAGACCTTTTATAATGTGTTGAAATTATAATATTCTTAATAATTATATATCACTGCTTACAAATTGTTGGAAATTGGTAATATAATGATTTTTGTAAGCAAATCCGATATTTCTGTTATGAGGAGAGTTACAATAAAACATTATCTGCTATATTAATATATTATTTACGTACATTTCTATCAATAAATTTATAATGATCGCGTCTTGTCATTTTGGAACTAGGTGCGCTCCACAACTTTAGATACGTGGTTGCCAGAGCAAGTTTCTTTCATGCAATGTAAGAAACTATGTAATTTTAATTCTTTTTCTTGCTTCCTTAATGAAAATTATCGTTAACTGAATTACAGAAAGATGTGAGTGACACTCATTCTCATAAAAAAAAGGAAGGTAATATGTGAGCATTAGCTTTATTTATTTTCTTAGCTTTTCAATAAAAATACGGATTTTTTTTTTTATATATAATTCTTTGTAATGATTAGTTACCTTACCTAAATAGTGAATTATTTTTTTTAATCATTGCAATTAAGACATTCATGTAGGTATTGTAATTATCATTTGTTGTTTTAAGGTTATTTAGTTTGTTGATAACTACTGCTGAGACAGTCTCTCTATACACATGTTACACACAGTTATGGGTAATGTAAAGTCAAATAAGCACTGGGAGGCAGAAATGCCACCAAATTTTGATAGAAGTAAATTGGCAATGGAGAAGTTTATCCGTATCAAGTAAGCTTGTGATGAACATTATTTTTTGAAAGTAAAAGATAATTTTGATAGACTATTTTCCCAATGAATGTACTTAACTTGCTCGTGGTGTTTCAGATATGTGGAGAAAATATGGGTTTCAAAAGATGATATGCAATCAACATCAAGTGGAGGGGCTAGGAAGGGTATTCTCAAGAACAGCAGAAGACTTTCTCTTGAAGAAAGCATTCTTGCAAACCACGTCTCAAAAATTGTACCACCAATAACAAGAGCTCGTGGGGTAACCATGTCATTCATTCCTTACCAATATTCTAGTGAATTGTTGTTTTATTCTACCAGATATTTTTTAAAAGAAGGTCATAACTGTTATTACTGAATTCATCTTCATTTTCTAAGTTTTTGTTGTGTTTTCTGCTTACCTTCCAAGATTTACTATATATTGGAAACATGAGGATATGTTCGTTTTAAGTGTATTTATGCAATTCAGGTTTTTATAGACACACAAAAGAAGAATTCTCCTCCATTTAAAAGACCATCCTCATCTGTTGATTTTGACAAGTCCACAAAGAGCATCGGTACTGGGGACATTTTCAACTTGCTTTGCATCTATGACGATACCCAAAATTTCTCAACACTGCCACCTTCAAGCTGGGCAACATTTGATTGTATGATAAATCATCATGTCTATCATCTTTTCATTTTTCTTTTATTGATTTCAATGAATAATATTGAAAATCCAAAGCAGTAAAGATATCGATGTATGGCATTTTATGTTTGAAAATATGGATTTTTTTTCTTCATTTTAACACATTCTTTTATTCTTAATCCATAGTTGTATTTCACAGGGCGACTCTCATGTTAAGTACTTTTAAATTATTAATTAGAAGATATTAAATCAATATATACACATGTATGTTTGCAGGAGAAGCATCAGGATTTTAAGTTCATAGCCTTTTCAATTAATCCTTGGTGTAGGTGTCACAAGATTATATTTACTTTTGAAGCTGTGAAGTGGGATCAACGTTTTGCTGCATAAGGTTAGTGTAGGCATTTTTCTCATTTTTTATTTTTTTAACAATGTGATTTGCACTTTCATATTTTGGTGAATCTCTAGATAGTTTTGGTTGATTTTCTTCCATTCCCATACTTATTGTATACCTTTTGAAATTCTTAAATTTATCTGAACTAAGTCAAGTTAATTCCAATGTACTTTTATATACGAGTAATATTGCCTAATATAACAAGGTATGTTTAAGACCTTTACCTGTCAGTGCATTGCCTTATATAATTGTTTAAAAAATACCATTACGTAATTATGTGTTTTCTAGTCTTTTAGTAAATAATTGTTTTGTTTATTAATGTTGTCTATTTTCCTAAAGAATCTTTATTTTAATTTTTTTGTTTTGGCAGGTTTGTTAGAGTACACTGTTTTGAAAGGACATTTTGGTGTTGAAATGGAGCATAGAATGGTTTGGTTTACATTGTAGTTCATTATTCTTACAACATTAACTAATCTGAGATGGACATCTGAGGGAGGACATAATATTTATATTCTTCTGTAACAAAGTTTTCGTCATTGGTTCATAGAACAAAAAAGTTGTAAATTTAATATAAATTAACTTAGGTTTGTCCATATTTTTTCTTTTTTATCTCAAAATAAATATACATCGTTAACATTCCAGTGAATTTTGGTTGCTTTCGCAGCCTTAACACTTTTAGTTATACACTGCGACGTCTATAACCTCACTCTGTCAACAGTTTTTACCCCTCTTTAATAAAAACGGTATTATTACCTTCCCCCCTTATATTTACTTCAATATTTTATTTATTATAATATATTTTTTTAAAAAAAATATACAATTTAGTTATTTCTATTAAATTTTTAGGGCATTAATGTAGAACAATAGTGCATAGATGAAATCTAAGTGTTACAAATCCTAAGTGTTAAGGCTGCCGCATGGAAGACTTTGAGGGTTAAATTTTTTATTATAAAAGAAGTCATTGTTGCATAAGTGACCATCGGAGAAAGATAATTAGGGTTGAAAGAGAGGAAAATAGAAAAAGATTAAGGATAATAACAAGCAAACATAGAGATATGTGTGTAATTTAATCGAAAGTAAAAAAATACATATTTTTTAAAAAAAGTTAAAACCAATTTTTTTAAAAAAAAACACTACAGTAAATTAAATATTAACACTAAGACGAAAAAGAGAATTACACCTCGTTAAAGTTACCTTTCTATGATATATATATAATTTTTTAGTTACTCTTAATATTACATTCTACTTATATTTAAAAAAAAAAAAACAACGCCAATCATGTATATTCATGTCTACTAATATCCAATAATCATACAATATTAATATCCATAATGGATAAATAAATATAATTAACATGCACAATTAATTTTGAAGCGTATTGTTTGAATAAAAGTACAACTAAGTGTAGTTTCTAACGTAATTAAGTAACTTCTTAACATATGATTGCATTTAAAAAAAATTCAAATTGACATAATATGTGTTTAAAGTGTTTCAAATTAATGTCATATATGCTTTCATGATATACAAAAATAAAAAATATTTTACAATCAATTTATTAGTGTCAAAGTTATAAAAGTTAATACAGATAATTAAAATAACAATAAAAATTCAAATTTAACTACTCGATTAGCAAACTTTAAATTTCATCTAAAATGATCAATGGTTTAGAATCGGTGTAATTTTTACATTGATTTGATTTTTAACGTGGGTATAATTAAAGGTAAATTCCAAGAAAAATAGAGAAGTGAAATTTATAAAATGATAGGAAGTAAACGATAAAATGTGTAATTAAGCTCGTTGTAAGTGAGTATAAAGTTTTTTTTGAAATAATATTTATATGATAAAATAATTACTATATATTTTCTTTATATAATTAAGTCAAATTGGGTCTATCGAATTTGGAATTCATTTATTTAACCCAATTAAAAAAATAAGTCAAACCATTTATATGTAATTCATTTGATACCTGATATCCGATGTGGTAAGGGAAGAAGCAGGAAGCTAGAAGTTGGAACAATAGATGAACAGCAGTAGATACAGTCTGTTGCTTAGTTGTGGTCACGTGGCGCCATCTGCACCGGTGAAACGATGTCGTTTAGATTGGCGCGCCAAAGCACAGCTGGCGGATGAAATGGAGATTCGGGTGTGCAGCAACCGCAGCTGCCGCAGACAGGGCTCATTTCAAACCCTAGAAACCCTCTCTGGCGTCGCTCCTCCAAACGTAACCGTGAAGCCGTGCGGGTGCTTGGGGCGTTGCGGTGGGGGCCCCAACCTGGTGGTCCTGCCTGATGGACTCATCTTTGGCCATTGCGGGACGGCTGCTCGGGCGGCGGAGCTCATAGTCACTCTGTTTGCCCAAGCCGGCCATGACCCCAAAACTTGTTTGGACGCGCTTGCTTTGAGGAAGAGAGCGGACATTGAGTTTGCCAACCGAAATTTCACTCAGGCTGAGCTTCTGCTCTCACAGGTACACGCTGGCCAAAGCAAACCATTCTTCATTCTCCATTTTACTTGAGAATTTTGAATTTAAAGCGAGAGACAACTCATTCTTCCTTTCTATCTTTTCAAATCAATTGATACAGGCTATAGATTTAAAACCATTTGGTGGCATGCATATCACATTTAAATGCAGGTTTGCTAAACTCATTCTTTATATCAGGTTTCATCAATGTGCTTGTTTCCTTTGTTACGTCATTATCTATTTTGACATTTGACATTCAGGTCATTTGTAAGGCTGAAATTGGGCAACTACTCTGGTGCCCTCCAAGATGCTGAAGAGGCTTTGGCATTAGCTCCCCGCTATTCTGAGGTGACTCGGATTCTTCTATTATATTAAAAAAACAACTTGCTTTCCAATTATGATTACCTCTTAAGATACCCCTTTAGAGACTAGTTCTTCATTACTCATGTCCATGTGTTGTTTCCCTTCTTACTTTTTGTTTCATCTGAAATCTATAAAGTTTTGAAAACTTTACGTAAGTGTTTTAAAAAGCTCCAACAGAAATGATTGGAAGATGTTTTCCTATCGTCTTCTGTTTTCCTAGAGCTTTTTAGTCTCAATAACAAACTTTTCTTTTTATGTACAATGAAGGCAACCAGGTTTGAACCTAAGGCCTTATGCTGGGTAAATCCTACGGGAAGGATTTAGCTTCTCCCCTGAGCTTAAATCAATTCATGCTCTTTAACCTTTGAAGAAGTTACATGAAATAGTTTCTACTAAAGTTATGTGTATGAGTAGATTTTAGTTTTCGAGAGAAGTACAATTTATTTTTAGTTTAATTTCTTCTGTTATGAATATTTATATAGATGTTTGTCGAAATGCAGTCCTAGTTAAATTTACAGCCGTTTGTATGAAGTCTAGACTAGATTATTGACGATGTGCTGTCATTGCTAATCACATCATTTGATCATTAGCTTTTCTTTAGGAAATACTTTGTACTGCCTTACTTATCCTAAATAAATATGTTGGGATGTTTTGAGTGTTGAAGAGTAGCATCTGAAGTTAATGAAAAATTCGGTGGAGGAAGAGTCTTTGCCAGACAGTTTCGATTAAAATTTCTTGTAAATAACAACTGAGTGAGATTCATTAAATGAGAAGCCGTAATTTTGATCCATTGGATTAATTTTATTATTGCAGGCTATACTACACTAGATTCCCCCCATCCTTTCCAGCAATCCTGTTATCAGTGTTCACCATTGCTGGAAATCACCTCAGAGACAACATTTTCTTCTTTGTTTTTCTTTTTCTCTTCATCTCCATTCTCCTCTCTAATTTCTCCAAGGCCAATGAAATCAACTTCATGAACCAGAAACTGTTCTCTTAATCTTAACTGGGATCAATCAAGATACCACATCAACCACTGCCAACATTGGTGAGATTCTATAACCTCTCCGACACTGACATCCAGCCTGCCATAAAGAAGCCATCTCACAAGCCCAAGATGCATGCTGTTCGGACCAACTCTCTGCCTTCAACTGCTCCACAACCAAACCCAACACCAACCTTGCACCATAGTAATCAACAAAGTCTAAAATTTTCACCTTCCAAATTAAACCCAGATTTCGGGTACACTTCTTTGCATGAGGTATAGGTCTTGAGAGAAAAATCGATACATGGGCATGTTTCTATTTCTTCACCCCTGTTTGATTTTGCATCTACTTTTCCCCTTCAAATGTTTGATTTTTGACGTTTTTGACATTTGTACCCATGCAAAAGGACGACTCTGGTGTAGAACTTCCCTCCACCTACTTGGAAGAAGGATTATTTATGATTCTCTTTGAAGAATTGCTGGATTGGGGTGAGAATTGAGCCTGTGAAGAAAAATAAAAGAAATTGGTGGTTAAAACAAAATTATCAATGGTTGTTTTGGAAGAACTGAATATGGTGGTTGGGCTCCCCAGCGATGATGTCACAGATAATGGAGTTTCATGGGTGACAATGGTGGTGGTCATGGGACCAAGTAGGCAGTTTATGGCAGCGAGGATGAGAGATGTCACATGTGGATTGAGCGGAGCCAGTTGAAGGTGGAGAGAGAAAGGGTTGAGAGGAGTAAATACAGTGTGGAAGAAGCAGGGTTTAACTGTGAGTTAGATGAATCCAACGCTCAATAAAATTGGTTTGCCATACACTACCTAAAAAGCTGGTCCATTGTAGCCTTCACCAATTTCTTATAAATTTTTGTAAATAATAGATTTTTTTTTCAGAAGAGTACTTTAGAGTTTGTTACTAGCATTTTGTTTTTTGTTAAAAGGTGCAATGCAACTCTCAAAAGGTTTAGTTCCATCTTGAGTTTTAAATCAGCTGAGTTTCTTGACCATTGTAGGTAAACCTTTTCATGTGTACCCTTCCCCACATTAGTGAAAACTACTACCTTTTGATTGTTACTGAAATCTCATGATAATGTCACAACTAGATATTGTAGTCTTGATCTTGCCTCGATATAATTTGCCTATCACCAGTGTGTATATGTTCATTTTTCACTTGTTATGTGCTGTACCTATTTTTCGCTTGTATAATATTGTCATTTTATCTATGCAGGCTCGTATGTGCCAAGGTGATGCCTTCTTGGCATTAAACAAATTTGATTTGGCAGAACAGTCATATTTAACATCTTTAGATATTGAACCTTCGATTCGTCATTCTAAATCATTCAAGGTAGCGTTCAATGTCTTGCTATACGTATAACGTATGTATTTTTTTTTTGTATAAATAAATGTCTGTGGTTTTCGGGAAGGAGGATGCAACACAACTGATAACTGAGAACGATGATTCTATTTCCCGTGGATTTTGTGAGCTATTTCAAACATTAATCTAAATAATAGAAGTAATCCTAGAAGGAAATGAAAGAATATTCACTTCTGGGTAGCCTCTCAGAATTTCATATATGGCGAAAAATTCGTATTTTTAATGACATAATTATTAAAAGGTTGTCATATCTTCTACTGATTTTGGGAACAATATTAATGGTTTGTGCCGTACGTTCTCTTCTTTATACTGTCTTTTCTGTTTGTATCTTTTCTTTCTACTGTCTTCTCTGTAATCGTTGTATCTTATTTGGGTCTGTTTATAAATTTGAAGTGAATATTCTACACTGGAGTAAACATTGTTCTTTACATTTGCATTTTTGTTTAATCAGGCTCGGGTTACAGAACTTCGGGAAAAACTTGCTGCTGCTAACACACCGTGAATATGGCTTGTAAGTAAAAGTCCAGTTAATTCAATAACAGTGATGTCAGAAGGAATAAATTTTAACCTACTGTTCCGGGCATTAAAATGTCATTTGCATTGTATTTTAAATTTTCAGCCTCAAATGTGATATTTGTGATTGTTATAATATCTGATAGCATTCAGAACTAAGGGAGGAAGGAAGAAGAAGGTCAGTCTTGAAAGAGAAAAAACAAAAAACAAAAAGTAAAAAATTTGAAAGTCATTTTAGATTGTTGCAGAACAAATATTTTAGATTGTATAATCCTAATCCAAAAGTAAAAAAATAAAAATGACTTTCAAATTTCACAATCTAAAATAATTTCTTCCTTAAGTTTACCCATGACGGCAACTTCTTCCTACACCTCTACAAATTTCTTCCTGCACTACCTAACTTTCAGAAAAGACTGTTTTACCCCTTTAAAAAATGACTTCCGGATTCTTTTTTCCGAAATATTTTCAGAACGTCTTTTCCAGAACATGTTTTATGAATTATGAATTTATCAATCCAGAAATTAAAAAAAAATGTGTTCTGAAAAAAATGTTCTGAAATATCCTTTGCTTATGGAATCACTACCTAAAACTGTAGATATTTTTTGAAGAATATAGGGGTGCAGAAAGAAAAGAGGTGCAGGAAGAAGTTGTCACACAACACATAGACAATGGTGACAGTGATGACAAAGGGACAACGATGGAAATGGAGTGGTGATGATAAGGGGGTGACGATGACAATGGTTGACGACAATAAGGGGGCGATTTAGTCTTCCAATCATCCCATGAGGTGCAATGAAAACTATCGGATGCGAAAAAAATGGGATGGTAAAATAGATATGACTCACATATTCCCATTCTTTTCTCCAGTTTTCCTTTCCCTCACTTTTTTTTTAAATAAATCCAAAATTCTCATTTCAAAAGTTATTTTCTCCCTTTGTGCAAGAATTTTCGATTTTCCACGTCCAGTTGCCCCACTATATGTTAATATGATATTTATAATTATCATTTACATGTACTATTTTCATTATATGCACAATGATTTATTTTCATAATTATTTAAGTAATTTTGAAATTTGGTTTAAGTTTTCATATTATAAAAAAGTAAATTGAAGAAAAAAAGAAAAAAAGTTGCATTTATTTTAAATTAAGTGAATCGAGTCTTTCACCTATTAACTTGTGGTGGACAGCACCAGAGATGTTTTTTTAAAGAATTGCTTCCTGCACCAGATTACCGCTCCCAATTCTTTGGAAAAGATGAAAATGCCCTTAATGAATTATTTTTTGTATTGTGGATTTTCTTAACTGGAATAGGCTTTTGATTTTTTTTTTCTGGATTTTTATTTCCAGTACATAAGTCCGGATCTACTTTTTCAAAATATATTATTTTTAATTTCGAATTTTCATTTTCAGAATAAAGAGTATTTTCAAAATTTTAAAATTGTGTTGGTGCAGGTTTAAATATTGAGTGTAGGAAGAATTTGCCTTTTTTACTTGAATTGAGGTGATCCATTTTAGATTATAAATTTTAAAATATCTTTTTATGAAAAAATGACTTTCAGAGGTTCATTTTTTTATAATTGATTTTTATTATACAATTTAGAAGTAAAAAGTAAATTTCAGATAATCAAGAAATGAAACAAAATTTCAAAATTGTGTAATTCAAAAAGTGAAATTTTTGAATGTACAATCTAAAAGTTAAAATGACTTCTGAATCCTATAATTAAAAAAATTGAATATCATTTTTTCATAAACTAGAAGAAGAATAAAATCAAGATTTTCACATTTGTGGGAGTGCAAAACAAAATTATGGGGTGCTAAAAGAAATCCTCATATATATATTATCTTAAGAATAAAATGAAAAAACAAGTTTAAGTGATTAAAAAAAATATAAAGGATTATTTTTCAAGATCAGTTTACAATTTAAACTGTTTTATTTATCCAGATTCTTCTTCACGGTTTACCACCACAGAATGGGCAGGGATATATAGATTCATAGATAATAAGAGGAATTGGAATTCACGGACGAACGCTATGAATTCCTGCACAATTATTATGAACTCCATTCAAGTTCCTTCTCCTTTGTTCATCAAGTCTTTTAAATCAGTTCCATCGTTCAAATGCTACTGCAGGAGCTCAGATGAGAAGGGAAGAGACGATGTGAAGGACGCACTGTATGGGTTGGTAGACGAGCAAGTTCAAGAGCTATTGAGCAGAAAAGAGAACAAGATTTTGCTAGATGGTTTAGAGAAGGCGTCGCAGAGGGTTGAGATGGCTAAGAGAGAACTTGAATTGATCCAAAAACAAGAATTAGCTGTCAAGCAGTTGAAGGATTACGTCAGCCAGCTGGAAGGCGAAATTATCGAGGTAATGATTTTTTTTTTCTTTCTTAGGTATCAAAAACTCAGGCTAGAAAATAAGATTAATCACTGTATTTTACCGATCTGGAGGCACATGACCAATTTAATCATAAAAAGAATGCCCTAATTGTTGTGGTTGAAACAGGGATTGCGTTTGCCTAGATCTCTGTAGTTTTCATAGGACTTACTGAAGCCAAAATATTGCTAATGAATATTTCTCCAACTGCACCGATGATGTCGGCACTTTTCTGATAAATTAATAATAAACAATCTTAAATGTCTTTCAGCTAGAATAGATGTTACTAACTCTCTTGGAACTAATTATAAGAAAAATTCATTACTTCTACGAATAAATATTCTTATATGGTTGAGATTTGAAGTCCATTAAAGGATTAATTTATAAGTTAGAAATTTTTAAATTTATGAGATATGTTAATACTGAAGCTCACTTTTTAATATATGATATTAGAGTTTATTTCAACATGTTTGGCTAAGTTTGGCTAAGTTTATCATGTCAATCCAGTTAGGAGAAATATATTGGAAATTTCACATAAATTAGAGATAAAATTAATTTATAAATATGTGAAGACAATTCTCACTTTTATAAATTGATTATGTAATTTGATTATGAAAATAAATTAGACTTAAACAATATATAGCACTTAAAGTTCATTTAGTATCTTTATTGTTATACAATAATAAATCGACCTTCTTCTTAGAAGGTAACTAACAACATAAATTTTGTGAAGAACGACTACATAGATAATTCATAGTGCATTGAAAGGTGTATCGTCCGAGACTTAGGGGTTGGTCACTGTCCAAATCAATTACATGGTGAAGGGGGGGACCTCAAAGTAAGATAAGTGTTATAGAAGTTTAAGATATAAGTGTTAGGTAAGAGTAAGCCGCCCTTTAGACAGTGAATATGTTGGTCATATGACACCTCTTTAGACCTCTTTAACAGGTTTAGCGAGATTAACGAAGATTATCTTCTGTTATCGAAATTTCAGAAACTCAAAAAATAATTAAATCCTTGAATTTCAAAACTCGTTTTTCTTGTACCTTACACCCCTTGCCTCTTGAATATGTTTTAGAAGAAAGACCTCTTATAAATACTACACGTCTTAAATTAAGAAGGAGACTTGAATTCACTAACTCAAACCACTACTTTGAATAAAAAGAGAAGATATAACAAATGACACTTGCAAAATGTCATTTTCATGCATTTTTATCTTATTTTAACCTGCCTTGCATACCTTTGCTTCGTATAATTCATTTAATAATTCTTCGATAACCGATATAGGTAATTATCTCAATTAGTTATTTTATAGGAAAAATACTATTTACTTGTGATTAAAAACTATGGCATAGTTTACAACGTGTCTTTGACTTGATTTCTTTTAATTCCTTGATTTTCACTTGAGTTGCTTATAAAAATTGAGTGAGTTTAAGATTGAAGAATGTCAAAGAGACATATCGGAGGCAAAAGCCATGGTGGAGAAAGCAGAGCACTCTTTATTGGTAAATGTGGGAGGTTCTGAAGGTGGCGGTACATCTATGGGGATGAAAAGTGAAGAAATTGATCGAGATGAAGAGAGATGGGAGTCAATTAAAGCAGCATCAATTTCTGCCCTCGTGGGTACCATTTCAGGTCTCCCCATATGCTTCACTCAAGTCACCGATACAACTCAATTGCTTCTCCCTTTAACAATCAACTTCATTAGTTGTGCATTGTTTGGAGTGACTTTTCGTTACACTATACGAAGAAACTTGGATGATGTTCAACTTAAGACAGGGGTCGCAGCAGCTTTTGGCGTTGTTAAAGGTAATCAATCATATTACCATCCTTACATTTTGAATAGCTTCAAAATTTGTCACTGCATCATTTTAGATAAAATATTATGTTTTTTTTTTCTTTCTTTTGAGATCTTGAGTTGAATGCTTTGAATATAAATAAGTTTAATAGTGGTATTACTAAAACAAACTCATGATGCAGGTCTCGGAACCCTAGGAGGTGGACTACTCCTTGAGCCAAACTTTCAAAGCTTCTTATCACTTGTCCAAGAGGGGACACTTTATGTGTGTGAGAATCTCTTAATTTTTATTTCTGTTGCTGTTGCTTTAGATTACTGTTTCAAGACAAGGCTTTTGAGCGCTTTTCCAATTGATTGATCATATTTTAAATACGAATTATTTGTTCAATTATCATAGCTTAGATGGACATTGATCAATTTGTTGGTATAGATTCAACTTAAAATAGTTCTTCAATTCTATCCAAAAACTCACTAATAATCTACTAAAAAGTCTTCCATTTGCATTCGAATATTTAATCGCTTGCATTGTCAAGTTGTGACGCTTGACCATCAATTATGCAATTATTTTTAATTCCATTTGTAATAAACTTGGTAAGTTATTTCTTTTGGATTTTGCACTTAGTGCAGTACTCAAATCAGCATATACACTCAAAGCCAGCATACAAAGACGAGGGTAACAGACAGTGATAGCATTAACAAAATCATATCAACGTTAAGGCTCACAATCACCAGATGAAAAAGATAATAGTATAAAAGCCTTGCATAATGCCTATGACCTTTCTTATTACACTTCAGTAGTTTTATCTGATAAACGACAACGTAATAAACTGGAGTTATATGTTTAGAAACATTTTGTTTAATTCTATACATAGATCCTTGTTAGCTTCTTTTCACCCTGTACGAAAACAAGGTGCGAGTGCATGTGTCATTGCTTACAAGATTACATTTCATCAATCATGACTTATCGTCATTCAAAATGATTGTCTCACGAATGGTTTTAGAAATAGTGGTAGCAGAGAAAGAAAAACTAAAAGAAAAGTACCAGAGACAGATGATAATAAATAAAAAATTATAAATAGAATATAAATTACAAGTAGACCAATAGAATAGAATATGAATTACGAGTAGACCAATAGAATATGAATTATAACTTTCCTAAAAGTAATGGATCAATCATGATATGATCTCATATATAGCAAAGGCTGAAGCTACCGTTGAAGAACTAAAAAGATTTCTTGTGGCTGACTGTTAGAGGATATCAACAAAAAGCTTGAGAAGTCTACACTAAAATTTTGATAATGTATGTGATCAAATTTTAGGGGGTGATCAGACTATTATAATAAACTTAATCACTAGACTTCATTGGGTGCAGAACTTGTTAAAACATGAAAATTCAGCTGAAGTTATTGAAACATCAACAATGATAGCACCATGTGAAAGAGGAGGAGGCCATTGCAGGCAAGGAGGGCATGGTGGTCATAGTCAATGCACATACTGCACAGGAATGGGGTCATAGCCGAGAGTTGATACTTGCATGATTTTCTAAACAACGCAACCCATGGGTCTAAATCTTAAAAAGAAGAGCCAAGTTTTCTCATGAGGAGTACCAAGAGTACTTTAGACTTAAATCTAAAAAATTCAACAATCAGGGTCAATCTACTTTGAGGCCAAGTGTTTCATTTCAACAACTTTTATTTCTCAATTTGTAGAGGGTAAAGGTCCACGAATACTACTGGTACCTCTGAACATATTTCTGGTGATAGCTCTTCAATATCATTTATTTCTTCTCCAAAAGTTCCTCACCATGTTACTCTTAGTTATAAAGATTGGTTCAATAAAATCTTGTCAAGTTTCTAAACCATCTAACTTCATGAGGAGTAGAAGACATTCATCTTTTAGTATCAATGGCAGATAGTCTCAGTAGATCGTTTAGTCTTTTAGCATCAACTGAGACTAGTGCATCTAGTGAAGCTGCTTTATTGACACTAAAGACACAGGATAACAGTATCATAACTTCCAGAGGGGAAGTGCCAATATACCCAATCTATAAATAAGCAAAACAGCACATCTCTGCACAGCAGAGCCCCATAACAGAAACATTCCAGACAACTAAGATCATGTTCAGGTTATTGTTCGCACACCCCAAATCCTAGTTTGGGTATAAATTGACTTTGATCCACAAATAACAAGTTACCCATGATTTGGTACTTGGGTCGTGCTTGAACATGATCGTGGGTCTCAAACCACGGTTTATGTAGTGGTTGGGGAAAAAGTTGATTTCCATTGGATCAGACCATGATTTGCAAATAAACATGCTACAAACTATTGAAAAGTACTAGTAAACAAGCCATCAACCTCTGCTACTGAAAGACAGCCAAAGAACAATAAGCAATCTCAAAAGTTTAAAATATTGAAAACTTTATAAACATTATTGCACCTAGATGTTCAAGGAAAGAATCTCGTTAACCTGTGTAATTTTGGAACTCCTGCAAAAAGAACAAATCCATGAATTCATTAATGAAGTTAATATTGAGGTCCAACCAGTTTAAAGTTCTAGTTGGCTATCTTAAACCCAGTGCACACAGAATAATAAAACAAGAGATCTAAGTATAATAAAATAAAAAGCTTGATGATGAGAATATTTACTAGCATGGAAGCACAGATACGATTACCATACTGCTCTCACGCATCATGCTGGAATTTTCTTGAACACCTGTGAAATACTCCTAATCTCTAATATAATTTTTTTAAGTATTAATTGTTGAATTCTTATACTAATATAAGTCATATAGTGTGTACAATGGTTAATAAATCTTATAAAACATTGATGTCCTCAACATTTGTATTAGAAATTATTCGGAAGAAATGCTTATATTTTACAAAAGCTTGTTATGTAGAAATCATTATAATAACACAAGCTACAAAATGAGATTACCTTCACAGAGAGCAACTTGACTTTCCTTCCTTTATGGTGTTTAAAGCAAAAGGGTCATGTACAATAATTTCAGCTTAAAGAAGATCGATGGCCCGATGTTCTTTCTGCAACATTGAAAGTAACAATTAATCACTTTGAGATCTCAATGGAAAACTTAGTGGGGAAAGGAGGGACATTTCTTAAACTTGTTGGATATTTCTCTCAACATCCTAATTAACATTAGAATGATATCAAAGTTTAAAAACACTACATAAAATTCCTGTCAAGTTGGGATAAACCTACCTAGCATAGAAGTGTTCTTTATTTCCTTTCAGTTGAGCCACAAACCTTTCTTTTTTCTTTTGTTTTTGTATTGACAATGTGAAGTAGGATTATAACAGTATTTACAATTTGCTACAACTATTTGAAGCCTTGTTCTTAACTTTTACTAGCTAGAAATGGTACAAGCTGGAGAACTAATAATAACAGAAAAAATCATATCCAGTTATGACAACATGACCTCTCCTATCCAAGAATGATATAACATGGAGATGTAATAAAAATTAAATGCTCAGAATAACAACACCTCTTAAGCCATGAAAATGACAAGGCTACTTCAATCAAAAATTCTCTCCCCAGTTGAAAAAAGTAGAAATACAAAAGAACTAAAAATGCATAAAAATCCAGGAATGAGAAACACTGTTCTCCAGCTTTCTGGACTTGAAAGATCAGAATTAGCAGCCTTAGCAGCTTCAAGAAGCTTCCCAGTCAGGTCAACGCCCACAATACCAGCTATCGTACCCGCAGTATTAGAAACACCCATCACTATTCCAGCGTATCTGGGAGCAACATCCATGTGGTTCACCGCAAACCCAGCTCTGCCAAGTGCCAAGAAACCAAGAGCCACAGAAGAACAGAAGACAGCACCACCAGAAGTTCTGAAACTGGGAATCACCACCAAGGCAAGAGAAGCAACCAAGAATCCTACGGTGTTCAAGAATTTCCTGGTTTTGGTGACAGATAATATTCTCCTGGTGATCAAGTAGTCGGCAACAACACCCCCAATGTTGGAGAACAGGAACATGTTGAGATAGGGCATCATTTTAGAGGAACCCATGTCTTGCAGGCTAAGTTTAAGGCCCAATTCAAAGTAGGTTGGGAGCCAGTTCATGAGCACATATAAAGCATAGTGAAAGGTGAAGTTGTTCACAACGATTGCCCACACAGGCAAGCTGGTTAAAATTTTGACCCAGGGGATTTTGGCCGAAAGTACCTTTTTGTTGTGAGAGTCCATTTTTTTATTGATAGGTAATACTGATTCCCCAACACCAGAAGCAGTGGATTTGGGATCAGTGGCGTATTTGAACCAAAGTAAAGACCATGAAGCACCCAATGCCGCCTCCGCAAGGAACACAGATTGAGGGCCTCTGAACTTGACCAGAGTAGGAAGAAGAAGCATTCCAAGAGCTGCACCTAGGTACATTCCAGAAGTGGTGAGAGAGACGGATCTAGATCTCTCGTGAGGGGGAACCCACTGAGCTAGAACTGTGTGAATGGAAGGGAAAATAAAGCCCTGTGCTACACCAACGAGCAAACGAGCGACGACTAAAAGCATAACGCGATTGGGATCGAGAGGAATTAGTGCACAAGTCAGTGACCACAACAGAAATGAAAGAAGCAGGACCCTCCTACCACCGATTCTCTGAGCTGCCCATCCTCCGGGCACTTGAGAACAGGCGTATCCGTAATAGAAGGTGGACAGTATTGTACCTTTGGTCGATTGATTCACCCCGACACCATCAGCAGCAACTGTGTACCCGATGGAGAACCCAACTCGTTCGATGTAGCAAACTGAGGTGCAGAAGAAGGTCAAAATAACAATCAAGTAACGCACAGGGAGCTTCATTGCCAACGTCTGCAAGTCAACTGATTCTAGGCATCACAATTGATTGGAGATATAAAAAAAAAAGAGTCGAAATCTGAGAGAAGAAGAACAAGAAGAAGGAGTACCGATTGGATTGGGGTTAGAGAAGTGTCAATTGAATTTCACCTAACATGGCTGGCGGCTCCCTTGTAGCAATATGTCATGGACTCTGCACGGATCGTCTGCACGCTGATATTTTCTGCTGATTAAGCCAACTAGTCTTCTTATGCACTCACCATTTTTCTCCGCTCCGCCCGATCTTCTCTCTCATGCTCCCATCTACTTCAATTTCGCCTTTAACACAACTATTATATTCAAAATCACATGATACAATTTAATTTCCAAACTATAATTTTTCATAGGTCAGTATTGAATTAAATATTAGCGTCATCTTACAAATTAGGAGATCCAAATGGCTAAGTGAAATGTGAAGGAGAAAAAAATTATGTAATAGTAAATAAAAATCAATATTAATAAAATTTAAAATTATAATTGTTATGATGTTAAAAAAAAAAAAAAATCTAGAAAGAGGATAGTCTTGGACCAAAATTTCTGAAAATTTTTCCTAAAATGAATTTTTGTTGAAATTTTATGTAAGAGTCTCAACAAAATTTGTGACATAACGCGACAAATTTTAGGTAGAACAAATGAGAATTCAGTTAGAAAAAAAAAATCAATCAGTTTCATACACAGAGGCGAACCTTTCTTTCGACCCTTGGATAAAATTTTTATTGCAAATCATGTGGAACGAATTTAAGGATGAAACCTTGGCCACAACTCAGTAGACACAATAAGGAACCTCTGGTAAAACTTTCATATCAAAACATCCAAGGAATAAGGCGTAATAAGTCTCAGACCGAGAGGAACCAAAATTGAAAAACTTGTTTTTTCAAAAACGAAATGTTATGGTTTTTCTTGTCATATCTCTTTTTGTTTTTTTTTTTGTTTTTGGACGTGCCTCCTTAGCTGGATGCAAACAACATATGAAAGTACTTGTGTGAATTTTTTTTGGATTTTTTCTCACAGTATGAGCTCTAGTGAAAATTGCAGAAACTTTGGCAAAATTTCAAAAATCTAGAAAGAGGATAGTCTTGAAGTGCCAATTAAAAAATTTTCCGAATGAATTTTTTGTTGAAATTCAATAAGAGTCTCAAAAGAATTTGGACAAAACGCGACAAATTTGAGGTCAATCAAATGAGTATTTAGTTAGGAGAATAATCACATAGTTTCACACATAGAGGCAAACCTTTCTTTCGACCTTGACAATGATAAATAAAAAAAATTATTACAAATCTTGTGGAAGGAATTTGAGGCTGAAACCTTGGCCACGACTCAGAGACACAATAAAGAACGTCTAGAAAAAATTTCAGATCGAAACATCCAATAAATAAGGCGTAATAAGTCTCAAACTAAGAGGAAACGAAATTGGAAAACTTGTTTGGCAAAAACGAAACGTCTTGTCTTTTCCTCTTTATATCTCTATTTGTGTTTTGTTTTTTAACGTGCTTCCTTAGATGGATGCAAACAACATATGAAAGTACTTGTGTGAATTTTTCAACGTAGTATGGGAAGAGGATAACCTTGGAGTGCCCAAAATTTCTGAAATTTTTTCCATAAAGGATTTTTTTTTTTTTTTTTCTGAAATTCTATGTAAGATTCTCAATAGATTTAGGACCATACACGAAGAATTTCACATGCATGATTATTCAGTCGGGAAAAAAATCAAACAGTTTTACACACAAAGGCGAACCTTCCTTTCAGCCCTGGCAATGATGAATACAAAAATTATTGCAAATCCGGTGAAACGAATTTGAGGCTAAAACCTTGGCTACAACTCAGTAGACACAATAAAGAACGTCTGATACAAAATTCATATCAAAACAACCAAGGAATAAGGCGTAATAAGTCTTAGATTGAGAGGAAATTTTTTTGAAAAACTTGTTTTTGCAAAAATGAAATCTCCTAGCTTTTCCTCGCCATATTTCTTTTTGTGTTTTGTTTTTGGATGTGCCTCCTTAGATGGATATAAAAAACATATGAAATTACTTTTGTGAATTTTTTCAGAATTTTTCAACGTAGTAAGAGCTCTGGAAAAAATTGCAGAAACCAGGGCCAAACTTTAAAAATATGGAAAAAGGATATAGCTTTGGAGGGCCCAAAATTTTTGCAAAATTTTCCCGAAACAATTTTCTGCTGAAATTATATGTAAGAGTTCCGACAAAATTTGAGAAAAAACGCGACAAATTTCAGGTCAAACGAATGAGTATTCAGTCGGGAAAAAAATGAAACAGTTTCACACACAGAGGCGAACCTTCCTTTCGGCCTTTGCAACGATGAATAAATTTTTTATTGCAAATCATGTGGAACGAATTTGAGGCTGAAATCTTTCCCACAACTCAATAGACACAATAATGAAATCTAGTACAAATTTCATATCAAAATTCAAAGGAATAAGTCCTAGACCGAGAGGAAACAAAGTTGGAAAACTTGCTTTTCCGAAATAAAACATCCTGGTTTCTCCTTGTCATATATATTTTTTCAGAATTTTTCAATGTAGTATGAGATCCGAAAAAATTGCAGAAACTAGGGTCAAATTTAAAAAATCTGGAAAGATAGCCTTGGAGGGTCCAAACTTTTTGAAAAAAAATTCCCAAAAGGATTTTCTGTTGAAATTCAATTTAAGAGTCTCAAGAGAATTTGAGACAAAACGCGACAACTTTCAGGTCAAACGGATGAGTATTCAGTCAGGAAAAAAATTAAACAGTTTTACACAGAGAGACAAACTTTTCTTTCAGCCTGGCAATGATGAATAAAAAATTTATTGCAAATTTTATGGAACAAATTTGAGGTCGAAACCTTGCCCACAACTCAGTAGACACAAAAAGGAACGTCTGATAAAATTTGTAGATAAAAAATACAAGGACTAAGTCCCAGACCAAGAGGAAACAAAATTGGAGAACTTGTTTTTCCAAAAACGAAACGTCTTGGCTTCTCCTCGTCATATCTTTTTTATGTGTTTTGTCTTTTGACGTGCCTCCTTAGCTGATGCAAAAAAACATATGAAAGTACTTGTATGAATTTTTTGGGAAATTTTCAACGTAATATGAGCTTCGAAAAAATTGTAGAAACCGAGGCTAAATTTAAAAAAATAGGAAATAGGATAGCCCCGAAGGGCCAAAATTTTTTAAAAAAATTTCCCAAAATGATTCTCTGCTGAAATTCTATGTAAGAGTCTCAAAAGAATTTTTGAAAAAACACGACAAATTTCAGGTCAAACAGATGAGTATTTAGTGAAGAAAAAATCAAATAGTTTCACACAAAGAGGCGAACTTTCCTTTCAGTCTTGACAATAATGAATAAAATATTTATTACAAATTCTGTGGAGCTAATTTGAGGCTGAAACTGTGGCCACAATCCATTAGACACAATAAGGAACGTCTGATAAATATTTCCAATCAAAAGTTAAAGGAATAAGTCCCAGATTGGGAGGAAACAAAATTAAGAAAGTTGTTTTTCAAAAAACGAAATGTTTTGGCTCGTCCTCGTCATATATATTTTTGTTTTCTTTTTGGACGTGTCTCCTTAGCTGAATGCAAACAACATAGAAAAATACTGTGTGATTTTTTTTGGAATTTTTCAATGTAATATGAGCTCTGGAAAAAATTGTAGAAACTAGGGCTAAATTTAAAAAATATGGAAAACGGATTGCCTTGGAGGGCCCAATATTTTTGAAAAATTTTCCCGAAAGGATTTTCTACTAAAATTCTATGTAATAGTCTCAAAAAAATTTGAGACAAAACGCGACAAATTTCAAGTCAAACGGATGAGTATTCAGTCGGAAAAAAATCAAACAGTTTCACACACAGATGTGAACCTTCCTTTCATGCATGACAATGATGGATACAAAATTTACTACCTATCTTGTGGAACGAATTTAAGGTTGAAACCCATGACAAAATGAACGTCTCCTAAAATTTTCAGATCGAAAATCCAAGGATTGAGTACCAACCGAGAGGAAAAAGAATTGGAAAATTTGTTCCAAAAACGAAACGTCCTTGCTTCTCCTTGTCATATATTTTTATGTGTTTTATTATTGGATGTGCCTACTTAGTTGGATGCAAACAATATATGAAAGTACTTGTGTGAATTTTTTTTTGGAATTTTTCAATGAAATATGATCACCGAAAAAAATTGCAGAAACCAAGGTGAAATTTCAAATATCTTCAAAGAGGATAGATAGCCTTGAAGTGCCCAAAATTTATGAAAAAATTTTCCAAAAAGATTTTTTTGCTGAAATTCTATGTTAGAGTCTCAACAGAATTTGAGACAATACGCAATAAATTTCAGGTCAAACAGATGAGTATTCAGTCGGGAAAAAAATGAAACAGTTTCACACTCAAAGGCGAACCTTCCTTTCATCCCGTCAGAAAGTGAGTTGACATCACTTTTTCAATTTTTTTTGTTATTTTTTTTATTTTGGATCTATTTATTTGATTGTTGTCATTAATGTTATTTTTTATACAATAAAAATGTAAGGAAGAACAATCAAATTCATTCAAACTTTAATATTTTAATAAAAAAATGTTTAATGTCTAACAAAATAAAATAAATACCAACCATGCTTTAATGAATCAAATGATTTATAAATAAATTAATGTAAATAAAGTTGTATTTAAAACATTGATCACCACTAATTTTAATTCTAAAAGAATGAAATCTCTCTTTAAGAGTGACCATAAATAAAAAAAAATGGACTGACAGGCTAGTCCGTCTTGTCCACCTTTGGACTATCGGATTAACAGGATAGAGGTATCGACCAATACAGATTATAAGGTTAAAAAATTTAATCTAACCCACCTAAATGAGGACGAATCCATAATTTTGCACCTTATTCGATTTTGCGATCATTGCTATAAACAAGTGTATATTGAGTTTTTTCAAAAACTAGTTTTGAGATTCACAAAATCAAAATGGAGATGGATATCCATTTGGAAATAAGTCCAAATTAAACTTTTAATATAACTAGGAATAAGTTAATCTATAAACTTGAAATTGAAATCTTATAAAAAGTTTTTAAACTCAAAAAAATTTAACAAAATTAGTTATTTTAAAACTAATAAATGTAAAATTCATAACAAATCCTCTCAACCACAACTCAAATCCGAGGAATAAGGAGTAATAAGTCCAGATTAAAAATAAACAAAACTGGAAAATTTGTTTTTCTGAAAACAAAATGTTCTGCCTTTTTCTTTCCTATATCTTTTTGGACGTACTACCTTAACTGAGTACAAACAACATTTAAAAGTAATCGTGTAAATTTTTTCAGGATTTTTCAACGTAATAAAATCAGATAATAACACAAAATTATTTTTAAATTTGGAAAGAGGAAAAAGTCTTGGAGTGCACAAAAATTTTGAAATTTTTTTCCAAAAGAATTTTTCTTGAAATTTTAAAATCCTAAACCTTATGTCATAACCCATAAACCCTAAGCCCTATACTATAACCTCCAAACCCTAAACCATAACCATAAAACCATAAACACATAAATTCATAAACCCTAAACCTTAAAAACATAAACCATAAACTACTAAACCAATGTATACTGATTCTTTGCAAAAACTAGTTTTGAAGATTCACAAAATGGAAATAAAGATTGATATCCATTTGGTCTTATTAGATAAGCACTGTAGAGTAATAAGTCCAAATTAAAATTTTAATATAACTAAGCAACAAGTTAATCTATAAATTACTGGGTGAAAATTGAAATCTTATAAATAGTTTTTAAACTCAAAAATGTATTTAACAAATTAGTCTAATAAATATAAAATTCATAACAAATGTATACTCTTACATATTCAAATAAAATTATAATTTTAGATATTATATTTTATACATATTTTACTTTTTTAAATCTTTATTAGTTTTAAAATATAATTAATAATTTATATTAAAATAAATTGTGAGGATAACGTTAAAATAATAATGAAGTTATTGAAATAAAATAAAATAATATTTTTTTTTAATTTTAATATAACGATGAAACTATTTATTTTATAGATTTATAAAACTTGGGAACAAATAATGTAAAAATATTTATAAAAACAACATGAGAAATAAAATCTACCTAAATAAAACAAGAATTATGGGCAGTACTAGTAGAGAGATTAGATTTGTGAATCTAATGTGGCACCATTTTGTTTTTTTTTATTGCTTAGAGGCACACCCAAAATAATATTCTCCACTACACTATTTGTACAATAATAATAGACTATTATTACATTTATGATTATATGTTTGGAGATTAACAAACATAGAACAAGAAAAATTTGAATAATTTTTTTTATTAAGAAGAGTAGAAAAATGAGATAAAATATTTCTTTAGTCTTTTAATCAGTTTTCAACATTTTTAGTTTTTATAACTTTTATTTTTATAACATTTTTAGTTTAATGGCAATGGTAAAATTTAGGAAAATCTGTCACCACCACCAGAGTTTTACCTCGAGGACAGCATAACGGAAAATCCAAACAGAATTAAGAAGCGATCTTAGGAGACTGTTTATGTACATAAAAATGCAAGTGTGATCAAACCAAATGCATTGTCATACAATAACTTGCACACACTTGCACACAGCTGCACACAGTTAAGTTTGTAAGAATGACAATACATGAAAAAATATTAGTTTGTAAAACACCTAGGCAAGCAATAGTACCTCACATATCCAAAGTCTTTCTCTCTTACAATTTTGACTGAGTAATAATGTAGAGATTCTGACCAATATATAATAAGAGCATCAGTGTTTTTTCAAGATTTCCTTCCATACATTTGATGTATATATTTCGCACTGTTAATCAAATAATCACATAAGTTCAAATTTGACTATAACCAATGTTGAGTTAGGAGATCATTTTCAAGTACCCACGTCATCCTTTAAGCCTTTAAACCTTTTTACAGAGTGGTGCATACAGTAAACTGGCTCAATGCAGTGTGGAGTTTTTCCAATACATTCAATAGTCTCACATCGCTTAGTAGTAGAGGTCAGAGACAATTTAAATATAATTTCCTCCATTAACACATAAATGTAGGATTGTTCTAATACATTCAATAGTCCCACATCGATTAGGAGTAGAAGCCAGAGAAAATTTAAATTAAATTTCTTCCATTAAAACACATATGTGGGGTTGTTACAATATATTCAATAGTCTCACATCGCTTAGGAGTAGAACGCAAGGACAATTTAAATTTGCTACCTGCAACCTACAACCTGCCACCTGCTACGTTCCACCTGCCACTTACAACCTGCCACCTACTACCTGCCACCTGCCACCTGCCAAGGTTCGTTTGTGTGTGAAAATGTTTGATTTTTTTCGTGGGTGAATACTCATCCGTTTGACCTGAAATTTGTCGCGTTTTGTTCCAAATTCAGTGGAGATTCTTGGGAGGAATTTCAGGAAAAAACTATTCTGGGAGAATTTTACAGAAATTTTGTGCAAACCAAGGCTATCCTCTACCGAAACTTGTGAAATTTCGGCCTAATTTATGCAATTTCATTCTGGGTCCGTATTGCGCTGAAAAAGATTCACACAAGCACTTTCGTATGTTGTTTGCACCTAGGCAAGGAAGCACGTCCACAAACGAATCACAAAAACAAGATACCGGGAAGAAAAGGCAGGACGTTTTCTTTTCGGAAAATCGGTTTTGTTCACTCTCGGTCTCGGACTTATTACGCCTTACTCTTTCGGTATTTTGGACTGAAATTTTTATCAGACATTCGTCACTGTGTCTATTGAGTTTTGGCTGAGCTTTGAGCCCCAGATTCGTCCCACAAGATTGACAATAAATTTTTTATTCCTCATTGTCAGGGTTGAAAGAAAGGTTAGTTTGTGTGTGAAACTGTTTGATTTTCTTTCATGGGTGAATACTCAACCGTTTGACCTGAAATTTGTCGCGTTTTGTTCCAAATTCAGTGGAGATTCTTGGGTGGAATTTCAGGAAAAAACTATTCCGGGAGAATTTTTTAGAAATTTTGTGCAAACAAAGGCTATCCTCTACCGAAACTTGTGAAATTTCGGCCTAATTTATGCAATTTCATTATGGGTCCGTATTGCGCTGAAAAAAAAATTCAACCAAGCACTTTCGTATGTTGTTTGCATCCAGGCAAGGAGGCACGTCCATAAACGAATCACAAAAAGAAGATACGGGGAAGAAAAGTCAGGACGTTTTCTTTTCGGAAATTCGGTTTTGTTCACTCTCGGTCTGGGACTTACTACGCCTTACTCCTTGGGTATTTTGGTCTGAAATTTTTACCAGACATTCGTCACTGTGTCTATTGAGT
>Ga0123342_1003545_pt1 | contig 24928 bp, 15 predicted proteins | sample Turbeawhitnodule_FD_89960 | JGI IMG/M metagenome (GOLD analysis project Ga0123342, IMG submission 89960) | Root nodule microbial communities of legume samples collected from Mexico - Turtle bean Mexico white nodule | ecosystem: Host-associated > Plants > Roots > Nodule | place: Mexico: Nepantla... | reverse complement strand
TTTTTATCTTTTTTTATATATTATATAACTATATTTGTGTTTCACCCAAAATTTTTAAATATATATTAATAAAAAAAATTTATTATATATATATATATATATATATATATATATATATATATATATATATATATATATATATACTTATTGTATATCCTAAAATAAAATTTCATCAATAATCCATCGAAAACAAAAGTAGCCACTTCTTATGTAAACACAAATTTAAAGTTGCATTCAAGGTTAATATATTTTATAATCACAAGAGAAAGCATCTTTTGGATATGAAGAAAATGAACAAAATTCGTGGAGAGAGTGAAGAAGTTGCCTACATTTGAACAAGCATGTGAGAAGAAAATGTCCCTTGAAAATGAGAAGGACAAAAAGTACCACGTACCTAAAAAAAGTAATAATCAAGTTAAAAGTGAAAAAAAAGAAAGTGGATTTTGTTGCATTAGTTGAGAAGTGTAAATACTAGTAGATGACAATAAAGTGGGTGAATAAACACAATGTGAAACATGAGATGAGAATTAAAAATGTTTGGTTGAAAAAAGATTAAAAAAAAAATTGAAATGATAAAAGAAGAAATACTAGAAATAGATGATAAAAACATTAGAAAATTGTTAGCACGATTCACCTTTTATTCAATTATATTTTTCTTATTACTTTTTTTAAACGTAGGAAATTGAATCCAACTTTTATTTGTTCCTCTAAGAAAACATACTCAAAGGTGCACAAAAGAAGTAGTGACTTTGTTTATTTTCTATTTCTTTAATAAAAATATTTTATTATGTACATGAAAACAATAAAACATCTACTTATATGGAGAAAAGCCAGTTATTTTAAATATTTTTTAACAAAAAGATTATTATTAATAAGTATGGTACTCTTCTTAAATAGCATGTCGGAGTCGAATACTCGTTGACACCGACACTCATATGACACTTGTAGGACACATATCTATGAAGTGTCTAATTCAAAAAGTATTTGTTAGATTTCTGACAATTATAGTACGTTTCTATCACAATTTTAAGAAGGAAAAATACATTAATTTTCTAAAAATTAAACTTATTGTATAAAATTTTATTATGATTATAAAAATAAGAAACAAATCCTTTTGAATCAGTCATGAAAAACATCTCTTTGCTCTAGAAAATAATATAGAACATACTTATGCACATAAATCTTTATTGTCAATTTATATAATTCATAATTATATAATATATATATATATATATATATATATATCCCGTGTTTTACATTTTAGAAATTATACATATCTTTGTGTCTGTGTCTATATCGTATCAGTGTTTGTGGTATCTGCACATACATATATTTTTATAAAGTTTTAAAATGAGTTAATATACAATTAAAACAAATAATATTTGTCACTCTTATAGATAATTATATAATTAAAGCCTCCATTCTTCGTTTATTTGATAGAACACTTAAAAAATAATTAAAAAATAAAATGTTTTTTTTAACAAGTAAATTTTTTCATAAGTGGTGTTATTTTTTTTATATTATATGGTTTTAATATAATATAAGAGCCAACGTAGGAATCCATTAAAAGGGCCAAACAGTTTCATAAGCTGTGCCATTAAAGCAGAAGAATAAAATAAATATAAATTTTAATCGCCAAACAGAAAAAAAAAGTTGTTGGGATTTTCTTAAACATCATGTCAACAAGAAAACACCCAAATGAATATGAATGGTTAATTAAAAATGATATTAGTCTCATTCAGTTAGCAAAACACGCAACGCGTGAGAACCACACCACCTGTCATCCACGTGCCTTATTCTTATATGTTTCTGTTTCAACAAATTAAACAAATAATAATAATATTTATTATTAGTATTTATTAATTTACTAATCATTGTCGTTTCAGCACTCACGCATTGCTGTCCCACATGCACGTGTAGTGTAGCTTTTCAATAGTATTTGAATAATCTTATTATACTTTCCAATATTGCAATTAATAATAATAATAATGAAATATAATTATAATTTATTATATCGTAAAAAGAAAACAAATAAAAAGTTCGAAATTTCGTTTAGGGCAGAAGAGTCTCAAGTTTTTGTTTTTTAATTTACATTATACTGAAATTATAAGAGGGTACAATTAATTAACAGGAAAAAAAACACTGAAAACAGTTAATGTAAGTGTAAAAAAAGCTGAGAATTTTTTTCTTTGATGTTATAAAAAAAGGTAAAAAAAATAATTATTTTTATAATTTGTATTTGAAGTAATTTTAATTTTGAACTAAAACCAATTATATTTAATTATTATACTTTTAAATTTAATTAGTCGAGAATTTAATATTTTTCACTTTACGTAAATTTTGATCTGAAATAATTTTAAACACAACGTAAGAACCAACTGTTGTGAAGTTGTTCTAATTTTATAGGAAAAATACACGTGATATTTCCACAACAAATTTAAACATAATAAATGTATAAATATATATATTTAAGTAACGCCTCTCTAGTTTACGAGGTTATACATGTTGTGAGGAAACTCAAAAGATGTGACTTACTATTAATGTCTGACTTGAATGTGATTATGTTTTGGTTTGTGCTGCGTTTATTGTTAGGACAAATATTTTTTGGATGCTTCGTAATCGATAAAAATACTTGTCTTAATTAGAGTCAGAAAATTAGATTTAGGATTACTCATATTTTTCGTTCGTGAAGAGATGCGTGTGCTGAAAAATTAGTTAATTTATGATTTATTCATAGATAATCTTTTCATTAGTATAATAGGTTTCCATCTTGTCTGTTCTTAGAATTCTTTATGAATATGTATAATCTATCTATGTATATATGAGTTTTGGTCAAGTCCCCGTATTTATATATATTATTTTTTTAAATAATATTTTTAATATGTGATGATAAATAATTGTTGTTACATTGATATGTTAATCTAGTTGAGATCTTATGTTGCCAGTGATGCTTAAACTAACGCATTTTTAGTGTAAAAGATATTTACACAATCACACGCTAATAATCAATTTTAAAATTATATTAACAATGTTTTTTTATCTAATTGACAGCGCATAATTTTTCATACCACTATTTATTCACATAATATAATTTAAAATTTTATTATAATGAAAAATTGTAAGTAGTTAATATTTTGATGAAATTAAAGAATTTATGTAGAAATAAATTTTAAGATGATTTAAAAAATGGGGGTATTATAGAAATTAAGAGGAGAAGAGAGGGCAGATGGAGAGTTAGGTGCAATCATTCAGAAGAAGGGGCGTGAGTGTTTATCAGAGGTCAGAATCCAGCTCTTACATAAACGTAGCTTGGACTCGTACAGACTTTTTCTCTTCCACTGTAAATTTTTCCTCTCATTTTTTATTATTTATTATTATTAACCAAACAAAAAGCAACAAAGTAAAAGCAAAAGATGCCATGAACACACACACCCTCTTCTGACTTAGACCACCAACTGTTACCATAATTCAACCCTCGAAGATTCACACTCCTACTCTTTTTCTTCCCCACTCTTCTACCCTCTCGGTTAGTTCACTCCGATTTTCACTACATCACTCTCACTTTTTTTTCACCTCTTCTGCGATTTTCCTTTTTCCATTGCCGATTCCTTCACCTCTGCATTCTGTTCTTTTAATTTCTGCATCGCTCTTCGTTACTGATCAATTAGTAGGTTTAAAAATAGGTTTTACTATGCCTTTTTCCTTTTCAGTTAATTCCGATAGCATTGCATGAGTTGTTTTGTTAGAGGTTGTGTTTCTGTTAACGGATTCGTCATCGAGTTTCGCTACGGGAGTTGGATTTCACTGCGGTCGGTTTTTTACACTGATTCAAAGCGGTTTAGGTGACCGTGAATGAGTTGTGCGTAATTCTTTGGAATTGTGGGGGGAGTAAAGGAAAGTGTGCAAGTTAAGAAAATATTATGGCGTTGAGGTATTTATGGCTTGGAAAATGACACGCAAGGTTGTCAGAACATGCATGCTTGTGTTGTGCAACAAAAGGCTGTGTTGCTGATGATGTTCACTTTTGTAGTCCTCCAGAAATAATATGCCATATCAGATGTTAATAAACTGTAGAGTGTTTTATAAAAAAAATGTATAGTGTGTTAATCTTAATTAATGCTGATATAACTGACGGTGTTGGTCACACATGGAAACATTTTTTTTACTGGAATAGTGCTTTCTGAAGTAATTAACTGCACATATCTATGTTGTGATGAAGATAATGTTATGCTAGTTTTTATGGAAGAAATATGGTTGGTGATAGGTTTAAAGATAAACAACAGACTGACAGCATGAATTATAATTAGGTTTAGATATGTGGTTCCTATGTTATAGATTTTAGTTGATAAATGCCATTTTTGCGATCAAAACCTTGCAGCAATGTGATTCCTTTTAGATTAGGTTTTCAAGAATTTATAATGGCTACAATGGTTAAATTGGAGTTTAGTTACTCGACATTATGATCCGTTGTTTACTTTACTGGGTTATATATACTACTATATTACCCTTCTCACGTTTTATGCATCTTAGGGTAACTATCATATTGATGAGTGTCCGAACCAATGTCCACAGTGCTTTATTGTTTTTAAATTTTAGATTTATTATAATATATGATAGACAGATTTAAGGAAAACTTGCAGAAGAGGGTTTTTCTTTACTCAACACATCAGATTGACCCACTCACACTCTTACAACTTACAAGGCTTTAGTAGAGTGTCCTTTCCCATTTTTCATGGGTTATTTATTTCATGGTTTGCTTGCAAATTTCTTAATCGGAAAAGTTCTCAGTGAATTTTGTGAAGTATGATATAATTTCCTTTGTGAACATTAAGAATTTAACTTGAACTTTTACTAGCTTCACATCCTAATTTAGCTGTTTCACGATAACCTTCTTGTTTTTCTTATTTTTGATATCTCTTTTGTATTTAGTTGCAGAATAAATGTATAAAAGTGACTTCCTTGAGGACCAATCCCTATGGAGGTAGCTTTCAGAAATAAATTTCTTGGTACTTTCCACTGAGCTGGTTGAAACTTTACATTTAGTCTGATTTCTACTGATGAATACTTGGCATAGGTGATGCACTTTGTGGTAATGCATTGGAACCTCTGGTGCTGCCTTCTTTTGGGATATCTTCATGTATATTGTATGTCTCTCAGTTCAGGACATCACTTGAATAGGAGTACTGGCTTAGAGAGCTGGTTGGGTTTTTCTGGATCACTTATGCGAGATGATTCTCAACTCCAGGATTCTGCATTTGTTGATACATCAACTTTGTCATTCCCATTGAACGTCTTTGTCACTTGCGAGGACTTGGAAGGTGTAGGATCTTTTAATACTACGTGCTTGCTAAGCTCAACTCATTATTTAAAATCTGATATTAACATTTATGGTGTTGGAAACCTGGAGTTACTTTCTGATGTGTCACTTTTATGCCCCGTGGAAGGGTGCATGATATCAGTCAATGTGTCCGGCAACATTAAACTTGGTCAAAATGCATCTATTGTTGCTGGTTCTGTGGTTTTATCTTCAGCCAATCTGACTATGGAATACAATTCTTATATAGACTCATCATCTTTAGGAGGGTCACCACCTTCCCAAACAAGTGGCACTCCTGTTGGCAATGATGGAGCTGGTGGAGGGCATGGTGGGCGTGGTGCATCTTGTTTAAAAAATAATAAGACAAACTGGGGTGGTGATGTTTATGCTTGGTCTACGTTGTCTGAACCATGGAGTTATGGGAGCAAGGGTGGTGGGAAATCTACTAAAAAGCAATATGGAGGAAATGGTGGAGGGCGTGTTAAGCTTCTAGTGAAGGACACTTTATACGTAAATGGATCTATTATTGCAGAAGGAGGAGATGGAGGGTCTGATGGGGGAGGTGGCTCTGGTGGAAGTATATTGGTTCATGCTGTGAAGCTGTGAGTATGAACTTCTTGTTAGTCTACGAACTTATACCTGTTTTTCCATTTGACGACTTTAAATGACTATTTAGGGGATGATAGCTATTATTTGAAGAGAGAAGTGCAGTTTACTTTTGGCATTTAATTACTTCTATGAACAGTTATCACATCATAGCTAATAGTTTTATCACATATAAATGATTTTCGAAGTTCAGATGATGAGAAAATAGCAAATGTTGGTAATTTTTTTTGATGATATTGATGGCAGAAAATTGTAGCTTTTGTTGATGTTGGCATACTGCCTAGTATTCTATTTATATAGATCTGCCTTGGCATTTGGTATGGTCAATTACAATTGCAGAGGTAGTATTCTTTTTCTTTTGAAGAATTTGGATGTTTTTGGAAATGTCTTGTCCTTGCTGGAGGTTTGAGTTGTTTCCAGTTTTTAAAAGTGCCATGTCTACATTGAAGGCTTTGTAGGGAACTAATACATGTTATATAGTGAATTGTGCATGTAACTTTCTTTTCAACTTTATTTTTCGTGGAGTGTAGGAAGGGGTATGGTACCATCAGTGCTGCTGGTGGGACAGGATGGGGTGGAGGGGGTGGAGGAAGAATATCACTTGATTGTTACATCATACAAGAAGATTTAAATATTACTGTTCATGGTTAGTTCTATTTCACACCTGTACATGGTAATTATACCAATGATGACTCTTGCTTAATCTTTTATTCTACTGTAAGGGTGTTAAGGTTAAATTATGTGAATCGAAATACCAAAAATTATAATATTTTTTTGAACAAATTAAGGTTTTCAGTTTCAGTTTTCAATGTGAACATAAGCAAACCTTCCTGTTTTTGCTATTATGTTAAAAGATGGTGTCCAGAATCTATTCAACTAGGAAACCTCCTAATTTCTCAGATTTACCATGGAATTTTGATTTTTTTTGGAAGCTTGTTCTCCTGATTTAGATTCTGGAATCTATCCATCATTATTCCTGATTACAGGCACACAGTCTAAATTTTTTGGTGGTGCTGAGAATATGCATTTGATAATATATGTTCTTTTAATAAAGTTTTTTTGGTTGTGATAGTTGTATCAAATTTTTTCAAATCAAGTAACCTGCAAGGGTGCTGTTTTCTTCATCTGGATAACAAGAAGGAGCTTATACACAATACATGCAATTGTTGTGACAGGAGGTTTGAGTATTGGCTGTCCTGGGAATTCTGGAGCAGCTGGCACGTATTTCAATGCACATTTACTAAGTTTGAAAGTTAGCAATGACAATGTCACAACAGAAACTGAGACTCCTTTGCTTGACTTCTCAACCAGCCCTTTATGGTCAAATGTTTATGTGGAAAATAATGCAAAAGTTTTGGTTCCGCTTGTGTGGTCCAGAGTTCAGGTAGCAAATTATACTCATTACATACTGTACCAACAAACAATCTTGGTCATGGAGTCACCATTTCATTTCTTTTTTTTAATATTTCTCGTGCTTTAGAAAATTCTTTGCATGATAGAGAACTTAAGCTCATGACAGTTCTGATCCGCTGAAGCATTTTGTAGCAATAGTTTTCTTGCACAAAGGATTAAGAAAGATATCGGCTGAAGTTTTTTTCTTGTAATATTACATTTTCTTTTGTCTTTGAAAACAATTTTATTGATATATTTTATAATTTTCTTTATTAATCATTGCTATGTTTAACCATTGGAGCCAAATGGTTATATTTGTTTGAATTCTCTAATTATGAAGGTGAGAGGCCAAATTAGTGTATACAGTGGAGGAAGCTTAATCTTTGGGTTGTCTGATTATCCAATTTCTGAGTTTGAGCTTGTTGCAGAAGAGCTTTTATTGAGTGATTCTATCATAAAGGTATGTTTTCTGATTCAATGTATTTTTTCTGTTATAAAGTTCTTTTATCAATCAATAATATAGGTGTCACTTATTTTGAACTGCTATTTCTTTGAGTTGTAGTATCAACTTGTAATTTGACTATTTAGCCTTTAATATATGAAGGTTTTTGGTGCATTTAGAGTTTCTGTTAAAATGTTACTCATGTGGAACTCCACAATGCAAATTGATGGTGGTGAAACTACTGTTGTGACTGCTTCAGTGCTTGAAGTGAGAAATCTAGCTGTTTTAAGGGTATACTACTCTTTAATCTTTATTCAAAGTTATGCAGTATTCTTGGTTATAGAACCATATTTTATTCCTGGTGGTTTGGAACTTCCATTATAATACTAGTTTCTTGCCTTCACAGCAAAATTCTATCATTAGTTCAAATACAAACTTGGCTTTATATGGTCAAGGACTACTACAATTGACTGGTGATGGCGATGCAATCAAAGGCGAGCGATTATCCTTGTCTCTCTTCTATAATGTAACTGTAAGAAATTATCTTCACAAGGACTTTTGTAGTTTTTATATTTTTTGAAGTGGTTATTAGAAATTTAAATTATTTTTAGGGCTCTCCCAAAAGTTGATTGAAGTGTTGTGAGTGGAAGTAAATATGTAGATGGTTTTCCTCTTCAATAGATATTTGTTTACAATTTGGTTATCCTAGAATTCGGACTTAGAATCTAACTCAATCCCACAAAAACTAGCTTATAAGATGAGAATGCTTAAACCTTAGTAGGGGTATATCGATTTATCGATGTGAGATTTCAACACCACCTTGTGCCTAGGATTGAATATCTAGAGTGTGGACAAAAATGTGGGTGGCCCAACAATACAACCCTCTTGTGCCTAGAATAAATATCTAGTGAAGTGTAGGCAAATATGGGTTGCCTAATTACATTTATAGGATAGATAATGATACCATCTTGTAACTTGGGATTATGACTCAATTCAACCCTACAAAAATTGGCTTGTAAGTTGTGGACTATCCAAGCCTTATATTAGGTCAACGGGTCAATTTAGCTTGATTTAAAAGAAAATAAAGAAATAAATAAATACAAAATTAATTCTAAATCGAAAAATTAAAAAATAACTACTATCTCTAGTCGTGAGATCTAGAGTAAAATATGTATTTTTAAAATTTTAGTCAGATGAATGAAATTGATTTTAATTTTTAGATAGAGATTTGATATATAAATTTTAATAAAAGAATATGACTTTCATTTTTTTAATTATAGTTATTATTTTTAATTGTAGTTGTTGTTTTCAATTTTTTTTAATTATAGTTATTATTTTTAAATTTTTTTAACTATAGTTATTATTTTCAAATTTTTTAATTATATTTATTATTTTCAATTTTTGTAGCTGCATCCAAACCTGTTTCATTTCATGGGTTATGTGGGTTGGTCGCTTTAATGCAGTTTTGAAGTGTGGACCGGTGTAGGTGGTTCAATAATAACACCCTCTCATGCCTTGTATTAGACCTGTAGAGCATAGACAAGCATGGGTGTCTTGATGATGGATTTAAGATAAATTCTGATACCATCTTATAATTTTGTCTTTAAGGTCTAACTTAACTCCTTTAAACCAGTTTGTAAGATAAAAATTATCCAAACCTTATATGAACTAGTTTGGTTGTATCTCCAATTGATATTCTCAACAAGTTATATGCCAACTTTAAATTAGAAGAAATGAGTAAAGAATGTTTAGTTTTGATGAATCATTGATTTAAACTTTACTAATGATACATGAATATGTAGACTAAGTTAAAACCAAAAAATGAAAGAATGAAGCTACATTTAAAGTATTAAAAACTGGACTTCAAGCCTAACTCAACCTCATAAAATTGGCTTATAAGGTGAGGTTTGTACTCACTTATAAACTATGAAATGTCCTAATCTCTAGTCGATATGGGATCTCCAACATAGAGTATGATCCTAATTACATAATTTACAGTAGATCTCTTAAGAGTAGACCATCTTCATAGATTCAAATCAAATCTGATATAACTATAAAAAAATCAAGTAAATCAAATCTCTATCATATATCCTAGGATATCTTTGTTGTCTATGCAATATCTCAACGTCTAAACTCCTTCAGACAATTGTGTTATGTCACTGTTTCTCAAATTCATGAATTTTCCCCTTTGAAGTTGCATTTAGATGCAGCATTTCAATTAACAGTGTTGCTCTTGCGACAGGTTGGTCCAGGTTCTTTACTTCAAGCTCCTTTGGATGATGATGCCAGTAGAGGCATGTAAGTATGATCACTTTCTAGTTGCATTGCTTGAGTAAACAATTTCCATCTGGCCGGTTTGGAAACTCTAAATTTAATCCTATTTATTGGTTTTTATAATTATGTTTGTAGGGTGACTAAGCATCTTTGTGACACACAGAGATGCCCAATGGATTTGATAACGCCACCTGACGATTGTCATGTCAATTATACACTCTCCTTCTCACTGCAAGTAAGATTTGCTAAGTAATAGGAAAACTGATACTTTTAGATGTATTCCATTTTAAAAAATTAATATCTTTTCTTATATTTTTACACTCTTGGAATTAAGAACCAATTTTAATCCCACCCACCTATGTTGCATTTAATTCAATAATCTAATTTCTAAAAAATGAACTTTTTGTGGTATTCATAACTATTTAACAAATTTTTTGCATTTGCATTTATTTTTCTACGTATATTTGTGTATCGTCAATGTGTTATGAGTTTTATAGCATGAAATAACATCTTTCTATCATTGCCACTATCATTTCTAATTCAATCTACTTCTTTTATTGGGATTTTGTGATTGGGTCTACATAGATACAACAAAATATTGCTGTTATAGTTGAACATTATGGTGAATTCTTATGATTTTTTGCAGATTTGTCGTGTTGAAGATCTTCTTGTAAATGGCATTATGAAGGGAAGCATAATTCACATTCACAGGGCAAGAACTGTGATTGTTGATACAGATGGTATGATTACAGCATCGGAATTAGGTAATTAAAACGTTCTGGGAGATATTTTTCTATACATTTTCTGTTCTTCTAATTAAAATGTTTACTTAACTAGTAAAAATGCTAATTACCATGAAAGGATAGTATTAAGATTTTGATTAGATAGTGACCCTTTTCAGGTTGCACTGAAGGTATTGGTAAGGGAAACTTTTTGAATGGAGCTGGTGGTGGTGCTGGACATGGTGGAAAAGGAGGATCAGGATATTTCAATGGGAGAGAGAGTATTGGTGGTAATGACTATGGAAATGCGATTCTTCCATGTGAATTGGGTAGTGGAACTGGGGGCCCAAATGAGTCGTATGGGCATGTTGTTGGAGGCGGAATGATTGGTAATTAGTTTAATATCTACCGTGATTTTGTATGTTTGATGTAAAAGATTCTCCAAATTTATTTATGGCTTATTAACATGGATGCAGATGGCTACGAATGCTATATCTGTTGGTGCTTCTATTCATTATACGAAGGCAAATATCTATTTTTTTTGTGATATTCTCTGATTACTTAATTTTTGTTTAATCTTGGCTAGTGATGGGATCCATTCAGTGGCCACTTTTGAGACTTGACCTTTCCGGAACCTTGAGGGCTGATGGTGAAAGCTTTAGCAAATCAATAACAAGCAGTGATGGTTCTTTGATGGGGGGTCTAGGTGGAGGTTCTGGTGGAACAGTCCTTCTTTTCCTTCAAGAGCTTAGGCTCTTGGAGAATTCATCCCTATCTATTGTTGGGGGCAATGGTGGCCCTGTTGGTGGTGGTGGTGGAGGTGGAGGTCGAATCCATTTCCATTGGTCAAAGATTGGTATGGAGGAAGAATATGTTCCTGTTGCAAGTATTAGTGGCACCATGAATAACAGGTATGCATAATCATGTCTTTGTTAATGACTGTAGAATTGGGGAACATAATAGATTATTACTGCTTTTTTCGTGGGCCAAATATTGTTAAAGGACTAATGTGGGGACGTAATTTTTGGAGGACCAAATTCAGGGCTCACTCATTTAAGGAACTTGAATGTTGAAATATGGTCATTGTAAATAATTTAATCAGCACCATGGTAAAATGGTGATGTACATTTTCTTTAAATAAACTTTGGTGAGAAACATTATCTCTTTCTTCATATGATTTTAAACAGGGGAGGTGCCGGGGACAAGGATGGCCATCACGGACAAGAGGGCAGTATAACTGGGAAAGCTTGCCCTAAAGGTCTTTATGGAATTTTCTGCGAGGTTTGCTCCTATAGTTTTTCTTTTCCCTTTTTTTTCCTTCTCATACTTGGGTTTGCTTAGACTGTTAGAGATATTTACCTATCACTTATGTGATAAGTTAAGTGTTAGGTACTAAAGATATATCGTACAGAGATGAAGATTCACTGCAGCAGATTTCTGACATGTATCATGGTTATAACCATGCCTTGAATCTGCTTAATGAAAGAAATACAGAACCGGTAAGAAAAATAGACTAGGTAGTTATAGTGTCAAGTCTCCTTGATGTCCTAGCCTATTCTAGTGTACCCCTCATTATCATCACTCAACGTACACGCACTAACGGAATTACTCTCTTGCTACCCTCCTTATTCCCTATTCAACAGTGAGTTACCCGGTGGGTAATCTTCCATTCTCTCTCTTGGTAATGATCCCCTACATTGTGACCCCTTTCCTTCAGTTCACACTAGCTATTTTAGGGATCCTATTTTTAAACAAACAATATGCAAAGAAGTCGGTGATTTAGCAGGTATTTCAAATCTTTGTTAATTTTTTTCATTTTGTCAAAAGTCAATTTGGAAAAAACATTAAAAGTATAAAGTCCAATAATGATACTAAATATGTGTATCATGAATTCTCCAAATTTTTATTCCTTAATGCTATTGTTCAAGTTGAAAGAAGAGGATTGAATATATTTCTGAATGTATTTACAATTGTGATTACAGTCTAAATTTATAGACTATTTACTACCTAATTAAGGAAAGAAATAATAGGTGATTAAAGCAAGAAATAATAGGTAATTAAAGCTATACAAATCAAATCAAATCACCAAAAGATATTAAATCTATCCTAATAAATAGAAAACAGAATCTGCACTAATTATGAAATAATTATCTCCTAATTATGCAACAGTTCATGAACTAACATGTGTTAACACTCCACAACAAAATAGGGTTGCAGAAAGGAAGAATCATCATCTAGTAGCTAGAGTTTTTTCTGGATATTTGTTCCTAGAACATATTGGAAAGAGGTTGTGTTAACTGCCACATATCTTGTCAACATGTTATCTATTCTTGTCTTTAATGACATTAGTCCTATTGAGTCTCTTGTCTTTTGTTTCCTCTTCTCCCTTATTGTCAAGTCTACTTTTTGTGGGTCTTTGATTGTGTTGTTTTTGTTCACTAATGGTACCAAATTATATCCTAGAGCTCTTAAATTGATTATCCTTCAAACTAAAAAGGGGTACAAATGTTATTACGCTCAGAGTTGGTGTGTCTTTATCACATGGATGCCACTTTTTGAAACAAAATCCCTTTTTGTGAGCTCTCCACTTCAAGGGTAGAGGAGCTCTCTTTCTTGTCATTACCGTATATTTTGTTGTAGGATGTTCAAGATCTAATTTGTGGAGCCACCACAAACGGGATTCAACCAATTGATAGTAAGGAAGTAAACAAATTCTTTTGGCAAAAGATATCTAAGAAGACAACCCACTTTGACTTAGGAGCAATACGATGTTTTTGACTCGGAGGTGAGTAGTCCTGAAGATAACAGTGACGAGGTCAGTGTTATTGAGAATTCACCCATTTCCTTGAGAAAGGGAAAACGATTGTGTTAAATATCCTATTTTTCAATATGTTTGCACTGGGAATCTCTCAAATGGAATTTGAAGCTTTATTGATGCCATTGATGTCAACAAAATTCCTAGCTTAGTCCAAGAAGTTATAAAAAGTGAACATTGGACCCAAAGCTGTGAGAGAGAAGATGAATGCTAGAAAGAGACTCAACACAGGAGATTGTTGACAAACCAAGACACAAAAGGGACGTAAGGTGCAAATGGATGTTTACGATGAAATATAAGGCAAGTGGGTTAGTAGACATGCACAAAGCTAGTTTGGTTGCAAAGGGATACTCTTAAACTTATGGAATTGACTATAAGGATACATTTGTCCGAGTAGTGAAGATGAATATTGTTTAAGTTCTTGTTTTAGCAACTCATTTTTGTTTGGACTTACATAAATAGGATATGAAGAATGCCTTTCTTCATGGAACTTTAGAAAAAGAAGCGTATGTGGAGTTTCCTCAAGGATTTGAAATTCATAATTAAAGGAATAAGGTATGCCTCATAAAGAACACCTTATATGGTCTTGAGCAATCTCCAAGAGCATGGTTTGGGAGATTTGCAAAAGCAATGGTTTCCTTAGGATGTAAACATAGCCATGGAGATTGTATTTTATACATAAAACATTTTCTTACAAGTAAACTTACAAGTAAACATTTTCTTTCCCTCTAGTAATAAAAGAATGGTTGTTTCCTTGATTTATTTTGTAGATAATATTTCCTTGTACAATTTTAATTACATAATTAGGAGATTTAACTACATTCCATAATTAGAAGATTAATTAGATTTATTGTACAAGATCATTGATCCTGAGTTAGAGATAAATTATATCTATCATAAATAGGATTTTCCTTTATTAAGGCTTTGTATTCTATTTAAGAGCAATTGCTCCTCTATGAATTTCATAACAGTTATTCTGATAGTCTTGAACATGTTAACGACGAGTTTAAAATTGTCACAAAATGAAAAATATTCACTGTTTCGGAAGGACAACAATGATCCAGATTTGAGATATAAATGATAGAATTGAATCTCTTAACAAATATTGGAATAATGCGAATCTTAGTAAAACGGGACCAAAATTATATTTAGCCTGTAATTTACATGTGTGCTTCTAGTATCTCTGCTTTCGGTTGTTTGAGCTTGTAATATAAAATATTACTGAATTTAAGTGTCTGTCTTTTTGAATATCAAGAGAAATTATGCATTTTGTATCTTGCCCAAGGCTGCTACCACATTGACAAAACAATTGGGCTTTAGGGATCATCAATAAAAAATATTTTTTTCCAGTAGATTTTGTTTGAACCAAATCTGTCACAAATCTAATAGTTCTTGCACCTGCACTGGATGCTTACTATCTGAAAATTTGTTAAACTATGCAAGTGATTTTACAGGAATGTCCTATTGGTACTTACAAAGATGTTGATGGTTCTGAGGAAGATCTTTGCATTCCTTGCCCTCTTGATCTTCTTCCAAATCGTGCAAATTTCATATATAAACGAGGTATTTTGGATGATATAACTTGGCTATTCATGCCTAAGATTATGTTATATCTCAAATTTTTAGGATGGTTCTTTTCATTTCAGGGGGTGTTACAAAACGGTCTTGTCCATATAAATGCATATCAGACAAATATCGAATGCCAAATTGCTATACACCTCTAGAGGAGCTCATTTATACATTTGGGGGTCCCTGGCCATTTTCAGTAATGTTATCATTCATTTTATTGCTCTTGGCTCTGCTACTAAGTACTTTGAGAATCAAGTTGATCGGTTCTGGTGCATATCATAGTTCAAGTTCAATTGAACACCATAATCATCACCGTTTTCCATATCTTCTTTCCCTTTCTGAGGTATTCTTCTGATAAGAAAATTTCCACTGTTAATTAGTCCATAGTATTAATTGAGCCTTAACACATCACTCTGGAAAATGCATTATAGCGTTGTTGTTTGGAAACCAGGTCCGTGGAGCTAGAGCTGAAGAGACTCAAAGTCATGTACACAGAATGTACTTTATGGGTCCTAATACTTTTAGAGAACCCTGGCATCTTCCTTACTCACCTCCCCATGCTATAATTGAGATTGTGTAAGAGCAACTGCATATTGAATTACGCATACATGCATGTTGTGGATCCTGAAGTCATATTGCTTTATATGCATGGTTGTGTGGTGATAAATACTGGAAACGTATTATTTTAGCTTAAATCATTGATCTACGTTGTTCCTGTATATTGAGTACATATGAATAGTACATATTATTGATTCAATGTACAAAAGGACATCTAAGTTTTGGTAAAGATCACATGGTTAAACAGTTGTAATCAATCGATCACAAGTTCACAACAGCTATAATAGACAACTAACTAACTAAATCAGTTACAGAAAATTGATAACCGTCTACTATAATAATATTTACAGTTTTATTTGATACAATGGAGTTACTCACTCACATCCCCCTGCAAACTCAAGGTGATTGGGAAACTAAAGAATGCTCTTTTACCTTGAGTTTGCACTTAAGAAAACAAAATCTAGTAGTTGACAAAGGCTTAGTAAACAGATCAGCCCACTGATCCTGATCAAGAATGTGCTGTAAAACTAGTTGCTTGGCAACAACCTTCTCTTGAACAAAAAACACAGGGTGTTTCTTGCACCCCGTCAAATTTTTTCTATGCTCCCCATCAATTAGGTGGAATGGCCAGAATGTCCCATCTAATTCATTATCATTCTGGAAAGCTCTTTCCGGACCTTACTCTGGAAAATTTATTCCGGAAAACACATTCCAGAACGTATATAATACATTTCGGAAATTCTGTTCCAGAAAATGTTTTCTGGGAATATATTTTATGAACTCTGAAAAGTATGTTATGGAAATATTCCAGAAAAAGTAATCTAGAAGTCATTTTTAAAAGGGGTAAAACAGTTTTTTCAGAGATTGATGGGGTGTAGGGAGAAATTTGTTGGGGTGCAGTAAGAAACACCCAAGAACACATCAAGTTTCATGTGTTTTGTCCTAGAATATACTGGATTACGAGTCAAATTCACAGCATGGAAATATGTAATACTGGATATTAGGATTAATTAGATTGATTTTCTATTTAAGTTAGTTATTAGTCTAAGACAGGGTAATTGAATATTCTGTAAATATGTCTTCAATATTTTGTAATTATGTTTTTCCCCTATAAATTCACAGAATTTATCTTATGCTTTCTTTTTTCTCTTTCTCAACATGGTATCTAGAGCCTAAGAAGAAGCTGTTTCTAGGATATCTGATGAAGATTTTTTTTTTTCTATCCTGTCACTGTTCTGGCAATACACCTCCCACTACATTTTTCCCACCGGTGCCACCACCGGTCTATTCTGAATAACACTATCGGTATCAACTCCTCAAGACCGGTCTACCCTGCTGGTCTAGCCATCGGAGGTTTCACATGCTGCCTCCCTCTGCATGTTTCTCCCACACGGAATAACTAGCAGCAAGCTGATAACAAACTAATATGCTAACAGTAACAGTCTTCTTTGATACATTGGAGTAATACACTCACTGAAAATCACTCCTACTTATTAGCTATTCATTTGATATATAAATAACCATTGTTTATGTGATGAAAAATTATGGCAACTTGTTAACTGTATTAGATTGATTAAAATCATTAATATTTGCTGTAACTGAAAATCACACCTTCTTTCTAACTAATGAACATATCTTCTTGTACTTTTGATATTACCATCTAAACACGTGAAATACTTATTACTTCTCTAATATAATTATGATTTTGAATTAAATTAAATCCTAACGGTGATGCAGGTATGAGGATGCTTTTAATAGATTTATCGATGAAATCAACTCCGTCGCTGCATATGACTGGTGGGAGGGATCAGTGCATAGTATACTTTCGGTTGTTGCATATCCTTGTGCTTGGTCCTGGAAGCATTGGCGGCGAAGAGTCAAAATTAGTCGCCTTCAGGAATATGTTAAGTCTGAATATGACCATTCCTGTCTACGCTCCTGTCGATCACGTGCTTTATACAAAGGGATGAAGGTTTGACTTGCAAAGCCTTTAACATGATGGAGTAATTTCCATAAATTCCTAGTTAGATTGATTCATATGGTTTGAGAGTGATTTTATGTTGGTGGTCACAACTTTTTAGAAAGATGATTTGATCCCTTGGAGATTGAAGAATAGATGGACGAATTCTATGGAGATTTTAAAACAAATATTTTCATCTATCATATTTTTAGAGAAGTAAATAGATGTGTTGATAGTCTAGCTTCCTTTGGTATTACAAGTCAAGGTTATTTTTGGTGGAAACCTTTATTTCATATGATTTTTGTAGAGATAAATTTGGGCTTCCGCAACTTAGATTTTGTAGTGGGTTTGGTTTAAACCACCCTCCCCACCAGTTTTGTATTTCTTTTTTCATATACTTGGATCAAGAATGTTGCATATGATTAATACAAGTTGTAGTAGTAACTTGGTTAGGACTGCAACTTGTGTAGCGATGCAATAACATTCTTTCTTTTTGATTGAAGAAAAAGAGACTTCTAACGAACAATTCAATCCAAATAATACCGCAAAGGACCTAGTCTTCCCTAATGGTAAAATACTCCTAAATTGATATAAAGATATCCAAATGGTATGTGTTTTGGGTACAGTTGGAGATCCCACATCGATTATGAATAAGGCCAAATTATAATAGATAAGTGGGGTGCAATCCTCACCTTCCAAATTGGTTTTGTGAGGTTGAGTTAGTTAGGCATAAACTCACTAAGGTGGTATCATAGTCATTTAAAATCTATCTTAGTAAAGTCTCTTAGGGTTATTATGCCATCGTTATCGGGATCCTGTTAGACCACACATAAATGTCTAATCCCACACTCGAAATGTCTATTCCTTGACGTGAGGGACTGTGTTGGGGATCTCACATCGATTAAGAATATTGCTGAATTATAACATATGAGTGGGGTGCAATTCTCACTTTAAAAGTCGGTTTTCTGATGTTCAATTAGGTATAAGTCCACTTAGAGGTACAACAACCATAGGTGTGTGATAACAAAAATTTGAGCCATGTATTGTACTCACTCTTAATTCTAATTTCTAATCATAAAATGTTTCAACTTCTAACTTAAGATTCCATGCTCCCCTTTTAATAGAACTATAAATATGTGGATTGTTTTATTTGGTTATTTCTTGGGACTATTTGGAGTTCCTAGAAGGAATAAGTGGTTTTATATTTCATCTTGTAAGTTACAATATGACTATATCATAGTTCAGAAGATGGTATATTTATCAGATTGCATTCCTTTATTTTCTCACAAAATCAAAAGAATGTGATATAAACATCGGTATTAATTTTATTTATGCATGTTCCGTAGAGGTATACATGTTTACTTTGCAACTTTTCTAGTTTCACTGGTTTGTATTAAAATCTAAATCCTTTCAATGAATGTTTCTATTGTGTTAAGTTATACATATTCATGTTTTAGACCCTTTAACTTAAAAGAGTCATTTGTAGCCTCTTTAATTTAAGAAACAAATGATGCAGGTTGGGGCAACTCCAGATTTAATGGTAGCACATATTGATTTTTTTCTCGGTGGTGATGAGAAGCGATTAGACATTGTATCAATTATACAGAAGAGATTTCCCATGTGCATAATTTTTGGTGGGGATGGGAGCTACATGGCGCCTTATTATCTTCACAATGATACACTGTTGACCAACCTCCTTGGTCAGGTATCTTGATTATTAAGTTTGTTAGGATTTAGTTAGTTATGTTTTCTCTATACATAGCTTACATACTAATCTCAGACTTGATATCTGCAGCATGTCCCATCAACTGTCTGGAATCGCTTGATAGCTGGATTGAATGCTCAGTTACGGACAGTAAGGCATGGATCAATTCGGACTGCACTAGGCCCTGTTGTTAATTGGATAAATAGCCATGGAAACCCCCAACTTGAGTTCCATGGAGTTAAAATGGAGCTTGGATGGTTCCAAGCAACAGCTTCTGGATACTATCAACTTGGTATTGTGGTAGCAGTTGGGGATTATTCCCTTCTTGATCTACATCAGTCTGATACTTGGGTTGGCACTGATGAACTAGTGAGGTAATGTACTACTTTATGATCCTGACCTAAGGCTGAAAACATGCAGACTGCAAACCTTGGTTTCTTTTGATTAATCCTGTTAACATGTCAAGGAATGAGAACAATCGTTTTATTTTGTGCTATTAAGATAAAAGAGAGGTATAGGCTGAATCTCTTGTGTATTGAACACATATGGTTATGCATTTATAAATAAGAAAATACAAGAATTGGGCCTAAGTCCGTTACATCTAACAAGAATTAATGTATGCTGTTGATAATAGCATTTGATGTATTTACAATCTGTTTTTCCTTCATTTTAGCTGTAGCAGTTATAATGATGATTATTATTTTCCTTTTTTTCAGGTCAGATTAGTGTACAGAGTTCTTTTCCTATTCTTATTTATACCTCCCAATTAAATCAGTAAAATATATTCACTTATAAAAAAAAGTGGAACTTTAGTAATTATTATTAAACAGAAAATACATTCTTAAACTAAACAGGTATTTGTTCAAGGCAGTTAATGTTGCTCATGTCTGTTGCTAATTCGCCATGATAGTAATGATGATTTGTAATACTCACTTTTAGAAACTTGATCTATTAGATTAGATGGGTTAGGAAGAAATGCAAAATGCTTACTCAGGTCTCGGGATCGAAGCTTAGATTATATACTTCTTTGTTATGATATGAATGGGTATTTAGAGATGATTCTTGTTTCCCTTGCCCAAGTTGATGTTAAGATCCAGTACAATGTATGATTTCCTTATGCATTCTCACATCAGGGTACTTATTGGGGGTGCAAAACCCCTACTAATTCTTTGCTTTTAGCCCTCAAGTTGCATTGTTTCTTGATGTTGTTTAATATCTCGTAGATGAATATTTGTACTGACTGTTTAAATCGCGTATTTTATTAGTCTTTAATCATTTATTTATTTATTACTTATGACAGGAAAAGTGTGCCACATGGAAAAAAGAATCTTAAGCAGCTGCAGCATAGTTGGCCATACATGAGTAATTCATTATCTCTTAAAAGGATAACCGGAGGAATTAATGGCGGCCTAATAAATGATGCTACCTTAAAATCATTGGACTTTAAAAGGGACTTTCTATTCCCACTTTCTCTCCTATTGTGCAATACTAGACCTGTTGGCCGTCAGGTAGTTAAACTATTTTAGGTGCTTCACCTCTCCACAACTATAAATTGAGCACTGTCTAATACATGACATCTTTGTTTCAGGACACTGTACAGTTTCTGATTACTTTGATGCTTTTAGCAGATCTTTCTGTCACTCTCCTCATGTTGCTCCAGTTCTACTGGATTTCTCTTGCCGCATTTCTTTCTGTTCTACTAATTCTTCCTCTTTCTCTACTTTCTCCATTTCCTGCTGGTCTGAATGCATTATTCAGTAAAGAACCTAGAAGAGCTTCACTTTTTCGAGTATATGCACTGTGGAATGCTACTTCTTTATTTAATATTGTAAGTTCTGTCTATACTGTTAAACCACGTTGTATAACTATGGTGTGTGTGTGTCAGCGAAAAAAATGACTTGCAATTATTATGTATTCATAGCTTATTGGACCTTAAAAAACTGAGTTTTATGATGAGCAATTCATCTTAAGTTGCTTGCAGCAAATTGCCCCATCATGCTTATGATGCATAACTTTAATGTGCTTATTCTAATTCAAGAAGAATTAGGGTAGAAGGAGTACAAAATATTTCAGAATTGTGAATCTTTTTTATTAAATCTTGACTGGCTTTGTAGTGAACAACCTGCAGTAAAAACGCAGCAATAAGTGGTAATTACTGATACATATTGTTAAGACATCTAAAAGCTCTAGTGACTAATACGCAATTACTTGCTGAAAATATTGAAGTTGTTAATGAGGCTTGTACTAACAGTAAAGATTTTTTATTTGAAAATACTATATTCAGTCCAAAATTCTTGTTTTAATAATTAAGTTTTCCTTTAGAAATTAATTGTGGAGCATTGAGAGCGACATTTGTTGTAAAGCCTTTTTAAGCATTGAAATAGAATCAGAATTATGATACATTCTACATCTAAAACATTAAAGCCTCCTATCCTATCTATCTGAATATTTGCTGCCCACAGAAACTAAGTAGTAGAGCCCTAATGTTAAGAAATTACCTTGAATTGCAGTATTGGTAATGCCCTGTAACATTTATAGAAATTATGGGCATTTTTGAATTCTTAACTTTTTAAGATACATATAGTTATGCAACCATTTGAAATATAGCTTTTATTATCTAATATTTGTTTTTGTACGGGCATGTGTGTGTGCAGGGAGTTGCTTTTATTTGTTGTCTCCTTCATTATGCACTGTCCCACTTTCACCACCCTGATGAAGCAAGTACACGTAATGTTAAGAGGTAAGGCTGTCAATTTTTAAATGACACCATTTTATATCAAACAACAGTGGCGTATATTACAAACAACCTACATTTTTTGCTTAAATTTACTTCTGTGGCAGTAAAGTAAATGTATGAACTCCAAAAAGGTATAACATTATCATCTTATCATAGTATACCACCATCAGATTTATTTGTATTTGAACATGATAGCCGATTGAATTTGCATCATCATTGAACTGCCTCTCTCCATGGGGGTTTTGTTGTCCGAGGAAGAAAATTGTCCTGTCAAATTTGATAGATAAACTTGTTACAAGTGCCAACCCCTAGCTATTTCTAACAAGTAGTCTAAAAAAACATCTAAATAAACTTTCTGGGACTGACATGAATCACAAGTAGCAATCACGGAAATTAAAAGCATTACAATAGCTTTCTAGTCCGATGATTATTCACGGCATTCATTTATAGTGTTACTGTATAGTCCTTTGCTGCCAAAATAGTTTTAGCTGAGTTTAATAATTGTTTGTTTCTTATTTATTTATTTATTTTTGTTTATAATAACTTTAGTTTGAAATGTTGGTACATAACATTCTCTTGCAGGGAAGATGATAAATGTTGGCTTTTGCCTATCATCCTTTTTCTATTCAAGTCGGTACAGGCTAGATTTGTCAATTGGCACATAGCAAATCTAGAAATCGAAGATTTTTCTCTGTTTTGTCCGGATCCAGATGCATTTTGGGCACATGAATCTGGATTATGATAGAAAAGAAACAAAAGCTTTAGATTGTGAACCTGGATGCTAAGTTTTTGGTAAATCCAACAGTTCAAAAGATGCTTTGTTTTGACATGGTTGTGAGCCTGTGTCAGCAGCAGTATCCTTGCCATGTGAATATAATATATTCAAGTGATGTACAGGAGAATGAAGTACAGTACAGTTCTGCACATTTTAACTTCTTTGTAAAAAATATCTAAAGGTTCAAGGGATATAGACACCTCTTACTAGAATTTTTCAATTCAATTTTTTTGGGACGCTTTCTCGTCAGGAGTACAACTGACTGAAGCTTCACTACTTTCTTGTCTCTCTTTGTATATATATCTATCGTAAATTTTCTCAATTAAAGCAATTTTTTCCCATGAAGGCATCTATGCAAGATGAGCCTTTATCATTCTAAAAAGAATGGTAAATTTGCTACCCTTTGTTTTTTTATCCATAATAATTGAGCATGAATTAGAAACTTTATAACAGCACACTTTGCTAACCAAATAAGATAGATCCTCTTGTTTGCTATTCTTTTATTTATAAATTTATGTCTTTTCTTTGTCTCATTCTCTCAAAGGGAGACTTATGATAAACCTTACAAGAAGAACGAGAGGATATATGAGAATGGGATGACCAGCGATTTGCGAGATCAGATTAATGTGCTGACAACTTAACAACTTAATTAATGTTATTATTTGTCTCGCATCCACTGTTGTCATTGATCTTATCCTGACCTCCTATGTTTAAGCATTTCGTTCTGTTCTTTAGGCTCTCTTTTACTTGTGCAATGATTATTTACTAGCTTTCAGTTGCAATGATTCTTTATCATAGTTGATGCTTAAAGGTACTCTGAACTTCGATTCTTTCATTCACCATTGCTGAGAGGTTATCTTATAATGTCCAACTGATGATGGGGAAACCACAGAAGGATCATTGGAAGGATCATTGTCTGTTGGTTGAAGTATGGTTGTATGAATTTGTCATAAAAAATACAATGAGAAACTGCAAAATAACATCATAAGTTTCTCTTTCTACTAGAGTTAGGCTTTTGCTTCCTGTGTTCTAGATCATTTGGAACTTGTACTATATAATATATTTTAATGCCTAAATTACCCTTAAAATTTTGATTTAAAATGAATGAGTGTGAATGTTGGTTTTTGGTATTGGTGGATAGCATTGGAGGTTGTAATTGTGATTGGAAGCTTGGGTTAGGTGATTGAGGTATGAGGTTCAGACACGACACTAACACATGACACATTTTAATTGATTTTTTTTTTAATTTTACCACAGTTTTAACATAATTTTTTTTAAAAATATATTAATTTTTTAAAATTCAAATTTATTATACAATTTTTTTAATATAATTATAAAAACAAAGAATAAATTCTTTTGAACCATTATTTTGTTAAAAAAAGTAAAATATAATTGTGCACATAAATTTTTATTATTAATTTATATAATTTATAATTATATAATATATAAATTTGTGTTATGTGTCCTATATTTTAAAGATTATATGTACCTCTTTATCTCTATTTATGTTGTATCAGTGTTTGTGTTAGTATCTATGTTACATAGAATAAGAATGGATGATTAAATATGAGTTTGGATGATTAAATATGAGTTTGGATATAAGAATGGATGATTAAATGAGTTTGGATGATTAAATATGAGTTTGGATGAAATGGTGAAGGTGGTGTATTTTGTTTGCACCCAAGCAAGGAATCATGTCCATAAACGAATCACAAAAAGAAGATACGGGGAAGAAAAGTCAGGACGTTTTGTTTTCGGAAAACCGGTTTTGTTCACTCTCGGTCTGGGACTCACTACGCCTTACTCCTTGGGTATTTTGGTATGAAATTTTTACTAGACATTCGTCACTGTGTCTACTGAGTTTTGGCTGAGGTTTGAGTCCCAAATTCATCCCACAAGATTGACAATAAATTTTTTGGTCGTCACTGCCAGAGCTGAAAGGAAGGTTCGTTTGTGTGTGAAACTGTTTGATTTTTTTCGTGGGTGAATACTCATCCGTTTGACCTGAAATCTGTCGCGTTTTGTCCCAAATTCAGTGGAGATTCTTGGGTGGAAT
>Ga0123342_1003544_pt1 | contig 24931 bp, 9 predicted proteins | sample Turbeawhitnodule_FD_89960 | JGI IMG/M metagenome (GOLD analysis project Ga0123342, IMG submission 89960) | Root nodule microbial communities of legume samples collected from Mexico - Turtle bean Mexico white nodule | ecosystem: Host-associated > Plants > Roots > Nodule | place: Mexico: Nepantla... | reverse complement strand
TTCAATCAAAGAACTTAATATTGACATGCTAATCAAAATACTTGAGAGTGAGAGAGATGAAACTAATCCTTATTTTTCCAATTGAAACAACTAATTCTTTGTTTGTTTTCTTATTGATCAGTGTCAACACAATTAATTCAAAACTCTTTTAATTGTTCTGTTTTTATATTTAGCGATTATTGTACTCGATAATTCACTGTTCATTGTGGGATCGATATCCGTCCTTAGGGACAATTATTACTTTTGACAAACGCGGTGCACTTGCCGTAAAAAGTCATCAGGGACCTTGTGGAATTGCCTGAAGGATGTAAAAGAGTTGGGTGTAAGTGGGTCTTTAAGACGAAGCGTGACTCTAAGGGTAATGTTGAAAGACACAAGGCTAGACTTGTTGCTAAAGGTTTCACTCAGATAGATGGTGTTAATTACAAAGAGACCTTTTCTTCAGTTTGTAAAAAGGATTCATTTAGAATTATCATGGCATTGGTAGCTCAGTATGATTTAGAACTTCATCAAATGGATGTGAAAACTGCTTTTCTGAATGGGAATTTAGAGGAAGAAGTCTATATGGGTCAAGCTGAAGGTTTTGCAATTAAAGAAAAGGAACACATGGTGTGTAAACTTAAGAAGTCAATATATGGACTTAAACAAGCTTCCCGACAATGGTATCTTAAGTTTAATGATATTATCACTTCCTTTGGATTTACGGAAATCATTGTTGATCGATGTATATATCTAAAGGTCAGTGAGAGCAGGTTTATAATTCTAATTTTGTATGTTGATGATATTTTGCTTGCTACTAATGATTTTGGCTTATTACATGAGACCAAGAAATTTCTCTCAAAGAACTTTGAAATGAAAGATATGGGTGAGGCATCCTATGTGATTGGAATTGAAATTATTCATGATAGATCACAATGATTATTAGGTTTGTCTCAGAAAGCATATATTAATAAAGAGATCTAGAGAGATTTAAGATGGAAAAATGCTCTGCAAGTGTCGTTCCAATTCAGAAAGAGGATAAGTTTAGTCTTATGCAATGTCCAAATAATGAGTTGGAACGCAAGGAAATGGAACGGATTCCTTATGCATCTGTTGTTGGCAGTTTGATGTATGCTCAAACTTGTACCAGACCAGATATCAGTTTTGTTGTTGGAATGTTGGGCAGGTATCAAGGTAATCCAGGATTAGATCATTGGAAAGCTGCAAAGAAAGTATTGAGATATTTGTAAGGAACAAAAAATTACATGCTCACTTATAGGAGATCCAATCACCTTGAGGTGATAGGATATTCAAATTCAGATTATGCTGGATGTGTGGATACAAGAAAATTTACATTTGGCTATTTGTTTCTTTTAGTTGAAGGAGCAATCTCATGGAAGAGTGCGAAGCAATCTGTCATTGTTGCATCCACTATGGAGGCTGAGTTTGTGGCATGTTTTGAGGCCACTGTTCAGGGATTATGGCTGCGAAACTTTATTTCAGGACTTGGAATTGTCGATAGTATTGCCAAACTGCTGAAAATTTATTGTGATAATATCGCAACAGTCTTCTTTTCTAAAAAACGATAAGTATTCAAAGGGTGCTAAACACATGGAATTGAAGTTCAGAAACAAAGGGTGTCAATTGAACACATTAGCATCAATCTTAAGGTTGCAGATCCTTTGACGAAAGGTCTGCCACCAAAGACATTTAATGAGCATGTTGAAAGAATGGGTGTATCTAAAAACCCTTATTGACATTATGATTGAGTATTATGTTCTTCATGTATTGGCACTCTAAGCTCATTGGATTATTGTTTCTGATATTTAATGCATCCTATTTATTTAATTAGTTGTTGTATATACATAAAGAGTTATGTTGATATAACAGGATTTTTCTTTGACTAAGACATTATTGTTGGACCATCATGAGCCTTTCATTTATAGGTCATATTAAGTAGAAAACTAATATTGTAGTACTTAGAAGGAATTATGTTGATCCAATGACATAAAACCGTTAAGACTCATATTAGCCTATACTTAATGATGATATAATGATACAACCAATTCTTCAGATATTTCAACTTTATATTTATGGTTTATTTTCAATTAATGTAGTTCTTCCATATTGGCCAAGTGGGAGAATGTAAAATATGCATATATGTCTTACGTGGCATATATGTGATTTAAAAAAAAAAATCATAAAGGTGAAAGGTAGTTAGTTTTGAAATTTGAAAAGTAGTTACTTTTGAAATTTGAAATTTGGAAGGTACATTTCAAATTTGAAATTTGAAAAGGTATTTTTGAAAAGTTTTATTTTTATATTTAGACACATTGATGGGATGTGCTGATGATTATTTTTTATTAAGTGAAAGAAATTGGTCCTCCTTCAACCAAGTACGTGAGGCATTTTCCTCTCCATCAGAAAGTCTTGTAAAAGTGAGAAAAGGGTAAAAAAGGAGAAAACCAGTTTTGTGATCATCTTTTATCAACATATTGAAGAACAAATCTTCATGGATCAAGGTACGCATATTTATGTTAATGATATTGTGAAAATCATATAGTTCTAAGATCAAACAGATTAAAGAAATTCTTACACCTTCCGTAGGTACCCCATTTGGTGCTCACCCGAGACTGAGAGCTGAAGGAGAAGCACGAAGACGAAAAAGACCTCAGTCAAGCACCCAGCAACCTGCCCGACCGAAGGAAGAAGACGAAGACTTCAATAGTTCAAATTTTAATCTACAATTCAAATTTTTTATGTACAAAATAGAGAATAAATTTTTACCTTCAATATAATTATGGCATTGAAATCCAAGCATATACATACTTTGCCTATGTAATGCTCCATCATTTTCCTGTCTAATTACAAGATAATAATAATAGTAACTAAAACAGTACAACCCTTTTCATAAGTACCTTCTGGATTAAAATATTAGCTTTCCAAATGTGAACGTATTTGGTAAAGAAAAAATAAAATAAAAGAGGACAAATATTTAAAGACATGAAATATTTTGATCAGATTTTTAATATATTATTTATTTATATTTTTACCTTTATATTTTTAATTTTCTCTATTTTCCTAGATGATATAATAATGTATTCCTCTGCTTTTCTTTCTAGAATCGGTCCCACCCTAATCCTGAAGGTACCAGCTATGGCTTTTCTTTCCTATTAATGGCATACCTCTATTTGTGGAATTGTGCTTCTCAAGGTCACAGGTCATGGAAGACATTACTATGTCTTAGAAAAATACAAACAAATCAAATTAATATTTATTACTCCCATCCCATGGACCAGATCACCAAACCCATATGCACAACTAAAATTTATTTCTTCCAAAATCCACTTAATTAAATAAATTATTATATGTTATTTTGGTTAAAAAATTTAAATGTCTCTTTTTAAAAAAATCATGGTTAGATTACTCATAAGTTGGTTAATTTAGGATTATTTATAAAGATTGTTTTTATTGGTATAATAAGTTATCATCTACATCTAGTTTGTTTTTAAAATTCTTTATGAATATGTATAGTCTAAGTTGGTTAATTTAGGATTTATTGAGAGATTTTTTTATTGGTATAATAGGCTACCATCTAGTTTGTTCTTAAAATTTTGTATGAATAGGTAAGACAACTTATGTATCATTTTTGTTAACATGAGTTTTGGTCTAGTCTCTCATGTTTTTTTTCTTTTTTATTTTAATAATACTTTTTTATGTGATTTCAAATGATTGTTTTTACTTGAAGTGTCAGCATAAGGAAGATGTCAAATTGCATAATGATATCTGACATGAAAACTTTTATTTTAAAAAATTAAAATATTTTAGTCTCCTTCTTTAGATGTATATAAGTTCAAGTTAGTTGTTATCAATATTAATTACTGTGAGATATGTATATATAAGTTAAAGTTAATTATTCTGAATTGTAATTAATATTATTTAATTTTTAAAGTAATTTTAAATAATTTATATTTTTTATTAATAGGAAATCAGTTGAGTTATAGGTGGGACAAATCAAAACATTTTATAGTGATCTTAATAAAAAAAAATCATGTAACAATCTTTTTATGTGATTTCAAAGAATCGATCTTACACTTTAATTGTTATTTTGTCCTATGGGTAGCTTCTTAGTTTTTTAGTTTTTCCTTCCGCTAAGTATATTGGTCTTATACTTTTTAATTTTTGCGACCACTATATTAATTTGGTCTTACACTTTTTAATTTTTTTAGTCATGTCGGTGTTACACATTTTAATTTTTGTTGCTGTTTCATAAGTTGGTCTTATATTTTAGAATAATCAAGTCCTTTCGACTAACAATGTTTGCACTGAGATAAAGTCCTTGTACTAAGAGTGTCAAAAAAATATTTCTAGAATGATAGTACTAGAAAATTTTGTATAGACTAAGAGTGTGAAATTCTTTCGTCAACTAAGAGTACTAGAAATTTTTTGAGAAGTTATTGAAAGACGAGGGGTGACCTCGTTAAAAGCTCCGCAACAACTATACTCCTTCAATCAATATATGTTTTGTAATTTTAAGTCAAATCATATTTTTGGAATAAAAGAGTTTTATTCAAATTAAATACAATAAATTAAAATTATCTCTTTTCACCAGAATCCAAGATTTTCAATTAAAATAATATAATGTATTGTTCTCAAACTTGTTATATTATTAAAATTATAATATACCGTTTTTTATTAGTTATAATTTAAAGAAAATATTGATGAATTCATTTAGTTGAAAATATAATTTTTTTATAACTTTCAATTAAAATAATAAACTGAAAAGGAAAAATATTATTAAAAAGGAAGTAATTAATACTATATTTATTATAAAACATATAAAGAATAATAATTATATGAAACAATTATCATCAAAAATAAAAAATTTATAAAAGTTAAATTTATATTTATTCTAACTAGATCTTCTAAATCTTAACTACTAGATATTTTCTTTTAAGATTTTGAATAGTTTTATAATACCTGTATACTTTAAAAAAATTGAAAGCTTTGAAATTACTAACAACTTTTCTTTCAAATTAATGGGCATAGTTTAAAAGGAGATTATAAACTATTTATATAGTTTCCCTTAATTTGAATGGACAAAAAAAATCCCAGTAAGCCTCCTTATATGTACAAAGATATGCATAAAATCCATAGCCACTAGAGATATAACCATACACATGAACTGGATATAGAATTTTTGCCATCCACGTTCTCATCTCAGTGCAAGTATAGATGCAGAAATCAGGTGATTGTTAATGCAGCAATCCGTTAATGAAAGTTGTAATAGTAACAAAACATGTAATACCAGTTTTTCATCTTCACATTCTTATGTGCAGTCATGAGTTTATAAAGATTTCCTAATTAGAAAAAGATCCCCAAAGATATAATAATTGAGTAGACATAAAAGCTATGGGAAGAACAGGGGCGTGATAAATGCAAAGCAGGCATTTAAAGATTGGAACATTAAGGTAAGGCAGACATATTACGTTCAAGCGCATTAAACAGTAGGAAACAGAGTATTCAGCCGATGATTTCAGAACCTCACCAAAACAAACCCTCCTTTCCCTAACCCCAAAAACATAGCAATAATAAACCCAGCAACTAAATCGCTTTTAATGTAAAAAAAGAAAAAAAAAACGCAGATAAGCCACACCCTAGCTAACCCTAATTCTAAAGGGTAATCTTCAGAGTAGAATAAAAAAGAAAAAGAACCACAAAACACAAAAGCAAGGCCCCACCCATCATGTGCTACTACATCAACGCTCATTCGAAGGGCAGTCCCTTGCAAAATGGCCAGACTCGCCACAGTTGTAGCAGCTACCGCCGCCTCCGCCGCCACCTCCGCCGTACCTTCCACCACCACCACCTCCACCTTGACTACAGTCCCTCGCTATGTGACCCGTCTCGCCACACTTATAGCAACCCCCTCCACCACCACCTCCTCCACCATAACCACCACCTCCGCCGTAGCCACCTCCACCATATCCGCCACCGCCTCCATATCCACCTCGCCCTCCGCGACCTCCACCGCCATAGCCACCTCTTCCACCGCCGCCACCGTATCCACCTCTTCCTCCTCCTCCTCCTCCGCCTCCGCGGGTGCCCTGCACGGGTGATTCGTCAGGGCCGGTGACGTCGACGGCCTTGGTGCGGCCTTCGGTGTCGGAGTCAATGAAGAACTCGACGGACTCTCCGAGGGCGAGGCTGCGAAAACCGTCGGATCGGATGGAGGACTGGTGGACAAAGAGATCTTCGCCGCCGTCGTCGGGGGTTATGAAGCCAAATCCCTTCTGGTCATTGAACCACTTCACCTTTCCGGTTATCCTCTGCTTCTCACTCTCGCTCATCTCTCTCTCCCCTTCGGATCTGATCTCTCTCTCTCTCTGTCTCTCTCTGTCACTGTCTGCTCTACGGCTCAAACTGCTCTGCACCTTCTGCCTTTTATACGACACAATTTTGACCTACACTTAACTTTCACGCAGTCCATCATCCAACGCTTCTGCTTTCTTCTTCTTCTTCAATTTTCTTTGTTTTCTCAATTTATTTAAATTAAACCAACGGCTGAGATTCATTTCTTCCAATCGGACTCGGGCAATCCACGTCTCTCAATTTTAACCCGCGTTTATTTCAATCCTTATATGTTTCTAACAAGACAACATCAATTAATGAACTGTTAAACTAGATTTACTTCTATCATTCTTGTCTTTTACTTTTTTACTCTATATGAAATCACAAATACTATATTTATTTTCCATTTCTAACAACTTTTTTATATTTTAAATCATCTAGTGATTTGTACATGTGATTTTAAATTTTGTTAATCTTTATACATATTATTCTCAATATGTTTTAATATTTATCATTTATGCTCCATCCAATTTTTTTTTATATTAATGTATTTTCAAGTTGTTTCCCGTGAATTAAAATATTTAATAATTTTTTTAATACAATAAATTAGTTTTATAAGTTTTCATTTCATAGTTTTACTAGATAAGGATTCGACCCATTTTATCCAAAATGTTCATATGTTTGAGAAAATTATACGACTTAAAATTGTACCGACCAGTCATGGGCGTCGTTGATCATTGGGAATATTGGTGTCATGTAAGCAGGATCCCACGAGCAGCGTGAGCCAGTATCTCGCGAAGCACGTGCACCAAGGAGCCAAAGAGTGGTTAAACATCGGTCATCAGAATGTACCGACGTGCCATTAGACAGTGTGGAGAGGTCAGGCATCGGGATCCGAACAGCAGAGCTGGGCCACGAGAGGTGGATCCCAAACCACACACCAGTTATCAGAAAGAGAGAAGCCTAGGTCACGAGAGTCCATGCATGTAGAGTGGATGACACGTTTAGGCGTAACACAAGTATAGAGCCACTGGAAATATATGAACTATGAGGGTCGCGTTCCAGGGATGAGCTGCATGTATGACACGTGAACAGCTAGGACACTCCCAAAGGCGGGTGACCCCAGAGATCAGGTGCACGAGGAGGCACCCAAGTGGTCACCCTGTCAGAGGTCGCACTCTAATTAGATAACCCACGCGCTAGGTTATCCTAAGGGTGGGTAACAACAGTGTTGGGCCCACCCCCTCAGAAAGCCCATTTTGGGTAAAGAGGAAACCCTAGTTTAGTCTATATAAAGGAAAGCAACAAACTTAGCAAGGTACACTATTCATTTACGTCACTTAACACACACAGTGACAATTATACAATTTTGGTGTCTCCTAGCCCTAAGATTGACTTGAGCGTCAGAGTGCAAACGACCTCTAGGGCGCCCCTTGTCTTTGTGTTTTCAGACATAAAGCACGTGTGAAGCGCAGGGATTCTGGACGTGAGAGTGACGTAGGCGCACGAAGACGTGTTTGGTCAACCGGCAGGAACAAAAATTAATAATAGAATAGATTAACAAATTGGTTATTTTCTTACCGATTGACTTTCTCGTCGGTTGATTTGGATAAAAAGTTTCGCCGCTAATTTGTCTCCTCTAAATTTTGTTTTGCATCTTCTCATTACATTGGAACGTGGCTTTGTTATAACAAAGGTGACTATACCTGCTGATTACACTTCGACGATCAAGTCAGTGAGAGCATATAAAATAAGGTAAGTATTCATATTCAGTCTAGTATTCAGAAACAGCGTATCGGTACCAGGGGTCCCAAGTCCCTTTTATAGTTATTTTTCTAATAGTTTTCACTCACGAGAATATAATCTCTAGCATAAAATAGTAACAAAAAATCACCTGCTCACATGCATCTTTCATACTTTGGTGCTAACAAAAAGAAAACATTCTGTCCACGGGCACCTTTATGCATATATTTATTTAACTAACAGCTCTGTATATATTTACATATATTTTATTCTAACAACTTAACATATATCAACATATATATTTACTTAACAACTTTATATTATTATATGACCAAACTTATTATTTTCTCTATTTTAATTATTCTCCACCGGGCTTACCAACAAAACTAGGTCGAGCCCATGACCCGCTTTTGGCCCAAAGTCGAGCTGACCATACCTAGATCGAGGTACCAAACACTTTTGTCCAGTACACAAGCCCCTCAGGCTCGAACTGAACTTGGCTAACCGAAGAGGCTTTCTAGTGCTTTGGCGGCTGATGCAACGTGTTTCCCAGCGGGTAGGTGAGTTATGCTAAACAAAGCGTTTCCGAGGTGACGTCTCACCACACTTTCCAAATCACACACGTGGCATCCTCATCAACAGTGGGAAAGTGGCCGCTTGGCATTCCCATACTCGTACAAGCCAACATTAGAAAACTTATTCTCATTTTACTGTTTTATTTCTTTTAAACCTATAAAACCCTCTCAGAATTCTCAGCTTCTTCTCCATGCTTCCACTTCCTCACTCCAGAAACTCTCGCGCACTCAAGATCTTCCGTAGCAAAGAAACTCCTTCCTCTTAATCACTTATCATAACAGATATTTTCTTTTTACCTTTCTTCATCGTCGAGCATTCATCTTGTCGATTATACTGCCTGAGCTGGGATTCTCTCAGGATTTATCATTTTCTGTCGATTATTGTTGCTTACTTGTTGATTGCATTGTATGACTTTAGAATGTGCCCTTATTTTACTCTTAAATTGCTCATACTGCTTGGTCTGAACAATGCTTGTGTTTGTTTCGTGTTTGTGATTGTTCTAGATATAATTTGCAATGGATTACAAAACCTTGTACCCCTGGGCACCCCCAAAACCTTTTAAATGAAACCTCCTTCTATATCTCTCGTGAAATTGTTGTAGCTTTAAGAAAAAACGGTTGTCATTTTGGAAAAGACGATGATAGATTGAAAATAGTTTCGTGTAGGGAGGATGAGCCAATATGTTGCGATGAATCCTTGGACCCTAAGGGTCCATTTTGTTTCTTTTACACCACCGTTTTCAAAAAAGTCCTTTTGCGCCTTCCCTTAACCATTTTTGAAAAAAAAGTTGTTGACCGAGCTAAATGTAACTCCTGCCCAGCTACACCCAAATAGTTGGGCATTTATCCGTGCTTTCTTTATTCTTTGTTCCCAGCTCGGTATTTCACCGAATGTGAAAGTTTTTCTCTACTTTTTTGAGGTCAAATGCTAGGGCCGCCAATTGTGGGTGTCTTTCAATGGTGTATTTGGAAGAGTTTTGCTCAACCTTTTTCAGTCTTCATATAAAAACTTTAAAGTTAATTTCTAAAATTCCGATGTAACAAAAGGAATTTGACCCTTCTAGACGGGTTCCCTTTATATTGGACCAAAGAGCCACGATTCCAAGGTGCTAAGTGTCTGGATGACCTGCCCCCGTTAGATCAGGAGGTCTTCAAGTTTCTAACGAGCCTGAAGGTTGTCTTTGACACTGCCTTCCTCCTAAGCAAAGAGTTCTCTCCTGATGTCCTAAAGGCTTACATTGGTACTCCTCATTTCTTACCCTTAGGGAGATGAACCTTTGCCTTCTGTACTAACCGTTCACTTGTTTTCTTTACATGAAGGATGTTGTCCAAATTCAACAAGGAAAAGCTAGAGGAGATGACCAAGAGGTGAGGGTTACTGCCAACGTGCCCAAGGATCCTTAACGCAAAAGCTTAAAATTGTTGCCACCACCACCCAAGCCCCAACTGACAACGAGGAAAGCACCTCGAGGCTGATCTTTACAGGAAAGAGGAAGGTAATCATTGCCCCTACCGAGCATTCTCACTCAGATGGGTGTGCTTCCTCTCACCATGCTGCTTCTTTCGAAGGTTAGACTCTGCCCCCGAGATATGATGGTTGTCCAAGAGAGCGAAGGAGAGAGCTCCAAAGGAAAAAAAATCTATGGGACCCAAGCCTTGACACTCCCACATTCCTTGGGGAAGCCCTACTGCTTGCCGAAGAGAGGGAAAGGCTTATGGCTCACGATAAAAACCACTTGGTTCAGGAGGCCGTAAGACAATTTGGCCAAGCCCTTGCCACAAGCTGCTTGACTGCTACCAAAATGAAAGAGCGGAAGGTGGCAAAGGACTTGAAGGCCTAAGAGATCTCCTAGCTCTGCAAAGAGATGGAACACCTGCAAAGTGAGCTTCAACATACCAAAGATTAACAACAAGAAGCTGAGCGACACTTGGTCGAGAAGACCAAGGAGGCTGCAAACCAAGCCCAAGAGGCTGTTGCAGAAAGGAGCAGGCTCTTGGTTGAGGTCGATAAACTCAAATGATAGTTGGCTAAAAAAGATGAAGAATTTGACAAAGAAACTGAAGCATGCAAGCAAGATGTCGCCCAAGCCTACCTTGTTGAGGCAGTCGTCGAACAAGCATCAGGACTCTACCCTGGCATTGATTATACTCAACTTGGCCCGGGTAAAAATCGTGGTCGATGGTCAAATAAGGGATGAGTAGTCTTACCTTTCAACTGTCTGTAAATTTGTTAATATTTTTAACAATGTAACGCTTTTTATTTATCAACATCTTTACGTCATGCACGATAATTGTGACTATCTTTGCAAATGTATGTCTCGCTATTTAACTTAGTAAACCTCAACTAGCTTAAGCCACTGCATGCCTCGTCATTTAACTTAGTAAACTTCGACTAGCCTAAGTATAACAACTATTGTTAACATATCAATTTAACACTTAGGTTAACTCTCTGAGCTTGAAGTAACCAAAATAACAAAAATAAAATGCACAAACTGAGCATGAGAAATCATGGGGTTCTCAAAGAACTAACCTTTTGATAAACTATACCCCACAGTCGCAACGAGCCAATGCTCATTCTCAACGTATATAGGTGTATTTCACAGACTTGGGCAAGGGTCACATACCTTGACCTTGCCAAGCATTGCTTCACATATCGCATACTCGGATAGCTGCACCTTTCTAAGTTTGGTCGTCTCATCCTGCACCAAGAATGATTCATTTATCTCTTAGGGTATCTAAACTCGGATACTCACTCGTACACCGAGTTAAACCCAATTTATCGTAAACATAATTGGACCATTCCATTGCGCATTACTTAATCATTCCACAGAGTGCTTGAATTCAGGTGATCATTCTCTCAACGAGTTAAGTCGACTTACCATGCACTTAAACAACTTAGTCACAATACTCATTCGCAGCGCAGGGCACCTAGCTCATGTGATTTCTCGCATACCGAGTTAGGTCATATTGCCTTGCCTTCAGTCAGACAACTTAAGCATAGCAAATCAAACTGCAGAGCGCCTGAACACGGGTGGTCATATTGACACTGAGCTAGGTCGTCTTATCTGCCAATAGATAATCAATTTACACACAGGGCGCCTACTCGGATATTCTTACTGAGGCAAGTCGTCTTATCTGTTAATAGATAATCAATTTACACACAAGGCGCCTACTCGGATAATCTTACCGAGATAGATCGACTTATCTATCAATAGATAATTAATTTACACACATGGCGCCTACTTGGATAATCTTACAGAGACAAGTCGTCTTATCTATTAGTACATAATCAATTTACACACAGAACGCCTACTCGGACAATCTTACCCAGACAGGTCATCTTATATGTCAATAGATAATCAATTTACACACAGGACGCCTACTTGGATAATTTTACCGAGACAGGTCGTCTTATCTGTCAATAGATAATCAATTTACACACAGGATGCATACTCAGATAATCAATGTGTTAATTCTAAACAAATAAACAAAAATAATGCATCCTCTTTCAAGAATAAACGCATTATTAGATGACCTCGTTGAAAAACCTCTTTTAGGGAAAAAAAGCATCACCTTAATCATCACATTGTTCATAAAGAAAAAGCATTAAAACAAAACGTCTTAACTGAAATAAAACTTGAGGTTTGACGTGTTCCACCTTCGAGGAATGGCTCCCACCTCTAGGGTTTTCTAACCTGTATGCTCCACTCCCGAGCACCTCAACTATGCGAAACGGGCCAGTCCACTTCGGAGATAACTTGTGTTCTAATTGGAAAGGATGGGCTTTTCGCATTACCAAGTTGGTAACCTTGAACTGTCGAGGTCTCATCTTGGTTTTTTGCCTCAACTTTCACCCTTCTCTTTAAGGTATCCGAGTTAATGCAGGCATAAAGTTCTTCCCTTTTATCTCCCTTTCTTGAACCTCTCCAGCAGGTCCAGGTCGCCTCTTATTGACGACTTCTGCCTGCGCAATACATTCTGGCTCCTCTGTCTAAACAGTGATTGCGTAAGTTCTCCTATTCTTCACGATACTCTTGTAGCACTTTCACGTCGTCTTTTGGTTGAACTTTATGGTAATAACTCCTCCCTCAGAAGAAGGCAGCTTCATCTTCATATGGGTCGTTGAGGCCATCACACCCAATCTGTTCAGGGAAGGTCGCCCCAAAAGCAAATTGTAAGCGGAGGATACGTTAACAACGATGTACCTGATGGGGATTGTCCTTGTCGCGATACCGTTAGAGAAGGTCGTCCTTAGCTCATCGTACCCTAGTACTTCTACCTGATCTCTCATGAAGCTAACCAAGCACCCATCGTATGACCTCAATTGATCGGGGGACAACTGCAGGCTAGTGAATGTTCCCCAGAACATCACATCAGCCAAGCTCCCTTGATCAATCAGAACTTTGTGCACCTTCCTTCCTACTGTGACAACAAATGTCACCATCGGATCATTTTCGTGATGAACCACGTCTTTTGGGTCGGAGCTCGCGAAGCAGAGAGTGGCCTTTGGGAGATGATCAGGTCTCTTGGCCTCCAGAGACAAACTGCTCACGCATATCGCTTACTTTTGGAAGCAGAGTTTCCTTCTTCTGAAAATCCTCCAGAGATGATGTTCAGCTCTCCATGAATCGATATCTCATGCGCTTGGTCCTTGAGAGCGACCTCTCCTTTTGTCTTTTCCTAATAAGCCTCGAAATACTCCTTCAAGAAACCTTCCTTTACTAAACTAGTGAGTTGGTGACCGAGAGCTATACACCGCTCGATGTTGTGCCTAAATGCCTTGTGGAACTCGTACTAGACATCTTTTCGTGACCCCATATTCTGATAAGTCTTCTGGGGAAACTTCAATTGGTTCACTACCCCTAACATGCTTAACAATTCCCTGTATGATATACACTTTCAATTTTTTTTGATATTTTTGTTTTAGATATATTTAGTTGGTTGTAATTAATAATAATATTTTTTAATAATAAAAAAATAAGAGAAAACAATAAAATAAAACAATATTTTAATATTTTAATTACAAAAGATTTAATATTTAATAAAATTAAAATAAATATCAATAACATTTTAATAAATAAAATAATATATAAAAAAATATTATAAATAAAATTTCATATGAAATATTAATAACCACCAATTACAAAATCATTATATTTTTCTTTAACCCAATGATTGGTTGGCATGAATATTTGGTTTGTGATCCATGAAAGTTTTCAGCATTGCACGAGATATTTGTTATCCAAAACAAAGATGATGTTAATTCTATAAAATTACATTATTTTAAATTAATTATAAGACCACATATTATTTAAAATATTTTTACTTTTTATATAATTTAAATGGTTCAACATAAAGTATTGGTTGATGACGTCAAAAACTATTTGTCAATTTTTTTTAATTAGAATAATTTTCAGGTTAAAAAATGTGTGGTGTGATTATTCATATTTATATTAGTTATAATATAAACATAACATAATTATTATAATATATATTTTATATAAAAGACTTATTTTATATAAAAAAAACTAAATTTATTTTACTCCATAAATTTTCATGCTAATATGAACAATATTAATTATTGATATGAATATTATAATATTATAATATATTTTATGTTGAAAGTTTGTTTTTCACGTAAAAATAATTTAAAGTCATTTGCAGTCAATGAATCGTTTCAATAGTTTTTCTACTATGTACCCAAATAGTCTAAAGTTTCAACTACGAACAAAAACTAATTTTGTGTGAAGGTATAAGAATGGAAAATATATTTAACTTTTTTAAATTTTGTTTCCAAATTAATGGTGATAAAAAAAGAGTAAGGAGTACCATTTGCACAATCGATTACCTAAAATTTGTATAACCAATAATATGTGAAAAAAATAAAGTCATGATCGATTAAGTATTTCTATAATATGTTATTCTTCAAAATGAAGTGCATAATCAATTTTGCCCCAAACATAATCGATTATGTACTTCATTTTAAAATATAATCGGTAATGCAAGTAACTAACTGATTTTTCTAGTTTTATTTTAATTGCATGCTTGGTTATTATTCACTCGTACACGAATATTTGTATGTGTGAAGGACAATTTCGTCTTATCATTCAAGTTCAGCTGACTTTTGCACAATTTATTCACTCATGAGCAAGGTACTCCTTCACCAATTTACTTATTTTTCACACTCGTATTTCGTCATTGATGAACGAATTCAAACAACAAAGACTCCCTGAAATCATATAACGTTAAAATTGTTTATTATTGACTAAGAAATATAATAAATCTTCTTTATTATAATAAAATAGTTGTAAAAGTTTTTATTTTACCATTTTCTCTCTCTTCCACTATCATGCATGCATATTTAAGTTATTTAAAGATTAGAATATAAATAAGAATATAATTGGATAAAAATTAATTAATATGATCTTAAATTTTATGAGTGGTAAATAATTAAATAAAAAAAATCTGGAAAATTTGTCATTTGAAAAAAAATTATTTAGTATATATACATTAAAAATAGTACATTGAAATAAATAATAATGTGTTATATACTTAATACAATTTGATAACCTAATTTATTCGTATATGGTCGGATCTCTCCTTACAATTTTCGCTCTAACTCCAAGGTCTTTGATCTTTTCGGATCATCAGTATTCTCGACAATAGTACATGCAATTATACTCCAACACTTAAGTCAGTTTGAGTTCGAGTAAAAGGTATTAGTTTAGAATCAGAATTATATTACCATTGGCCTTAGTGTATTCTCCTATTTATGGTAGTTGTTTTGAACTTTTTGTTGAACAAATGATTAAGTTGGGCCCAATTGAGTTCAATTATCCTTTAATCATATTCATGTGTGTTTACTATGAAGTACTGATTAATGACGTTGTTAAATATTGTGTGCGGTTTGGGAGGTTGTTTGTGTGATGTGCTGATATGCCAAATATGTCTTAGCATTATGATACTTGACAATGCAAAAATGTTGTTGGACGGTCAAATTTCTCCTTATTATGCTCACTCTAAGTCTTCGGTCTTCTCACCAAGAGTATATGTAGTTTGTGATAATCATTGCCGTTTAATAATATGTATAAATCTTTGATGTTGTCATTTTGAATTGTCTGCTTCAGCCGCAGTTTCACCTCCCAAAATACAAAGCTCAAGTCAGTTTGGGTTTGAGTAAAAGTATTAGTTATGGATTAGAATTGCATTGCCTTTGATCTTAGGGTGTTCTTTTATTTATAGTATTTGTGTTGGACCTTTGAATGTATGGATGATTATATTGGTCTAATAGAGTCCAATTGCCCTTTAATCATGATTTGTGGTATGTTTACTATGAAATACTCGTTAATGACGTTGTTAAATCTTGTTCGTTTTTTGGAAGGTTGTCTATGTGACGTGCTAAGATAATGAGATGCCAGATAAGTTTCTCTATTTGAATACAAAAATGTTATTGCAGGATCGAATTTCTCCTTACTTTGCTCACTCTACATCCAAGATTTTCGGTCTTCTCGACATGGGTACCTATGATTATATTTTGACACTCAAGTAAGTTTAAATTTGAACAAAGAATATTAATTTTAGATTAAATTACACTACTTTAATTTCAGGGTGTTTTCATTTTATAGTAATTATGTTGGACCTTTAATTTTATATATAATTAAGTTGAGTATAATAGAACTCAATTATCTTTTAATCATAATTCATAAATATTTATTATAAATTACTCATTAATAACCTTGTTAAATCTTGTACAAGATTATTAATATACCGAATAAAGTTCGGTGTTTGATACTCGACCGTACCCTTGCCATGCTCGAGTAAAAAAATAAAGTTAGACACAAATAAAATTTATAGTTCAAATTTTAGAACATCATAGTAATAAAGTAACTAATATAAAAAATATAATTTTTAATAACTATACATGTTGTTAAACAAAAGATGAGCAACACAATTTTATATAAAAGTTAAAAATAAATAAATAAACAATTCGCTACCGGAATTAAGTTATCAATTTTTTATATGACCTAAGTGAGTCAAACCGATTAACCAGGTTACACCTAATCAAATGTCTATTTATTTTTCGATCTAAACATTAATTTGGGTCAATCTACCCTCCAAATTTTATCAAACTGTTAGACTAATAATGGTTTCACAACAATAACTAAAAATTACTTTTTTTAAAAAAAAATAGGGTGTTTTTTCCAACATTCCAATAAATATACGAATAAAGTTAAGTTTAATTAATTCTTTACTCACTATGGTTTGATAAATTTTACATTTTATTTCTATACTTTATAATTATTCGTTTTATATATTGAAATTACCATTTTTTTAGTTTATTTGCATACATTATTAATTTTTCTAGTTCTAGTTAATTAAAATAATTAAAACTAGAGGATATCAGAAATAATATATATATATATATATATATATATATATATATATATATATATATAAACTCTATTATCTAAATGTTTAATCAAGCGACTAGATTAATTTGGATCGAACCGTAAAATAATTATATATTTTTTAAAATAAATTTAAAATGAATATTGTAATTTAGATATTAAATTATTATATTTAAAAATTAAAATGAATTTCATTGTTATAGTTGAAAATTTCAAACTATTTTTATTTAAATTCTACTTTTACGTTTTAAAACATTTAAAAATTATCCATTAACCTAAAACCGTATTTAATCGAAAAATCACATCCAAGATTTTCAAGTAACGGATGGAGCCGGAGATTTTTTTTTTTTTTTTATAAAATTTTTTATGTTAGACATCATTATGCAACTTGACATCTCAGCTAGGCTTTAGGGTTTCAAGTAAAAACAATCATCTGCCATCATATAAAAAAAATATTATTAAAAAAAAAAATACAAAAATATGAGAATCTCTCAAAAATTGTTGTTCGCTATTTTCCGTTATAAGAAAATGTAAAATATTTCTTAATATTTTTAAAAAAAAAAATCAATGATTTTCTTAAAAGATAGATCAGTGCTTTAAAATATTGTTTATGTCAGTTATTGCTTTGTTTAACATTTACTTAAAAAAAATCGAAATGATTCTCAGTTAAAGGAAAACAACATCTATGAATAAAAATTGTAAACAGTGAACAATAATTTATTACCGTTATAGATTATATAAGTTACATGGAGGATTAAACAGTAATGAACAAAATACTAAAAAGGTAAAAATAATGTTAAAGCAAAAAAGAAGTAGGAATTAAAGATTAAAAAATGATTAATTCTAACTTTATTCAAGGTAGCAGTAGCATGAGTTTTATGATCGGAAGCAAGACTCCGACGTAACAACACCAAACAGAAATGTCTAAAGCCATCCACAAATCCAACAGACTAAAACAAAAATAAAATAAAGCACTAAAACGACACCGTTTGGATGAGTTTGTCTAGGACAGTTGCCCGCAGTCACTGATCATAACCTGCCCTTGTGTCTTGCCGGAGCTGGACCCAATCTTCTCGATCTCCTTCACCACGTCAAGGCCCTCCACCACCTCCCCGAACACCACGTGCTTCCCGTCCAGCCACTCCGTCTTAACGGTGCAGATGAAGAACTGCGACCCGTTCGTGCCCGGTCCCGCGTTAGCCATCGATAGAATGCCAGGACCTGTGTGCTTCTTGATGAAGTTTTCGTCCGCGAACTTCGAGCCGTAGATGGACTCGCCGCCGGTACCGTTCCCGGCGGTGAAGTCGCCTCCCTGACACATGAAGTTGGGGATGACGCGGTGGAAGCAAGATCCCTTGTAGTGGAGGGCCATGCCGCTGCGGCCGATGCCCTTCTCGCCGGTGCAGAGGGCACGGAAGTTCTCGGCAGTGCGAGGAACGGTGTCGGCGTAGAGCTCCATGACTATGCGACCTACGGGCTTCGCTGAAATGCTCATGTCGAAGAAGACTCTAGGGTTGGGCATTGTTGCGTTGCAATTGGGAATTGAAGGTCTGAGAGAGATTAAACGCCACTTGCTGAGTTTGAGTTTGAGTTTGGGAAGCGGAAGGAGTATAAATAGGGCGATGCTCGTTCCATTCGGACACGTGGCGTTCACTGAATAGGGGAACTCACTTCAGTTAAGATCGGATCCGTCCTATTCCTCGGTTCCTTTCTCGTATACTCCAAAGACCCGGCACCTTTTTTTCTTCCAAATAAATACTTTTAAATATTACTTTATTCAAATTACTTATGCTAAAAATAAACACTTTTTTTCATACCTCCTAATTTTTAGGAAAATACAGTTTGAGATTTTTTAGAATTGTATATAATTTTTAATGTTATAAGTTTAAAAACAAATATATATAATAAAAATTAAATTTATAATTAAATAATATAAAAAAATATTAAAATAATAATGTTGAGAATTATAAGTGATTGTATTATTAACCTAACTTTTAATACATATTTTCAATTCTCCATGCCCACATAAAGGAAATAGCATAACATGGATCGCCTGAAAGGTTTTCGAAATAAACATTAAAAACGTAAGTATACGTTTTAAAATTTGTTTCTTGAAATAATTTTCTAAAATGAAATGAATTTTTTATTTTTATTTTACATAATTGATGATATAAAGAAATAAATTTGATGAGATACAAAAAGAAACATCCTTTCTTTGGCAATCTCTTTTTGTACCTCTACATTTTTCTTCCTACACCCCTATATTTTTCAAAAATATCGAAATTATCCTTTAGAATTTTACGTGTTTCCAGAAGAGTGGTTTCATAAGCAAAGGTATTTCCATGATAGAAAATCCAATACAAATTCGGAATTCCTAAAACATGTTCTAGAAAAGATGTTCTGAAAATATTTCAGAAATAATAATCCGAAAGTCATTTTTTAAAGGGGTAAAACAGTCTTCTTCGAAAATGATGGGGTGCAGGAAGGAATTTGTAGAGGTGCAGGAAAAGGTTGCCCCTTTTCTTTACACAATCGTTCATAGGCTTCTTGGGCTTAAGCCCATCTTTCCGACCCAATTGTAAGACTTCATGAAATGATCAACCTCAATCTTTATATATATAGCAAAATTTACAATTTAAATGGTGAAATTTAGGAATTATTAAAGTAATTAAATTTATAAAGCAAATAAAATATTGTATAAAAATAAACAACGTAATATTAAATTATGTAATTAACATGGAATTATTTTAAAGTATTTAGAGTAAAATTTGTAAATTTTAATTTATTTATGATTATTTTAAATGATAAAAACTATATAATTCCAGTTATTAAATAACATGTAATTTAGGTAGTAATGTTTTAGATTCTATATTAGTTTTTAAAAGACTAACAGAGATTAATTTTAAATACAAAATAATTAGTAATTAAAATTTTGGTATTTAATGGTTAGATAACAATTTATAAACTATTTTATAAATTTATATTAATAATAGAAATTATTTTAGATAACAATCAAATTTTAGTGTATAATAAAATGATATCTAATTAGTTAATGAAGTAACTAATTATTTTGGTCTCAAATTATTTTGTATTTAATTATTTTATTGTAATAGCGTATGAATTAGATAAATAAACTCATTTATTAAATACCTTTATTTTAATTAAAAATGCCAACCAATGAATAAATTTTAGCATTTTTTTATTCTATTTATAACAATAACTATCCTTTTTAACTTTTCCAGTTGATTTAAGTCAGTTTTGACAGTACAACTTAATGGTTTAGGTGAGATGAGATTATGTTATTTAAATAATCAAAATATTTAAGGCATCTGCATAATCAAAATTCAATCGAGATTAAGGTGAAATAATCCATATAGTACTTAATTCATACATCGGGAACTTGAATGAATATATATACGCATTTGTGTATTCCATTAGGCTCTCTAATTACTATTCTACGTAGGGATGACCTATTATACTATGGACAGTTGGAGAATTTTATACAAATTTTAATATGATATTTGAGCTATTATGGAGAAAATACCAAAAATATTTTTTTAAAAAAACTAGGCAAATGAAAATTTAGAAAAGTCTTTGTTCTCGATATGAAGTTTAGACACTCCTCTTAAATGGTGTGTCGGTGTCCGATGGCACCTGTAAGACACATATCCGTGAAGTGTCAAATTCAAAAAAGTATTTGTTAGATTGCTGACAATTCTAGTACGGTTCTAACACAATTTTAAAAAGGAAAAATACATTAATTTTCTCAAAATTCAAACTTTATTGTATAAATTGTTATTATGATTATAAAAATAAGAAACAAATCCTTGTGAACCAGTCATGAAAAACATATTTCTGCTCCAAAAAATAATCTGGAACATACTTAGGCACATAAATCTTTATTGTCAATTTATATAATTCATAATTATATAATATATAGATTTGTGTCCCATGTCCTACATTTTAGAGATTTTACTTATCTCCGTATCTGTATTCGTGTTATATCCGTGCAACATAGGTTCTCTAAATTTAGGACGAAATAGTATAAGCCCAAAACAACGCAAGACCCACTATAAATGAAAGCTAAAACATAATTCAACAAAAAAATAAATTTGGAAAACTACTCACTCAATTTGAAGCCTACAAAGTTTGCATAAAGCTCGCTCGCACATGAATACTTTAGTAACTTCTAAGATATTTAGGGTGTAAAAATAGTTTTTCCTTACAAATATCGTAACTTGTAAGATATTTACTGTAATGCTCGTAGACTATCTCCCTTAAACTATTTTATCACAAAGAATGTGAAAAAATATGGATTAAGTTGAATGAATTAGAGTATCTATTAAGCTACATTTGTGATTTCAGATCTCTCATTTGTGAACCAAGTTTGTTGTATGCATCTGAAAAATTAGACACTCTGCCACTACAAGGATCATAAAAAATTACTTTAAAAGTACTTGTACAAGATTAATTAAAATACAAATCTTTACTTATTAATTAACTCCTCACATTCAAATTCATCAACAAACCCAAACTTTCTCAAACAACATTGCTCCATCATTTGTTTTTCTCTGCTCTCATTCTCCATCCACTGGCATGGATTTTATTTGAACATAATCAACCCCAACGTCACTGCTAACACAAAAATAATCAGATAGAAAACAAACACGTATCTTGTAAAATGTTACTCCAAGCTAGTGCAACGACAGTGGTCTATGAATGAGAGGGAGGCCAATTTCCAAACCATGGGTGTTGAAAGTAGTTTGGAGGGTCCATCCTTGGCATTAGAGGTGGGCACGGCTTCTTCTTGAATGGGAAAGGAGGAAATAATTTGAAAAATGGTGGCTTAGTTGGAGAGGGCTTGGAAATGGGAGTGGGAGAAGGTGTCTTTTCCTTTGGCGGGTCTGGTTTCTTGACACCGGGAGATGGAGTAGTAGTAGGAGGTTTCTTATATGTTGGTGTTGGAGATTTCTTATACACTGGTACTGGAGGAGGGAGAGGGTCTTTTGGGTGGTCTTCTTTAGGAGGGAAGGGGAATTTAGGGTGTTTGAAGAAATGCCAGAAGAAGGCTGAAGTGCACATAGCTGATGAGAATGTGAGTTTCCCAGAAGCAGGCCCAAGGGTGTGTGTATCTTCAGATACTGACTTAGTTACAATTTTGGAGTTTCCATGCGAAGGGCAAGGTTCAGCTGAAGCACTGTGCAGCTGAGCGTAGCAATCATCTTTTAGCTCACCATCTTCTACCATGTCCTGTGGAAGGGATACTTTGAAGTTTCCATATTCATCAAGCACACCCACCCCTCTTGTTCTGAAGTGTCCATGAGGTGACTTGCAATTTACCGATACACGTAGCCCTACATAATGCACAGGATTCTTATATTGTAGAGTTTGGCTTCATACTAGTAGTATAAGTAAAAGCTCAAAACCAATTTAGTTTATTGTATGTATAATATATGAATGAATGATTGAAGAATCAAACAAAGTTATAGCATTGCTATTACATTAAGCATATATATATATGAGACAAGGTACCTGAGAAAGCGCGACCAGTCTTAATATTGTTGTGGCTGCAGTCTGCGCACTCTCCTTGGCCAACTACCTGGACTGTTCTGTGGTCTTCATAATTGGAGCCTCTTACCACGAGAAACACAGACAACAAACAGAAGCAGACTAGTGGTCCTTGGAGGTGGATGAAAATTTGCATTGGGAATGGCAGCAAAGAACACCAGATGAAAGAAGAAGGCAGAGTTGGAAGGTGAGAGATGAAAGGATGAAGCAGATTGAGATTGGAGAGCTTAATTTATAACAAATGGATGGCTTACTGACTGTGAAATTAAGCACCTCACGCAGTCACGTTCTACACTCTGTACAAAGAGAAATTTCATTAACGTGCAAGGAAAGCAGCCAAATGGCTTTATCTATCATTGAATGCATCAGCCCTCAACCAAATGTTTAATGCATCTTTATGTGAATATCTGTCTCACCCTACCAAATAGCTCCAATAAATCACTTGTACCCCACTATAATGTTGTTCATATTTTCTTTTACCACAATCAACTTTTGGCTATGTTACCATTACATGGTTCCGGAGCTCTGGTAATAAGGTGACATGTACTTTACATTTGTATTAGGATTTTATTTTATAAAATACAATTATATCATACCTTTTTAAAATATTAAAATTGGATTATCAAATAGTCTTATTTCCATGATTAGAGCATGTTCATGATCTAGAAAAAAGAAGAAGCAAGAATACTGTGTAAATACTGAATATTCATATGAAGTGCGGAAAGGAAGAAAAATGTGAGTAACCATCTATCCTTCCTATGTTTCTTGATTATCTTTCTCTGTACTTTTGTTATTGCCACTAAATTCATGCATACCCTCTCGTAATATTAATTGATATACTGTGAATATTTCTTTACAGGCTCTTAATAATTATTACTAACGCATAGGAGGTGTTTGAACAATTATCAATTTGTTTGAAATAGTTTCTGTAAAACGAAGAAAAGGTAGAGTGAAAGTACAAGTTTATTTTCCACTTATTTGAACATTTAAGAGAGTAAGATAAACCAGCATGGATCCCCTTTGAGTGAGCCACTTTCATACATCAACCAACTAAAATTTTTACGACAACCTGTGAAATTTAGAGATTTAATTCGTTCCCATATGACCACACATGCATGTATTGTCCAAACTTGATGCCAACAGACATTAGTTAATCTTTAACTGTCGTCTCATTTAAACCATGTGAAGCGCCACATGCTGGAACTATGGAGTTGTAGCTAATTATTTTGCCAGAATGCATAAACAGTGTAATGGTTACCATGTGATTGAATACTGAGATAAACAAGTTAAGCTGTTGGTTTTAGTCACGATTGTCTTACAATTGCGATAAATTTTTATCCAGATATTGTTAATCAATAATTTAGTAATGGAGTCTCAAATTTAGAATCGAATTTAAATAATAAAATATTATTTAATATAACTAAATATAGTATCATTTTTACAACTAATATTTTTTACGATTTGTGATTCTCATTACTTAACCATGCACTATAAGAAATTTGTTATTTACATACCCATAATTACATACGGATTCAGATTCGTATGTAAAGTGAGCATTACATACGATTTTTACATACGGATCCAGATTCGTATGTAAAGGAAGTGTTATATACCGATTTTTACATATGGATCCAGATCCGTGTGTAAAGTAATAGTTACAAATTAATTTTTACATACGAATCTAGATCCATATATAAAGTGAGCGTTATATACGAGTTTTTACATACAAATTTCGACTCATATAGTTCTTGATAGGAATTAAAAACAATGAACAAACTAAAATAAAAAAAAATGAAAAATGAAAATATAAAAGAAGGTTATAGGGAATTGAAATAATTTTAAGATTTATTACGTTAGAATTTAATTAGAAAATTAATTTGAGTTTAATTATTTTTTTAATTTAATTAAAGAAAAAATTCTAAAATTAAAATTATAAAAACAAAATTAAAAAACGAAAAAATATAAATATTAGTATCAATAATAATATTTCATATTGATTGGCTCAATCTAAATCCAATTAGAATTATAACACCTTTTTTTTCTAATTGGTTTAGGGTTTAGGGTTTGCAACTTGTTCTTTTCGATATTAATTGATTGAAAACACTTGTGATATCTTTGAAAACCAATTTCATGTGTTCAAATTGTGTTTTGATATGTTTAATATTTCTTTTACAATCTTAGTCAATTAATTGATTGAAACACTTATGAATATCTTTGAAAAACAATTTCATGTGTTAAAATTGTGTTTTCATATGTTTAATATATTTTTTACAATCTAAGGTCTATTAATTGATTCAAACACTTATG
>Ga0123342_1003543_pt1 | contig 24940 bp, 11 predicted proteins | sample Turbeawhitnodule_FD_89960 | JGI IMG/M metagenome (GOLD analysis project Ga0123342, IMG submission 89960) | Root nodule microbial communities of legume samples collected from Mexico - Turtle bean Mexico white nodule | ecosystem: Host-associated > Plants > Roots > Nodule | place: Mexico: Nepantla... | reverse complement strand
TTTAAATCATAAAAAATTTGTAATTAACAAGTAGTGCCCATAACCCACTATTACCCACTGCAGGTGTCTGGCGGAAAAAAAAAAAAAAAAAGAAAAATAACTAAAATAAATAATTACGGCTAACAGAAAGAGTTGGACAGGTGCGAGGCGCGAGGCTGAAAGACACTGTCGAGATCGTTTCCTTGAAACCCTGCCATCTGACCATCGTCCAAGGTAACGAACAGCACTAAATCGGGGCCCTCTGTAGACTATCACTGCCCACTCACAGTTATTTGTTTCTTTTGTCAGAGGACTACACGGAAGAGCTTGCCGTCGCACACATTAGGCGACTCCTTGATATCGTGGCATGCACCACCTCCTTTGCCTCCGCCACAAAACCTCCCGCCTGCAAGTCTAAAGACCCCACGGAACCGGGTTCAGAAAATGGATCGGAAACAAGCCCGAGACTCAAACCCGTGGATCCGAATTCGGACACGGGCAATGCCAAAACCGACAAAATGGACGGTGACATCTCCATGTGTCCACCTCCCAGACTCGGACAGTTCTACGATTTCTTTTCGTTTCCGCACCTTACGCCGCCGTTTCAGTGTGAGTTATAGATATATGTGTGTACTTGAAATGTCTATTGTGTTTTCCAGTTAGTTGATTGCCTTTTCATCTTATTTGAACCCAATGCAATTTGCATGGGGGGGGAAAGGTATGCGCTTTACTATGCTAAACGGGTAAAACCGTAGTTATAAAAATTTATAGTTTTAACTCAATTGCAGTGGAAATCTATGTTGAGTTTAATTTTAAAGCATTTAGTGTAATTTTTTGTCTTTCTACTGTAAAAGTTACTTTTGAATTGGTTGTTTTAAGTGATAATGTATATTATATGAAAACAATTGGGTAAAATTTATACTTCGAACTCTAACCATGCCGCTGGATTTTTTTATTTTTTTTTTATATTTGGTTTATTGATGAATGATTTTCATCAACAAACTGGAAACATGCTCTTGTGCCAAGCTGCAAGCTTGAACAACTTTACTATCGTGTATATTTTGTGTTAAATTCTGTTTCCTCTTTCATGGATATGTTACACTGCAATTAGATACATGAATAGTGGTTTGTGTGGATTTTAGTTATGTTGGATACATGAATATAATTATGCTTGATTGTAAATTGAACCGGAAACCTTGCTTTTACTAATGTTCTTTTGGTTTCGATGCAGACATACGGAAATCAAATCGACCTTTCCTTGAGGATAAAACAGAAGATGATTTCTTTCAGATTGATGTGAGATTTATTGTTTTACTTATTTTTGTCTCCTGGTTTCTAAATCTTTTAACCCCAAAGGAATTTCCACAGTTTGGAGGGAAGAGAGATAATTAATAGTAGATGTGATAGGTAATGTTAAAAAAGGAGATAGGAGAGGGACCTGTAAGGCTAATGTAAATTTGAGGTGTGAAAAAATAAAGGTTGATGCACATATTGTTTTGCTCCTTTCTCTTCAATGAGCTTTAGCAAATAATCTATCTTTGATGTGATACTGTTGTGCATTTCGCTATGCAGGTTAGAGTTTGTAGTGGAAAACCCACTACAATTGTTGCTTCTAGAATAGGATTCTATCCTGCTGGAAAACATCCACTTGTGAGTCATACATTGGTGGGTCTGCTTCAGCAGATAAGCAGGGTTTTTGATGCTGTAAGTACAAACGCATTGATGTTTCTTTACTGTTGCTGCTTTAAACAATTTCAGAACATTTTTTCTCATAATCACCGTTTATAAAAAGTCCGATACTCTTAATAAGATAAATAACTGATCAATGAGCTAAATATTTTTTAATGTTCTGACCTAACTCAAACCTATAAAATGGGCTTTTATATATATGGTAGATGTTGGACTAAACCACAACAATTGAGGTTACAGTGTAGGCAACTTGCAAAGGACTCAACTAAAGAGGGTTACCAACAATATTCTTACTTTAATATTCACTAACATAATACTTGAATAATTAAATGGAGAAAGGAAATATTTTATTAACTACAATGATGATAGTTACATTCTCAACTCCTTTCACGTTGTCTTCAAAAAGGAAATAAAAAATGTTGGAATGAATAGGGATATTTTTCCTAATTACTATAGAGATATTGGACTATTTGTATCTTGATAATCCACTTATTTGCAATACTACCCCTCAAATTGGTAAAGGAATGTCTATCATTCCCAACTTGCCTACAAGATCTGGAATTTGTCCTAAGGAAGTAGCTTAGTGAAGAGTATGCTAGACTTGTAGGGACATGGGTTATAATCACCAAACCTTTGTCAAGATTTTCTTTAATGAAGAGTCTCTCAATTACAATATGTTTGGTTTGTATTGGGTTACGAGCAATGCTCATGACTAACTTGTTACTACAAATACAATTGCATAAGGACGTCAACCTTTATTTTAAGGTCATTTAATATGATCTTCATCCAAAAGTCCTTCACAAACATCTTGAACAAGGGCATGAAATTCACTTTCTACACTTGAATGGGACACCCTATCTTGTTTTTGCTTCTCTAGGTCATCAAAGTCTCTCTCAGAAACCTACAATACTCAAAGTTATATTTGATGTTATGCTAGTAACAAACCTTGCATAGTCTACATCATACATCAGTATACACCTTCAAAGTCAAAGTTTCTTCTTTCTTGGAGAGGTAGCCCCTTTGCTATAGGATAAAATGTCTCCACATAGTAAATTCCACAAGTTTGAGTATACCCTTTACAACCAAGCTAGCTTTTTACCTACTCACTATTGTTTCTAGAACTCCTCACCTTTGAGTCAAGCAACTCTTCTTGATCTAGAGTTAAAGTGGGTTGTCTTCTTCAATATATTTTTCCAAAGAATTTGTCTTCTTTACTATCAATTGGTTCTATCCCATTTGTGGTGGTTTCAGGGCTCCTTACCTCTTGAGTCAGACAACCCTTCTTGCACTAGAGTCAAAGTGGGTTGTCTTCTTCAATATCTTACTTGTCTTTTTTACTATCAATTGATTCTATCCCATTTGTGGTGGTCCCATCACTTAGATATTGGGCATCCTGGAAAAGGATATGGTAAATGACATGAAGGACAACTCTTCGCTTCAAGTGTTTTCTCCTCCTAAAATGAGGGTTGACAAAAAAGATTGTTTCACGAAAAGTGACTTCCATTGTGATAGACACAACAATTTTGACGCCGATAACATTTGTACCCGTTTTTGTTCGATGGATAACCAATAAAAACATATTTAAGAGCTCTGGGATCAAATTTACTACAATTAGGATTGAGAGTGAACAAAATTAGCTTGTCCAAAGACCAAACAAGGTAGACTTGACACTAGGGAGAAGAGGAAATCATTTAAGACACAAGTGGTGACATGTTGATGAGGTATTTCACAATTAACACGGTTCTCTCTAGTAGGTTTTGGGAGCAGACATCTAGAAAAGGAGGACTCTAGATACTTCTAGAAGATGACAATTTTTCTTTTCTGCAACCACATTTTCTTCTAGAGTTGTTAGTTCATAAATAATCCCATTATGAGACAAAAATTTGGAGAATTCATGATTCACATATTCAATACCATTGAGGCCTAATTCTTTTAGTGCTTTTTCCAAATTTATTTTAGACAAGACTAAAAAAATTAACCAAGATTTGAAAAACCTAATATTTACATTTCAAAATGTGTCACATGAGATGGATATAATCATCAATAAAAGTAACAAAACATTTTTCTCCAGAAATAGATTCTACGAGTTCTTAAATATTGGAGTGAATTTAGTCATATGGGAAATTACTCTATTTATCACAAATGGGATAGGATACACAGTGATGCTTTGAGAGTTGACAATTATCACATTTTTGAAAAACTAAACAGACTCTTTGGTAAACAAACGGGAGAACAAGGAGTTGATAAGGTTGAATGAGGGATGTCCAAGTCTTCTAATGATGAAGTCATATTTGGAACGTGCCCATGTTTCTAATGTTGCTTCTTGTCTTATGACGTTGTTTTGTTTTGGTCCTTGAACACCAGTAAATAAAACCGAGTCTCTTCCTTGGCAATTAAAATCTTCTTCCTCATGGCAAGGTTTGTAAATACATAATAAGAAGAGATAAAAACTAGTGAACAATTCAAAACTTTTATGTTTTTATACAGAGATATGACTATTGGCCTTTGTGAGACATAAAACATCCTTTAGTATAGTGGATGATTTAGTTATATTCCTGGATCCGGATATAGGTCACTATTTGCAACTATAATTAATTGTTCTTAGTCATTTTGTCATACGAATTCAACAGTATAGGAAATGAATCATGTGATCAGTTGCTCTTAAATTAAGAATCCAAACACCTTGAGACATAGGGCCAATAGTATTGAATGTACTCTTACCTTTCATGGACAGAGTATATTGTGTAGAGCATTTACTCATTGATTCAATCACTGTGCTCAGACGATCAAGTTCCTCCTTATAGGTTTTCATACTAGGCATTGAAAAAGGAAAACACGAAACAAATACGTAACAAAGAGAATCTGTTTAACAAAAGAACCAAAAAAAAATAGATATACACAAATCAGAGCCAATTGGGACATCATCACTCCTTTGAATAAAGCTCAGGAGGTCTTGATGATCGTGTCTGTGGCAGCAGCGACGACTAGGCTTTGTTGTACCTAGGTGCTACATGCATATAAAAATAGATATACACAAATCAGAGCCAATTGGGACATCATCACTCCTTTGAATAAGCTCAGGAGGTCTTGACGATCGTGTCTGTGGCAGCAGCGACTAGTAGGCTTTGTTGTACCTAGGTGCTACTTGCATTGATACTGGTGGTGGCACATGATGATGTATGACAACTTTGTTCCCGAAAAAATTATTGGTGTTGTGATTGTCGACATGGGGTGCACTTTTCTACTGACCACTAACCTCAATGGTGGCACATAACAGTGATGGCAACTGTTTACATGGCAGTGGAAACAAGACTTCCTAGATCATGAACTTTGATATCAACTTAAACTATGTAAGGAAATAGAGAATTATTTTATTCATAACAATCACACCAATTATATTTTTATCACCTCACCTCTGTTTTTAACAATCAAACTCTTTAAAATAAAGAAATAAAAATATGTTGAAGTAAATAAAAAATTTGAAGTACAAACTTCTTATTTTTTCGTTTTGCTTAGGCTGTTTTGGAAGTTTTCTTTATATTTCTTTGCATGGATTTGGTATAATCCTACCATGTTTGTTGTTTTTCTCTTTTCTTTTATGGTATGTTTCGTGTGATAACATATAATTGTTAAGATTTAGGATGTTAATCTAACTGAGATTTTAGATTTTATAATAATGTCTAACATCTGTTTTTTTTTATAAAAAAAAAGGACAGAGTTTCATCACCTAATCACCATAGAGAGTTTCATCTCAATGTTTCTTTTTCAAGTAGTTTAGCAATAAAGTTAAATGTACTCATCCAAAACTCATAATAATATGTTTCCTACTTTTATGCTTATTTTTAATATACTTCTTTTCTTATGTGCAAACCATCCAAGTAAAGAAGGAAAAGGGCATAATGAAATAGAGTGCATTTTTTGTTTCGTTAAGTATCACGATGCTAGTAGGCTCCTCACAAAATGTAAAGGTACTGGGGAGGGTGTTTCCAGATTCAAACCCGTGACCAACTGGTCACCAGGGCACAAATTTACTTCTATGCTGGGCTAATCCTCAAATATATAATGTTGTATATAATTGCCTTGTTTATATTGCATGGTTGAATTGAGCAAATTAATAATTTCTTAGTGAAAATAATAAGTAACAATCCTTCTTGCAGGCTTACAAGGCACTTATGAAGGCGTTCACCGAACACAATAAGGTACTTCCCATAATAATTTTTCACATTACTATTCTAACTGTACCAGATGATTTTACAATTACAGTGATCTCCTTTCAGTTTGGCAATCTTCCTTATGGTTTTCGTGAAAACACATGGGTTGTTCCTCCAGTTGTTTCTGATAATCCATCCGTCTTTACACCACTTCCCACGGAAGATGAAACTTGGGGAGGAAATGGGGGTGGACAGGGCAGAGATGGTAATCACAAAAATAGACAGTGGGCCAGAGACTTTGCAATTCTAGCTGCAATGCCATGTCAAACTGCAGAGGAGAGACAGATTCGAGATAGGAAAGCTTTTCTACTTCATAGTTTATTCGTTGATGTATCAGTCTTCAAAGCTGTTTCTGCAATAAAGCATTTAGTGGATACTAAGCAAAACTCTTCTTTGCCAACTTCCTATGAAGAAAGAAATGGAGATTTAACTATCAAAGTGACAAGAGATGTATCCGATGCAAGTTTGAAGTTGGACTGCAAAAATGATGGAAATCGAGTTCTTGGATTGTCTGAAGAAGAACTAGCTCAGAGAAACCTTCTCAAAGGCATAACTGCTGATGAAAGTGCAACTGTTCATGTAAGTTAACTAAGTGTCATGAAAGTATTGTAGCACTAAATGGATTTTGTTGTGATAAAATGTCCTTGCCTATTGTTGTAGGATACTCCTACTTTAGGTGCAGTACTTATAAAACACTGTGGCTACACAGCAGTGGTAAAGGTCTCAGCTGACAGAGATTTGGAGGGGAGTCTCAATTCCTTGGAAATTGATATTGAGGAGCAGCCTGAAGGAGGTGCAAACGCATTGAATGTTAACAGGTCATTCATTCTCTAGCACCATTTAATCTATATTAGTAATTGAGGATCATGATGAGTACTTATTCAAAATTAGTTCTTGCGTTACTTTCTAAATTTTTGCATCATAAAAATTATAAAATTCATACACCAATAAGGGGGGAAACTTGCTGCATTTGGAACATAGAATGCTGTAGTGCCAATCTGTTTTGGTAATTGCTTTTGTCTAATTAGCTTTAGCTTAACGGTGCTTTTACTTTCTTGTTTTTTGGGGTAAATATGGTTTTATAGAGCTCCTGACACAATTTTCTTTTCAAAATTATCTCAGCTTAAGGATGCTATTGCATAGGCCATCTACACTCCAATCATCAAATGCAATTCAACGAATCCAGGGCACAGACATTGAATATTCACGTTCAACTCAGTCATTGGTTAGGAAAGTCCTAGAGGAAAGTTTACTAAAATTGAAGGAAGAGACCACTAGACACAATAAATCTATCAGATGGGAGCTTGGGGCATGTTGGGTACAACATTTACAAAATCAGGCTACTGTGAAAACTGAGCCAAAAAAGGCCGAAGAGGCTAAAGTTGAACCAGCTGTTAAAGGTCTTGGGAGGCAAGGTGGATTACTAAAGGAATTAAAGAAAAAGATTGATAACAAAAACTCCAAAGTTGAAGTAGGAAAGGATATTTCCCCATCTAATAATGGCAATGAGATAAACAAGCAAGAAGCCACTAAACAAGAATTAGAGAGACAAGATGAAGAAAAAGAAACTATATGGAGAAAGCTACTTTCTGATGGTGCATTTACACGCCTTAAAGAATCTAAAACTGATCTTCATCTGAAGGTTCATCTCTGCTTTTTGACACAAATGATGCTTAATTTTTCTGACGCTGTAATTGTAATGTTATTCTCCATAGGAATATGTCAATTTTATGATTTCTAGCTAGCAATGAGCCATTAATCTATGTACTTAATTTTATTAATATACTTTGATTTGATGCCTTCTCCGTCTTTGCAGTCACCTGATGAATTGATGGACATGGCACATAAATATTATGTTGATACTGCACTTCCAAAGCTGGTGAGTTTCCTAACATTGAACTTATTTATATTTAAAGTGAGTTATTTTGGAACGTGTTTAGGTATTGTTATTTCAAATTCGTAGGTGGCAGATTTTGCGTCCCTCGAACTCTCACCTGTGGATGGAAGGACGTTGACTGATTTCATGCATACCAGGGGCTTGCAAATGTCTTCCTTGGGCCAAGTGGTAATATTCCTAGGAGAATAATAACAAAAGTTGTAGTGTATAATGACTTACATCAAGTAAAGAATAACAAAAACTATATAATTATATCATAAAATCTCATATATAACAATTAATAATAGGAAAATGCATCCTTGGTTTGGTTCAGGTTCATCATGCTTGGACCAATTAACATTGGATTTGATTTCTTTGGCTAGAGTTAGATTTGATTAAGCTAAAAATCCAAAATAATTTAATTGGTTTGATTTGGATTCTTGAGTTGGTCCGTTTGATCCAAATGGGTGAACACCCTTAAATATAACAAAAGAAATATATGCTCTCTCTCCCATATGCAAGTTATGAAGTCTAGGTTGAATGTTTTAAATGTACAGAGGTGTAATATTGTTTCATTGTGTCTAAAACAGAACACACAGCTGTATTTATACTTACCTTGTTGATACAAACAGAATCAGACGTAAATGATAGTACGATCAAATCCCTAACAATCAGCAACTCATATCAGCATGTGATTTTCTAATGTTAACATTAACACATTCCATTTAACAATAGGAAACTTCACTAATAGTCCAATACTATTTTTCATTAAATTTCTGTCTGCCAGGTTGAGCTTGCAGATAAACTTCCTCATGTTCAATCTCTATGTATACACGAGATGGTTGTTCGAGCCTACAAGCATATCTTACAAGCAGTTGTTGCTGCAGTTGATAATGTTTCTGAGTTGGCTTCATCTATAGCATCATGCCTAAATATTTTGTTGGGAACACCAACATCTGAAACTAGTGAGGAAGATATTATTACTAGTTATGAACTGAAATGGAAATGGGTAGAAAACTTCCTTCTGAAGAGGTTTGGATGGCAATGGAAGGATGAAAACGGTCAAGATTTAAGAAAGTTTGCCATTCTTCGGGGACTCTGCCATAAGGTAAAAAGGCCCACAAAGTAATACATTGATACTGATCACTTTATGCCATTGTTATTTCAATTAAGAAAAATCCTCTAACAGGTGGGGCTTGAACTGGTTCCTAGGGACTATGATATAGATACATCATGTCCTTTTAGAAAGACGGATATTGTAAGCATGGTCCCCATATATAAGGTGAAATACACAACACCTCGACTTTTATGCCGGAAACTAATACTATTTTTCTAAAGCCCTAATGACTAAATTAAAACTTGAATTATTTTCACAGCATGTAGCTTGTTCATCTGCTGATGGCCGCACACTTCTGGAATCATCCAAGACTTCCTTGGATAAAGGTAAATTGGAGGATGCTGTCAATTATGGCACAAAGGTATGAATAATTTCTTCCATCTTAGAATATGGTTTGTTCACGAAGCCAACAAATATATTTACTAACATTTTGCATTGAATCTTGAAGGCACTCTCAAAATTAGTGTCGGTATGTGGGCCTTACCATAGAATGACAGCAGGAGCATATAGCCTCTTGGCTGTTGTGCTGTACCATACTGGAGATTTCAATCAGGTGTGTGTTTTTATCTTTAAGTGCTCCCTGTTAATTTATCAATTCTAGTTACATATTGTTTTTCTTCGGTGAATCATACATCAAAAAGTGCTAAAAGAAGTTTTGCGAACTATATATTTCACTAGTTGCTGTATCTTGCATACTTTTGTAGTTATTTTGCATAGTTTTGATAGAACATGACATTAGTGAATAAAGAAAATCAATATCAGGTCAGTGTGGAGAATCCCTTGGGGACAACATCAATTTTCTGAAGTACATTTTAGTAATTGCAAACACTTTTTAAACAATAAAAAAGACTTCACATGATTAAGAAACATTTTTGAAAAAGGTTCCAAGTAAATTCCAATTATTATCGTTGTAATAACTTTAGCTGTGGTTTTACTAGGCAACTATCTATCAGCAAAAGGCACTAGATATTAACGAAAGAGAGCTTGGACTAGACCATCCTGATACGATGAAAAGTTATGGGGATCTTGCTGTTTTCTATTATCGACTCCAACATACAGAGTTGGCTTTAAAGTAAGCTTCTTTACATCATATTCGTAAGATAAATTGTTTGATTGTAATAATAGAAATAGCTCTCATGATTCTTCATGTGAGAATCCGGTACCCTTTCTACTTCTGATGATAGAAATTGTGTTACAATTAATAGTTAGACGAGGCTTTGATGTTATCGCTTATTTTAGTGATTATATAGAGATCATAATTGATTGAGTATTCTATGTATTTCAGCAATTCCTGAAGGCTTTACTGTGAAAATGCTTTCTTCAAAATTGCCACACAGCCTGTAAAACAATATTGGTAAAAAAGCAACAAAACTATATCATTGGATAAAAATGAGCATCTAGGCAAACATTCTGGAAAAGTTAAAAGAACTGGGCAGTCCCCTATGTTATATTATCTCGTGAGAGAATATTAAGAAAATACCAAATACAGCTGGTGATGATATATAATGGCGTTCTTCTTAGATCATTATAGGGCTGTATTAAGGTAAAAAGCGTGTGAATTGGGTCTCATCCATTATGAATTTGTTGACGGACACATGAATTTGTTGACTGACGTGCTATACTGTTCAGGTTTAGCAAAAAAATTCCTTGATCTAGCTATACAACAAATAAGGAAGCTCCTGTAAAAATTACATTAATCCTTTATCTTATTTGTTTCTAGGTATGTTAATCGTGCTTTGTATCTTCTGCACTTAACTTGCGGACCTTCACATCCAAACACTGCTGCCACCTACATTAACGTAGCAATGATGGAAGAAGGATTGGGGAATGTCCATGTTGCTCTCAGATACCTTCATGAGGCTTTAAAATGTAACAAAAGATTACTTGGAGCTGATCATATTCAGGTTCGCTCTTATTCCTTGTATGAACCTTACAGGTTACTATGGCATGAGACTTCATGCTCTTAAGCTGGTTTGGTAATATGATAAATATAACTTTTGGCTAGATCATAAAGGAAAAAAAGAAAATCTAAATTCATTTGTGACTGACTAGAGATTCTAAGCTAATAACTTACCTATCCATTTTTCGTCACCAGTCATGACTCATGACAATTCAAATTTGTATTCAACTTAATTATTAATTCTTTGGAAGAAATCACTGTTTCAGCATTCGTCTTGACCTGCTCTTAGGCAGATTGAGGTACACCTGGCTGGAATAGTGGGTCAGTTAGCTCATGCATTGTTTCAAGATTTAAACCTCTGTCTGTGGTCCAGTGAGAACCTGTCAACGCTAGAAGACCCAATAAACCTAATGGTGGCGGTGATTTTACATAACGAACCAGTATTCTGACATCTGGTCATTCTTTTGCATAGACTAAATCATTTAGTACTAGTATAGCAGAAAACTAGCTATACACCACTACAAATACAACCTAACATGTCTGTTACATGCCATCACTCTTTGCCAGTTATCATATTTTATTTTAAAACCAATTGTGAAGAAATTTTCTAATAGATATATAAATCACACTCCAAAAGTTCAGGTAGGCAATATGGAACTTTTTTTGAAGAATCCCGTCAAACTAGACAAACCTACTAAAATAGACAATCATCAAGATAAGCAATAGGTTCCGATACTATATCAAATTTCATATTTAAGCTAATTTACATTAAATAAAGTTGTTCAAGAAATATATAAATGACACTCCAAGAATTGAGACAAATTATATGGAACTTCCCAATTGGTGTTTATATCTGTCTCAATTCTTAGAATACATCTTCTATATCTATTGGACAACTTCATTTAATACAAATTAGTTTTAATATGAAATCTAACATTATTTAACACGTGCTCACCCAACTTCAAAGAGCTGATATAATATATATTTTACTTTTTAAACCAGTGTTTTGTATGGTTGGACTTGGATGATAAAAACAATGCTTTGGAAATTTTTAAGAATTTTACTTGAAAAACTTCGTAGTTCTGTCACTAGTTGAACTATTTAACTTACAAAAACAATTTATCAACATTTGAGTTGTTGTCCTAACCTGATCATATGTAGGTTAACCCTATAGTGGGAATTTTCAATTCAGTTCCTAGTGTCACATTTTCTTAGTGACTAAAAAATACCATTAAAGCATTCTAGCAACCCCATACATACATTTTAAACTGTGGAGATTACATGTTTAAAACAATAGAGACCCCTTTAAAAAAATTTAAAGAACTTAGTCTCAGACCTATTGATTGACTGAACATATTTTTTGTCCAGTACTGACGTAATGTAGTGCTTGATTGCAATTATTGATTGTATTGGAGTCACTAAAGTAGGAGGTATGATTGGAAATTTCAAAAGAGGACTTTGGCATCAAGGGTAGTGTAAAATTTGACAAATATAGTGGTTTTCATTCTATGAAATGCAATTTCGTTTGAGTACTAGTTATGTTATGAAAGGTGCAAGCTAAATATTAAGTTCACTAAAAGCACTTGTTCATGGGTTTCTTCACAGATATGCATCAGATCAGGGTAGTTGACATTTTTAACTTGTTTTATAAATTTTTGGTTTATTCAGACGGCTGCAAGCTATCATGCAATAGCTATTGCTCTTTCTTTGATGGAAGCCTACTCTCTAAGTGTTCAGCATGAACAGACCACCCTCCAGATCCTGCAGGCTAAACTTGGTTCTGATGATCTAAGGACACAGGTAGTCTTACATATGCCTTTTCTTGATAGATTAAAATACCTAAATAGTAATCCTTATTACTTATGCAAATATCTGAATTCATTACAGGATGCAGCTGCATGGCTGGAATACTTCGAGTCAAAGGCTCTGGAGCAACAGGAGGCTGCGCGGAATGGTACACCTAAGCCAGATGCCTCAATCTCCAGCAAAGGTCATTTAAGGTAGTCATTACTATTAGAACATGTTCCACTTTTGTCAGTTTATCTGGTTCACTTTAAGCATTTTGGTTGAATTGTCTATGCATCAGAGCTGATCTGTGTTTGTTGTCCTCTACTAGATATTTTATTTTTATAAAATCACCAATTGCAATGTGTTTAGACTTCCTGTTTAGTAAGCATATGCATTTATCAGTATCACAGGAAGCTAAAGGTTAATAAGTTGGCTTGAACAATAAGCAAGCTTATGTGTTATAATTTGAAAAAAGAAAGTAAAAAGGTAATGCTGTGGAGTGATTGAGAATTCACGATCTCAGTCATATAGGATGATTATGCAGCAATTAAGGCTGCAATAGGGATCAGAGTGGCAAAATGAAGGCTGCATTTTAGGGTTGATAGACACAGTCAGAGACTCCCAAACATCAGGAGCTCTGATACCATCTCAAATTTAGAGAATAATATATTTCATCTGTATTTCAATAGTGAAGCCATTGGACCTATAAATACATTAGCCTGCTGGGTACTTTAGGAAATATGGAGTTAATTCTATTGAAACAAAATCCCGGTTATTATAGAATTGTTTCTAAATACACCTAGTATTAATAGCAAGATACAACTGTAATAAAGAATAAAACTATAGCAATGATAAAATAAAAAAATTCCTAAAACACATGATGAGCAACACGGTTTTGACCGTCAAAATCATTAACCAGGTAAGGAATAATTCTGCTAATCAAATCAGAATATACACTAGGCAAAGCTACATTAAACAGATCTTGATAATATTGAAGTATATTATTCAGAATATCTTTCTGCTTTGTAAGAATATTTGTATCATTTCTTAAGAAAAGAATTCTATTGGAAGCTTTCTTGATCTTGGCTATTTGATTAAAATATTCTATGTTCTATCACCATGTAGATGCCATTTAATTTTTAATTTCCCCTTCCAGAATTCCACTACAGACATGAGAACTTTATCTTAATTCCAGAAGAGCATATTTATCATCATCCAACAGGTTGTTTATAGAACCAATTTTGTCAATGTTTTGCTCAATCTGGTCGACTGTATCCAAAGCAACATCAACCTTAGAATGATCATTACCAAAGAACACTCTTCTCGCATCCTCTGTCCTGTAGTCCATCTTTTATACGAATAACATAATAACTGCTATAAAACTTGATAACTTCCTACTATTAGACAATATATAAAAGAACTGCTTCTAAACTACATAGCTAAACCTAATAAATCAATACACAAATGATTGTACGTAACTGCTCCTAATTTTTTCCAAAATAACTGTCATAACTTAAAATCCCATCAATAATGTCTGCAGAAAAATTTAACCACTGTTTAAATCAAGTCCTATATGACTTTGATTTTATTAAATCTGTTCATTTTCCTTCCAAGTTCCTTTTAAAGCTCATGAAAAAATGCCTTCTATCAGTGTGTCAGACCTCTTGGACTACATAACACCAGATGCTGATCAGAAAGCACGGGAAGCACAGAAAAAGGCTCGTGCCAAGGTAATACATATCTTCTTTTTACCCCGGATATACCTGTGAATACACTCACATTTCTTTATTGCCTAAAACTTGTAAAAGTAATTTCATATCTCCTAGTGAAACAAACTAAATTATCAGCTATTTTACAGTTAAAGGGAAAACCAGGCCAAAACTGGGAAACAGCTTCAGATGAAAATCAAAAGGATGAAGACATGTCTAAAGGTTATTCAATTACAGAGACTACCAGTGATAAAGAAAATAAATCTGAAGCTCAAATTAAAGACAATGGGATTGATAAAGTGGAGTCCACTCACATAGACCTAACGATTCTCAATGAAAGTAATAATAACCTAGCACAGGATGACAGCTCAGATGAAGGATGGCAGGAAGCTGTTTCCAAAAGTCGGTCACTCACTGGGCGCAAGTCATCTTCATCTAGAAGGCCCACCCTAGCAAAACTAAACACTAACTTCATGAATGTTTCTCAATCAAGATATCGGAGCAAGCCTACTAATTTTTCTTCTCCAAGAACAAATTTAAATGAGACCATTGTCGGACCATCCCCTTCTGTTCCAAAAAAGTTTGTTAAGAGTGCAAGCTTCAGTCCAAAGCTGAATAGCGGTAATGCCCCCGATGGTGGAGCAGAGAAGTTAACAGACTCTAGGTCAGCTCCAGCCACCCCTGCTCCAGGTGATCAAATTGCTAAACCAGCTCCTTCTAGCACTGGTGTCGGTGTTCAATCAGCAGGTAAACTTTATTCCTACAAAGAAGTAGCCTTAGCCCCACCTGGGACAATTGTGAAGGCAGTGGCTGAACAGTCACCAAAAGGAAATCCTATCCTACAAAATTCTGAGATTAGTGCCATGATAGTTACAATGAAGGAGACTCAAAATATTGTGGCAACGAATGATGTGGAAGATTTTGCTCAGAAATCAATTGATGAGAAAATACAAATCCCTGTCCATGAAGAACAAAAAGAAAGGGAAACTACTGTGGTGAACGGTAATAGAGAAACAGTAAATAGTAATGCCGACGACGAGATTGTTTCCGTTATAGAGAAGAAAAGTGAAGTTGGAAACATCACAGTTGTCGAGATTGAGAATTCTGGTTGCTTAGATAATATAAACAACAGTGCCTCTACAGGTGAATCAGAGGTACTGGTGCAAGAAAGTTCTGAAGCAACTTCCCACAATTCAAATCCCCTGACCATTTTAGTTGAAGACGAGAAACAGTTACTTGACAATGATTCCTGTGCGTCGATTGGTACGGGTAACGAGGGAGATGAGAAACATGAATCATCTAGCCCCAATGCAGTCTGTAAGTCACTACCATTAGAAGGAGAAAAACAAGAAACAGAAACAGAAACAGGAAAGGAACCAACCAGGAAACTTTCTGCAGCTGCTCCACCCTTTAATCCATCCACAATTCCAGTTTTTGGCTCTGTTCCTGTTCCAGGTTTCAAAGATCATGGAGGTATTTTGCCCCCACCAGTAAATATTGCTCCTTTGCTTCCAGTCAGTCCCCGAAGATCACCGCATCAGTCAGCTACGGCAAGGGTTCCATATGGTCCACGAATATCTGGTGGCTATAACAGATATGGGAACCGTGTTCCGCGCAATAAAACTGTATTCCTTTCAGGTGAACCCTCCCCTGATGGTAACCCCAACAGTCCTCCTAGAATAATGAATCCACATGCCACAGAGTTTGTACCTGGCCAACATTGGGTATCTAATGGTTATGTTGTTCCTCCTAACGGATATATGACTTCTCCAAATGTCATTCCAGGGTCTCCTAATTCTTTTCCCCCAGTGTCTCACAATGGTATACCACTGTCACCTAGTGGATATCCTGCTTCTCTAAATGGTACCCAAGTCGATCAAAATGGGTCTGTACCATCTCCAACCATTTCAACTGATTCATCACAAGTTGTGTCTGATGAAGCTGATCTTGAAAACAAAAGTCAAACTCCGGATGAGGAAAGTCAAAATTCTTTTCCTACAGATGTAAGTTCTGAAAAGGAGCATGGTGAGCAAAATCCTCAAGAAGAACTATCTGCCAGCAGTGAAAACTCTACTACTAATGTAGAAGAAAAGCAGGCAGATATCAACCCCCCATCTGATTTTAGTAACGAAGATAAAGTAATCAAGAAGGATGAAGTGGATCAGAAAAAGCAAAGCAAGTGTTGGGGTGATTACAGTGACAGTGAAGCTGATATGATTGAGGTCACAAGCTAAAGCAGTGATAAGGTTTTTTTAGTAAATTGATAAAAACAAAATAAAAAAGAAACTTTTTTCTCCTAGCTAGGGTTTATGCCTATTGAGATACCCAAAAATGATGCCGGGAATTATCTGGACCGAGGAGGCGTTTGAGGCAGAACTAATTGTTTATGAGGATTTGTGAAAGGCCTCACATAGCTTGGTACATAGCTATGGGGTTCGTATTGATAGCGCGTTTTTGTGAACGTCACCAAGGTAGAAGGGGAAAGGCTTTCTTACGTAGCTAATTGGCCATGTCTTCAATTGTTTTAATTTTCCTGCTTCTTTCTTTTGCTTATTCAAAATGGAAATACTCTTACGGCTGATCACTGGGTTGGCTTCATTTGTCAGGCCTGTGTTTACTTTTTCGAGTTGTAGAAGCAGCCCTTAGATCTTAAGAACTTGTTCATAATTTTACTTTTAAATGACGACAATGTTTGGCACTAAAAATTGTGAAAGGTTCAATCAAATATAACTGTGTATTAAACTTTTCTGTTTCTAATATAATACATAATGATTGAATTATTATATACATCAACTGGTGGTGGCGGCTCATAATTAGCTCGCCACTTTAGTAGAAAGATGATCGAATCGGAAACAATCATCAAAATATAAGTATGATGCCAACTTGTTTAAAATGCACATGTGGGCGATCTCCGTCGATATTCCATTACAAGCAGCGTTGCTTGAGTGTGTGCAAGCGCCCCAAGAAGAACAAAAACATGAAAAATCTGATGACTATGACCTGCAATATCAAATGCCCCAGGCTTCCATCGCTCTGGTATTCTAGTAACATAGAACACAGCTCCGGTGGCATATAGAATGGCCATTAGACACTCGTATCCGAGTGCATCAACAACCTGCGGGTCCTCCCAATGGGTTACCAGAGCATGAACTGCAGGAATCACACCTGAAAATCCCATTGAAAGAAATAAACAAGCTCTGAAGGATCGTAACTGAGGGGAAGAAAGTGAAGGGGAAAGAAGGGTAATAATGGCCACCACTCCAAACACGGTTATTGAGGTCAAATAGAATGTCCTTATATAAGGATTGCAGAAAAAGACGTAGTAAATTGGAGCATAGAAGGAGCACACTATCATAAGAGAAATTCCTGCATAATCTAGACGCCAGAAAAAGAGGTTGAAGCATTTTGAGTGGCATGCCATTAGATGCGAAATACTACTGAAAGCCAAGCACCCCATTCCTCCAGCCAAAAAAACAAACCATGGCCATCTAGGAATTGTCTCTGCCCCATCATCTCCCAACTCATGAATCATAGATGGTACCAGTATGTGGCTCAAATGCAAATCCTGAAAAAAAAACAATCACGACCTTTATCATAAAAGTAATAAAACTTACTAATAAGCATTTTCTCTATGTTATTCATTATATAAATTTAATAAAACTATTCCTAACTTTTTACTATTTTATGTCTCTTTTTTAAGACAACTAATTTTGCATTCATTACTCCTAATTTTATGAGGAGTTATTATTTTTTTAAAAACAGCTGCAAAAACTAAAATTGTTTTAGACCAGAGAAAATATATTTGAAAGAATATGTTAGAAAATCTAGTTACTATTCTTTTTACCAAAGAAATGTATATTAAAGAGTATTGTACAAGTCAAGTGAATTCTTCTACAAAACCTCTAATTTAATCAAAATAAATATTGTCAAAAAAATGGGGACACTTTCATTTCATGCCTAATACCCTATTAACTATGCGCAACATCTGAAGCAAAAGTTCATATCAAAGACAAATTTTCATAATCTATTGTTATTATAATAATGATGATATATAAAGTGTAATATCATAACAGAAACATGTGAAAAAGTAAAATAAAATATAAATTTATATAATTTTAACATTTAAACTACATATAATAAAATAAAATTAATATATCATCATACTTAAATTAAAATCTCAATAATATTAATTAATAATAATAACCTCACATCATAATCCAATTGCAGTTTCCAAAATCAGAAAATTATAACATCACAAAAAGCTTTTAACTGATTAAAATATTACTTTAACAGACATGGAGGAATTATTTTAAACTTTTAAAAATTCATCCTCGGAAACCTAGGTTAAAAAATGACATTTTTTAATAATAGATTGCATTACTCTAAATAACTAAATAAAAACAAACCAAGAATCCAATGATGGGGAGAGAAGCGTTGAATTCCTTTCCAACAGCAACAGTGACCAACTCCATCGCCCCAACCCTACAATACGACGTCGTAGCATCATATCACTTCATTCATTCATCACTGTTATCTTCTCTCCCAAAAAAAACCGTTAAATCATACCTGAAGACACCCGAGAGACAACCTCCGACCAGTGTCAGCGCCGCAAATATAAAAAACCCAACCAAATGCCTAAACACAAAAAAACAAACATGTTGTGATCGAAGCAGAAGAAAACGAAAGAACAATGCAGAAACAAACAAACGAACGAAGTTTCTCACGTCCAAACGTTGAGGGTTTCGTTGTGCCACATGAAGACGCTCAACAATGCCTCCTTGACGGACCATTCCGACCGGTAATGATCCAGGATGAACTCGTTGTCTTTCAGGTACGTCGGCAACTCCTCGAACCTCACCAATCGCTTTTTCCCCATTCTTTTCCTTCTCCCTCTTCTCCGGTGACCGTTCCTCTACGCTCGCCGGAAAATAACAAACTGTTCGTTTTCCGGCGAGAGCGTCAGCAACGCTCTGTTTTCGCTCTCACACCTCAATCCCTTTCCTTGCTCCCCTTCTTCTATTTATGCGCAACGGGTAAATGAGAATGCTATCTGAAGTGTGAACCATTTTTTTTTAGTTAAAAAAATTGTTTGGTTGTGGAGGCTTGGCAATGGAATTGAAGGCAAATTTGGTTGCGTGCGTGCACGGATTCATTGGGGTTAACATAATGAGTGGAATAAACGAAGATTGATTACGGGTAAATTATAAATGTGTGTTTTTTTGGGATTCAAGTCTAAGTTAGCCACTCGTTATGATTTTTGATTAAGGAAAGGGGAATCACGTTTTGTGAGAAGGTGAAGAATGAGATTTTTGTGAACCAATAAAATGGGGTTTTTTAAAACTTAAATTAACCACCTTGTTTCTATGGCATGACCAAAATCACTTTGATGTGACTCCAAACAATCACTTCTTACTTTTTGCTTTGTATCCACTTAAATTTGGTGCTAATACTAAGCAAAATAAATAAATGTGCACATAGTATAATATAAACGACTAAAAAATAATTTAAAAAATATAATTTTGATAATGCTATATTAAAAATATCAGTTTATAATTATGAAATTTTTTTATTTTTTATGTGGACACATTCCAATAAAAATTAATTTTTCTTCTAATTGTAATATATTGTTATCATATCATATCAATACCCTTTAAAAAATAAACAAAAGCATATATGTGATAAAAATAAACAAAAGCATATATGTGATGTAAAAAAACTATTATATATGTATCATCACTTTAATATTAATTTAAAAAATTTAAATGAGTTTATTTCGAGTACTATAAAAAAATTATATCAATCGTTAAAATTTAAATTGGTTATTATTACTAGTGTTGGTGCACGAGTTTTCATGTAAATAAGGATTAATACATTAATTTTTTTTTCCTATATATTGATAGTCTCTTATAAGATAAGATGAAAAATATTTTTAGTTGTTTTAACCTTCTTTGGTGAAATCATCTACTTCCATTAAAATATTTGTACGTAAAAAATTGTTATTATATCTAAGAATTTTATTGCAATTTTTAGTTCTTAAGTGGTGAATGATAATTTATTCAGTGAGAAACGAGTGCCAAATTTAAAAAGTTTTACTGTAGTGTAGGGTTTTTTTTTAGTTCTTGCCAATTAATTTTAGGTTGGATACTTTTAAAATTAGTCAAACATTATGACTATGTTCGTGACTGCGACTAAAATGATGAAGTGTATGATGCTGATTATGATAATGAGGATATTATAACAATTAATTTTATTGTTTAAATATTGAAAGTCATTAGAATTGATGCCGTTTATTAGCTTTTGAAAATAAATTCTATTTACATTATAGTTATGCATATCTTGCTTATTTTTAAATATAGTGGTTAAAGTATATTTTATTTTACTCTTGATTTTATGAAAATAATGAAATATTGAGTTTTCAATCAAATAAAAGGGTTTGATGGGAAAGAAAAATATGTTATAGCCCAAAGTTTGAAGGTTGAAAAGTTGGGAAAACAGTTGAAAAATGTTTTGTAATTAAGGTCAATAGTATAAAAGAGATATTCTGTGTTAGTTTTTTAAAAAAATATAGTTATATTAAAGATCGGTGTAAATGTGAAAGTTGTTAAAAATAAAGTTCATTTACGTCAAACAATCAATTTACCAAACAGACATAAAAAAAATTAGTATGTTTTTGTCGGATAAACATTGGTCGACGCACATGAGCTTCAACTAAGGTATTCTAAAGCCAATTTTTATATTGGATGTGGTCTAATTTGAAATATTTTGATTTTAAATAAGGGAAGAAATTCCTATTATCTTACCCTTATCAAATCTGTCGGAGACTACTTTGCCTTCACATTTTTAGAGCTTGAGGAATGTAGACTTGGTCTTGACATGTATTGTGAGTATCACGGTTGTTTTTGCTAATTTTCAAATCAAATGTGAAGATTTGAAAAATATGTTGTTGTGTGTAGTTAGGTAGATTTTAAATTGTTAATTTGCATTTGGTTACGATCCAAGTTTGTAAGATCCTAAATCTTTTTTGAAACATTTAGTTTTCAAGTATGTGTTAATTTTAGTTAATTGTTTTGTGTTTTAAATTAGTTGAATAAACTTTTGTTCAAAATCTGGTGACTACAACAAGTTTTTCAACTAGTTGATTTATCGTAGACAACCTATGGAATTATACTTAGAGTTTTTAAAATAATTTAAAAATGATTTGTTTTTTTTTCTTTTCTATAAAAATAAAAGAGTTGGTTATTTCGATAAATGAATTGGTCTTTATGTTCAGTTTTATAACAGGTAAAGAAATCAATGAGTTTTCTTGAAAAATCAATTAAATATTTTTAAGCATAATTTTGTTATGTTTTTCAAACTGCTTTTTAAATGCTTTTGACTAATTTCAATTAATGATCAAGTAGTTTTAACAACTTTTTAAAGTCTATATAAAGATTGGTTTATGATCATTTCAAAAAAAGAAGAGAGTTTTAATAAAAATATTTTCAATAGAATATCAAAGAGCTTTTAATCATTTTTGGAGTCTTGGATCATTCCTTGTGTGAAGTAGGGTTTTTTGTCCTACTATTTTGTAAAGTCCAGGTGTATTCTTATTCTTTCTTTTAACCTGCAATTGTGGTGTAAAACAAATCTCAGGTAAAGTTTCTAAAAATTGTGGTGTTGTTCAAGAGTATTGTGTGTTTTTTAGGGGTTCAAGATCAACATTTTTGGTGTGGTGTAATCTGGTTTTGTTTACTTAGTGAAATCTCAGTGGTGAGCTCGGGACTTGATGTAACTTTTGGTTAAAAGTTAACCAGTATAAATCTTGTTGTGTTAATCTCTTTTCCCTTAATCTAACAAACGACTTTATATACTATTTTGTGTATTCTAGTGCATTAAACAATTAGTTGTTTCAATAAAACAATTGGTTTATTCTCATAATTGTTCCTGTCAAAACCCTACCCAATGCCTTTGGTTCAGAGCCTTGGGTTTTGAAGCGCACCCGCATCTAATGCTTGATAGACGAACAAAATAAGTCCTCATTTCCTTTATGTCTTAGGAGCATAGATTCCATTGATGAGTTCCATAGTCTATACCTATATGTAAAGGGAATTCCCCTTTATAACTTTTTTTTGTATATATATATATATATATTTTTTCAATTTTATCTTTATATTAATATTTTATTTTGGTTATTATTTAATAAAACAGTTAGTTTTGAACGTATAGCAATTTTGAATTTAAGTGTGTAAGACAACATATTATAGACGATTCGATAACGACTCTCATAGGATAAGCTCGAAAATGACTCTGATACCATATGAAGAAGTGGACTTTAAGTTTAACTCAATCTCATAAAACTGATTTATAAGATAAGGTTTTCACCCACTTATATATAATAAAATGTGTTCATCATTGGTGTTTATGTTGTACTCTATGTTATTTTATTATTATACTTTTGACACCAATCTCCAACATCTACTCAAGAACATAAATACTCCTTCAATTTTGCTTTTTTTTTTCTTCCTTCTCTTAGGAAATTGATTGAGATGGCGGAAATCCTGAATTCCCAAAGTGATACAGATTGATTTGCTTCTTCTTTATTCAATCTTATTCATTTCTAATTGTTCTATTTTACTAAATCTTTTGGCTTAAGGGGGATGTAAAGTACTTGCTGGTGGCTTACGACCATTCATATTGTAACTCAATATGATTTACGAAATTATGCAATTAAAGGTAAATGGTGAAGTTCATCTAAAATAGAAATCGTCATTAATTATGTCAAGAAATATGGGGATGGTTTTATTTTTTCATCAAGATTTTTTCTTGAAGAAAATAAATTGTAGACTTCTTTCTGATTTAGTTTATCTCTATCATTGAGAAGTATAGAAACATGCAAGTGTGGTCAAGATGTTTGGGTTGGCTAAGATAAGAAAATTTACTTTACTATTGATCTAATTAAGAACTATTTAGTTAGAAATGTAACTCACAGTACAAAATGTTAATACTATAAAAAATGATGGAGTGGATTTTCTTCTTTTCCAAAACAAAGTCCAATAGCAACATCAATTAAATTACTTATGATTATTTTTTTAAAAAAAATAAACACAAAATATATAATAAAGTTTAAAAAACAGAAATTAAATATGTCATCATGTAACACTTTATATGATTATTAGAGTATTTAAATGCAGTGTAATTAATTTAAGTGTATATGCATAGTCTTTTTTATATGTAAATCAACTTCTCACTGTTCTCTTAATTTTTTATTTTAAAATAACAAAAAAAAAAAAAAAAAACTTCACATTTGGTTCCCACACTAAATTTCACATATAAAAAGAATAACCTAAATTTTCAATTACTCTCTCAACTTTATTTCAAGCAACACTCTTTTTTTTAAAACCATGTTTATGCTAGTTATTAATAAAAAAAATTCTTCTATATAACTAATATAAATTTTGTTACAAAATTTACTTTCGATAACATAATTTATTTATTATTCTATTCTTTATATTTTGTAACTATTTATTATTTATTTACAATAGAAAAATAAATTTCTAAAAATTATTATTTTTATAATTATTTTTTACGAATGTATTTATTTAAAAATTTAATAATCATGATAAAACTATTTTTTTTATTATTATATAAAGAAAAGGAAAACACCGAGGTGCATATATTTCCACTATTCTAATTAAAAAGATACAAATTAGTTTTTATTTCGCATAGCCACTTTTGTCCTTGGTTACCAAAATTCAAAAATAGCGGTCCCCTCAGTATTGAACCGGACAAGGTTGCAAGGAAGAAGGATGTGGCAGAATCGTAAATATAGAATTCGTGATAAGCCTCTTTCGGTATTTCACTGCATCCTCTGAAAATCACATTTTCCCGCTCATTTCTTCTTGTTCATCTTCCTCTTCCTCTTCTTCTTCGTCTTCATCTTTCGCTTTCCCTCTCCATCTTTTCTCCCTCCCTTCGCCTCTGTCGGCAACTTTCTCCTAAGTATTTCGGCAATGCCAGATTTAGGGAACTTGTCTCTGTCTTCGACTCTCACACTCTCTCACTGCTCCTCCGATGTCGCAGACGCTCCCGTCAAAACCCTACCCGATGCCTTCGTTTCGGAGCCTGCCTTCGAGCCTCGGGTTATGAAGCGCACCCGCGGCTCCCTCGATCGGGTCAAGAAGCCCGCCTCCGACAAAACCTTCCAGGATCGCCTCAAAGATCCCTTCTCTCATCCATTTCTTGTTGGCGCTCCCAAGATGGTATTTTTTTTACTATGTTTTCAATTTTTTTTTTCAAATTAATGATAAATTATTTTTGCATGCAACTAATTGGTATGGCGTGTTCAGGAGGAATGCTGTTTTTGCCGCCATTTTATTTACCCTGGTGAGGAGGTAGTGTGCTCGGTTCGCGGATGTGACGCGCGCTTCCATTCTGAATGTGTAAAAGATTCTGTTGGAGCTACCAGTCTGAAAAAATACAAGTGTCCACAGCATGTAGGTTTTTAGTGAATGCAACATTTGTCTCTTTCCTACTGACATTGACCCTCACTTCCTTAATACACTGATTTGGCTTTGGACATATGGATTACACGATGAATGGACACTTTTTTTTAGATATTAGCTTATCCATGCTTTCTCATGTGAATTATTGTTTTCTTCTGACTAATGAAATTTATAGAAGGTAATATTTGAT
>Ga0123342_1003542_pt1 | contig 24943 bp, 11 predicted proteins | sample Turbeawhitnodule_FD_89960 | JGI IMG/M metagenome (GOLD analysis project Ga0123342, IMG submission 89960) | Root nodule microbial communities of legume samples collected from Mexico - Turtle bean Mexico white nodule | ecosystem: Host-associated > Plants > Roots > Nodule | place: Mexico: Nepantla... | reverse complement strand
TTTTCCATTTTATCCTTACTTAATAATTTATTGTATTAATTTATTTTGGTTATTTGGACATTTTATAATTTCAAAAATTAATAAAATAATTTTTTAATTTATTTTATTTGTTATTATTTAACTAGAGAGTGGGGAGAATGGAGAGGGTGGAGAGAGTGGAGATTTGGTACGTTACTTTTCTAATTTAAACTGATATTTTTTTTATTAAAATTGATTTAAGAAACAGATTTTATGATTCTCCACTACACATAACCCACATATCCTATTTTCCATTTTCTCTCTCCTATATAGGTAGGTACCTACTTCCCACTTCCTCTCTCCACTACTCTTTAACTTCTCATTTTAATGTTATTAAGAAAAAATATTTTTGAAAAATAAAAAAAAAACTAAAGAAATAAAAAATGCGGATACACAGGCACGTTAGGGCCTATGTTCTCGCTAGTATATATGTAAAAACAGGATTGAAAATGGTTAATACATTTTTTGATAAATAAAAGCTTTTATTTTAATATCATTATGCAACTACATCTCATAACACTTAACACTTCAAGTAATACAATCATTTGTCATCACATACTTCAAGAAACAAAATCATTTATTATCAGATGAAAAAATATTATTTAAAAAGATTTGTCGTTGGAGTTTAACCTACAACACTTAGAATTATTTATAAGTAACCTATGCTTTTTATGTGATAAATAGTTTTCTATTAAAAAATGTTATTTTAAATTTATTAAAACTACTTCATGTTGTTAATCCATGTTTACTAGCATCATTTGAAATATTTTAAATTATTAAAAAAATAACATATATGATAAATATTTTTCTGTAGGAAATTATTTTCAATATCCCAAAATAGACTTTAATTTTGTAATAAGTAACTTTAAAATTATTGCTAAGAGTTATTATGCTGAGAAGGTAATTTTATTTTACAGTTGCAGATTATGAAAATTAGGGTGAATGAGTGAGTGTGTTGAGGCATGGAATCCCAAATGAACAGAAGCAGAGTAGTTAAAAGATTCGTTGTTCAGACAGAGTTTCATCTTCAACTCAACAGGGAGGGATGAATTAAGAGTTGACCTTCCATTGCCATAATAAGACACTCAAATTGGAAGATGCAAATCTGACTCTCTCTGTGATTTCTTCTTTCCATTGATGGCGTGTGAGGAAGTGCTTCATTCGAGGCCTCTGTTCCTCACGATCTACACCGTTGTCATCATTGGCATCGTTTTTTCCTCATTCTACGTCTTCTCCGCCATTCGCTATCCCTCCACCAACCCCTCTTCTTGGTCCCTTTCAAGTACCACCCTTTACTTAACTCTACCCTTTTTCACACTCTCATTCGTACTCATTTTTTTTTCGTAAATTTCACACCTTTTATCTTACTTCTTGTCAATGTGACATACCCTTTTGTCAAATTTAAATGTGTTGTTAACCTTCCTTAGTTGGAGATAGATAATGTTTGAGCAATTGACATTGGTTCCACTTTTGTGTCCTTTAATGCCCTGTTATTTGTTAAGGGTGCCTTTTGTATGTGGCACTTTCAATACACTGAGCTTCTTTTGTGTTTTCCTTTTTGACCCTTTATTAAATCACATGTGGGTGTGATTTCAAATTCAAACCTTGAACTGTTCATGTTTTTCAGATGAGGATGTTCGTCTTACAGAACAAACGCTCAACGGTTCTCGGTTTGCAACAGTTGATGTGCCTTCTGTTCCTCCCATGGCACGAGATGTGAGGACAAGACCTATTTTGGATGTTCCTCCACGCAATAAAGAGATGCCACCTTTGGAGGCTTTCGGATTGACCAAAGAATTGATTCAGAAAAGGGTGAAAGATAATGTTATAATAGTGACCTTTGGTAACTATGCCTTCATGGACTTTATTCTGACGTGGGTTCAACAGTTGAATAATCTGGAAGTTTCTAATTTTCTTGTTGGTGAGTGTTTCAATTTAAGGCTTCTAACTTTCACTATCATGTGTTTTGTTATTGCCCTTGATAGAGATGCATATCCGCTATTGTGTATACAGTTGACCAGAGTTTGTAAAAAGGGTTTGAAATTTACCTTTTAGGTGCAATGGACACCAAGTTGTTGGAAGCGCTTTATTGGAAAGGGATACCAGTTTTTGATATGGGTAGCCATATGAGTACAGAAGATGTTGGCTGGGGGTCTCCAAAATTTCATAAAATGGGGAGAGAAAAAGTTATTCTGATCAACTTGATACTGCCTTTCGGTTACGAGCTGTTGATGTGTGACACTGACATGGTTTGGTTGAAGGTGCTTTTCTCCATTTCTTAATACATGTTTAGTTTTAACTTTTAAGGGTGATTCATATGCTAGCTGTGTTTTTTTATGAATCATCTAAATTTTAATAGTAGCTCCAAAATGTGTACGATTAGAGCATTTCCTTTTTTATTTGTTTCTTTTATCATGTATTATTAGTTTCTTTTCCAGCTTGTTAATTCTCTGTTCCTGTCCGGTGTCCGTTATTTATCTTCTTCATACTTCTTTATGAGCAATTATTGTGGGACTTTATACATGTTATATTCAATGTGCATAATTATCTTTTAAGGAAATCGCCAACCACATTATGTAATTGTTCTTCTGAGATATATTTTATCCTTAAAACTTATATGCAATTATGTGATTGTGGAGCAGAACCCACTTCCATATCTAGCTCGTTATCCTGGAGCAGATGTTTTAACATCCAGTGATCAAGTTGTTCCAACAGTGGTTGATGATAGTCTGGAAATTTGGCAAGAAGGTGAATATTTTTGTATAATATAATGAGCAGAACTTACTGCTGTGATTTTTACTGTTCCCATATTGGTTTTAGTAGTAAGCCTTCACTTCTGTCAATTTTGAGTTATATTGAACTTTTTTGCAAGTCAAAACCAAACAACATATGCGGTTTGAAAATGTTCTTTATATGAATGATAGAGAACCTTTTATACAAATTCCATTTCTGGCATTATTTTTGAGTTTCCTATCACTTGTTTGTTATGGCTTTAGATTAGAAGCCAGCAAAAAATACTATCCAATATGCAAACTTTGTCCAAGTCTCTGAAATTTTTATTATATTATCTGTCTTGTCACTACTTAGGAACAAAAGATAATCCTATTGAAGTTATTGAACATTGTTTGGGATATCAAATTAAAATACCACACATTGAAGTTGTTTTCTTCCTGATTTTTGCTTTGAATCTCAATGCTCTTTTTCACTTTTTTAACCTCTCGGTCTCTCATTCTCTTACATTTGTTATCACTCTTTATTAGCTTTAATGGAACAGATACTATATCGATGATTGTGCCTATCACCTTGTGTAGTTGGTGCTGCCTACAACATAGGAATTTTCCATTGGAGACCTACCGAGTCTGCAAAGAAGTTAGCGAAGGAATGGAAAGAACTGCTCCTAGCTGATGATAAGATATGGGATCAGAATGGTTTCAATGAAATTATTCACAGACAGTTAGGACCGTCAGTTGATGAGGACAGTGGACTTGTTTATGCTTATGATGGAAATCTAAAGCTAGGAATTTTGCCTTCAAGCATCTTTTGTAGTGGACATACATATTTTGTCCAGGTAGGATCTAATTTCATTTTCAAATACCTTATTTACAAATTATATATGTTATATACTTTCTGTTTTCTTTTACATATTTAACTGTCTGAGTGAACCTTGCTCGGACCCTGTGATGTAGATAAACAAACTGTGTTAGTTTTTCCTAAGAATGTACTTGCATTCATGATTGTAGGCTATGTATCAGCAACTCAGATTGGAGCCATATGCAGTGCACACAACATTTCAATATGCTGGCACTGAAGGAAAGCGCCACCGACTTCGAGAAGCCATGTTTTTCCATGACCCACCAGAATACTATAATCCTTCCGGTAATTAGTTATTTCTCCCTCAATTTTGGTTAGCACATATTTTGCTTTATATTCTTGCTGAAAACCCAAAAGTGGTACTTAATGTTTCAATGCATTATTTTCATTATCTGCATGTGGTTGATATAGTGACTCCGCATGAGCAACCTTTGCAGGGGGGTTCTTGTCATTCAAGCCATCTATTCCAAAAAGCTTGTTGCTAAGTGGGAACCATACCATTGAATCACATTTTACACTTGTTAATTACCAAGTATGCATGTATCGACCTGATCCTTTTCACTTCTGCATTTTCAATGGAAATTTTGATGTTGCATCTCCTAATTTATGTTGTATATCAATTTGTCCAGATAAAACAGATCAGAACAGCACTTGCTATTGCTTCCCTTTTGAACAGAACACTGGTGAGAACTATTTTCTGGTATCATAAAATGCTTATTTTATTACATTTTGAATTGCAAATGTCTCATAAGCACTGTTAATTGACTTATAATTTCTGTAAATTATCAACCATTAGCAATTACATGACAGTTGCTGTAAACTTCTATTTTTTTTTGGCACAATATTTACTCATTAAGCTTGTATGATAGATATTAATAAAATATTTATTTTCTTACATGGTTCAACTTATTATCGGGAACATTCTTATTTATTCTCATATAATATCTTTATTATTAGAGAATATCAAATGTCCTTTATTACTGTATTGATTTCGTTTTCTCAATATAAATAAAACATCTGCGTTGTCTTAAAAACACACTTTTGGCTCAATTTTTTTTCTTCCTTCTTTAGTTTAACACTGGCATTAAGGAAATAAAAATATGTTGAAATGAATAGAAAAATTCTGAAGATATTTTTTCCTAATTACTATGGAGATATTGAGAATATTTTTATCCAAATAATTTGCTATTTACAACACAATATATATATATATATATATATATATATATATAATCATAGATATTCTTGATAATATAGAAAATGCTCCTTATTTTTATAATTATAATACTTTCGTGATGAAGTCAAAGCATATAAGTTGTATGCCCCAACTTGATGCAAATATGATTGGTCCTTAGTCCTCTTAGAGACTTGGTGAATGTCGGTCAATTGTTCACTAGAGTTGACAAACCTAGTGGTGATGTCTCTAGACTCTAGTTTTTCTCTTATGAAATGACAATCTACCTCAATATGTTTGGTCCTCTCATGAAAGACAGGATTAGAGACAATGTGATGTTGTTTGGTTGTCATAAGTGACTGATGTTATTGCCATGTATTTTGTTTCTGTATTTCATATTGCCAAAACATTTTATTTCTTACTTCTCTACAATGTTAAATTACCTCCAACGATAACACTATATCTTGAAGTGGTACATCTATCGCTTGGTGACCCTTCCTAATCAACAACGCCAGTAAATCCAACAATTTGAATATCTCTCTTATCTTCATAATTGAGGCCTTTTCTAGGAGCATTCCTGGTATTCTTTAGGATCCATACTAGTGCATTCCAATGGTCTAGACAAGGAGAGTTTAAAAGTTGACTTACTACACTCACTACAAAGGTGATGTCAAGATAAATCGCAATAAAGTAACTTAGCTTACCAACAAAACTTTTGTATCTCCCAGGATCAACATATGGTTCTTTTTGTTCTACAAGTTTAACACTTAGATCCATTGGTGTGTCCACATGCTTAGCATTTAACATCCTTGTTTGTCTTCACTCTGGATGAGATAAAGCTTCACCCAGAGTCTTGGGAATAGGAACAAAAAATAATGAGGAGAAACAAGTATAATTTGTGGTGGAAAACCAATGATAAGCGAGGTTAGTATAATGGAGAGAACGGTTACAAATAGAGTATGTACCTTTTCGAATAGTAATAGGCCAATCATTTTTAAAGGATATCGAATCTTGTACGAGAGATAGTGTCGGGGAAAGGTCACCTCCACTATATTATTAGTCGTTGAAGATGGGCCTAAATTGGAAATTCAATAAACTATGAATAATCATTAATAAAGATAACAACATATTTAAAACCAAAAGAGGTTTATTAAGATTATCTAGTAAAGACCCCAAATATCATAGTGAACTAAGAAAAAGACAAAACTTGTCTATTAAGACTAACTGGTAAAGATTGACGAATAAGTTTTCCCAACTGACATGAGACAAACATTTTCATCAATTTTTTCGAATTAGCTTGTTACTTATTTTAATTCTACAATTGTGTATTCCTATTTCATCGTCCTCTTAACACAAACCAAATCAATGCATGTTACATTTATTTTGTGGTAGAAAAAAAATCCTGTGCTCCCTCAACAGAATTTCAGTTGTCACTTATTGAAATCATGAGATCATATATGCAGTAATTGTTGTTATTGCCATTTGGCACCTAGTTTTGCATAGATAAAGTTTCCTAACTGTCCTTTAATCCTACAATAAGTTTTGTTTCTCATTATTCCTTTTGATATAGAAGCCTTATCTACCAAATATCTTGACATGTATTGATCAATGCCAATACATGATTTAGTGTCATAAAATTAAGGTTGTTTTTTGTTGCATCTTCCTGTATTCTTAGCACCACTGTTGGTAGAATAGCTCTTGAAATACAAGAGAAAACCCTCAATCTGGTCCTCTAAATTATATTCATCACCACGTAAGTCTTCCAAAAATTTTGATGACCAAATTAACCCCTGGAAGATTTCTTCTGTCGCCACTCAAGTCCCCAAAGGTTTTTGTGACCAAATCCCTCAGATTTAATTTGTAAGACATTAGTCCCTTTAAGATTTCTTTTATCACTACTACAGTTCTTCTGAAGGACAGTTATGTTATGGTGACATTTAGATCTTAAAGGGACTAATTTGGTGACAGTAATTTTTTGAGAGACTACTACTTTTGTTATGAAGGACTGGTGAAGTGATGATGCTCATAACTCTAGACCAATTTTAGTTTTTTTTCTAAGATAAAATCATTTAGGACAGTAGTAATATCTTCTACTTCATGATGTCTTCATGCTTTTCTCTCCACTTTCTTATTGATGTAATGTAATTGGTTTCTTATTAGTCAATTCAATTGAAAGAACTAGCATATTTCCACCGCTGAGTTCTTCACCCTCGCCCCTAATATCTCCTTTTAATAAATAAGATTTGATGCCTAAAGGTTATTTATAGGTGTAAACAAGGGGTGCGTGGAGTTGTCTTTCTCATGATTAAAGTTCTTAAGCAGTCCTACCATCCAAAATAAAAAATGTAATAATTTTTTATGGCATAACATGTTGCCATGGTTGATATATCTGATCAATTTTTATGCCTGGAGCATTTGATACAGTTGATTTGGGGTTTCTTGGTGATTATGATTAATGGTTTCTATTGTGCAGTGTATTTTCACATCAGAAATTATATAATTTGATCTTAACTGGGTTCTTTATGTATATGTTTAGGTTGTGCCTCCATTATGGTGCAGGGTTGATAGGCTATGGTTTCCCCATCCTGGTGTTTTGGAGGGGTCGATGACTAGACAACCTTTTCTCTGTCCACTGGATCATGTATTTGAGGTATTTCCAGTTTGATCAAGTGTCTCCTAAATTATTGTTGTCTATGTTCACTTATCTTTACACTGTCCGGATTGATGAATAACAACCTTAGAAATTTTGGTGACAAGTACTTAGGGTTTGTTTGGACAAACTTCCACATAAGGATTTCTGGAAGAGAAAAGTAAGAAAAAAAATAGAATGAGTTTCTTCATAAGTTAAAATTAGCTTATGAATGTTAAAAAATAAAAATTTAGAAAAACTTAATGACAGAGCTTCTACAGGAGGCAAAAGTTGGAGGAAATGGACTTTGTCCCTGTGATTTATCTTTCATGCGCCTTCAAACTTCTGAACCAAGAAAGGGTTTTTTTTCATCAAAATTTCTCCCTTTCCCTTCCTGTTCCTCCAATCAAATTGAATGTGAATCTTTTGGATTTGAATATGTGGGATGGATGATAAGAGAAAAATAAAAATCAAAAAGTGTTTGTTATAATTGTAGGCATTAAATTAGTGATGAAAAATATATTGGACAAACATGGGAAAATCTAAGAATCAATAAAATGTATTTTAATGGTACTATTTGTATTTAATAATTTTAAAAAATAAAATCTAGCTTTTGGTGTTTGGAAAACCATATGCCAACATGCTTCTAACAGCAGCAACCTATAAAATCACTATTAAATTTGAAAACCTGCTTCCATAGAATTGGTCAGATACTTAAACATTACTATAGTAAGCACTTTTCACTGAGTAAAGGCTACATGTCTCTCAAACTAAGTTGGTACTCGTCCCCAAACATTATTGAGATTTCAAAAGTTCTTTTGATTTATTAGAGTAGTAGTATTTTATAGTTTATCACTACATATATCACAATTTCAATTTTTTCTTAGAAACCTCATTGGTTAAAGCAATTATAATTTATTAGTTCTACACGTGGAGAAACATAAACACCAAGTTTGGTTATGTGCTAATGATTGTAGAAATATCAGTTACTGCTATTTGACAAGGCATACCCTTTGATGTAATTGTGATCATATATACCCTTGTAAATTAGAAGAAGCTCAAGGGAACTGGAGTCAACTTGAAGAGAGTGGAAATGGGTTTTCATTTTGACTACATTGCTCAGCACTTGTAGTCCATAATCTACATGATTATTTATTTTTTAAGAAAGCTTGTCTAATTATTTTAGGCACTCGATTCAGGTTAAATATGTTGTCCCTGCGATGCATAAAACTAACAGGGAAATTCTATGCTTTATTTTATTTAATTAATTTTTTGAATGGTTTAATATTTTTGACTTTCACGAATTTAGATCTTATGTTTTCATGAATTAGATGTAGTCTTTAAGTAGGATACAGAGAGAAGAGCTCTGCAAATTAATACTGCAGAATATAAACCCTTTTTAATTACCTGCACGCATGAGTTTTCAACATTTAATATAACCTCTTGCTTATCTTTTCTTCCTCTTGCCTCTCTTCTCTTTGCACAATCAAACATTTTCTCTCACTGTCTATGCACTGCTGTGGAAATGTACTCTATTGCAGGTAAATGCCATGTTGAAAGAACTTCCAGAGGAAGAGTTTGGCCCCGGAATAGATATTAGAGAGTACTCGTTACTTGATAATCCCTCCCTCCCCTCAGAGGTGAATTAAATGCCATTTCCATTTTAAATTGTGATTTTTCCTTTCTTCTTGTATATATTACTCTGGAAACTTATTCCGGGTTTCTCGAATTCAGGTGAAGAAGTCATGGCTTGATGTTCATCTCTGTAAGGAAGGAACCCAAGATTGTGTTGCATCAAATAATACCACTATTGGGGGAGTACTCAAATTTCCAAGGCATAGCAATGAAGAAACGGTACCTAAAATTTTGATCCATTTAAGGGTTGTTTTATGTACTTCCAAGTCAACCCTATAAATAAAGTACATTTTTGTGTGCCAGCTCTTTTTTTGGTATACCAAGCATATGAATTTGCATTAAGTATAAGCAGCTGATTCGGAAAGCTTACTCAGAGTATGGTGTGAGAAGTTTTAGTTAGATGATATGTTTGGAGTATGAAAATTAAATTTGAATCTCAAAAGAAGTAATTTTGGTTTCCAACTTGTAATGTATGACTGCCAACGTGAAAGCTAATTCTGGGTCCCAGAAGAAATTATGCTGGAATCCTTACCAATCACCCAAAACATAAAACTCAATTTTCTTCCTTCAAAAGTAATTCCTCCAAAATATCTTCAAGTGAAGACTTTCTACGCCAATTACCAAGATCACTGGTCTCTTCTGTAGGCGGCTTTCTACCCTCTTTTTCCTGGAAGATGAAGGACATTGTTCTAAGAATAGGGCCTTTTCACATGTAGGTAGTGACCACCCTCACCGCAGCCTCATGCCATCAAAATTGAGCCCTTCGGTTTATAAAATAATTCATAATTTCAGTTATTTTTTATCATTTTCTGGTCATATAATTTCATGGTGCTTTATAAATATATTCTTGGTTGAGATGGATGAGGTGTTGACAAAAATACAAATTGGCTATGCACAATTTTCAGGGTTCTATATAAATATGTTGATCCCGGTTGTTTTTACCTTGAATTTGCAGTACATGAAAATATTTTCATCATTCAAGGATATAAAAGTCATCCAGTTCTCTTCAATGCAAGACGCTTTCACAGGTTTCAGCGACAAGGCGAGGACCACTTTACTCATTTCTTTTGAAGTTTCACATTTGTATTTATGACAAAAAAATGCTAAGAAATTCATGTTTATCATGTCCTGAGCCATTCATATTTTTATCAGGAAAGGGAGGACAAATTTAGAAAACGAGTTAAACGGTATGTGGGTATATGGTGCTGCGTTCTTGATCACACTCCTGGCCACATTTATTACGATATGTACTGGGATGAGAAACCTGAATGGAAGCCTCTCCCTCCTCAAACTTCCGCAGATGATCATCCACCATGGTGAGGTCAACTTCAGGTTTATGTTTGTTTTAACACTACGGACAGGAGATACAAGGAAGAGATTTCATTCAAAGGTGATTTGGTTTCCAACATATTGCCAAGACCAAGATGTATACTCACAGAAGTTCAGAATCTGTATCCACACTGTTGATGCTAGTTAGAGAGATGAGAAAATGTCGTTTTTGTGTAACAATGGGAAGAGCATGTTTCGTACCAAGTTAACATTGCAGTTTTTGAACCCTGATGTCTCAGTTGAGGTTGAATTGCTTGTAATTATTAAAACAGGAGACATCTGAATGTACCACCCCTCTTATTTAAATTAAATCAGGCAAGTGGATGTAGCCTTTTTAAATTTTGCTCACTGATTGGCATTAGCTCTTGGGAGTAAAATTCCTAGAACTCCCTAGTTGAAAAATATTTTATTAATACAAAAAATAGAGTTTGGCAACGTAAAAACACTGCTACAATATTTTCTATGAATAGAAGAGTTACTACGTAGGAGCTATTTATTGCTATGCATAGCCTTCCAAATTGCTAAGCTCTCAAGTTCACGTGCAAGACGGGATTTTTAATACCTGCAATCAAGAATGAAGTTAAGATGAGAATATGGGTAGTCTTATAACAAAATGGGTTAATGAAAAATTAACCTTGCTTGGACCTGGAATATTACAATCATTGCATTCAATTTCTTCGCGTAAGTACCAAACTGGGAACTTCAGCATTGTTAAGCGACACAGGGTCCCCGTATTCTCATGTTATTGTCATTGTTTTTTCACTGTCGTTCAGCTGTTTGAGGAAATGCCACACAGAGCTCTACATGTGAGATATATTCATTTTCAGCTTGTTGAATATATCAAACTGTCCCTCAGAAAACCCAAAATTGTGACTGCCACTGCTGCCCATTGTGCAGCATTAAAGTTAGGTGCACTAGCTCACCTCCCCAACTCAACATCTCTACTCACTGTTTATTCTAAGGCTGGAGATTTTGCCTCTTCAAAGTGTTTGTTTGATGAGATTCATAATAGAGACGTGATTGCTTGGAATGCTATTGTTGCAGCATCACTTGAAAATAACTGCTATAGAACAGCAATGGACTTCTTACAGAAAATGATCAAGGCCAAAACTGGGTTTGATTCCACTACTCTATTGCTTATGGTATCAGCTTCTTTACTCATAAAAAACTTTTATCAAGGACGGGTAATTCATTGTGTGAGTATAAAATCTGGGATGCTAACGGATATCAGTTTAGGTAATGCTCTTATTGACATGTATGCTAAGTGTGGTGATCTAATCTCTTCCGAGTGTGTATACGAAGAGATGGAAAGTAAAGATATTGTTTCGTTGAATTCAATAATGAGAGGCAGTGTTTACAATGGTGATCCAGTGAAAGCATTGTATTACTTCAAAAGGGTGAGTTTTTCGGAAGCAGCAGCAGACACTGTCACTCTGTCCTGTGCCATTTCAGCATCTTCAAGTTTGGGAGAGCTGGCTTTTGGCCAGTCCATTCACGGGATGGGAATCAAGCTAGGTTACAAGGACAGCTCGCACGTTTCAGTTGCCAACTCTCTCATTTCATTGTATTCACAATGTGAAGATATCAAAGCTGCTGAAACAGTGTTCAGAGAAATAGCACGCAAGGATACTGTTTCCTGGAATGCAATGATAGAAGGATTTGCTTCAAATGGAAAAATTACTGAAGTATTTGATCTTCTGGTTGAAATGCAAATAGTAGGGTCTTTCCCACCTGATATTGTGACATTAACTACTGTACTTCCACTTTGTGCGGAACTGATGCTCTACAGAGAAGGAAGAACTATCCATGGATTTGCAATGAGAAGACAGATGATGGTATCTCATCATGTTATGTTACTGAACAGCCTGATAGACATGTATTCAAAATGCAACCTGGTAGAGAAAGCTGAGCACTTGTTCAATTCTACCACAGAGAAGGACTCGGTCTCATGGAATGTAATGATATCTTGCTATTCCCATAACAGGTATTCTGATGAAGCTCAAAAATTGTTCAGAGAGATGCTACGTTGTGACCTAAATTGCAGCTCATCAACCGTTTTTGCTATTCTTTCTTCTTGCGACTCCCTTAACAGTCTCCATTTTGGAAAATCAGTCCACTGCTGGCAGTTGAAATCTGGATTTTGGAACCACATTCTCTTAATAAATTTTCTCATGCACATGTATATCAATTGTGGAGACTTAGCTGCAAGTTTTTCAATTTTGCATGAGAATTCTGCTTTAGCAGATATAGCTTCATGGAACACACTAATTGTGGGATGTGTGCGATGCGACCATTTCAGAGAGGCTCTAGATATTTTCAAGTTGATGAGACAGGAACCTCCTTTCAACTATGACTCCATAACCCTTGTAAACATCTTGTCTGCCTGTGCAAACCTGGAACTATCCAGCCTAGGAAAGTCTCTGCAAGGTCTTGCACTTAAGACTCCTTTGGGATCAGATACTCGGGTCCAGAACTCATTAATTACTATGTATGACAGGTGCATGGACATCAACAGTGCCAAAGTAGTGTTTAAATTCTGTTCTATTCCCAATCTTTGCACATGGAATTGCATAATCTCAGCTTTATCTCATAATGGAGAAAGTAGAGAAGCATTGGAACTATTTCGCCATCTTCAATTTGAACCAAATGAGATCACCATTGTTAGTGTTCTCTCTGCTTGCACTCAAATTGGTGTCCTAAGACATGGAAAACAAGTCCATGCCCATCTGTTCAGGGCTGGCATTCGAGATAATTCTTTCATATCAGCAGCTCTTATAGATTTCTACAGCAACTGTGGAAGATTGTACACTGCCCTCCACGTATTCAGGCATGCCAAGCAGAAGTCAGAATCAACTTGGAATTCAATGATTTCTGCATATGGATATCATGGAAATGGTGAGAAAGCAGTCAAACTCTTCCATGAAATGCGTGAGTCAGGAGAAAGGGTGAGCAAAAGTACTTTCGTTAGCCTTTTATCTGCATGCAGCCATTCAGGTCTTGTGAAACAAGGTATTTGGTACTATGAGTGTATGTTGGAGAAATATGGAGTACAACCTGAGACTGAGCATCAAGTTTATGTGGTTGACATGTTGGGTAGATCAGGTAGAATGGATGAGGCTTACGAGTTTGCAAAAGGGTGTGACAGGTCAGGTGTTTGGGGAACTCTCCTAAGTGCATGCAACTATCATGAAGAACTCAAGTTAGGAAAACTAGTTGCTCAACGTCTCTTTGAATTGGAACCTCACAATGTTGGATATTACATATCATTGTCAAATATGTATGTAGCTGCAGGAAGCTGGAAAGATGCTACCCAATTGAGACAATCTATCCAGGATTTAGGTTTAAGAAAAACAGCAGGTTATAGTCTTGTCGATGTTCATTTCTGATAAGAGAAAGCAAAATGAATAAAATAAGTAACACAGTAAATAATTGAAAAATTGAGAGAAAGATATAATTATTCTTATTTATCATTTCCTTCTTTTTATCTGCCTTCAATAAATGTTTTTATGAAATATCATGCAATGTGTCAAATACAAAACACATCAAATAATTTTCCTGAACAAGCCCTTTTTTACTTAGGCATAAGATTATACACTTTTAAAATTCTTATAATTAATTAAAATTGCTGGTATTATAAAATCAAAATTGATTATCATTCTTTAAAAACTTCTAATATTTATGTTGATAATTTATTTATTAATTAAAATATTTGGAATTATTTATTTTAATCATAATACAGTAATATCATTTTTAAAATATACATCATTATCTTTTTTTTACCAACGCCTCAATTTTTTTAAATGTTATTTAATGTGTTTAAATTAATTTTAAACCTTTTAAGATTATTCACAACTATTATAACATATCTTCATACATTTTATAAAGTTGTTTTAATTTTACAACACAAATTAAAAGAAACCTTTTTAAATTTGAAAAGTTAAAACAGAAACAGCTTTTTTAAATGAGAAATCGAGATTACCTAACAATTGATTTAACTGAAGAGATTTTAAAAACAAAAATACAAAACCATATTGACAAATCAGTTTACCCAACTAATTTTACAATATGCTCAGTTTTGATAGACTGAGTAAAAATGTATTACATTTTCAGAGTATAAATTTTAAACTCATGATACCATCACTTTCACAATTTTTTTTTTTTTGTTGATAATATTGAATTTGCAGATCTTAATAAAGTAAATGATAGTTGATAGATTAATAGCTGCTAAATTAAACAAATTTTGAATTAAAAAGACCATTTATTTGATTAAAAAATTATTAATAAATTAGTTGATAAATGTAAAATTACATAAAAAAATATAATTATATAAAATTAATTTTGTATAAATGAAATTTATGCATTTTAAATAAAATTATATCATTCTATAATTATATTGCAATGTTATGTTTTTAAAAAATTTAAATTCTTATATCAAATTTAATAGTATAATTTACTTTTTATTTGGACAAGTCAATTTAATCAAATTTAATTTTTATTTTTCTTATTTGTATAATGAAACATTAATTATTTAAATTTACAATACTAAAATTTTAAATTTGAACTAGATAGAAAAGAACAAGCAACTACTAAAAACAATACAATATTGAATTATATTGTACGAAATTTAAGAACTATAAAGAAATTCATTGAAATATAACAAGTAATTAAAAATTAATAAATTAACTATAACTTACTAGTTAAAAACTCTTAAAATAATCTTAAAATAAACTAATTTAAAATAGTTACAGATCGATGCTAATTTCTTATTGTAAGTGTGTGCCCATTTCAAAATTTCTGCTTTGTCCCATTATTTTAAAATCTCGAAGAAAATCACAAAATGAATATACTTCTCTTGTATTTTGTCTAGCTAACAGTTGAACAATTAAATCGACAATACTCTCCAGATTCTAATAACCCTTCAAATAAAAGGAAAACAATATTTATTGAGATTGACAACTTTCTCAACCGCAATATATTCCAAACAGGACATATCTAACTAAATCAAGTAGCATGGAAATGAAAGTAAACTTCGTTACATACTCAACTTAAATTATGTGCCAAAAGTGGCGATAAACCCAGTCTGACGTCATCATGTTCCAATGGATTTGGGAAATTCAATGAAAACCTTGACCAATTAAACTCATGTAATATTCAGATTCACCCACCCAAGTCGTAGCAAAACTGGTGATGAGTAACTGCATTAACTTAAGGGTAAATATACAAATGCACCAACCAACATAAGAATGTATGCAGGCTCTTCTATTCATTGAAAATAGATGCTTTCATCGGTAAAAACGGCAATCTTATATTTCAAGGCATCAAATTAACTAAATCTGCGATCCCATGAAAGCTCAAACTGATGCAATGTTGTATTGATGAAAGAACAACTGCAACACCACAATATAGTCAGTTTCCATTTGCCACGTAAAGCATTCTAAGGAAAAAAGTGCACAAGGACGAACCAACCTGAGTATGAGTATGGAATCAGTCATCAAGGTAATAATAAGACCCAGCAGACTTTTGTTCTCTGTCCTTGGTTGAATCGAGTTTGTTGATCCTTGGACGAAAATTAGTTGGGTCCCTTCTAAATGTGATATCAAGATGCTGCATAAATGAAGGAATACATTAATATATATTATGCATTTATAAGCAAAAGGCCCAATAGATCGAAAGGAAAAAAGTAGTGGAAAGGTATGAAACTCACCGATAAGAAAAGGTTCATCCCAGACAACAATGATTGTGGAGAATTTGCAATACAATCAATTGATGGTTGACCCGCATATACAATAACTCTGTCTGCAAGATAAGTTGCCATGATGAAATCATGCTCAACAACAAAAGCCGTTTTCTTTGCATGAAGAATAAACCTCTTGATCACTTTGGCAGCATGAATTCGCTGTTCAGAATCTAGATATGCACTTGGCTCGTCTATCAGATAGATATCTGCAGGCTGTTATGGTAGGATTGCAACAGATCAGAAAAAAGGGGCATGCATGCATCTTATGGGAGATCAAAGCACAAAACAAAACCAAGTGATACAGTTCAAAAAATCTGGCCAACGAATTGGCATGGATAGATGTCAACAGGCCACTAAAGCAGAACAGTAAGGCATCAGGAACATTATTGCTATCTAGATTTAAGAGACAGGAGGCATGTAACAAATCCAAGCAATCCCACAAAAATTGACAACAGATTAGCACCAAACTCATTTTCACTACATGGAATGACACCACACTTGACATTGGTTGCCTATAGAAAACAGGAAGCATTCATGAATGTAAAGAGGAAAGAAATAGGGGAAGAGCCTTGAGGATTATGGGGAATAAATAATCTCAAACAGTTATCGTGAACGAAGCTTATGATACCTTGCCAAGACAGAGACATAGAGCAACTCTCTGCAACTCTCCTCCAGAAAGATTCACAACTTCTTGGTCCATTAACTGTTCGATAAGAAGTGGCTTCATCACATCTGAAACAAACTGGGGATGAGTATATGCATCACGTATTTTTTGATGTAGCAAGTGCCTAACAGTTGACTGGAACTTCGGGCTAATCTTCTGAGGCTTGTATGAAACATTAAATTCAGGCATCTCCGCTTCAGATCCCCCTTCTATGCTGTCAGGTTTCAATAAACCAGCCTGAATAATTACCAGAACAAGGTGAACAGATATGTTGAAGAATTACTCAGTTTCATTAAGAAACAAGTATGACTAAAAGAATACCAGCATACGAATAAATGTTGTCTTTCCTGTCCCATTCTCACCCAACATCACAATAATCTGAGAATCAGTAAATTCTCCTTCAACTACACGAAGTTTAAAATTGCCTTGAGTTTTGGTCATGGTTGGGTATTTATATCGAGCATATGTCTGAGCTTCCTCGGCACTTTCCTGTGGAGTCTCAGCAACCTAGACAAAGCAAAAGAGAGCAGGGTGTGTTTGATAAAACTGGAAAATTTTGGATTTTAAAACTCAGCACTAAAATATACAGTAATGAAAAAATAAGCACTGATTAATAATGTTCAAAAAAATATTTCGCTTTAAGGTGCAGAAAATATGAGCCTCTAATAATATAAATGATAAAACACTACATGAAATAATTTTTGCTGAATATATTCAGTGAACTCCCACATACAGAATATTTTCAGTTCTTCAATCATTTATTTTTTGCCTGTTGAAACCATCACCACTAAATTCAAGTACCAAATCTTTTCATTTTCCTCAGAATGGTTTAGAATCAGCACATGAGATGAAGGGGATGCATGAAGCATAATATACCTTGAAGGTAAGTGAATCATCCCGAAACCTAAGATTTTCTGTTGGTACAAAGCCAGACAAGAAAATGTTAATTCCTTCTCTGACCGAGAAAGGAAGTGTCACAACTCCATATGCACCAGGTTTGCCATATAGACAGCAAATAAAGTCTGATAAGTAGTCCAAGACACTGAGATCATGCTCTACAACAATTACATAACTGGAAAAAGGGAGAAGCAAACAGATTCAGTATTTATATTGGAAGTAATTTGGTGAAGAACATATGATACAGACAACATTTTTAAACATATAGTAATGGAGAAAAGGGCAAAAAACCTATTAGGCCTAAGCAATGATCGAACAACTTGTGCAGCTTTCAGCCTCTGTTTCACATCAAGATAACTAGACGGTTCATCAAACATGTATATCTCAGCATTCTGGATTGCAACAACCGCAATGGCAAATCTTTGGAGCTCACCACCTGACAGATCCCCAACATTACGATCTATAACTTGATTAAGCTCAAGATCAGCACAAAGCTCCGCCTTCATATCTCTCTCATCTTTCTGGTCTAGCACCTGCCCCACATTTCCTTGCACAGCCTTTGGAATATGGTCAACATACTGAGGCTTGATGATAGCCTACATAAATCATATACAGATATATTAAAATAAAAATAGCTGTGCAAATATGGTCAACAAACCAAGATTGATGATACCATATATATAAAATTACTAGAAAGAAGAAAGCTATCTTTTAATCAGAATACTATTTTAATATGATCAAGACAAAAATTCAAGTAACTGATGTTAATGAATGAATATTCAAAAAAAATGTATGCACGGCAAATGCAAGCCATCATGTAAGGATAAACCAAAATTTCCATAAAGATTAAAAATTATGTAGGATAACTACCAAAGGATTACAATGCCTTCAGTTGAAGTACAGATCTTTATATATTACAAGGCCTTTAAATTTTGTATCACCATAATAATTATGTAGGACAAAACACACATCATCCCATTCCTGGACATTACTTCTTTAATTTCAGGAAGTGAATTCTCAAAGAATAGTAACAATGAATGAATTTCTGGAAAGAACATGCATGGAAATTAAAAGAAGGAAACACTAAAAGAACTGAGACACCTGCCATAGTGGCTGAATCCATTCCTAGTTGCCTCCTGCCACCTCCTATCTCTAGTCCCCAAATAATTGACTTGCTTATAACATTCTCTTATTAAGCTTCTCCCCTCGATGTCTCCCCTTTTTCCTCCTACTACATACTAGTCAATGACTAGTCACATCAACTTGGATTAACAATGGGCCCATATCCCTATCAATTAGTGACATTTGATAAACGAACATATATATGTGCTCTACCTTAAAATATGCATTGTGGTATTTAGTGAGACAATTTATTTATGAAAATACACCATTTTAATGTATCAATCAATGTATGACACAGCCTCATTCATGGAAAATTGGTGAATTACTATTTAAAACAAATGAAATAGAGTAATAATTATAGCATATCAATAATGATACGGATTACTGAAGCACCAAATATTATTAATCAGAGCTGACAGTAATCAACTTGTTCTCTAATAATTCAGGTTTTCATTTTCATATGAGATTTATCATATTACCCCTCGAGTTTGAGAATTTGGATAGCTATATATTAATTTTATATGTTTGTAGTTTATTGATCTTCATATATAAACTTATAACTTCTCTTTCATTGTACCTGCAGTTTTTTAGTGCACTTTGTGTGTGAGTGTGTATCATGCTTCTCCGTTCTCCCACCGTAAGGCTTCACCATCGGTCATAATTTTGTGATGGATAGTTGCCTTCCCACTATGAGCTGCACTCCACCATAAATGAAGTTGCAGTATAATAATAAGCTCTCCTAACTTCATTCCTAAACAATGCTATCAATATCCCAACTCGGTTGCCAATCCCAAAATTAGTGTATCCCTTCTCACTGGAAACAATTATAACAGACTAGTTCCATGGACTCTAACATCACATGATTGGGAATTGGTCCAGTAAGTACACTATCAAGAATAAGTAGAATATTAAGAAGAAAAAATATCCAAATCAGAAAATCACACGGCAATCAATGAGAATATTTTATCTAATCAGTATTAGACTGCCAGTCTAAGCCATTAAGACATCCTCGCTTGCATACATATTAAACAACAAAGTGGACTTCACCTTCAAATCATCCTCGAGAATCCGAGTAAAGTAATTCTGTAATTCAGATCCTCGAAAGTAGGTCAAAATTTCCTGCCAATCAGGGGGGTTCTGCAACCAAAAACAAAAATCAAACAGGGTCAACATAAAACCCAAACAATTAAGCAGTGAAGACGGGCAAATTCCCAGTTCTTACAGTGAATCGACCCAAATTCGGCTTCAACTTCCCAGCCAAAACTTTAAGGGCAGTGGACTTCCCAATCCCATTCGTCCCAACCAACCCAAGCACCTGGCCGGGCCTTGGCACGGGCAACCTGCCACCACAACACAACACAGTTCATCACAAACAACAAAACCCACAGCCTCAAATTTCTACTACAAAACAACAGAGTGAACTCACCTATGCAGCTTAAAAGTATTGGGACCGTATCTATGAGTAGTATCCTTATCCAAGTCCTTTGGCAAGTTGATAATCTGAATAGCTTCAAAAGGACATTTCTACACAAACAACAATCTGATTACACACAGAAATCCACCTGGAAACACAGTAACAGCATCTCCAACAATACCTTAACACATATACCGCATCCAATGCACAATTCCTCAGAAATGTAAGCAATCTTCGAGGCTGAAGTAACCTCAATACATAATCTACCTGTAATGACATCGAGTTCCCATAAAGCCGTTAGAATTGAGAGAGTGAGGAAAATTAGGGTTTGGAATCGAAAGGGGGAGGAATCAGATCTTACCGGTTCTGACCACTGGACAACTCTTTTTGCACTCCTGGCGGCACTTCTTGGGCTTGCACCTGTCGTTGCTCACTATGGCAATACGCGTCAAGCGATCGGCCATGGCGGTTCGAAGAGTTGAAAAGTATGAGATTCGTTTTCCCCTGACAGAAGGAAGAGAGCAAAGCGGTTCGAAGAGAAAGGCGTGTGGTGAGAACGTTTCAGAAAAGCATATAGCATTAGGGTTACTTGCTTCACCCTGCAACTCAAACTGGGTCTATGGATATCGGGTCGCTTTATACGGATTTTATTCGGTTTTATTCTGATTTTTTACTTTTTATTTTCCATCTCTCGTCCTTTTGTTTTTATTTATTATTATTGATGTAATTATCTTAATTTTTAGTAAAAAATATATTATATAATTATAAAAAAAATAAATTCAATTATTATTAATTAATAGTGGACACACATAATTTTACAGTAGACACTTTAATATTATCACTATTTGACTTTGATTTTTTTTAATTATGTAATATATCTTTTACTTGAAATAACATATTACATTATCAATAATAATAAAAATAAATACTAATTTATGTTTATAAATTCAACTTTTATGTTATTGTAAGGTTTAATTTTTTATTTTCTTCATTTATTAAACTACACATTTTTAATTTATTACTTCTTTTATTTTTATTTTATAAAAACTCATTTCTTTATTCAATAATAACTATTTTAACATTACAAATATTTATTTTTTTAATGCATTTAAAATTAAAATTATTAATTTTTTTAATTTTTTTTTTACTTTTGAAAAGGTGGTAGATAGGAAAATAAAAATAAAATAGTTCTAGATAGGGAAATAAAAACAAAAAGATGTTAGATGGAGAAAATAAAAGAGTAAATAGTGTTATATGAGAAATTAAGTCATTAATTTTTATATATTTATTATATGAAAAAAGTATTTAATATTTAAAAATATTTTTATTTTTATATTATTTTTTATTTTGTCTTTGCACTTCTACTTTTTTTCTCACTATTTTGGTAACATATTATATAAGTATATAACTTTTTCCAAATAAAATCAGATTAGTTATTTTTTTTGTCACAATAAATTAAATTAATATAAATTACATTAAACAATATAATAATATTAAAATAAATGAAATATTTCCAAATAAAAGCATATAATAATATTTAATAATCTAAATGAAATATAGTGCATTATTGGTAAAACTTTTTCTTTTTTTCAATATTAGGAACTCCTTTCATAACAAAATTATATGAAATAATGTAATATTAAAACTTTAAAAATCAATTAATTTATTTTGTAACAATATAATGACAGTGTGTAAATATCTAACAAAATTTCTGTGGTAGAATTAAAAAAAAATACAGTCACGGTGTGTAAAAAATAACCTCTGACAAATATATATTTTAATTCATGATTATAAGTTATTTTTTTAGGTGTTTTTCAATAACATCATTCTTCTGCTTGCAGGGATTATCACTCTTCTATTTTTATTTTTTCACCTTGTTAGTTTGAATTCAAGATGATAGATTACAGTCATATATTTTTAAGTTGTTTTTTTCACCTACTTTCTTATAATTCTACATTTAATATCTTAATAACTATTTATTTATTTGTATATATAGTTATGACAATTAATAAATAAAAAAATTTACATATTTTTTTTATTATCTTACTTTTAATGTTTGTAGCTGTCATTTTATAAGTTTTGTAATTTATAGTAATTTATTTTGGTATGGTATAAAATGATAACACTAAGAGTGTAATGTGGGTTGTCATATGTTGTTATAATAATAGTCATCATTCTATTACCTTTCTTAGTGGTTTGGGAAACAATTTAATTAACATTAATTCATTTCATTTCATTGATTTTTGTGCGCGTATGATCATAGTTTCATATATAAAAGTTATAATTTTAAAATGTTAAAATATAAATAATTTTATAAGAATAAAAATTATGAGATTATAATTTTATTTTTTTATTAGTGGATTATACAGTTATTTTTTATTACAATATTATACAATTGTGAATTTATTAAATAATAAAATTGTTTAAATTCGATAAAAGAATAAGTTTAAATATATCAAAATTAATTATAAAATTATATTTTTTATATAATATTATAAATTTAATAAAAGATAATATTTAACTAAAATAACACTACAAAAACTATCAAATGTTTATTTTTTTATTTAATGGTATAAATTATATTATATTATCTCCTTGATTTTTTTATATATCAATGTGAAACTTGTACCGACCAGTCCTCGGTCATCGACTTTAGAGAAGACCTCAGGCATTGGACATCGGTGTCAGATAGTAAAGATGGGTCACGTAAACTGGGTCCCACAAACAATATGAGTTAACATGAAGTCAACTTCTAGAAACTAAGAAAATATCTGAGTCACGAGGGATCCCTGCATGTGGTGTGTATAGCAAATTCGGGCGCGACACAAATAAACAACCCTTGGAGGCACTAAGGCCCGTTAGGGTTAGGGTTTCCAAGGGAAGATTGCATGCATGGCATGTGAATACTTAGGGCACCCATAGAACAGATGGTCCTGTAGCATTACTGCATGAGTTGGTACCTTGACGACCATTCTATTAGTCGTTGCACTCCAAAAAGAAGAAGTTTAGTGTCAGATTACGCTAGGATTGTGTAATAGCGACGCAAGGACATTCCCCCAAGAACCCTAGACATGGGTAACAGAACAGAAGTAAACCCTAGTTACAACCTATATAAAGGGTGCTAAGAACCCTAACAAGGTACACCGTTTCTAAGACTGAAACTACTTTATACACTTACTGTTTCTTTGCCCAATATTGACTTGAGCGTCGGAGTGCAAACGGCCGCCAAGGCGCCCTTTGTCTTTGCAGGTGAGAGATTCTTCAACCAAGGAAGTTCGATTCTGAGGCGGAGAGAGGCGGGTCAAAGACTGGCGTTCGAGTCAACCGACAAACGATTCAACCGGCGAGAACTTTTGGCGTCCACTGTGGGGTCCGATAAAACAAGGTCACACTCACAATCATGTTAAGAGTTTACCAGCAATATGAGGAGTATGAGGCAAGGATTTGTTGCGCCCTCTGGAGGGGACAACGTCACCATACAACAAATCATGGAGACCATGCGCACCCTCCAAGAGGCAGTAGCGACGTCTAGGGTTGACATAGTCGCGTCACAGGCAAACAACGAAGAGCTGCGCAGAACCAACGAGGAACTGCGCAAAAGTTTGCAACAAGCAGGGGAGCGCGCAGTGGATGAGCATGCCCCACTTATATGAATCCAAATAGGAATGACAATAAAATTGGGAATTTAGGGTTACGAAACAGAATAAATTCAAAACAGTAACAATAAAAAACCTGGATAAAGGAAGGCGCCACAAACAAAGTTTAATAAGCCTAAGGATGATCGCCACAAGAATTGGTGGATTTTTTATAAGATCGCAAGATACAGGGAAAAACCCTAGCAGAGAAACACTCTAAAAAATTGTCAAAATATTCGTCCCTCTTCTGAGTTTCAACAGTGTATAAATTACAAAGGTATTTTCTTGTTTGTAAGAAAATAAAGTGATACTACAATCCTTATATTTCAAGAATGATCATTTGTCCTAATGGTTAGGTTGATACTTTGTACTTGGTCCTGAGTTCAAATCCTAACTCCAAATAAAATAATAATATTATTTTATTTTAATATTCCAATCTTGTTGTGCATGGCCCTTGGGCTTGGATCAAAGATTACTTTCTTTCTTCCTTTGTTAACTTGTTTAGAATAACCTGTCAACAACCATATTGTAAACAAACACAAGAATGCAATTTGTTCAGTACAAAATGTGCATTTCTCAAAATTAGCATACAACTTTTTGTTCTAAGAACATTTAAAACAACACACAAATGTTCCTCATGTAATTCCAAACTAGTGCTATAGATCAAGATGTCATCAAAATACACCACAAAAAATTTGCCCAAAAATTCTCTCAAAACATGGTTCATTAATCTTATAAAAGTGTTTGGGGCATTTGTTAGCCCAAATGGCATCACACGCCACTCATACAATCCATATTTTATTTTAAAGGCAGTTTTCCATTCATCCCCCTCCCTAATCCTAAGTTGATGGTAACCACTTCTTAAGTCAATTTTTGAAAATATACAAGCACCGTACAGTTCATCCAATAAATCATCTAACCTGGGAATAGGGTGTCTATACTTGATGGTAATGTTATTGAGTGCTCTACAATCTATGCACATCCTCCAATAACCATCATTTTTAGGCACCAAAATTACTGGAACAACACATGGGCTCATGGTCTCTTGTACCCATCCTTTGTTCATCAATTCTTCAACTTGAGTTTGGATTTCCTGCA
>Ga0123342_1003540_pt1 | contig 24952 bp, 13 predicted proteins | sample Turbeawhitnodule_FD_89960 | JGI IMG/M metagenome (GOLD analysis project Ga0123342, IMG submission 89960) | Root nodule microbial communities of legume samples collected from Mexico - Turtle bean Mexico white nodule | ecosystem: Host-associated > Plants > Roots > Nodule | place: Mexico: Nepantla... | reverse complement strand
TGGTGAGTTCTTGAATTTAGAACATTGATCCAATTCTAAAGTAAAGTGCCTTTCAAATCCAGCTCAAGTTGTTCCTAAGAATGTCAAGAATCATGTGTTCTTGTAGTTACATTCACATCACCATGGGTGGCTACGAGCCCAAACAATACTCAATGGGTTAGTCAGGAGTGTCTACGAACCCAAAAAATAATGACATTGTACTTTACAACATTAATTTACTTAGTGAAACTCAATCAACTGGTTTAGAATTGGATGAGTGGTTAGAAGAACTAGTATAAAATTGTAATGTGCATTCTATCTTTCTCTATCTCTTTACTATATATGTTGTTTTCTTTTATCATCACTAATGTAGAAGGATAGTCACTACAATATTACATATAAATAAAACATTTTTAAATAAGTAAATTATTCAAATTGAAAAGTTTCGATGTACTTCACCAAACACAATTATCATCAACTTATCACTATATATATAATTATCATCTGAACCTTATCAGACGATATTTGCGAAAAGTGTCTAAAACTTTTCAAAAACATAATTCTACGTTTCCTTCTTGTGTTTCACACTGCTTTCACAAGTGGCTAAAGCAATGTGTTGAGAACTAAATAAATAAGAGTCAAAGGAATTTTTTTTATGTGATTTTTGTCGCTCAAAGCGTCCTAATGGATGCTCAAGCAATAAATAGAGTCAATTCTCTATCCATTGGGATTATACGACTCCAGGGCCATAAAAGTCGCTCAAGCGACGAAGGGTATTTCTTAAGTGATTAAGCATATCTTGTGCAAGGGACAGTCAATGCCAATTCTCTCTTGTGGAGAATATCACTCGAGCAATAATGTGTCACTCAAATGATATTCCTTTGTATCCATAACTAATGCTTTTTTTTCTATTTAAATTCCTTGAGGTGATAATGTTTATGTGAATTGTGTTATATTTATCTTAACGAATTTTATGAATGTAGTAAAGTGTGATTAGAATGAAATCGAAATGGGATGAATAATGTTGTTGATTTAAAAATCAAAGATGGTAATTTGACTTAGTTTAGTGTTGTGGTTTTGAGTTTGAGTCATTACTTAAAGGAAATATCTAAGTTTCATTAATATTTAAAGTCATGTAGATTAAGATATCACGTGATGAGTAATTAATAGAGGTTCTTGGACAATACTTTGTGAAATATGAGCAATGAACTACCATCATTGCTTGTTGATGTTTCCAATAGCCTTTTTATTATGTGTATGATCTAAGTATTTGGTGGACTTACTCAATATTGATCTTCTATAAGATATTGAGTATTTTAGTTCATTGATAACTTTTATTGAGATAAAAAAATGTAATGTAATTTAGTTCCTTAGTAATTTTTGTTGAAACAAGAAATATATATTTATTGTGGATATAGTTGTGAGATTTGTTTATATTAAGTTACTATACATCATATTTTTATTTTATGTTAATTTATCATTTGTTAGATTTTAGTTATGATTGTGATAATGGTAAATCTTACAAGAAAATATTACATTTACAACTGATTTAATAGTTTTATTTAATAATTTTGGAATATATGTAATTATTATATATGTTTCTTAAGACTAATATATTTATGAGTATTATTATAATTATATATATATATATATATCACATAATATTATTGATAATATTATTGTAAATATGAGACGTTATCATGTTATTATATGTCGAAAAATGGCACTTTTAAAGTATTATGATAAATAATGTTACCTTTGAATATATTATTTTTCTCGTCTTATACTTTTATACTTTTTTTTTAGTTGAATAACCTTACAAATATACCTAATAATATTGTGATAGTTTTAAGTATATTAGTTAATAGTAAAAAACATTTACATCGTATTTGTGATGACCTTATATGCTTTTGAAGACTATGCAAACAAAGAAAGACTCAACAATGTTGAAGTTTGGACAACGTAATTTTGAATGAAAATGCATTGAAAGAAAGATGAGAACCCTAAACCCTAAACTCTATCATATATGTGAAGAAAAAGTATGAAGTTACATGTTAAGTTGGTGATTTACACGTTTATCCTTACATGAAATGTTCTGATATGTGGTTGCATATAGACATAATCAATTATGGAAATTAACATGATTGATTATATGTTGAACGCTCTTACTCATAATTAATTATGTCTCTCTTTAATACATATAATTTTTATTTTGCTTTTTTATTTTTTGTTTGACTGAAAATTGTATGTGCTTTTTCATTTATTGTATTAATTTTTAAAAATAAAAAAACTAAGAAAATATTTAAAAATATAATTTTTCAATTGTTTAAGAGTTAAATGTTTATCTAACTATATAACCAATGTAAATAATTTTGAAAGACATATATGGGTATTAGTAATTTTTTACAACTTTTCTTTTAGTATTTATATTCATTAGTAATTACATAAAACTGATATCTAAATCTATATTTTTAGGTTTCATTATCTTTCTAATGTCATTATTTATTTGTATTATTAATAAAAATTCAATTATGTTCCGAACTTTTTTAAAAATGTGACAATATGTCTATTTATCACCCAAACATGATTTAACTTTTTATTAAGAGGTGATTAAATTTAACAAAATAAATAAATAGTAAAGCTAAAACTTATTTGTTTCTTATTAACTAATCACTATTTAAAGACAATTTACATACATTATTAAAAAAATAACCCAAAGACATTAATATTCTTTATTATATAACAATTTTTACAACTTTTTTCGTATGAGTTTAATGGATTACAAACTTTCATTTATGTTATTGAAAACACAAAAGAAGTAAATCGGGTAAAGTTTGATTCTAACTATACTTTCCAATGCTACCATTATTCTTAAGTACTATTATAAATTGTGGTAATTATTACTCTGAGTCTTAAATACTTTGAACAAAACCAGGTAGAACATGCTATAATTTTCTATGAAGACAACAATATCATCTTATTACTTATTTAACACAATATTTTCAAATTTTAAATAATAAAATAAAAGGTGAATTAATATACGAGTCTCAAAAAAATAAATTATTTTCATGCATTTAAAGTTTTAAAATTTGATTACTTTTTAAAAAAAAATCTCTAAAAAAATTATTACTAAATTATCTCTAAATTTTCCGACAACACTGAGTAAATTATATTAAGAACTAAAAATTACATCATAAATTCAGGTTGATTCCAACTTTTGTAAAATAAATTACCCTATTCACAGCAACAACAAAAAATATTCCTTAAAACAAAAATAGAAAAGTGCTTGTTTTGTTTTGTCGCACCCTAATTATCCACTCGACAAAGCAGGTCCCTTCATGCCAGCATGGCTTCCATGTACCAACTAACTCCATTCCCCTCCCACCTACTTCCACACGCGTCTCAACGCGCTTCATCTTCACCCCCACTCTTTCCCACACACTCCCTGTTTCTCACATTCCCCAAACGCGCCCCTTCGCGCGTGAGATTCGGATTTCCATTGAAGGGCACCAAAGTCATTTCGCAATAAAGGAGCTGGCACACTTGGTTCCGAAGTAACTGCACCGGCACTCCCACCACAACCACTGCGGCCATGCCTCTTAACGTGAACTTAAACGCACCGTTTCGCAAGCTGCACCCTCCACCGTACGATCAAGTAAGTCATTGCATCAACGGTTCCAAGAAGAATTGCCGCCAAATATTCGGTTAGTGTTGACCACACGCCGTCCTTGCCTAAACGGAACAAATAATCCAAGCTTTTCTTTCAGTTTCAGTTTCGGTTTCAGGTTCAGACATTTACATTTTTCTTTTCTTTTCCAATTTAGCTTTCAAAGACATGACAGCATGCAAATGCAACAACTCATAAATTGATGAAGCTTTAGGTCACATTTTACTCTCTTAGTTCTCATTTTCAATTTCACCTCTCTTCACCTCTTCCATGGTACACCACTTTTCTCTCCTGTTTCTTTCTCTCCTTACTTGTTTTTGTTATCTTCTCCACTCAATATCTTGATGCTACTTGTTGTGTTATTGTTGTGGAAACAACTAGGAGAAGAACAATGGATGTTTTAATTTTATAGTCTCATATTTACTTCCATTGTGCTTGTGTTTGATAGGAATTGTAAGATTTGAGACCAAGAGCTTTCACGTTTCTCAGGTAATTGTCAGATCTAACCTAGCTTCAATTTCAGATGTTTAGTTTCTCGCCTGCTTGTTGCAGATCTTGTTGATCCTCATTCTGCTTTTTTTCCCTTTTTGTGTGTTTGAGTTTTTGCTTTAGTTTGAAGATTTGCGGGGTGTTTGTGTCTTGTTTATTATTAGTAAACTGTAATTGTTGAGGTTTTCGTGAAAATTCCAGTTGGTAACAGTCAGGGGACTGGGGTATTTTGTTTGATTATTTTGTTTTCGTGCAGAATTATTGTCGGTGATAGCAACATATTGAGGTAATGAGTGCGGTGGCCCATGATTAGGTGCAGTATTATTATTGCGTAAGAGAATAGATGGGATCAATTTTGATCATTATGTCTTTCTACTGTTCAAAGTTGTTGGTCATGATTGCCCTTAACTTATTTTGTTTTAAAGCCTGGATTACATTGCCTACCTTTCTCTTTATGCTATAAATTTTGCTAACTTGTGAGCATGTCACTCCACTTTGTCAATCATTAGTGGCAAAATCGTTCTCTTATTAATTACCTATTCATTACGGAAAAGATAACTTTTTATTCTCTAGTAAGAATATCCTTGTAGCAAAAGCTGTTATCCAATTTCACCAGAATTTTAAAGTTAGCGGTGTAAGTATTTAGTAATAGTTCCTAGCTGTTAAATCAACTGAGATATAGTTTCTATACCCGCTCCCCCTCAAGTGATACAATTTCTTTCTTAACAGAGAGTACTAAATTATATTCTCTTATAATATATAATTATGTGTAGCATCTTAATATAACGTATAGCTTTAAATGTGAGAAATCTTATGAAATTTATTTTCTAGTTTCTAGAACTGATATGTCTCCATCTCTTAATATTCCTGCTTTATATTATGTAAATAGTTCAGCTAATTAAGTGTTTGAAAATTTATTTTTCTGAGTTCTGTGGTCAAGTGGTGTCTACGCTGCCATTTATGATTGCTAATTAAGAATTTATCTCACAAGTTCCAAAATTTACTTTGCTGCCCGTTGACCATACTGACTTGTGTATCTCAAACGTAAACACTGTGGGGTCATAGTACAACCTGTGACATCGGCTCACTGCTTAATCTTAGTTGCAATAACAAAAGTATCTAAATTGGACAATCTTACTTAGTATTCATCTTACGTACTTTCTTGTTTTTTAGTTGTTGTTTACTTTCTTAGTGAACCATTTGAAATTTGGAGATTAGGTTTACTGTTTTTCTGCTGCAGGTTGTAATCTCAGAATGGGGAAATCACCAGGAAAATGGATCAAAACTGTACTATTTGGGAAAAAGTCATCCAGATCAAATATGTCAAAGGGAAGAGAGGTAATGCAATTAGTTAAAGCAAAACTCTATTCAATAATGTTAAAATATATTTGATAATACTTTCATGTGTGCATGCGTAATTTTCATTTAAATGACATGAGTGGTGGCATAACAAAAATAAATTTGCATGTGTGAACGTTCCTGATTTTAACTTCTGACTTCTTTTGCTGTAATTTCATGTGGAAGATTGTTAATAAAAGAGAGGCAGTGGTTGCTTCCAACGTGTTGGAAAATGGTTTGGCCTTAGATCCAAACAACAATGAGATTGCTACAAATGAGGAGGACCTTGTACTGGAGAATGAAGAATCAGAAGTTATTTTACCTGAGAATCAAGAAAGAGACAGTATAGGACCTGTTGATCCAGATGCACCACCTGATCCAGAGAAAATCAGGCAGGAGGTAGCTGCAATAAAGGCACAAGCTGCTTTCAGGGGTTACTTGGTAGGTGTCTCACTGTTTTTGAGAACATTAAGTAACTGAATTCTTTTAATTGTTTAGCATAGAACATTAGTTTTGAAGTTTACTCTGGGATAAGATATCTAGAACTAGACTGCTAAAGGATAAATAGGCTGTCAAGCTTATTTTCTATTATGATTGTAAATTTTAATTGTCATAATATCTCACATGAGGTCTGGTGAGCCTTTAACACATGCACAACAGACAAAAAGGAAAATTATGTGTATGAGAGGAGAAATAGGAATGCTGCCAGGAGTAAGGAGGAAACAATGGTGGGAAAACATTGTAGAATTTCAGTTGGTAACAAGGTATTATTCTAAAGGAGAATTATGCCATGATGAAAGAGGGGAAGGAAAACATGAATTTAGGAGTAGAGGCAGAATAGCGGAGTAGCATAATTGAATTTGGGGCTGAATTGGTGGCTTAGATCATGGTGGGGGAAAATTTGTGTATCAGCTTCTTAGAATTTGGATTTGATTCCAACTCAACCCTACAAAATTGACTTGTAATGCGAGGACTGTGTCCCATTTATCTTGTTAGTTATACTTTACTCTGGTTTAACTCAATCCCACAAAACTAGCTTGTGAGGTGAGGATTGCCTCTCATTTATACACTACTACAACCTTATCTCTAATTAATGTGGGTAGTGAGTTTTTCCCAATATAGCCCGTCATTACTAATACTATTGGGCCTGGTAGGTAATCCATTAATAAATCTAGGATAAACTTTGTAACTTCGATACCATTTTAGAATTTGGATTTGAGTCTAACTTATTCCCACAACCAACTTATGAGGTTTGGGTTGTCTCCTATTTATATGCACTATTTTGGTCTTATCTCTAGTCAATGTAGGACTTGGGTTTTTCCCAGTATAGCTTTGGTTGTCATTTATTTACGCATTTCTTCAGTTCAGTATCCATGTTTTTATATATTGGACAGGACTTTTCCCTTTCCTAGGATCTTGTGAAGAGTTGCTGTTAAAACATGAGAACATGATGTTTAAAATCAACTGTGGTATTTGGAGTTAGAATCACTTACTCCTATACCCCTGATAAGTACCCAAACACTAGGAGAACCCACTCCTCAGAAGCTAACTATTAAGGGGGGGAATCAAATACTTAAACACGCATCCCATGGTATTTAATGTGCGATTTAGGCACCAGATAATACCCAAGTTCCTATCAATCCCCTCCCCCAATTTTTTTGTAGTTTTGTATTTTGTTTTATAAAGTATTATATGAGGCTGACCAATAAGTCATTATAGCAAATAACTTGGTTTTAAAATAAAAATTCTAAGAATCTTCTTAATGTTGAAATTAATTCACATATGTTTTCCTGTCAGTTATCTACTCATCCCAGGTTCCACTGTCATAAGACTCTTTCAACCGAATTTGTATTTCATTGAGAAATAATTTGAAATCCTAATTTTTATACTACTTTCCTGATATTTGAAGATCTGGCACATGAACATTTTTAACAAATTGGAATATGTTTGTAGAGTTTTGCTTGTATAGTGAATGAAAATTGTAATATTTGATATTAACTAATGGAAGCATCTTTTCTGAAGGCTCGCAGGGCATTTAGGGCTCTAAAAGGCATAATAAGGTTGCAAGCACTTATTCGTGGGCACCTAGTTAGGAGACAAGCTGTTGTTACATTATGCTGTATGTATGGGATTGTAAAGTTTCAAGCATTTGCACGTGGACTAAAGATTAGGAAGTCTAATGTTGGATTTGAAATTCATCAGAAGTGCAGTCTATTTAAGCCTCTGGTAATGTTCTCTAAGAATCTGTAAATTGTCAATGATTTATCATCTTACTTCTATTGTTTAAGGTGTTTTTCTGAGTGCGTGCATTAGTGATGTACCTGACTATCTAGGTTAAATTAAAACAAAGTGGTCCTATTAAATGTAAACATTTTGGCTGAACAGGCTGGACATTTAAAATGAGGACTGAGTAGGCAATAAATGGGGGTACTTTTGAATTAACTATTACTAGATTCAGTGTGGCGTCTGATCGTCCATTACTTTTGTTTTCTGATTAAGATTGTTAAGAATTGTGTTCTTCAATCTTTTTTTACCGCTTATTGAGTTGTATATATTGGGACAAGTGAATAATGTGTATTTATCGAACAAGGTGTGAAATTTCTAATGAGTTTCTTTTTGGTGGATTGTTCGCCAATCAGGTATTGTTAGCACCAAGTTCATGACTGAATCATGTAGAGAGATACAGGGAAGGATTATTCTGTATAATAAATCTTCTGGAAAAATTACAAAGGGGGAATTCTTGGTAAATTTGGGAACCTATAATTACTCCACTGGTCAATGATGATCAAAAGCTTATAATAGAGGGTTATGAATAACGATTATGACTTAGCCACTTCATTGTTTAAGTATTCCTAAATTGAAAGTAGGTTTACCAAGAATTCCCTTTTCTATTCTTTTTTGTCAGCCAAAGACAATATTATACAAAAAGGGGTACCCAACGCATATAACATCCCAACCAGAATTATTTTTTCTGTTTATTTTTCCTTCTTTTGTATTATTCTTGGTGCTGAGATTTTTCCCTCTGAATATGTTATCAATTTGTGCTTCAGGAGGGCAAACTTGGTGAGCCAGTTGGTATTTCCACAAAAATTTCAAAGTTGTCTGCAAATACTTTCATCCGTAAGGTAACTTCAATTGTGCCATGCATGTCATACAAATATTTATTTATTTTTAAGTTTGGCATATTCTGGATAGAGTCCATTTGTGATTGAACAGTATTACAAATTTTGAGGTGACAATACTATAGTTTTAAAAATTTGAAAGGTTAGACTTTTAGATCATCTTGGTTAATAGAACAGCAGGGTACTATTCTCTTTTGTTTTTTCTCTATGAGCAAGTGGAACCGTCTAATTGCTCTCAACTGCAGAGGATTTTAAATTCGGATACAAACATAAGTTATAATTTACTTTTCAACAATATGGCATTTCTTTTTCTTTATCACTGTAGTGATGAATTTTGATGTTAAGAATGGTGAAAGAATTACATGTCTTTTGTTACTAGAACTGACTATTGATATCCTTGAGCATGAAGCTAAGCCAGAAAGTGCTTTACATTACTTTACAACCTGTGGTTTTGTATATCTTACAAGTTTATACATGAACCTGTTTAAATTTTCTCTAAGTGGATGTCATTATGTGCAATACTGTTCTTGTCTGACCATAATTTACTTTAGTAAACCTGAACCTGGAAATAAATGGGGTTCTTCTATCAAATTTGTATTTTGATCTGTTTTACTCAAATTGAGCTTGTGAAAATGTTATTTTGTTGTTTCAGCTTCAGGCTTCATCAATTACAATAATGGCACTGCGCTTGCAATATGTTAGTGGAGATCCAAATTCAGTGTTAAGCTGGTTGGAGCGCTGGTCAGCATCTTACTTTTGGAAACCAGTTCCCCAACCTAAGAAAATTCGAGACTATAAATCTCAGAGAAAGCAGGGTAATATTTCAAATGGAGAAGTTCAAATTTCCAAGTCAAGACGCACTAACCGGAAGCTTCCTGTCGCAAGTTTTGATCCAGTTCCAGTGCAAACAAATCCTGAATTTGAGAAACCAAAACGTAATTTCAGGAAAACACCATACCAAGTGTCAGATCAAGACCAAGACAATCCACAAAGTGAGCTTGAAAAGGTTAAACGTAACTTGAGAAAGATTAATAACCCTGTTGTTGAGAATGCTGTTCAGCCAGAAGTTGAATCTGAGACTCTAAAGCTGCATCTTGAAATCACAACCGTTCTTCCAGGTCATGCTTGTTCAGAACAAGTGATCATTACTTCTGAGGAAAAGATCAAGAAGGAAGATACTTTGACTGTCTCCAATGTGCCTGATGTCGAATTTACACCAAGACCATCAGTTAACAAGGAAGTCTCTGACATTCCAAACAGTTATCTAGTGTCTGTAGAATCTAAACCCTTGTCAGAGACCACAACTAAAGATAGAAACACTTCTCGTGATGAAGTTAAAAACGAGCTAGGCAATCAACCAGAGGATATTTTTAAAGAAGACAACTCCTTATTAACAAATGGAGATTTGAGTCATAAAGATCTGACAGGTAATGAAAACCAGAAACCTACCCGTAAAGCATCAAATGTGATCAAACAGGAGAATGGAGAACATGGCTTAAAGATTAGTCCAAAAGTACCAAGTTATATGGCAGCAACTGAATCCGCCAAGGCAAAGTTGAGGGCACTAGGGTCCCCAAGGTTTGGAGAAGATGGAATTGAGAAAAGCAACACTGCTGATTCTGGGAGACATTCTCTGCCAGCTTCAACTGGCAACAAGATTAGTTCGCATTCACCTAGGACACAGAGATCAGCTCAAGCAGGTGGCAAAGGGAGTAACAAAAGTGACAGATCAATGACATCTTCTAAAGGAGGGAATGGTATGATATAGTCCCTCATACATCTAGTGATTGAAAATGTCACGTTATGATTCACCTAGAAAATTACCATTTTCAAATAGTTTTAAAACTAAATTGTTAATTTAAAGAAACTTATCCAATCTTAAGTTAGATGAATGTCGTTGAGAAAGTTTCGGGTACTTTATAGTTTATAGTTTAGTGTCTTAACTTAACGGCTGATTCCAAAACACTAGTTTTTTTATTCATGGTAAATCAACTTGGTAAGTGAAGTTATAATTTCCAAAATGAATCTACTATATGCTGGTGTATGCCTTTGTTTTCTCATGATTGATAATCATAAACTTGTGTGTTCATCTTGCAGGGAAAGTAATTCAAGCAGAGTGGAAGAGGTGAGCAAGGGAACCCTGGTTTTCAGGGATTGAACACGGGGAGGTTGAAAATCCTTCTGAGTCAAATGTGATGAAAGTTGTTGAAATGATAGGGTCGTTGTATGACCTGGTTTGATCAGCTTATTTTTCCTGCATTCTGGGTGGTGAGTTGTACAACATAGGTTTTAAGTTTTGCATGCTGCAACTTTACAAGTCTATGCTCTGTTTGTCTTGGCTGTCCATATTGTATTTTTATCCCTGCAGTGTGTGTGATCATAAACATTATTTGTGTTCCCAAGCTTGTGTTTGGACAAGAATGATCTGGTAAGATGAGAATACTCTTTCACGAGATTTCTTCAGCCTTCAAGAAACTTTTTTTTTTTTTTATTTCAACTCTTCCGGTCCGTAGTGAAGGATGGATCACATTGTTACATTCATTATTGCAAGCCTATGATGCATGATTATGGTCTAGCTAGTGTAACAACTAAAAATACCATTCAATACAGTGACTTGCTCAATAATATGATCTACCTTTTATTATTAATGTAGACTGATATCAGTGTAACAGCAGAAGTAACAAAAATGAAGAATAAGGGGTTGTGATGCCCCAATTGGTATGAAAAGTAGCTTTACAGATATTCTTTCCTTATTAAACACTTAGACCTACTTCTAGGATTTTGTAATGTAAAGCATCTAAAATACAATTTAAAGGCTCACATTGGTTCTTATTGAAGATTAAAGGGATTAAAGAGATAAAGCATTAATTTGGAAACAAAATCATTATAAGATCAAAATGATTTTTGAAGAAATGCAGTAGTGAAGGGCGATATACAGGCTTGAGGCCTAAATATAATTTTGGTCTTCTATTCCATATGTGATTTTGGTTATTTGTTTTAAAATATATACATTTTATCTTTAAAAAAATCCGTAAATTTGGTTAAAATCGCAATCTTGTAGCGATTGTAATTGATTAACTTTTTTTCTGCTAACAATTTTTGTCTTTATCTTTGAAGTAACAACAATAACTAATTATGTAACAATATTGTTGACAATTTTAGTGATTATCACATTATTTAGAAGTTTGACGAAACAGTCTTTTGTAATTACTTTTGGTAAATTGTCTTTAATCTTTCATTTGTTCATATGATACGTGAAAAAAAACAATTTATCAAAAATAATTATATAGATAATATAATATGTTGTTATATGATGTCAAAAACTACAAATATTATTATGTCATAAATTAATATTATTACTTTGTAACATAACAAAAACTGTTAAAAAAATTTAGATTGTAAGTTTAGAATAAAAAAAAAAAATTAGGGTTTAAATAAATTTTAGGTTTACAATTAAATTTTTCTTTAAATTGGTGTCGGAAGTGATTAGATTCACCTTGTTCTAATCATCCCCTACTTTTATATAAAGGGTCCCACCACACATTTTTACACCCATTCCTTTCCATTAATTTGTTATTTTGCTTCAATAAATTTCTTTCACTTTTTTTTCTAAAAGTAATCTCATTATTAAAGTTATTCTTAGGCATGATTTGACAACATTATATTGTTTTTCGTTTTGTAGTTATTGTTTTCTTATTTATCTTGTTATTTTGTTAATAGATATTTACCATTTTCAATTTAGTCTTAATATTTTCATCTAGGATTTTTTCTTACTTAGAAAGTTAAAATCTAACAATTATTTCTTGCTTAAGCGTGGCAATTCTTCCACTTAAACGACCATGATACATGATTAATTCATTTAAACCATCTCACTTAAGCGTCCTTACTCAATTAAACTATTGTCGCTTAAGCACTTAACATTGTTCACTTAAACATAAAACTTATGTTGCTTAGGCGTGACTCACTTCATATAACCTGGTTTTCACTTAAATGACTTTATCAATTTAGAACTAAAAAACACTTCCAATTCTTTTTTTTTTTCAGACGGCGAGAACAAAAACCATTACAATAGTTGTCAAAAACTTTCCGGTAACATCTATGTTTGGAAAATAGTGAAAATAGTTTATCTCTACATATTAGTCCAACATGGTGCCAACGGCCGAAAACATGTACTCTGGCCTTTTCTGGTAATATTATTTTAACATATTTCTACAACTGAAGAGAAATGAAGATATATAAAATGAAATCTAAAAAGTCTTAGCAAAAAATTGTATACAGTGAGCACAACTGCACAGGACATAACTCACCATGCCTTATTTTGTTTTTGTTTTTCCTACAGATATCTTTATGGAGGCAATCATGTTTGAAATACTTTTGGGTATAAAATGTACTTGAGGTGTCCATATTTAGTGAAAGAAAGTACCTCAAACATAATTGCAGAAAGATATTGCTGAAAACAAAAATAAATCAAATCGGACATGATGTTTCTCCCTGTACATTATCGCTGAAAATCACCTGGACTAACTTGACTTGGATCAATCACAACCCCATGAATTGGTCCTTCCCGGCCTAAGTTTCTACGTTGTCTTGCAGAAAATGAGGATGATAATTGAACGCCATCAGGAATAGGAACCTTCTGCGAGTGGCCAGCAATGCATAGGGTCCCAGTATCATCTTGCTCCCAGTAAACTTCTACCATAAACCCAGTTGGGTTTTCCACAGACTGTGTTCCTGGAATTCCCACAAACCTAGCTCCTACAGGAATCTGCATGTTTATTGTATTGGTCAGCAGAAAAGGATTACTCGTCTTACTTGCAACTTATATTGAACTGAAAAGCAGAAGGGTAATTCTGCAACTTTGAATATTGTGATCAGGTATAAATAAGTATTTATATTCACTTTGTATCAGAAATTTATAGAACCAATTACAACTCAACCCTTTTAGACTGTAGAAAAATATGAAGCAAAATACTGTTACACTGACCTGCACGGATTCCCCAGATGTTAAGGTCAGGGTTATTAGCCTTCCTTCGGCTGTAGCATTTTCTAGCTCTGCTTGTCTTGCAATATTCAAGAAAACTTCTTCGAGAGTTGTAAGACCAAGCTGGATGTCAGAAATGCCAAATTCTTCTTCTCTATCTTGGAGCTCCGAAAAGAAATTCTGTTTGGAAAGCACCGGGAATATAAGATAATGTATCCCATATAATTAAGAACAATTTGTGTTCATGGTTGCTATTCTCGCTAATACATAATACAGCTCACACTGGTGCGGTGGAGCCTGCCTGTGTCTACGTTACCTAAACAATTTTCAGCTTTCTATCAAATACATGCAGTATGCACACATGTTTGCAATCGCAACTTATGTCCACTGGGAATGTAAATAGAGTTATCCTTGATTACAATCAAAAACTGACATCAAAGAGATAACCAGGATTCACTTAAAATATTTTTCTTGAAGAAAAGAATTTCATGACTAACCAAGAACATATTCCCAAATTATTAAAACACGGTTCACAGTTGAATCGTTTTTCCCCCTTTAAGGCAACAAAGAATTTGTTCAACCTTCTGTCATTTAAAGTGAAGTATTGGTGTTCTCTGGTAAGACACTAGATAAGTTAGCTAAAGTCTATTCAAATTAGTTATCGTTAAGTCCACCAAGTTTGAAACTGACTAAAGATACAGAAGTTTACATGGTCAGCAAAATCATAGTAAATATTGTGACTCGGCAAAAATTTCAGCCAATAGGGACCAACTTAAACTAGAAAATTCCAATGAAGATCTGTTTCCATGTCAATCAGTACTTAAACAGTTAATCCAAACCCTGGGTTAGAGAAATTTTAAGGAGATGGACAAAGGCAAGGAAAGAAAGCTTACTGTTAGGAGCGCCTCTCTGTCATGGGGAATCACGAAAGTTACGAAGTTATTGGTCTCCTCTTTTGGCTCAACATTTAAATACTGTCGAAAGATTTCAGTGGTTAAAAACCAATACTTCTATTGTCAAGGAATTTTTTTAAACCATTATAATAATTCATCTCACATTCTTAAAGAATTTCTTCACTTCCTCTCGATGCTCCGTAGATATTGCATCTCCATTGGTAGGACTGCGTTCAATATTGTTTCCAAAGAAACTGAGATTAGCAATAAAACCAGTACCAAAGCGTGATTTTAATCTGATTGAGGTGCCAATGCAGCGAAGTCTTCCTTTTGCCATGATTCCTATGCGGTCACTTAGAATGTCAGCTTCTTCCATAGAGTGCGTTGTAAGAACAATGGCACGCCCTTTTTTTGCATTTTCAATTATGTCCCACACATGCCTTCTTGTTATTGGATCCATACCAGTAGTCTATGAAATTAAAATGAAAGATTAATCTTATAATCATGTCAACAGAATATATGCATGAAAGGAAAATACTGTTGTACATACCGGTTCATCCAAAATGACTAACTTAGGGTCACCAATAAGGGCAATTGCAACACTGAGACGGCGTTTCATTCCTCCACTGTAACTTCCAGCTCTCACTTTGGCTGCATCCGTGAGTTTCACCTCTGCTAATGAAGTCTGGGTAATCTACATTTTTTCAGAAGAACTTGAATTAAAAGGAATGAGAGGAAGTATTCGAAATAGCTAATAATAATTTCAAATATTGCACACACACACATAATCATTGGTTGTACAGAACAATTTCAGGCCTGGAGAAGACATACTGATTTTATGGAAGCCGGGGGCAGGCCTTTAATAGTAGCAAAGAGTTGGAGGTGTTCTTGGCCAGACAGTGCATCCCATAGTATATCAAACTGCAGATTAAAATAATCAATATCAGGTCAGTCATCCGTTAATGGGACGAGAAGAAAATTTTATTGAATTCGAAAATCATGTTGGTGTGTCTGCGAGAGTGAGAGAGAGAGAAACACCTGTGGACATACTCCTATAAGCTTTCGAATATTTGACATGCCAATAGAATTTCTGATTGAATGTCCATAAATCAACGCTGTTAAAGAAAAAATTGAAAATGCTAACATACTCTATGACTTTTGTAATTTTAGTTAACGAATATTCAATCTAGTAGTTAAAGACAGAGACACGGATAGAAAGTATCACCATCTCCGTTAGTTACTGGAGTTATCCCTGTCAAACAATTAATAGCTGTCGTTTTTCCAGCTCCGTTGGGTCCTAGAAGACAAAACAACTGATCCTTTGCAAAGTTCACCCACAAACCCTGAAAATAATTGCAGAATAGCACATTCAACACCATCTGAATATAGGTATATCTCCAACATGTTGCCGTATTGAAACATGAAATATCCACATCCACATAAAATATTAAAGGGGGAGGAAGAATTTCCGGAAACAAAAAATTGATAATCATGATCCAAAATGAGATCAAGCTGAAAAATTCAGCATGTTTGTAGTTTGCATGACTATTCGATTGAACTACACCCATGATACTTTGGCAAAAGTTTTTCATAAACCAACTAATTCCAAGCACCCAAAATAGGAGCCCTTGTGGTTGAAGCATGGATACTACAATGCACAGACCCATCTTTGCATTCTTGTCCTGACTCCTGAGATTTCACTTCTAATGAGAAGATTTTGGCCATATCATGAACTAAGAAACTCAAAAATGTTGCATGAAATCAACAAGTTTTCTTCTAATCACCCCCCAACTTCAAGGATTAAAAGTTCAATAAGAAATAATTTACCTTAACGGCAGTGTAAGGAGCAGTTTTTTTACATTTGCAGCAGCAACCAATGTTACGTGTACCGGGATAGGTCTTTGCAAGGCCATGCATTTGAACAGCAATATTTGTATCAACCAGCCCTTCTGTTAGTTGCTGTTTCACTTTGCTTTCTTCATCAAGGACATCTTCATCATCAGGTGTACTTATTTCCTGACGTGGGTTTGAATCTACACAACTACAAAGCCCACCCTCTATGAAAGGAAGATGATGGACGGGGAAGTAGTGTTAAGCCATAAAGAGCTGGAAGGAAGAAAAAAAAAACAAATTAACCCAACAAATTAATCACCTTTCACTTTTTGACCCCCTTTTCCCAACCAATAACCGGGATTTAGAAAGTAGAATATTGACTTCCTCACACCCGATGCATTTGGGATTATATTGTCAAAGTAAATGGCCAGAACAAACCAGAGAACAAATGTAGCCGCAAGCCATTTATAAATATCATCCTGTCAATGAAAAGAAAAAAAATAGTGGGTAACTGCAGTAAGACAACCAAGGCTAAAAGGAAGGAAGGATAAAAGCAAATATAGAACTATGGAGCAGAAAGTAAATGGGGAAAGGAACCAAAAGGCTTCTTAAAATGAAGTGGTGGTTTATGGAGTAGGAATTTAGAGGTCAAATCATTGCATACAATAGTTATAACACAGTCTGCATCAGTAAGAGCACATTCTCCGCGTCTACTCCAGCTAACACCATCGTCTTCAGAAGTTGCAACTGCATCTGAAAGCACTTTTATACCTTGAGAAAAAGGATTGGGTGGGAATAACGACCACAAATCTCGTAAAGTTTTGGAGAAACTATCCGTGTAAGGAAACCCTCCTTGAACCACAAGCTGCAAACAGAAAAACAACAGATAAAGAACTTGAGCATTCACTTTCTGCTACTAAAGAAACCTTGTCTGCAAACTACAAAGCACCAAAAGGATTCACACCTGAGTCAAAAAGCCCACAATAAATATAGAGAATCCCATTGTTGTTGCCGAAGATGACTTCTTAATGAAAGCAGATAACATGAAAGCCAAGCCAGTCTAAAGTAAAAAAGGGAAGCCATATTACACATCATACAGATACAAATCCAAATGAACAAGTAGGTGCAAACAGTAAGACTGGAAGAATACCATAAATTGCTTACCATATTAAGTTCAAATAGGAAGAACAAAACAAACAGGACTGCGAAACTGTTTTTCAAGAAAAAACTGAACTGGAACATCATTCCAAAGAGTACTATGAGGAGGGCAGATATGATTGTGACAACCGTCTCCCAGATGAGCCAGGACGACCAGTAAGCAAAGTCGTAAAGGCCCATCATAGTCATTGCCTGCAAGAACAGAGGAACAACAAATTCAATCATAAAAATATGGCACAATTTCATAGGGGATGAGCAACAGCAAAATTTTACAAAATTAACGTTAATTTTAAAGTGAACGATTTACATTTGGATAATTTTAATTATGGAAACAAGTTAGTAATAAATTTCACTATGAAAAGTTTTATCTACCGCTACAGCTACTTAAAATTGTTTTAATTTGAAATCCCTTTTGTGCCAAGGGTCAAAACACACGCATATTTACTTAAAATCATCGTAACTACTGTTTCAATATAATTTTAGATGATGCAACATGAATGAAACATTCACGTAGGAAAATACACAGGAATGATTTTATACAACATATGTACCTGGCGAAGTTTAAGCTCTTTCTCCGTCACCAAAGAACTTATCTGAAGAACAAAATTAAACATGGCAATGGCGAGGAAAAACGCGGGACCAATTGAACCCACGGCAGAGAAAGGACTCATGGAAGGGTGCGCGAATTCCCTCAGAAACACATTCCAACTGAAACCCGGGTCTGAAATCCCACAAATTCATTAATTAAATCGAACCATCACCAACCAAAATTAAAAAAAAAAAAAAAAAAACTCTGCATAGTTCTGATACCTCCAATAAGGTGTCTGGCAATTTCCCTCTCGGCGGCAAGCTGAAGAGGAAGTTGAAACGACATAGTAGGGTCCTCATATTTGCCTCGCCTCTGAAGGCTGGTGGAGTTGGTCTGAAGACCGTAGCTTATAACGGTGCCGTTTAGCTGCGAGAAATGAAGCGCCCCTGGACAACGCATAGGATTACTGAACAGCCACGCATCCACCTCGGTCTTGTCCTTAAACGACTTCACCTGCACGCAATTATTCGTTATTCGCGAAGAATAAAATGCTAAATTATTGAGAATCTTGAAGATTGCAAAGAGAAATAGGGTGCCTTGGAGGGAGGGATGGGTCTGCCGGGGTTGTTGTTCATGATGCGGGTGACGATGGTTTGGAAGGTGGTGCTTTGATCACCGCTCCAAACGAAGTCGTAGCAGGGGAGTTTGATGAAGAACTTGTCTTCGCAGGGAGTTATGGGAGGAGAGGGGTGGGAGGGAGGGTCGGTGACGGTCTTGTAGGCGGAGGAGGTTGATGTCTGCGCCTTAATGGCCTTGTCGATTGCGAATATGAGGAAAATGAATATGAGAGGGGAGATCAATTGCAGAAGGGTGGCTCTCTTGTTCCGCCATGACAGTAACAGATTCTTCTTCAACAGAGCTCTGAATTGTTGGAACACCAACGGCAAACCGGTGAGAGTGGTTCTCATGGTTTGCGCGTGACCTCTCTCCCCCCAGTCTCTGTGTGTCTGTCAGTGAGTGAGTCTGTCACAGGTGGGGGACGAAAGAAGGAGATTGGAATGAAAATGTTTGGAATGTGGAATATATAGCGATGAAAATGTTTTCCCTCTTTCTCTTTTGAATACTGTTGGGTTGGGTTTGTTCTGTAACTGAAGCAACATCGTTAATCGTGAGGGAAAGCGCGGGTTTTCGTTTTCCGTCGTCATTCTCAGGGGCTGCAAATCGCGCTTACGCAAGCCTGCTTTCACTTTTGACACTGCAATGCTGCCAAATTTACGATTACTGCCATTATCTCTTCTTCTAATCATATTTCTTAATTTTTTTTTAGTTTCTAAACGCTGAATTTAAAAGATTATAATGATTTTAGAAAAAAAAATTGATCCGATAAATATGAGAAGATATATCTTTCAGATGGTCTTAGAAACATCTTTCATAAACTTATGCCATGATATATTTGTCTAATTTAATTAATGTATCACTAAAATATAAATATTTCATTAAATTATTTAATTGAATACTTTCACCGTTTGTTTATCAATAACTTATTAATAATTTCTTAGTTATTACTTATATTATCAAAATAATACTATTTTAGTTACTATTTACCATCATCATGTGTTTAATTTACAATAATATTTCTCAATTACACTCTATAATTACAAATAACCTTTTAAAACCAAAATACATCTTGTATATATATGATATAAGATCATTCATACTCAATTTAAATAATTTTAATCAAAGATAGTTAATTTTTAAAATTATTTATAAATAAATAAATAAATTATCACTGTTTGAATTATGAGTCCATCATTTATTGATGTTGCATCTTTCTCATTTGAGCAATAAGTCAAAGTCAATGTTTGAATGTTTAACTTCGGAAAGAAAATCAACAATAACAAATTCTACATAATAGAACTTGTGAAATCCTATGATACTCACAAGTAGAACTAGAAAGAAAATGTTTAAATAAAGAAGAAACTTATTTTGAAATAGGTTCAGATTACTGAAAATGAAGATATAAAAAGTATAGATTTTTTTTTAGAAAATTATAAATTTTAGAAACAAATAATTAAATAATAAAAATTTAATTTATATTCTTAAACATGACATTTTTAACATGTATATTTTCAAAAATATTCATTCTAAATAAGAAAAATTGGTTCTCATGCTTATTAATTTAAAATTTAAAAATTACAATAAAGTTGTTTATATTATCTAAACTATTTTTATCTTGCCAAAAAAGTATATAAATACAGCTATTTTAATTTCATAGTTTACTTAAACAGTACATAATTATTTCAGACATTTTAAAGATATTTTTTTTACAAAGACTATAAATATTTTAAATTAAAAAGATAAATAAATATTGAACGTGTGTATAATTAACTAAAGCATGTAATATTTATAACACTTTTGATGTGAGAAATAATGTGTACTTTAAACGCATAAAATCAAATTGTAACTACTAATTAAAATATTTTTAATGTATATTTTAACAACTTCATAATTATTACATATGTAGTCATTAACTATTTTTTAAACAATCAAGATCTATTAAATATGTAGTCATTAACTATTTATTCAGGCTGGCTTTACTCAGGAACTTCAAAAGTTAATGACTAACTTCAAAATAATAAAATTTCTATGAATGTACTATTAAATAATAAATAAAATAAAATAACTAAAAGTTATTAAATAACTTTAAAAGTTAGAATCATAGAATTATTTAATAAAACAATTTACAACATAAATCATATAAAGTTCAACTACATGATTTTTTTTACAAAATAAAATCATTAACTAAAATCAAGTTTCATTAGTTATATACCTATAATATAAATATAAGATTTAATAGTTGTATTTCATTATTATGAAGATACTTATAATTTGATTACACTATTTTTAATTAGATCACTCTTTTCTTAAAAACAAGTTAATATAATTTAACGATATTAATGATGACAAAATCACAAATAATACATCAACAATAAATGACATAAACAATTAACGACTGATATCATTTTGATAACATTATTACATTAATTTGATAAAAAAAAGATTATCTAAAAAAATTATAAAAAAAAAGTGTCATATAAAAATAGCTATTAAACGTAAATATAATATTGAAATCAATATCATCACATTTAAAATGTTAAAAAAATTCTTTTAAATTCAGATGTGATCCGCAATATCTGTCACTGCTACCAAAGAGGATTGAGAGAGATAACCATGTTTTTATACAGGGGTATTTTGGTCATTTAGATGCGACATGGTGAAGGACAAAAGTGTCATTCGCCGTTAATTAGAATAAGACATTGGAAGTGTTGACCATGTGCTTTGATGTGATCAAGAAATTGGAAAATAAATTTTAAAAAACTTAATGAGAAGGGATTTTTGGAGAAAATATTCAAAACTCAAGGTTGAAATTAACACTTAAAAAACTATTTGCTTTTGTTGACCATTGAGTTATTCTTTGTTTTTCCATTTATCACTTTCCAGGAATACTACTCTTGTTTGTTTTATTTAGAACATTAAAATAATATTAATTACTATTTTCTTAAATAATTATAAAGAAAAAAAAAAAAATAACGCGTACAATGTCTATAATAAATAAAAGAGACATATATGTAATAATATTAAATAATAGTCCAAAGAACCCATCGTGCTTGAACTAATAAATTTAGGTGTATTATATAAGATTTTAGATTTTGTTCTCATATACACACCAAATGATAATAGGCAATAAAAATAGAATATGTATAACTGGAAAATGGTGAATAAGTACACGGAAGCGTATATTTGGTTAGCCATGGAACGGAAAGAAAAACAAATATGTTGGAGATTTAATATCTCATACAACAAAATAAACAAAATAAATTAAAATAAATTTTAAAAATTCATTTTTTACAATTTCTAATTACAATATTTAATTATAAATCAAAATATTTTTAAATTACGAACACACATATCCTCTTGTTTTTACTACTACTACTAATAATAAAATAAATAAATTAACATTCTTAATAAAATTAATAATATTTAAAAAAAATAGCTTTAATTTTATTTACTTTTTACTTTTCTTCCCTTAAATCATCACTATTTTTGTTTTATATTTTTAATTTAATAATCTAAACTTAAAGTAATTTATCATCTATTTCTACACCTTTATCTTGAACTAAAAATCTTAATTTTCATTATTTTCCTTCTTTTATGTTATTTTCACTCTTTTTTCCTTTACGTCTTTCTTGTCAAACAAGCATTAATAAAAGTCAATTTCAACGGAATTTTAAAAAATTTAGTTATTTGTTTAAAAAATTATCGAGAGGCAAACTCTAAGAAAATTGTGTAGCTAACCTGAATTTTTACACACAACTTTTCTTTTCATTAAAAAATTTAAATTATATTTTAAGTCAGAAACTTCAAATTTAGACTATATATAACTTCTGAAGTCAAATTTTAATTTATTTCAAATTGAATGTTGGAGATTCCACATCAACTAAAAATTAGAGCCTTTCATTGTATATAAGTGAGTGCAAACCTCAACCCTATTAGCTGATTTTATAGGGTTGAGTTAGACTTAAAGTCTACTTTGTAATATTGAATTCTTATTTTAAAATATAACCCAATATTATTGTTTATATAGTTAAAGAAAATTCATGTTTTAAAGCACTTTTTTTCATTGGAAAGTGCATTTTGAGTTGCATCTTCTTCATATTTAATTTTTTTAATAATGATTAAATATGTTTTTCGTTTCAATATTATAATATAAAATTAGTTTTTTTTTTACTTTACATTATTATGTTTGTAATATAAAAATAATTGAAATAATTTTTTTTTATTAGTTCAATTTGAGATTTCACTCTAACAAGCAATTGAAAAAGTTATAGTTTGTACTCAAAATAATAACGAATTTTGGAAAAAAACTAACAGTCATTTCACATATTATTTTCATAATCTAAATGGTATAAAGTTTAGACAAGAAACAAAAATCAATTTTGTTTTATAGTATAGGAACTAAAAATGTATTTAACCATTTTCATAAATATACTCATTTTTGTAATTTATAAGTTTACTTCAAAAAAAAACTAAAAAAAATATATTAATATTTTACACATAAAGAAAAATTTAAATATTTTATGTAGAACTTGTTTGAACAAATATCCCAAAAACTATTTATAGGAAAGAAAAATATTAACTTTTCTGTATAAAATAATTTGTTAAAGTTTTATTATATAGGTTTCTTTACATTTTTATTCAAAATTTATTTATTCCCTAATTTCAACTTATAAAATTTGTATTCCTTAAAATGTTTATAAAAAAATCCTTTTTCAAGTGACTGCTACACTATACAGCCTTAAATCCACATTTTTGAAAATTCAGCACGACAAAATCACGCCATTGCTTTATTTGGACGAAACACACAGTTTCAAACCTAAGGAGTTTCTATATATCTATTTTTACTTTAATTTATTTTTATTAAAATAAAAAATATATATTGCCAAAGCTCAAAGGTTAATATATAAAAGGTTACTTTAATATATTAATGAAAGGTTACTTTAATATAAAAACAAATATGGGGTATTAATATTTTATAAATTTGAGATATTTTTTGCGTGTACCGAGAAGGTGTCAATTTTCATTATTCCAAGATTATTTGCTGATGTTTGAATCCGTTTATACCTACCCAACCCATTCAACACCTTATTATATAAAAATAAGTTAACATTAAGATTCAATAGTTTAAAAATACATTAGTTAAGACTTTACACTTAAAATTACAAAATTATAATTCAATCTCTAACTGTTCCAATATGTGTCCATCATAACATAATAATCCCTTAATTTGATCATTTGATGACGTTCATAACTTCGACTTCCTCTTCTTGGATTCATTTTTTTACATCTTTCTCTCTCTCATTATTTGTCTTATAATTTATTAGAGTTAAAAAGGTTCATTTCCATACATCACTGTGTTTCACTTGATATTTGTAGAAATTGTACGGAGATGTTACTTTTACTTCAAATTTTATATAACATATTACACGCGTAAGAGAGAAGAGGAGAAAAAGGAGAGAAAAATATTATATAATTGCAAAGATAATTGACTATATGAAGTAAAAAGTAAATAATTACAAATTGTAAAATTTTATGTATATGTTCTTTTCAAGATGGATAAAGTGTTGATCTAAGTTTTGTTACTTAGCTGTTCAAATTGGTTCTTGAGTTAATCAAAAATAACACTTATTCTAATTTTTACATGATATAAAGTAACACTATAAGAAAAAATATTTTAATGGGTTTATTTTTATATTATTCAGGATTAAAATCTCTATTAAGTTATTTACATAGAGTTGTAGTTTTTCCCACTAAATCATTCATGGGAAATATGTTTCTTGATGTTTTTTTAAATTTCAGGAAAAGTCATTCAGAACCCCTATTAAATATCGTGGGTTTAAGAACCTCTGTAAAATACCATGAGTTTCAAAATTTTCGTAAAATGACTTGTCGTTTGAAATAACCTTCAACCCCATTTTCCACTATCTCTAACGATCCTCCTGACTTCACTCTTCCACCATAGAGAGACGGCTCTCCGGCACATGCTCAATGGTCACCGACGGTAGTCCTAGCAAGGAATCACAACTAAGTCGCACTTGTAAGGATCGAGAAAAATAGTCTTAGAGTAGAAATGGTACAATTAAAATGGCACCTGAATATTTTATTATTAAAGTGAAAAGGCTATATAAATAGAAATTTAATTATTCAGGTTTCATTTTAAAAAGAACCATCATCTCTCTAAAAACTCCTTTTTCCTTTCCTCTGCCTTCTCTCTAAAATCCCGACCTCCTCGCTCATCTGTTTGACGATCGGAGTCCACCATTGGACTCCTGGCAGCGAGATCTACAAGATTGACCGATCAGAATCTTTCATAGAGTATGTTCATTTTTGTTCCCTTTTTCCTTT
>Ga0123342_1003539_pt1 | contig 24962 bp, 12 predicted proteins | sample Turbeawhitnodule_FD_89960 | JGI IMG/M metagenome (GOLD analysis project Ga0123342, IMG submission 89960) | Root nodule microbial communities of legume samples collected from Mexico - Turtle bean Mexico white nodule | ecosystem: Host-associated > Plants > Roots > Nodule | place: Mexico: Nepantla... | reverse complement strand
TTTTTTTATTATTTTTATATATATTTTTTTTATATATATTTTTATCTATATATATATATATTTATATTTTTTTTTTATATATATATATATATATATATATATATATATATATATATATATATATATATAAACATATTCTTTAAAATTCTAACTCTTTTATTTTTCAGATTGTTTATGGATTGATATGAGGGGAAGTTGCAAAGATATTGAAAGTAACAGTTATAGGATACGTCATGTATATTGTAGTTGTATTTACGGTATTGTTATGGACGTCTACACATATCCAAAAATGTAACTTGTATCATATAAGATAATTATCCAATGCATAAGGAGATCATCTATTCACTTCAAACTATACATACAAGTTTATTCTATCATTTAAAAAAACATAAAGAAAGTGAACACAAATATCATAAAAATAAATAAATAATATAAAATTAGATATCATAAGTTTCCATTGTATTTTTAAACAGACAAGTCTAAATTTATTTTTGTAATAAGATAAATTCATACAAGATTATTTTATCTTACAAACACTACAAGAAATCATGAAATAGAAATCAATTTTTAGATACCAAAATAATTAGTTACAATAGGAACTAAAATAGAGATCATTTTAGAAACTAAAAAAAAAATTGGTTTCTAAATTAGTTTATATTATTGTTAAATAGTTTTTAAATTGGTATCTAATTAGCAACTAAGGTTTTAACTACCAATTATTTAGTTTCTAAATTTGGTAGATAAACTTGGTTGCTAATTAAATACCAATTTAAAAACTATTTAACAATAATAGAAAATAATAGAAACTAATTTAAAAATTAAATTTCTTTTTAATTTCTAAAATATCTCTAATTTAATTACTATTGCAACTAATTATTTTAATTTATACAAATTAGTTTCTATTTCACGATTTTCTCTTTTTCTTCGTTTAAACCCTAAAACCTAACATTTTCGAGTACAAATTAATTTAAACTTAAGTAGAACTATTACTAGTTTCCTTTCTCATAATTTACAATTTAAATAATTTTGTTTAAGGTTTATATATATATATATATATATATATATAAAACATGCGTGGATGTATATATATTATTATATATATTTTTTGTTTATAATATATTTATATAACATGCGTCAATGTATATAAATTATTTTATATATTTTTATTTATAATACATATATATATATATATATATATATATATATATAACGTGTGGCAGTTCACCTGTATATATATATTATTATATATATAACATGCGGCTGATTACCTTTATATAGTTGTATTTGTATGTAATATTTAAAGATAGTGGAGTATACCATTATAGCCATAAAATAAATAACAATATAAAAAAGATAAGGTTAGGTATACCTCATACGTAAAGTAATATCAAATAAATCATTTAAAAGTGATAGATGTATTCTTTAATATCTTGTTAAAAATGCACTTAAATTGGATTAAAAGTTTTTATTTTTTTTTTGGTTATATTTTTTTCTCTCTCCTCTCTTTTCTTTCTTTTCTTTAACTTTTTTATTTCTTCCTTTCTCTCTTCATTTGATATCACCGTCACTTATGTTTAAAGATGCGTATGTGATTATTATCTCATTTGTTTTCAATTGATTTTTACTGTGGAATTTAATTTCAATTGGATTGATTTTAATGTTCAATTTCTTCTATATTGGCTGCATTTTTATCTTCTTTTTTTCTTAAAATAAAGTATGACTTAGCTTCGAGGAAAACAACATTTTTTCATAGATAAAAAAATATAAAATGTAAAAGAGAATATTTTTTTTGGATGTTACAAATATACATCAACAAATTTGTGAAAGCTCTTGTTAATATTAATTGTAAAAACCTTATCAGAATTTACGAAGAAATAATTCCAAGAAAATATTGTTTATATTTAATGATAATTAAAATATTCCATATAAACAAGAAATTAAAATTTAAAAAATTCTTTATCTGAATCCATCCTAAATCTATCTAAATTTTTTGAATAAAAATAATTTTCTGGTTAAAAAACACCAAAACTTATAAAGAAAAATAGGATTTCATTGAAAAGTAAATTACTTTGTTTAAAAATATTATTTGAAACATAATAAACATATGGTTGAATGTGCAACCAGCACTGATTAACGTGAATACTAAATAATCATTAAATAAAAATTAATTTTAAAGATAAAAAACAATTAATTACTATATTAACTAAATTAAAAAATATTTTAAAAATTAAAAAAAAAATATTTTTAAATTAGTTTCTATTATTATTAAATAAATTCTAAATTGATAACTAATTAGCGATCAAAAATTTTTGTTACTAAATTTAGAATTTAAATAATTGGTAGTTAACTAATTAAATACTAATTTAGAAACTATTTAACAATAATAAAAATTATTTTTAATTTTTTTTTTAATTTCTAAAATAGTTTCTAATTTAGTTAATATAACAACACTCAGACACTTCTCTTAAATGGCGTATCACACATATCGATGTCGACACTCGTACGACACTTGTAAGACACTTATCGGTGAAGTGTTCAATTAAAAAAATATTTGTTGTATTTCTGAAATTTTTTGTATGGTTTTAACACAATTTTAAAAAAAGATAAATACAATAATTTTCTAAAAACTCAAATTTATTGTATAAATTTTTATTATGATTATAGAAATAAGAAACAAATTCTTTTGAACCAGTCATGAAAAACATATTCCTGCTCCCAACAAAATCTGAAACATACTTGTGCACATAAATATTTATTGTCAATTTATATAATTCATAATTATATAATATATAAATTTGTGTCCCTATGTCCTACATTTTAGAGATTTTAAGTATCTTTGTGTCCGTGTTAGTGTCGTGTCAGTGTCCGTATCCGTATCTATGCTACATAGATAACAACTCTATAATTATGTATCATAGAAATTCTATTATTTTCAACAGAGGTGTGACTGACGTGTCTGAAGTTTGTACCCTGATGCAAGCAAATGTTTGGTCTTGAATTTCTGCAAAATCTCGCTCTGCTTTCCAGTTGGTGTTTGGAACCTTTGGAATGTATGCGTTTGGTTATTTGATGTTTTATGTTTTTAGGTTCTAAGAGTAAATTGTGTTTTTTGCCTGTTTGATTTGGAGGGTACTGTTAGACGTTGAATTATGTTTTTATTTATGTATAAGGGTTTATCAACCCCTGAAATGGTTTGCATTTATATATTTGTTATTGCTGATTAAAAAAAATTTAATAAGTAAAGTAAGAACATAAGAATAAATTCTATTCTATTTTTAGCACTTATCATGTTTTACACGTTTTCTCTTTATATTTTCAAAATTTTATACATTTTATCTTATATTTTCAAATTTTTATGCATTTTATTCACATCAATGTGACGTGGATTGTACACTAGCATCCAAATTCCACGTCAAATAGTAAAATGGGCAATCAATTAATGATAACAGATGTTCTATAAGACGGGTAAAATGCATGAAAATAACGGTCAAATACGAGAAAAATATACATAACAATATTTGCAAAAAAGACAAAATGTTAGATGATAAAACATGTAAATTAAACGAATTTAGATCGAATCATGATTAACAATTTGGATTTTCCAGTTAAAGTGTAAATTGATTTCATGTTGAAAATTGTATTATGAGAATCTAATCAACTCAATTAGAATAGATATGGGATAAAACAGATTAAATAATTGAATAATTATAGATAGGGTTTAAGGTTTAGAATTTAGAGTTTTTTCAGTTCAGGTTGAGTAATGCTCCCGTTTATGCAAATGATGTGTGGGGTGTGATTTGGACTGCTGTAGTAAGTGAGTTGAGGAAACATAAGAACAATGTAATTTTTAATGGGGATGTGGCCGATATTTTAGAAGTGTTTGTCTTGATTCAATTAAAGGCTTGGTCGTGGGTCACCACCAGGTCTCACTCTGCGCTTTTCTCTTTTTCTGACTGGTGTTTCAACCTTCTAGTTTGTATGAGGATAGTTTATTGACGTTTTTTCCCAGGTGTTTGTTTCTTAGGTGGGTTCTCTGGGTCCAATCAGGTGAGTTGTTTATAGGCATCTAGCGGAGGGGTTTGGTTTGAGTAAGGGAGGCTTAGGGTTTATGTTTTGTATAAGGGTTTAATCATCTCTAAAGTGGTTCATATTTATTTATTTTTTATTGCCAAAAAAAATTTATAAATATTTATATATTTGTTGGGTGTTATGAAATTATATAATTGAAGAAAATAATTATAGTTTTTGTGAAATGTTATGAGTATATATTATATTGTGATTGAAGGATAAAATTGTGTTTTTGATGTTAAAATTGTTGATTAATTGTGTGTTGAAAAAGCACTGGTGTGTTATAAACGACGGATTTTTAGTTATATTGACTTGAAATTTGATGAAAAGATCAATCCTTTGTAACTGTGAAATTGAGTATTATTAAGTATTTTGTGTAAATTGCATTTTTACTTAAAGACAAAATAGTGTTTTACACTTGTTAGGATTGTTCTATTGGTTAAAAGTGATTTTGGACAAGTTTAAACTATATAAGAATTTTATTTTATTTTGCATGTATTGTTTTAGCATCGAGGTATCGCTTGAGTGAGTGAAACTCAAGTGAGAACTCAATCTTAAGTATATAACACTATCATTTGATCGACCAATTTTATACTTCCTTACTTAAGTTAGGAGAATACTGAGACATAGTATTTATCCTATTTTTTCTGAAGGGTAATCACTGAAACGACAACTAATTGTTTATGTGATGAAACTTTGTAGGTTGAGTAAGTTATTAAAGCATTGTTTTAACATTCAAAAGGTAAGAGTTATGGCTTAAACAACATATTGCTTGTATTTGAGAAATGAGAAATCCAAGTACAAACTTTGTTTTAATTTACATAAATTAAATTGAATAAAATAACTTGAATAGATAATTCAAACATATAAAATAATTGTAATAGATAAAAAATCCTTCCTAAATATATAATGCAAATCCATAGCTAAATTCAAACATGGTATAACTTAAAATTTGGCTGCATGAATAAATAGCAGTTTTACTAAGTGCCCTTTTTGAAGAAAGAAAATGGTGAGAGGAACATGTGATGACTATCACATACATAATTTTCTAGAGTTTAAGGTTTACAAAATAAAGTTGTGTGCTGCCAATGATATGATTTTGGGTTCTATAATTGCAATTATCCAAAACCTAACTACACCCTGTCAACAATATTGCGTGCATCCAAGTAAACACAACAATTAAGCAATGTTCCATCACTACCTAAAAAAATGCAATTACATGTAAAGTTTCTTAGTTCATAAGCACCCTCCTTTGTCACCTTTTCTAATGTGTCTGTCTGGTCAAAGAAAAATCTTCCATTATATTTCATCAATGGCTAAAGATGTTCCACTAAAGAAAGCCCAAAAATTTAATGTTTCACATGCACCTTAATTTTGCTTTCTAACCTTTGCCAACAAAGGAAAAGAAACCTAAAAACCTTCTTGTTTTGTATCGTGTGGCAGAAGATTCTGGTTTTGTGTCAAATTAAACAGAACATTAATTGTATTAGGGAAAAATTCTTGCACTAACATAGAAACATTAATCATACTGGAACTCTTCCTTGTTACGCTTACACCACAATGAACCATACTTAAGCATGTCAATAGCTTTATTAAATCAAAATAAAGTTGTGCTTTATCATGGTATATATGTATATTTACCACCTTTGTTTCTGCTAACTTTTCTTTTCACTGGGCCCGTTTAAATTGAATAAAGAAGCACCACATGATTAACCAAGTATATAAATCAAACTTAAAACAAAATTATGGAGAAAAAAACACAATAATTAATCAGTGTTCAAAAGAGGCATTGACTGCAAGATCTGTTCAAGAAAGAAAACATAAATAATTATGCTTTGAACAATGTCAAAAGCACAGTACGCGTCTTTTTAGATGAACAATTTAATTCAAATTGGTAAAATTTAAGTCGTTCAAAATACATATATAAGTAAAATATGATTCACAGTGTAAAATAAAAGTATAAACACGCATGAGTAGCATGCATGCAGACTAGAATATTATATTAATTAGTAGTTGAGTGAAAGAAGTCTTATTAATATTTTATATCAATACTTGATATTTTGAATCAAGTAATTCTTATAATTAAATAATAATAATAATAATAAACAAAAGTGATTGGGAAAATATTTTTCTTGTATTATAAATCCGAGTCCTTGTTTTGTTAGACGTTATTTTGTTCAAGTGGTGTAACATTGAATATTTAACTAAATTTTATTCTTTACAGGTTTGTATTTTTTATTTCTATTTAAATTTTAAATTATTAAATAAAAATCAAGAGATAAAAGATAATTTAATCACTATATTTTTAGAGATTAAAAAAATTATTCATATTTAAAATAATTTATATTATTAATAAAATTTATAAATTAATATCTAATTAGTTACAAATATTTTAGTTATCAATTATTTTAGATTCTAAAGTTGGTAGTTAATTAAATATTAATTTTAAAATTAATTTATAAATTTATTATTAACATAAATTATTTTAGATATTAATAATTTTTTTAGTATTTAAAATAATATTTAGTTAATATAGTGATTAATTATTTTTTATTCTAATATTAGTTTTTATTTGGTGTTTTTTTAGTGGATGCTTTTGTTTTATTATAATATTAAATTTTAATAAATCTTACAATTTGAATCAACTTTCAAATTTTGATATAGAAACAAATATGTTTTGATTTTAGCAACGTGTTCCTACAATTATTTAATTAATTTCAAAAGACTTGTCTCTTTCAAATTTATTTGAATTCAATATAACGAAATATTTGATAATTTATTTGAATTATTTCATTTATACTTTTATTTAATTTTTAAAATAGTTGCATAACACACCATAATTAACTTATTATTCATTATCTTACATGTTCTTCTTTTAGCTATTTTTTTAACAAAAAATTAATCTAATAAAATGAGACACTTCTGTCTCAACCCTTATACATACACTTTAAGAGTGTCCTAACCTTTAAACAAAAGTGATCAAAATCAATCAGTCCAACACTTGACCTACAAACATATTATAGACTCTACAAACCACCAAACCAATCATCAAATGAAAAGTACGATAAGTCATATCAACAAAAATCATCATATATCCTATCAGAAGTCTTATAACCGGTCTTTAATCAAAACAATACACACAAAACATTCCTTAATATAAAGAAAAACCCACAAACACATTTACAAAACAAAATCCCTCACCCACAAACAAGTCCCACAAAAATCACTCAAAATTCATCCTTGCATATAGATATAACAACTGATTCTCTGCAAATAGATGAGAACTTTATAATCACTAACACTAATCCATAAAATAATTAGATTTAACTGAAATGTGAAGCAATGCATATGAAACAATTGATCTAGCTGTGTCACACTGCTTCCAAACCAGAATAATTTTGCCAAAAGAAATATGATGCATGCATGGGACCACAAAAGCAAATCACTGAAACTGGCCTATATGTGTCATCTGTTTATATTATGTAATGTATGCAATAAGCTTAAGCCTTCCAAACCAATCATTGCTCCATACAGTATGGAATGTATAGCCTTAATAAGTTAAATTTGTCATATATATTTCTCATCACATTGTAACATTTTTTTGTCTTCTACACCATCTCTTTCACATCAAACTCTACAAGACCCTTATCCCTAGTTAGGTATTAAGTAGCAGTACTTTCTTCGTCAAAGAGTTGCTCGCTTCTCAAATTATCAGTTTGGTACAATTGGTATATCACGGTGTTGTAAACATTATATTGATTAATTAGAAATGTAAATATACCCTACTTTTATCTTAGAAGTATGATGTGGTGTTACAAGAAAATCATCAAATAAAAACTAATTTTTAAAAACCAAAATAAATAGTTGCAATAGTAACTAAATTAGAGACCATTTTAGAAACTAAAACAAAAATTGGTTTCTAAATTAGTTTATATTATTTTTAAATAATTTTTAAATTGGTATCTAATTAGCAACCAAAGTTTTAACTACCAATTATTTAGTTTATAAATTTAGTCTCTAAAACCTTTGTTGCTAATTAGATACCAATTTAGAAACTATTTAACAATAATAGAAACTAATTTAGAAACCAATTTTTGTTTTAGTTTCCAAAATGATCTCTAATTTAGTTACTATTGCAACTAATTATTTTGATCTCTAAAAATTGATTTCTATTTCATGATTTTCTTGTAGTGTGACTTAAGAATGTAATGAGGTCGAGACTTCCTTGTTCATACACAATTAAATACCTTAATAATAGATTAAACGAAAATTAAAAATAATATCTTACAAAATGTTAGAATATTAACTATGAAAATTGTATTAATACAGGCACACAGTTATAAAAGTCTAATCAACACTATAAATAAGTTGACCAATATCATGTTAAGATAAAAATTTATTACACTCAACTATCTGATATTAAAAAATTTGAGCGTTAAAAGTCTTTTTTACAAATATTTCTCTAACATTTCAACTGAAAATTAAGACCCTAAAATAGTAGAAAAACAAGAAGATCTTCCTATCCAAACATAAACACTAAAAAAATAAACATGCATAATATCAATTTTTTAAAAATCAAAGTGACAGTGAGTGTTAAATTTAGACAATAAAGTGATATAATAATAAACTATTATCTTTTAAGAATTCACAACTTTGAACTTTCATAAACTAAAACGGCCGTTTATTATTCATTTGTGTATAGTTTCTCATACTAAGTCCAACCAATCATGTTAAATATGTGTTTGAATTTAGTACGATGAAATGCAGAGTTGTTTATTTATATAGATGAGTAAACAGTTTATGGAACAATAAACTATTCAATTTTACAGTAGAAGTTAAAAAGTTTAGAGTAAACAATTTTATCTTTCCATTATGTTCTTAATTTTTGCCCTAGTCTTTGGAAGAAGAGGAATGCAGAATATGGAAAGTAGAATTGAGTGGAATGTGGGTGAAGATGAGAAGAGAGTGTACAAGTTTTAATGGTAAGAAGAGAAGATTACGTTTACATCCTCCACAGCTAGGATGCATAGGACAAGGACTTGAAGAATAGGGTATAGGGGTATTATAGGTATGACAAAAAGTGGTATGGTATCCAGTCTGTTTCCTTGACTATCCAGCCTACTGAATGAGATAACAAAGTCTCATTAAATATAGAGATTCAAATGAAATTTAGTGATTTACGCAATTCAAGGAAATTGGAATTTGCAAAAACAAATGACTTTAGGCTTATTTGGTGTGTAGTCTGTTCATTTGACCTTTTCAACTTTTTCTTTTTATTTTTTTACAAATATGCACTATTCAAGATCACTGTGATTTCCTCTGTAATGTAAAACCAGTAGCGTAGCAGTAATAATGATATTCTGAAATTGACGTTTGACTTTTAAAATGAAAGAAGAAAAGAAAGAGAAACATATATTCAACAATTTTTACATCATGATTAGCAGTGATTTTTGCAATAACAATGTTACTACTGCTATGTCTAAAAAATTTCACTCCACTATTTGTTTTTGGTTTTCCACACTTGTGTATTTAATGTCAAATAGTACCATGGAAGCATCTGTTTATCTGTCACCGTCTGAAGAAACCTTAGGAATAATAAAAACAATAAAAAAGGGAGTGGAAATAGAAATTAGAAAGGGAAAGGTATACGCACAGAGAGAATGTGAGAGAGAGAGGATGTGGGGGAGGGAAGAAATTTGAAGAAACAGCAAAGAAAGTTTCCAATTTGATGCTTATTTTTTACCATATGGCAATGTGAGTCCATGTCACTTGCCTATCACCTACCACTGATAATTCCATGCCTTGTTATTAACCCAACCACACCATTTCCCTCTTCTCACAATTTCATGTGCCTCTTGTGTTCTTCAATTCCCTCCTACAACTGCACAACACACAAGGGTCGGTGCCCTGTCTTTACCTTCTCCTTTCTGTTTCTGTGAGGAGGGGGGAATGCTGCTGCTCTGAGAAGGTCCATTTTTTACATTGGGAACACAGACCCATTGGCACAGTTGAGGAATCCCACAAACCAAAATCATATTTTGACAATGGGGTTTCACTGGGCATGTGCCACCGGGTTCACATCCAAGAGGAGATTTTGACTGCATAAGAGATCTGGCGCTTAAGTGGATTCGGGGTCAGAAAACAGGCTCCAGCGAAATCTCCGAAGGATTTTGGTTGTGAACAGTGTTTTCTCTTTAAATCTCTGCTAAGTTGCTGGAAGGTAACAACAAAGGGATGGTTCAAATGGGTTGTTTTGGTCATTGGTTTTTTGCTCGGTTCGATAATTTGAAGTTTTATTTGCCTCGTTTTTCATGTGTACAAATTGAATGAGGCCTTGGTCTTTCTTTCTAATTTGGTTATCAAGTGCTACATAAAACCGATTTTATACACTTGAGATTTGTAATGTCCAAAAGCTTTTGAGTCAACTTGTTGCAGATTTCTTTCACAGCTGTGGTTGATTCTCGATTTGGTTTTCTGGGATATGAATGCTCAGTTTGTCATATTTAATTTAGTTTTCTTTATATTTGCACTTTTATTGGGGAACTGAGTTTCTTTCAACAAATGAATGCCCTTTCTCTATTTGCTTTCACACATGAGAAGGATATAAAAAAATTTAGTTTCCTGCTGGAATTTGGTATGACTGGATTTTGAGATTCTCTTTCTCATAATAGTTGTATGCACGGTGCGAGGAATCCAATGCAAGAGTTTGGTGTTTTCCCAGTAATTTGCAAATAATGTCCTTTATTTTGCAACATGATTTACTGTGTGCATTGAAGTGATCTCTTATATATAACATTGACTTCTGCAGATATATATTGGCAGCTGCGAATGGCATCTGATCTAAGTTCGGGGCTGTCCAAGGAAACGTCTGTATTTGGGTTGAAAGCATGGGAACTAATGGGGATCCTGGTTGGGTTGTTCATTATAATCATTCTTGTGGTGGTATCAATATGTCTTACTTCACGAAAGAAATCCAGAAGAGTCAATGGCATGCTTCCCCTTAGCCATATGCTATCTGTTTCAGATGAAATCAAGGAAATTAGAGTTGATCAAGTTTCATCCAATAATCATCCTCAGAATGGAGCTTTTATGAGTCTGTATGACAGGTTTAGTGACAGGGATTCTGAAAAGGTTTTGATCCAACCAAATAATGGGGAAAATAGCAGTCAATCGGGCTCATTTGTTCATCTTAAGAAAGATGACGGTGGCTCTCAATCAGGTGAAGAAAGTGGTGCCAAGTCTGTTTCTACTTACAGGTCTTCTTCACATCCTATAACTGCACCATCTCCCTTGTCTGGTCTTCCTGAATTCTCTCACCTTGGATGGGGACACTGGTTCACATTAAGGGACCTAGAACTTGCAACAAACAGGTTTTCGAAAGACAATGTTATTGGTGAAGGTGGATATGGAGTTGTTTATCAAGGCCAGTTAATCAATGGGAGCCCCGTGGCTGTTAAGAAGCTACTCAATAATCTGTAAGTTTTGACATTAAATTGTTTAAGTATGTCACAGCTGTTGCGTTTTTTTTTTCAGCTTTAATCTTGTCTTTGATCTCTTGTTTTTTTTTATTAGCATGTTTTCTTCGGGTTAGTTTATCTAATACTGTTTGTGCCCATCATACAGAGGACAAGCTGAAAAGGAATTTAGAGTGGAAGTTGAGGCTATTGGCCATGTGCGACACAAGAATTTGGTTAGACTTTTGGGCTATTGCATTGAAGGGACTCACAGGTAGCATATTGTTTTGTCATTTTATTTTGGTTAAACATTCAGATGTCCACTGTTGTTTTATTCTATTTATTTTTTGGAATTGGCAAAGATGAATTGTCATTTGTCACCAATTGTGCATGCATGTGTGTTTAACTGTTTGTGTCTGCTGTCATCATTGATTAGCCATTTGATTGAAATAGTTTACAAAATAATTTTTGTAGTATCTTGTAAATCTATTAACTGCAACAAATGATGTTGAGAATTTTATAACAGAATTTATTAGTAAATAGTGTCCATTGTTCATTTTATAGTTGCATAGTTGGGTACTGTTTGTGTGATTTGGATTATTGACCCTTAGTGAATTTCCTGTTCATTTCAGGTTGTTGATTTATGAGTATGTTAACAATGGCAATTTAGAGCAATGGCTTCATGGAGCCATGCGGCAGTATGGTTTTCTTACTTGGGATGCCCGAATTAAAATTCTTCTGGGAACAGCTAAAGCGTATGCTTGTTTACCACTGTCTTAATTTTACCTTTTTTTTTATTTCCTTCTTGGGTTTTGGTGAGTTTCCTTTTACTGATTTATGATTCTATTACAGGCTATCTTACTTGCACGAGGCAATTGAGCCAAAAGTTGTACATCGAGATATTAAATCAAGCAATATTCTAATTGATGACGACTTCAATGCCAAAATATCTGACTTTGGGCTGGCAAAGTTACTTGGTGCTGGAAAAAGCCATATCACAACTCGCGTAATGGGTACTTTTGGGTAAGTTGTCTTTCTAATGCTTACATATTAGGGACTTCTTTATGATTCAGAAGTATTTTTTCTTGGTATTTTTCATTTTATAAGACACTCACTATTGCCCTTTTTACTTTCTTTTTAGTATATTTTATAGTGCAAAGTGGATAATTGTACAGTTAATCTCTTAGGTTAAATTTTCTCAGCAATTTAACCATGAATATCACAGTGAGCACCTGATTAAATGCAATAACTAGCATTTCATATTACCTTAATATTTATGAAAAAATTGCAACGTTCTATTAAATTGTCCGAATTGGCTTTTTTAACTGCTGTAGTTGGCTTATTGCGTTCTTCTTTTTGTGTTTCAATTGCATTTTCAGATATGTAGCTCCAGAATATGCCAATTCTGGCTTACTAAATGAGAAGAGTGATGTTTATAGCTTTGGGGTGTTGCTCCTGGAAGCGATCACGGGAAGGGACCCAGTGGATTATAGCCGACCAGCAACTGAGGTGTGTCACTGGTCCTGTAAAGAATATACTAAATCAAGACTCTAATGTGGATATTTGTCTAATTGTGTTAAGGAACTTTTCAGTAGTACAAATCTTCACTTAAATTTAAAATGTGAAGAAGGATATACATTAGAAATTTTCATGGAGTAGTTGGTGACTTTACTTTGTTTTCATGACTGTCTTATCATACTTAGGACTTGTCAAACTTCCCTCAACACTGTGTCTGATCATTGGATGGTTATTGTAGGTAAATTTAGTTGACTGGCTCAAGATGATGGTTGGGAATAGGCGCGCAGAAGAGGTGGTAGACCCTAACATTGAGACCAGGCCTTCAACAAGTGCCCTTAAACGTGCCCTTTTGACTGCTTTGAGGTGTGTTGATCCAGATTCTGAGAAAAGACCAAAGATGAGTCAAGTTGTCCGCATGCTCGAATCAGAGGAATATCCCATACCCCGCGAGGTTTGATATCAGATCACAATAACTTTCCAACTTTGTGTGGCAGTTGTTTATTATGTTAACAACATTTCATCCTGCTCCTTTGCAAAAGCCATTAAACTCTTTTTGTTAAGAAAAATGGTATGTTTCTCTAATGAAGTGGGTGACATTTCAGGATCGAAGACGCCGAAAGAGTCAAACAGGGAATATGGAGGTGGAGGCCCAGAAGGAGATTTCTGATACAGAGAAGAGTGACAGTCCAGATCCAAAGTCCAATGGCAGAAGGAACCAAAAGAAGTAGATCAACGAAACTTAAAGCTAAAGTGCCTATTCCAGGATAAGGTACACTCTTTGAAGGTCAATTTTTTGCATTCCTTTGAGCTTCTGAGATAACTGCCAGGTTTGAACCAAAGACATGGAAAAGGAATGAGTTACTTTGGGATGGTTTGTATACCTATTTGTTGTTATAGCATAGATATAGATGTTAGAATGTAGATTATTGTGTATTAATATGGGATTAAAAAGATCCCTTACATTACACTAGTGTGTACAGATCATTGCTATTCATACATTTTCCTTTGTCTTTTCATTTGTTTCATCACTCATTAGGATCATAAGGAATTCATGTTTCCCTGTGTAGAAGATTATCAGAAAATTTTACCAAAGCGTGAAAGACAGAAGATGTGGTTTTTGTCTATAATTACATTGAGGAAGTTTCTTGATTATTAAGGTAGCATGGTTATGGCAACCTCTCTCCACTAATTGTTGTGGCACCCACTTCTATACCACCAAAACCATTGAAACTGAAATAATGCTTATTTTTTGCTTTCTTCATAGCAATATAATTATTTTTTATGAATCAATAATATCAGACTGGTGCTTCACCGGTTCACCACTGATACTATCTTTTAGATGTATTATTAACAAATTCAATGTATCATCAGGTTTAAAGATTATAAATTTATAATTGTGTTTTATTAGTTAACTAAAAAAAATCAATGCATCAGATTTAAAGATTATTATAGATCTATAATTACTTTATTAGTTAACTAAATGTAATTTATTAAATATAATTAATCTAATTGTCGACAAAAATATCGTTCTGTCTAAACCTGTTCTGGTCTCTTCTCTGTCTTCACATGCTGCTGGTTGGAGTTCTGTTTCCAAAGAACAAACCCTTGCCAACTAGAGTCCTGTTAAAATTAAACCTAATGGAATTGAACTAGAGATTTTAATCCATACATGACATGTTGATCCAGTAAGGTAAAACTAGTTTTTGATAAAATTAAGGTTAAATAGGTTTTTATTTTTGCACTATATCATTCGTAAACTTGATTTTTTTCCACAATTCAAATTTTAGACATTTTAGATATTTATATAGTAAAAAAATTATTAGAATGAATTATTGTTTTTATGTGAGAAATAGATTTACATCCTAGTCGATAATGAAAATTTTCTTATTACAAATATCCTCAAGATCTAAAGTTTGAATTAATGATGAAAACTAATTTAACATAAAATTACACTTTAACCATTAAAGTAAGACTCTTGTTTTGAAAGTAATGATGAAACTTAAACCTTCAAAAAAACATGATGATCGAATGCTGGAACCAAACCATTTGACATAAAGTTCAAAAACATAGGTGAATAAGGCTTTTTTGTTTTCAAATTTCGATATCAAATTTGTAATTTAAACCGCACAAATTTTTCGTTTTTGTTACAACTAGTGTACTATTATTGTGGTGGATTGGCAACATACTTATTAGAAATTATACACGAGGAAATAAATGTGATAATAATGAAAATAAAAATCATTTTGGAAGTGACAATAACATCAACAATGATAACTATTGATCGTAATGTCAATAATGGCACTAGGAGTCAATTAGCAATTTGTCTAGATGGTAAAATAAGAACCTTAGATTGTTAATAAAGTGCATGTGCATTCTAAATTATAATATATATCAAGACATCAAATTATTTTATCCATATGACTTAGTTTAGAGTTTGGATTTCGTAATGAGATAAGACACTCTAGAGAATTTAAGCATCTTATTTTAATCTTTAAATGAATTATTAATCAACTTAAAACACATTTTTTCATTTATTGTCAGCAATCAAATTACAAATAAAACACATCATATTCGATACAAAAACTTGAATTCTTATTTATATAAACAACTACACTTGGAAAGGTGTAGGCCCTCTGATTCGAGTTATTAAGGAATTTATGCATAGTAAAAGCCAATAGCATCTATAGCAGAAAGGAATTTTACACTGTCATCTGATAACAAACAAACAGTTATATATAATATAATTAATGATTCTTATAATAATTGTCTTAATGTTGATACCAACAATAATTTCTGACTTGTTCATAGTGTAAAAATTGCATAGAAATTAAACCAGTAAAATTTTCTTAAATACTCTGGTTGCTCATTATTCATTATGAAGAGCTCACTGGAATGATGTATCAGTCTTGAATCTCTTTATCCTGCAACAGCAAGTGCTTTTCCTTTTCCTCTGGGGTCATGAATGCGATGATAGGGAAGGACTTTCCTATTCCCAGAGGGGTCTTAAAGAGTATCTTCTTCCCCTTAGGATCTTCAATGCTCATCTCAGATATTGGCACCCACAGCAGCATCTGCTTGCTCTTGATGCCTGTCATTTTCTTCATCCTAAACTTCTCCACATAGCCAGTGACCTCCACAGCATAACTCACCCTCGTGTTGGTTCCCTCAAACAAATGCTCATAAGGGGCCTTCTGTTTCATCCACACGAACCCACTTTCTCTAACTCTCCCACACTCCACCAAGTCTTGCAAGGGAAGAACACCCTTTGGAAAACCCAACTCTTCCAAGAGCTCTATGGAGTGCCGATAACACTCTTCAGAACCATAAACTATCTCTGCCCCTTCACGCTCCTTTACCACATCACCCATCTCAGCACTTAATTGGAAGTCTTCAAGCTAAAACAATGTGGTGATGATTGAAGGCATAGCTTACCATTTTATAACAACAAGAGACTACTGAAAGTTGACCTATCTTGAATCCAGTGGTTCAACCGTTTGCTTCTGCCATTTTTTATTTATGGCTTTTAGTTTTGTTTACCTACATTAGCTTGGTTAGATTAAGGTTCAATTATAACTTATGCTAAACTATGATAACCATTTGTTTCATAATAACTTTTGTAGACATGTAAGAGTGATTTGCTTTATTAACATAAACAAGGATCAAACCATGTCAAACTACTGAAATAAGTAGGTGGATTTTGGTAGAGATAGGTGAAACTATGAATTAGTTTTCATGCCTGACTTGTGGTGGGGTTAGGTATGGACTTTTCAGTGTGAACAAAGTTAGAGTCTTCTAATATGCATTTTGAATAACACAATTTTGAAGATGGCAGCAATGCAGGCAACCTATTTTTTAACTAGGAGCATATGTGTGATTGTGACAGTTTCAGTTTGAATCATAGAACAGAACATGGATAAATTAATATAATACTGTAGATTGTTCAATTGAAACACAGGAGAGTGAACAAGTAAAAATGTCTCTCGAAGAGATGCAGGTTTTTCTATTTATTTTACATTCCTAATTTCTTTTCGATTTTCCATTTTTCAATCAACCATGGGTTTGAATCAGTGAATAAGAATATGAAGTAGCATTTATTTTGAAATCAGAATCACAAGTTTTATCATTTTTTATCCAAGTTGGGTTCGATTTTGTTTTAAAAAAAACAGAGACGTTTGGTCTAAAGGAAGATAAACTTTGTTCAAACATTAACCAAATGTTTTCAATGATGCAATTATGGAGGTAATCCAAAAGATAGATTCCTTAAAAATAATACGGTTGTAAGAAAGGACTGAGTTCATGAAATTTGAACATCCATTCTTTCCATAATCTTTTATTAATTTAAAAATATGTAAAACTGAATGTCTTAATTATGAAATAATAAAAGATTAAGATAATTATGCGTAAATGAGAAATAATGATGGAATGGGGACCATTTAATAAAAACTTAGTTTTATTGAATTAAAGAGAAGAGGTATTTTGATTTATAAAAGGTAAACAAATAAATTAATAACTTTTTTCGTTCTACTATGATTTGTTTTAAACATTCTCTTATATTCTCAATTTTATCATCATCTCAAAAAAATAGTTTATAAACTTCTATTAACCTAAAGCTAGTAATATTATTCTATTACTCATTTAAAAGGAAAATTTATTATTAAATCGTTTTATGAAAATAAGAACAAATTAATGACATTTAAAATATTTTCCTAATATGTTTTAGACAAGGAAAATTTATTCTTAATTCGTTTAAAAAAAGTAAGACCAAAATTAATGACATTTAAAATATTTTACTAATATGTTTTAAACAAATAATCTAGCTAAAAGCCCAAAACTAAAAAGAGAAAGAATAGTTGATGAACCGAAGTATGGACAATATAAGTACACGGATAATTTAATTTTAATTTTGAGAAAGTTTTTGCTCAATGGTATAAATGAAACCAGAAAAAAAAAATCAGTACTATTATTGATGGAAAGGAACTTATCTAAAAGTAAATATATGGTGTATTAAATAGAAAGGAACTTATCTAAAAGTAAATATATGGTGTATTAAATAGAAAGGAACTTATCTAAAAGTAAATCTATGGTGTATTAAATAGAAAGGAACTTATCTAAACGTAAATCTATGGCGTATTAAATTCTGTCAAACACCTTATTCAATATAAAACTTAATAACATCAAAAAGGAAAAAAATGAAGAAATGTAATTTAAAGATTGCAATTCAACCAGACATCATGTGTTGTCCATGAAAGGTATATGGTAATATACATTCACTTTTACATGACTTGTCGAAAAGGAAATCCAAACAAAAATTAAAAAAAAAGTATTCAAAAGCCATAAACTTAAGTATCTATGATAGGCTCCTGTCACCTACATCACTATTTATATAGCATCGGTTAGTTGAGCCACAAATATAATAATGGTACTTTAATGCTGTATGCCACAAAACGAGTAAATTACTGACAACTGTCACAAGGACAATTGGTGAATGAAATCTGCAATCTGCAATCTGAAAGAAGGAATGAATGATTTTGGAATTTACATGTTTGGTGATTCCTTTGAGGGAGTAGAACGAGTATTCAGTAGAGGCTGTAAAGCTTTCACTATAATGCTCATGTTTGGCCGAAACTCAGCTTCATATTGTACACACAATGCAGCAACAGCAGCCATCTGTTGCAAAATATGAAAGCAACATTTTAGATGACATGAAACACCATTCACATATTTTCTATCATCAAATAATTATGTAGTTGGATGGACAAAAGATTCAGAGTGGCATATATTTCTTCTTTTAAGCTTTGTTGAGAATAGAATAAAAGGTTTGCAAGCAAAATGTGCAAAAGCAAGTGTTCTGTTTAACTAAAAGACAACACTCTATTTCAAAGAATATAATCTAGTTAGTTACCTTTGCAACGGACTTTGAAGGGTACTCTCCCTTTAGTCTAACATCAACACACTGCTTCACCTTATCTTCACTAAGCTTTGGTGTTGCCTGATAAAACCCAACGAACAAGAATCACAAAATGTGCAAAATCCAAAATTTGAAAGGAGAAGAAAACACAACAGTAATATTAACAGAACACAGATCAAGTAAATATTGGTACCCAGGTGACAAGGCTTTGCTGTCCTCGGGGTAGTGTATGATCAACCGGTTTGCGCCCGGTTAAGAGTTCCAGCAGTATAACTCCAAAGCTATAAACATCACTTTTTGAAGTGAGTTGTCCCGTCATTGCATATCTGCCATAAGAAAAGTACAAACCCAATAAGTTCTAAAAAGCCATAATTTTAAAAAGTAAAGAGAGACCATAAGCCAAATTATAATTAACCATAAAGTGGATTGAAGTTCATTACATTCACTGTCCACAGATCAGTTTTTAAGTTTACTCAATTATGATTTTCATGTTCTTATGATCTACTTTTCCATCTTCTAACTAAAGCAGAAGTTATTTTATTTTAACAGTGTGTGAAGAAGTAAGCATGTTCTCAAACAAGTAGATTAGGCTTCTAGGAATAACTTACTCAGGAGCATGATAACCAAAAGTCCCAAGAACACGGGTAGAATGAAGACGTGCTGCTGCATCAGGGGCTTGATTTGACAAATCAAAATCAGCAATCTTTGCAACATCATCGTCAAAAAGAAGTATGTTACTAGACTTAATATAACGATGGATTATATGAATCTCTGCCTTTTCATGAAGATATTCAAGTCCCCTGGCTGCTCCAACAGCAATTTTAACTCTCTGAGCCCACGAGAGTAATGCACCAGGTTGTGCACCCTTGACACCTTTTCGTCCTATACCCACCAGTTATCATTAAATTGTATATAAAAATGAAGACATTAATAAGGGAAAATAATACATTACAAGTATGGCTTACCGTGTAGAATATCATGAAGGGATCCTTTAGGAGCATACTCATAGGAAAGGGCACGAAAAGAACCATCAACAGAATAGTTAACAAGCTCAACAACATTTTCATGCCTTAGCCTTGATACGATGGAGACCTATACAAGTTTGGAGCCAAAAGTACTGAATAAAAATATAGTTGCTGCTTATGTAGAATGTGATGCAATGATGCCTTACTATCTAATTTTATCATTGGAAAATTCACAACTACAACAATTGATCCAAACCTGAGAAAGAAATTCTTGCTCTGGCTGATTACTGGAATCTAGCTTTTTGATTACCACTGCACGCCCAGTTTTCAATGTAGCTTGGTATACTTTCCCATATGCACCCTCACCAATGAAAGATTTTGAGCCAAAACTATCTGTTAAAGACTTCAATTCGTCTACTGTAATAGAAGGGACAGCAATAGGTTGAAAATTTATTGGCCGAGGAGCAGTCACAGCATTATGTCTGCCATGATAACTGGCGTTCCCTGCATTGTACTCACAGAATTAAAGCCAAACAAAAGTGGTACTAAAATAAAAGCAGATTTATTAAAGTGCAAACAGAAGTACATATAAACAATTAATACAATCACTTGAACTACAGACTCAGTAGAGCGATGTAAAGTTAGGACAGGCTATTTTTGGAAGATCCAAATTTAGAAGGTGCCACTCGGGAATGGCACAAAATTAAATATAACACTTGAAATGCCAATGAGAAGCAAGTTCAAACAGCTGTTGTATGAGAGTTTGAACAGACAGTATACTCGAAGCATGAACCCTTGCGTTTCAAATCATGACTTGCATGAAAGTCAATGTAACATACAATTCTAAACAGAAAATTTATAAGAAGGAAAAAATAATGGAAATAGCGGATTACCAGTGGGAGCGTTTTGCATGAAAGGTCCTCTGTCAGAAATTGCAACACTGTCATCTCCTTTGCAGAAGCCAAAGCAACCCATGATCCTGAATTCTGGAGGTAAGATTCAAATTGAACAGTTAAGTTACTGCAAGAGTATCAATAAGACTAGGCACATATTATCAATACTAACTCCCCCTTCCCCTAAGGATAGACAACACTACACGGTGCTAGCGTATATACGATGTCTTAAGTGTGTATCAGATAGCAACCATTTTTATTGCGCATACTTCTTGGAGAATTTTGAAGTTCTCACATGGTGGAATCGCCTTTTCGGCTATTCTGATAAACTAAATTTTGATCAAATATCATTTCCTTTTTGGACAGAAACTTAATGACCAAACATATGATGTTCTAACTAGGAACACGAACATAAATTGCACCATTAAAATACATCAGACAAAACAAGGAAATGTAATTTAGACATGAACCAATGAGCCATTTGAAAGTAAATTTGCAGCAACATGATAAAATAAAATGAAATAGAAGAAAAATACTCAGTCTCTTTCAAAACCAGAAAGGGAAATGACGAGAAAACTAGCCCCTCTCGACTATAAAAAGGTTATTTCTTTTCACATGGACATTTAAAAGATACACACCATGAAAGAAACACATTCCTATTTAATCTGTTGATGCATGACACAACAACAAATGACATGCAATTAGTCAAAGTGCAAACAGGAGCACCGACAAACGAATCAAAATTCAGAACAATCACTAACCAACAGCGGCACATTATATCATTCCCAATAAATAAATGTTGTGAAAACAAATTTCACTTTCAGAAAACGGAAAGAAAGAAGAAAAAAATTCGCCAAAAGTTACGGTTACAGTTGCATCCTATACCTTCGAACTTGTGGAAGCAAAAAGTATAAAATTTCTTATTTATACTTATACCTCTATACTATCAACACATCACCTGTAAGTGTAAATCCCAAAATGATAACTGGCCAGACAGAAAAACAAACATGCAGAACTACCTTAAACATGTTCCCCCACCCCCCCAAAAAAACAGTTAAGAATAATAATAATACTAACAACAACCGCAACAACTATTTTAAAGACAATTAACCCAACAACCACAACAACTACTTTAAAGACAATTAACCCCACACAGCAATAATCATAAGAAAAATCAAACCGATTAAAGAGAATTCTGGGTTTAATATATACACTGTCACCTCCTTCTTACAGAGAGACTCTGCAATCTCACCGTTAAAGAAGGGACAGAGTTGAACCCCAAAAAAAAATTAAAAAAGAAAACTTCCCAGTCTCGATGTTCGTGCGTGTACATGAGAAGAAAAGGGTAACCGGCAAAACGAGTAGAAAAACAAAAAAAAAAGTGTATGAAGTAGTCATATAGAGGAAAAACCCGAAACAGGAGTCGGCCCTATGAAAGAGAAGAATCATACCTTTCGGAATTCAAAGCGAAGACGGTGTGTGTGGTTACAGCTTTTGTATTATTTGGAACAGAAAATGGATGATGAAGAGGTTTGAAGACGAAGAAGAAGAGGTTTGAAGAAGAAGAAGAAGAAATGTTTTGTTAAGTTATGTTCGGTTTGTGCTTGTGCTTGGAAGAGCGACCTTGACTTCACCGAGAGACATCTTATGAACATCACCAAACGTTATTTATGTACATTTATTATTAATACTACCGCTGCGTTTGCCAAGTCAACACTCAAAAGCCCGTTTCCAGAACCGCTGATGCTTTCTTTTTTTTTATTCCCACTTTTCCATAGTTTTCCCTATTCGCCATTCTCCGTTAAAATTAGTCAAGTCAACAAAACAAAGGACGTTCGTTTTAAGTTTGTTTCATTAAATAATTACTTTTTTATTTTGTGTTTTCTTATAATTAATTAAAATTATAAACTATTTAAATATCTTTTCATAAAATCAATTACTTTATTTTCAAAAAAGCTATTTTTATTATATATTGTTTTAAAAATTTCTAAATATTAATTATCAAATAATTTTTTCAGGAATCACTTTTTCTTAGTTTTACATAAACCGACACATAAGATTACTTAAAAAAAAAATCCTTGTTACCTCAGACTAGCCAAAAGTAAAAAATACCGCTATAATTAAAAAAACTTTAATTTACAATATAGTGCAATAAATGTTTTTCTAATTGAAAAAATAAATGGTTGCATTAAACTCATCCCTATCCTTCTAAATCAGCAAGTAAGCAATGCTTTATGATTCTGCCACGTGGCGAACATGCAGAATCTGCCACTGTTACTCGTGCAGTGAATCTGCAACAGTTATTTTGATAATAATGATAAAAAATTAACTAAAATGATCATATGAATATAATATATTAAAAAATAATAAAGTTATTGTAATATATAAATTTAAATGTTCATTAAATTTGGGTGAAGTTAAAGATTAGTGTAAAAAGAGTTAAGGTTTAAAGCAAAAATGGATAAAGAAAGGATAGTGGTGGCATTGTGTGAAGCTGGAATTGCATTTGTGAGGTTGGATTTGGCTGGCTTCTCAATTTATCTGGTTGGCATCTTTCTTCAACATTCCATCTACTTTTTCTCATTCTATAAACTTAAAAGGTCAATTTCAGACTCAGAAAAATGTTTGAATAGATGAAATAGTTAAATATTTTTTTTAAATCTTGTCTCAAATTTTAGAATTTCTAAATATTTATTGTAATAAAGTTATTAAAATGAATTTTTATCAATTTATTTTATATAATAAATAAATTTTCAATGTAAATTAAAATATTAAAATATTTTACTTTGATTTATAGTTAACACGGATATTATATTTCTAATATTTTTTAATTATATATTAAAAAATATATAATTTAAATTAAAACCAGAAATTAAATTTTATATTATAACATAAAAAAATATTTAATTTAATTTGAAATTGTTGGATGCATATATGAATAAGAATCCAAATGTAGGAAACTTGAGTCAAAATCAAAAATCAATGTTGAGATCGAGTCAACCAATTACTGCGCTTTCAAACTCTTCCAGGAAACTTCCAATCCCACCTTTCTTAAAATCTCGATAACTTCACTCAAATCAAAGTTATTTAATTCAATTACTTGAATTTTCACTTCTACCTCTTCATTATGTAAAAATATCAAATTCAAAGGGAATATATATTTCTTACTAGTTAAATTTTTAAAGATTAATCTCATATTTTAATAATGAAAAAAATAAAATATATATATATATATATATATATATATATATAAACAAATGATAACTAATTATATTTTTCTATTTTCCTTCCAAACTAGAGAAGAATAAAGTACAATAAATAACGTGGTCAACAAAAATGCACATTTGGTTTGAAGGGTGAGACCTAAAAGTCTCAAAGGCTTTACATTTTGAATTAACACACTTTTTTTTCACTAGTTTCTTTATCTACATCTATAAAAAAAATTATTTTATGGATTAGATGTTTGAATTTTATAATATAAAAACATATTTTGGATGGTACCTTACAATTTTAAATTTTACAATCTATTTTTTTATGTATTCATAATAATTTTTGGATTATATATTTCGAAATATATTTTTAAATTTCAGATATATTCAATCTCAAATGTATTCTTAAATTATATAATTTAAAATGTATTTTTAATTTTTAACTTACACAATCTAAATATTTTTTCACATTATACAATAAAAAATATTTCAGATATATAGATAATGTAAAATGTTCTTATAATTATGGAATTGCGGGAAGAAATCATGAAGTTTAACTAAAGAATAATAAGTCTATCAAAGTGATTCTATTTCTATTTTCCTTTTTTATTTTTTCACCCTTATTTTTATAGTTCATTTATTATATATTGTCTATACTGTTAACTAATTATAAATAAGAGAAGAGGGGAGACTTTTGTTAGCTGATCTGGGGCAAGTGAGAGCTAAATAAGAGGCGATTTTGCAGCAAAAAGCAAGGGTTAGTTGGATAAGTCAGGGGGATTTGAATACAAAATTTTATCACTCAAGCATTAAGTGGAGGAGGATACATAACGGGATTAACGGTCTCAAGGTTGGAGATCAGTGGTGCGAAGACCCAACTGAAGTAAAAGCTAGAGTGAAGGAATTTTTTGAGAGCAGATTCAGTGGAGGGGGGGGGGGGGGGGGGG
>Ga0123342_1003538_pt1 | contig 24967 bp, 11 predicted proteins | sample Turbeawhitnodule_FD_89960 | JGI IMG/M metagenome (GOLD analysis project Ga0123342, IMG submission 89960) | Root nodule microbial communities of legume samples collected from Mexico - Turtle bean Mexico white nodule | ecosystem: Host-associated > Plants > Roots > Nodule | place: Mexico: Nepantla... | reverse complement strand
TGATTTTTATTTTTTTTTTTTTTTTTGTTTGTCTGATGTTAAAAACTTTTTATTTTGTTTCCGGGGTTTGGGTGTTGTGTTGGTTTGTTGGGGGGGGGGGGGGGGGTAGTGTTTGGGAGTGTTAGGACCTTTCTAAGGGTCAGAATGTGCTCGACACTAAGGGCTTCCTCCAGAATCCTTGTTCGATTTGCATTTAATGGAGTATGTTGGGAGAACCTTGGACCTCAATTCTCTTTTGGCCTTATCTAGGGAGGACCTTGTTATGGCTTCTCCCTGTCCCTGTGCGTTTTCTCAGTCACCATCTTGTTTTTTACTTTGCTTCTAAAATTACGTAGCTCCTTAAGTTGAATAAACTTCGTATCTATAGTTCATTAAGGTCAGCCCCTAACTTCTTACATAAGCTATCCACGAATGGTCTTAGGTGACTAAATGGTGCATTGTTACTTCCATGTTGAGGTTGTAGATGTTCAGAGCCACTTTTTCGAACCTTTCCATGAAGAGTCACAATACCTGATGCTTACAAGGGCGATGAAGGTTAGGTGATGTGGCCGACTAGTAGCAAACTACATTCCAAACTCTTCTACAAGGGTATGAAAGTAGTTAACTGAAAAGGAGGAAGTTGGGTGAACCAACTTAGTGTCGCCCCCTTTAAGGATATGGAGAACACACGAAAGTGAATTGTATCCTCCATGGTATACACACTTATCTGGATCACATAGACATTGATGTGTTCATTCGGATTAGTGGTTCCGTCATATCAGTATGGTTAGCCCTTTCCAATTAAGAAGGAACTTAGTAAGGATGTTGTTGGAAGCCTCCAATCGTGCCAGAGGTGTCTGCCGAGGTGTTGATTCATGATTAAAATTTGTGGCTCTTTGCTTTAAGCGATTGGGTTACGATTGTTGGAGTGTGTATTGGTTGAGGCAAAATAGTTGTTGCCTTTGTCACAGTCTCTTGGTATGGCTCGCCTTAAACATTTGGCGACACATGGATCCCTACTGCCAACTTCTTTCATAAGGCTTTATTCTCGTGCCTTAGAGTTGTGATCTCCTCCTTATTATGCCTTTTAAGCTGAGTCGTTTCTTTCAACAACTCCATCAATGTGTCCATTTGTCCTGCTCCGGTCATACGAGTGTCAACCAATCTTCGTCTTTAGTTCATCATGTTTCTCGTTAATACCATAAAGTCCTTTGACGTCCTTCTCGACCCCAAGGTGGACACCAATTGTTCTTACAAAGGGTAAATAGGTCTTCTCTTCTTCTGTTACTACTGAGTAAGCTCCGAGATATTGTCGTTCGAGATGCTTCGAGTGTTATCACTCCAAAAGAAGGGGGTGTACTAACAAAAGACATTTTGATGCTCAAGTCACTTTTGGAGTAGTTGTGAATAATGAGTGTTACTAAAATGTCTATTTTACCTATCCTATTGTCAACCTATTTATAGAGTTGAAGTGAACCTTCATGTAGATGAACTTAGGTCGATACAGATAAGATCCTTTAATGTCACACTAATTAAGATGTATTAGTTTATCATATTTGACTAAGTTCAAGATTGTATTTAATTAGACCTAATCTAATGTTTGATTTAGAAGTCATTTTAAGTCTTCATTATATTCTTAATTATATTTTAGACCAGAGTGATCTTATCCATAAAGAATTACAAATGATGCCGCATTACAAATGATGTCGAGTGATTTCAATCATGTAAGTTACATTTAATAAAATAAAAAATTAAACTACATAAAAAAATATAGAATTATAAAAGTAGACAATGTAAAATTGGAATTGCATGAATTCAAATTGGTTGGAATTAAGTTTACCATATTAGATTTAATATATGAGTTAATGTTTCAAACCAATATATGAGTTTTCTAATTCTTGAGCAATGTTTAAAACTACTCTCTACCAATTTTACAAGGCGGAAATTGTCAACAGGAGAACCACGGCAAGACCAAACTTTTATCAAGACACGTGTCAACGTGTCATTGGCGAAACCAGACTGCCCCTGCACTGAGAGTGAGAGAGAGTTGCCACGCATCGATGCCCTGTGAAACCTGCTCATACAACTTGACCACACAGCCCATTCACTTTCCCAAACTGACCGAACCAGCTGTATTCATAATCAACGGCCCCTGATCTCTCTTCCCTCAAACACGACACAGATCAACGCACCAAAATCCCCGAACATAACCTTTCGTGTCAGTTTCTGTCAGCCTCGTATTGCTCCACCCTCACCTGCACCCGCTTTTATCCACACTCTCCTCAGGTGCTGTTCCCACTGCGCTCAATACAACTCCACCACTTCCTCTCGCTTCAGGGTTCTCGCTTCTCACTTCTCACTCTGCTTATTATCTCCACTTCCTTGTTCTCTTCTTCACTTAACGCTGTTTTCGCGTGGTTTCAATCGCGACTCTCCGCTGGTTTCGTGGAATGTTAGGGATTTTGAGAGATGGAGGGCGCGTGGCAGAGGAATTGTGATTCGCCGTTTCAGCCGTCGACGTCTGCGACGGTTTCCTCCGCACCTTCGCCGGAGCCGGTAACTTCACTCTGCTCTCTTTTTTTCGTCTGAGCTGTTTCTTTCGATGACTGTGATTACCTGTGCGTTTCGGTTGTTGCAGTTTAGTTGTGTTTGACTCCGTGTTAATTACGCATTTTTCATGCCAATTTCCACATAAAGAACGTGAAAGCTACTATGCATTGCTTAGGAAAAAAAAACGCGCGTCGAGTTGTGTTGGATGATAAACTAAACATGCAGTAATGCAATGACGAACGTGCGTTTCGTGAATGTTCTAATGTGTAACCTGATAAATTGCTTTTTGTTCCGATGCAATGTACTTTAGCATTGTTCAACCGTGATGACAATGTAAACTCTCCGTAATTTTGTTGTTGTTGTTATTATTATCATTATTAATATATATATATATATATATATTATATTCTAATATATTGATATTTTCCAACGAACCAATGCTATTTAAAGAAATTATGTATTGTGTCACGTGATTCGCATAGTGAAAGATTTTTGTCTCGAGTTTAATAAGGTTTCGAGTTCTTTACGAAATTCCTAGAGCGGAAGTGGGGTCTTGGAGAACGTCTATGTTTGCATGTGTATACACTCCTTGAATTAGTAATTGGTAATGAAGTTTTAGTTGAGACATACTAGTAGTCACTACGTTGGATGTGTAAATTTATCTATTTTTTTATATACGAATAATCAATGCTATTTAAAAGAATCATGTATTATCTCAAGATTTGCAAAGCGGAATTATTTTTGTGTCATGTTTATTGAGGTTATGAGTTTGTTATAAAGTTCCAATAGTGGGAATGGAATCTACTAGAAAAGCGTCTATGTTTGCATGTATTTACACTTCTAGAATTAGTAACTGGTGATGTGGTGTGTATTAGTGATAAATTATTTGCTGTTTCTTATAAAGAAATTTTAGTTGAGATATTACAGTAGTTTTGATTGGATGCACTAAAATTTTATCGACCAAGAGCATTCATAGGAAACCAGGAAAGCTCTTTTTCTTTGGAAATAATGCATCTGCTCGGGATCTGCAGGTTTTCTGGCTTTGAATTTAAAGATTAATATTATGAGCAAGAACATAAAAATGTTAGGACCCCTGATGTCCTTATTTTTTTTCTTAGTAATATCTTTGCTGAAAATTAAGAAATAATATTTCCAGTCTAGTTTTGGAAATTTCTGACACTGGTGATGAACTGCCGAACAGAAAGGGTTTGCACTTAGTTTGAAATTTTCAGTTTGTATGACCTATTTTTAGAGTGGATAGGTTTTATTCAAGTTACGAAAATGATGTTTGTTTTGGATCTCATCATTGCTCCTTTAGTGCAGTAAATGTAAATGTGGCATGACCTATGATCATAATCTGTTTTCTGTGGAGGCTGCTGTTGACTAGTAGCTTCAAAATTCTTTTGAGCATGATGGGAAAGTTTTTGTAGTATTCATCTTTGGGATTAACACTCTCATCTTCAATTGCAAGCAAAGGAGTATGAACACTTAAATAGCGGCTTACCTATGTTGGATACTTTAAATAATCCTAAATTTATTTTACATTTTCTTCTGTCTTTTGTTTTTTTAACTTTTATAGCGTTAGAGATTGAAATACTACAAATACAATAACTAGAGAAGTTGTAACATTTTATTATGTTACAACAGCTAATGCACCCTTGCTCACTTTTAAAACAGTGATTGTATTTTGATTTAAGGCTTATGTTTTATGCTAATTTAATTCTTCATATTTTGTGTATGGTTATTTAGTGTTCTAACAATATTCCTGTATCTATGTTGCATCTGGGTCACATGTTGTATCTATGTTTTATACTCTCCAGCTTTGCATACATAATAATACTCTGTCTTTTAGAATTGTTTTCTGTTTCTTTTAAGGTCATTGTGTTTTATTAGTACTCTCGCTATTTTTATAGCTCTCTTTTATCTTGTTTTTTTAAATAAAAGGGGATGAATGCAAGTTATTTTTATCCACAAGTTGCCCTTGGTTTAAGATCAAAATTTGTTGGAGGGAAGCAAGTTCCTGATTACCCAAGTTTTCCCCTCTCAACCACCCATGGATCAGGCCTAGCAGATGCTGGAAATTCATTTCTGGCTCTACTCTATGGTACTCCATCCTTGTTACAGTATGATTTCCAGAATTTGTCTGAACGCACGCTTGGCATCTCATCTGGTGATTCTACTGATGCTATTAGGAATTCTTTTGTTAGTTCTATAGAAAGAGGAACCTTCTGGACATCTGGTGTGGGGTTGATAACAGAAAATTTGATTAACTGTAACCTGCAAAGTTGGGTGAATAACTTTCCAGAGATTTCTTCTAGAGCAATGGTTGGTTTGAATAATAGTAGTAATTTTGTCTTCCACAATATTCGGGGCAGCAATACTGCTACTCAGCCCACAGTTCCTGGTGGTGGGAAAGCGAGGGAATCTTTTTCTTTTCCAGGTCAGTGCTGTGGTACATGCCCCGCATTTGGTCAAAATGTTTGCTGCTCAGATATTCAGACTACACCTAATATTGCCTTAGAATGGTGCTCATCTAAGTATGCAACTTCATTTATGAGTGGGTGTCCTCGTGTGTTCTGCATGGGAAAAAGTGAGTGCTAGCAGCATATAGTGTCCTATTGAATGAGATTTACCCATGGTAAATGTATAGATAGCTCACATTTCTATTGTCAATTTAAAGGTGGCCATCTTCTTCTTAGCCATACAGGGCTTCTTGGTGTTGTTTGCTCATGCCATTGTTGCCACATGTCTGTTCTTAAGTTTTGTGAGGTAAATCTCGTCAGAACTGGTTCTACTCTATAGCAATGTTTAGCCATACCCTTCTTGAGCAGTAAATTCACATTTTATGCACAATTAATGCTTACTGGTTTGCTGCTCTGATGTTGCAGCATTCAGGGTTACATGGCGTTGACCCAGGGGTTGCTGTTTGTATGGAGAGTGGAGAGACTATTTCAGAATGGCGGAAGCTTTACTTCTTGAATTTTGGGGTAAGACGTAGCTTTCATGCAATTTATTGGTTGATGTTTCTTGATATATAATATATGTTGCTGTGTTTTGGAGATGAGTGTTTCTACTATATCTTTTGCTTATTATTGCATTGGAATTTATCTTCTTGTTCTGAGTGTTGATGCTTTCCTTTTAAGTTTTTCCACCGAGTATGGAATTATAGATTTCTTTTTGCATTCTTCAAGTTTTTCAAGATTTGAGGATGTCACATGTTCTGGTCCCTAAAATTTTATTTAGTTGCTTGCAGTTTTCTCCTTTCTATTGGAATGTTTCTACTACACATAGGCTAATGTTTATTGTATAGTGTGTTGTGCTGGAGGGAACAGAGAAGAGGGAGGGAAATTTTTTGTCCTAATTTGGTGTAAAAATTTGGAGAGGAAGGAAGGGGTCATAAGGGAATTAAATTTCTTGCTTCATATTTTTGTCTTCCCTCTAATATTGGGAGGATTTTAAGAGTTAGGAAAGTGATTTATATTGTTGAACTGTGCAAATTAAATTGCCTTTATAACACTGGTTACCACGTGCTTTCTTTAACACTGACAAACAAGGAAGCAAACCATTAAGCCAAACATCTCCTTCGCTACAAATATTAAATCTTGCACTCAACTTAGTGATGGATAACATGAATGGAAAATAAAACTAAGTATTTAGCACATCTTTAATTTAATATTTATCTGAATTTTTGAATGAATTGTTGTAAGCATTAATTAGCAAACTATCATTTTATAAAACAAAAAATGAAGTTCAAAATTTCATATATTTATGTATATCACTAACAAGTTTTTTTTTAAATATTTGCTGACTGATGACATTTTAAAATTCCCTTTAGATTTACATTCATGCCACCAAACCATGAACTCCATTTCTTATTCAGTCATCCAGTCCTGTTTTTATAAGTGTATTGTTGCATGGGGTAAAATAGAAACTACAAAGTAACATCAATAACTTTAGACTACTGGACAACCCAAACATATATGCTAATCAATCTTATTTGTTTTGTTCATCGTAGTCATAGTTATATTCATTTGTGATAGTTATTCATTCACTAGGGCATTGTAGTATTGTTTTAGACAGTGACATTTATTTGGGTGAACTCTAGCTAGCTTATTAAAAGAGAACCATATTTTAAACTTTTATGTATGTGCAAATTTGATAAATCTGTGCATTCATTTTACCTCTCCTTTTGTTGTTGGCATTAAGAATTGAATTTCTTATTTGCATGTTTGAAGCAACGAGAACACTGGATGGTGATACTTTTATGATGCTTTAGATTAGGTCTCTGGGGAATGAGAATGAATGGGACTGGCCAGAAGTATTATCAACAACAGGCAGGCCGATGAAATCCAATGCATCTGCTTTTGATGTGTACAAGACTAACTTGTCTCATATGTTGAGTTCATCTGCAGTTATGTCAAGGTCTGGAAAGTCTTCTTCTGACTATGTCATGTTTCCAAATAATGCCCGTACGGACAACAATTTATTTATTGGTACATTGTCCAGAAAACAAGCAACGACAATCCAGGATGGTTGCAACATTCCACTCAAAGGTAGTACTGGTATTTCACAAAAGAGCTTTGCTGATCAGTTGAAAAATCAGTTAATGGAATCTAATCTGGGTATGTATACAACTGCACCAAATTTTGGTGGAACTCAACTGGATGATGGTTGTCACCCTATACCTCCTTTCTTGGATTCTCTGAAAGGGACAGGAAGTTTGTCAACTGCCCACTCACCTTTGCAAACACCAACAAACCTTTTGAAAGACCATGATTGCATAACAAAGAATGCAAATGATGGTCTTGCAGGCAGAGACGCAGCTTCCTCCAATGTTGATCTTAGGCTTGGTCAACCACCTCAGACAGGAAATCCACTTCCATCATTTATAGAACCACTGCTGTATGCCCTTCCCAGTCCACCAAAATTGCAACCTCAGAAGCAGATGATTAATAGTGCGTTGAATCAATATTTTATTTTAGCTGATTGCTTGAGTGTTATGTTGTATCTATTATTTATTCAGTGTATTGTCCTTTTTGTTTCATTTTGAAGAAACCTCTTAATAATGTACCTTGTACATTAGATGCAGACCTCAGCAGGGAGGAGGGATTACAGAATAATTTTAGTTATGCTGCTGGTTCATTCAAAATGGTTGAAGAATTGCCTCAGCTTAAACCCAAGAACTATATGTCAGCTGTGAGTAAGGGTTCTGCTAAAGCTGGATTGGAAGCCAAAAATGTGGCCAAGGGTGTATCATTTTCACCACTTTTGCAAATTGATATAGCTGGAGGGAAGACACAAGCTAGTGAAAATTTGTGGAACGGTGTCAGGCCTCTCATACCTAAGAAACTGTATTCTGATGGAGGGCAATCAAATAAACCTGTAATAGGGACCAATAAATATTTGGGCAATAATAAAGGGGTGAGCTTTGCCAAAGATTCTGGTGCCAAAAAAAATTCTGGATTTGGAATTGGTCAGTTAATGGAATATCCAAGCTCCATTAGGAGAGCCGTTGGTGGTTATGATAGTAGTATTTCAGTTGTTAACGAAAAGATGTATGAATCAAATTTTGAATCTAGCTTGCCATTAGATACATCTATGGGTGCAAATATTTTGCATGGTTCACACAATATGTCTTCTCTTGGACTACAAAATCATGTGAATCAACAGACCTCCATTCCATTTAAAGAGATTTTGAAAGGCCTTCCGAATCATGCTTCAATTTCTGTGTCAAATCAGACTCCAACTTTGCCACAACCGGAGGCAATTAATATGGATGCTTATTTAGTTGATGAAAAGACGAGGTTGCTTGCAATGAGACAGATACGGGAGTTATCTGAGCAACATCATGCATTGCATTTTAATATGAAACAGAAGCAAGGGGGATCCAGCAGTATTTCGAAAGTTCAGCATTATGCTTGTGAGGCTTCAACATCTGAGCAGGGAACCTCTTGTGCAACATTGAAATTGCCTCAAGATAGAGGAATTTTTGGGAATCATGAGAATACTGTTGGTTTGGAGAAGTTGCCTTCCCTCATAGGCAAGCATAATTCTTTTTTTATTTTCCTATAACTTTTAACAGTGTTCTTAGAGATTGACTTCCATTGATTGTGAAATTTTAATGTTAGTTTAGTTTTGTAGCATGCACATTTAATTGTAATTGTCCTTACAGGTATGAACGGATATTATCATTTGTCTGACCTGTCGCCAACACCTTTACATTCTAAAGAAAAGGAAACGCAATGTAAACATTCTTGTGATCTTCAAAATGAAGAAACTTCTTTAAGGTAATTGCAGACAACTATCATGTTAACGTCATAAGGATATCTGTGTTACACTGCTGGAAAGTTATCTTTGTAGCTTTGATTTAAAATCAGCCAGCATATTCAGTTTGCAGCCTATTCTAATGGCATCTTACGGAGTATTTTTCCCTTAATTCTATAATTAGGTTTGGGGCATGGGTTGTTGTTTTGTTTGACTCTAGAAGGGTGTGGAAGAAGATAGTGCATTTGGAGTACTTGTATGTTGGGGTTTTTGAAACAGGTTATGATTCCTATAAGTTAAACTTTATGGTAATGGTTATGAAAATAAATTTGGATTTTGCTTATATTTTTTATGGTCAAAGTTAGGAAATAAGCTTTCTGTGGTAGAAACTAATTAAATAGGTGCTTAATTAAGTTGTTTGCTTCAATGTGTTGGGGTTTTAGAATGTGCGTTTGGACTAAGCCCCCAAAACCAACTTATGCGATCAGCTGTGCCCCTCACTTGTAAGTTGTATACTCTTTCATTATGTCAAGTTAATGTGGGACTTGAGTTTTTCTCCATATATCCCCTCACCCAGTTCTATTGAATCTGGTGCATGGAAAACATGATAGGTCACACCCTTTAGTAGAGTGGATCTAGGATAGAGTCTGATAGAATGCGAGTTTGAATATTAAAAAACCAACTTATACAATGAGTGTTGTGCTGCACTTATATACCCTTTTTAAGTTCTATTTTTAGTCGATGTGAAATTTCAGTCAGGGTTTTTCTGATAGGTGCAATAATGAGAAATGAGATAAGTTGGAGGGAGAGAAATCTGTCCTGTTATAACCAATGATGTCATCAAACCTAAATCTTACCTACAAATAATTTCAACCTATCGAGTTAAATGTGTGAATATTTGAGGGTGGGGTGGTTATAATTTAATGACTTTGTTAGAAAGATAACAATGAAGAGTTCCAGGATGTTTTAAATTTTCCAGGGAAGAAACATCAGCCATTGGCTTAATCTAATGGAAAACATGGGTGCGTAAACTCATGTCTGTTATAACTAGGAGGCCTAGCTTACTTGGTTATTTGCCAAATATTTTGATATGTTTTATGTGCTTGTTTTGTTTTGTGTAAACAAATAGACTGACAAAGCTAAAGAAACTATGCGACTATGTAGCTACATGGGATCATGGGTTTTTAGGAGCAAAATAAGTTCAGATAATGTAAAATATCATGTTATATTTTGCATTTGGAATGTTCTGTCCTCATTATCCACAGTTAAGGATATGATTTGTTTTTATTAATTTTTGTACTTTTATTTAATCTTCATTTAATGATGACTTTTCACCTATCATCAAATTAGCTATTAGTGTGCTTTAGTGGCATGATAGTATATCTTGCAGACTGAAGACAACTGAAGTGACATTGCATTGCATTTGTGTAGAGTGGTGATAGCAATCTGAATCACAGATTGAAAACAAATCATGTTCATTGAGATTAGCAGGCCATTAAATTATTTTTTTTCTTGACCCCTCAAAGTATTAAGGTGATTTTGAAATTTTATGTTTGTCCGCATCAGAATGAAAACAGGATTCAAAATCCTCCCTTGAAGAATGACTAAAATGGTTTCTTCTCCATCGAAACATGAAAATTTACATGAAGGGGACAATTTCTGGAAGATGCCTTTGCTTTTCTATATAGGGTCGAAACCATTGCCTTTTGTGATTACATGGATACTGTATGGCATGTAATTTACCCCATTTACAATTACATTCTTTCTTAAAATTCCAACAAGTTATATTTGGCGTCCTTTACATTGGGTGAGTCTTCTACTTACTCTAGACATTATGTTGCATACCCTTCAGGTTTACCTTCTTGCATTATTCTATTCTTTGTTTCTTTTTTATGTGAAAGACACTCTCTTCATCCTCTTGTCTTTTTTTTGGCTGCTGATTATTTATTGCAGCTGCATTTTGGTTTATACACAGCATCTTCTTAGTCACAATCAGGTCAACAGAGCACCTCGGCATCAGAGTTTTGTTTTTGTTGACTTTTTAATTATCCCTTAGATTGTGACTGTTGATTATTAGTTATGACCAGTGTTATCACTTATCGGCCATGGCGGATTTCGGTGACGGTTTTCCTGACCATCGCCACAACAAGGCGGTGGCGAATCGGATTTTGCATGGCCGCCCATGGCGGCCGCTATGGCCATGTCGGAGTGCTAACGGATATCGGATAACAGATCATATCGGAGACCTCATAAATCCTTTATAAAGTTATAACGGAAACCATAACGGGTTATGGCAAAAGGTGTTGTGACAGAGATAAAAAAAATGTATTATGAATTGCAATAAGTATAATGTTTTAAATGGCCAAAAATAGGGCAAAAAAACCTAATTTTAAGTAGGTTTTGACAACTCATAATTTGCTACCCTGGTATAACACTTAAGGTTTTGGGGATAAACGAATCTGCATCCTTATTCTTGTAGATGAAACTGCAACTCTTGTTCTTTTTCATGTTATTTCTTCACGAGCAATTTTAATGAGTAGTTTTACCTCAGAAGACTGTATAAATTGATTTTCAAATGTCTCTAGAGAAAGTTGACTATATAAGTTTTGCATGTTAAATGTGAGTGAACGTAGAATTACATGTTTCCTAACATGTTGATAGATATATAGGTGAAATCATCCATTGTCAGAAGAGTGAATGGATGGAGCTTGAACATATAATATGTTGCAAGAATAGGGTATTGTAGATTTGTTTATGCATGGGATAAACACCTAAAACCAGTAACTGTTGAAAAAAAATGCCTGCCTGGCTTTCTGTTGATGCATGTCAATTGGGTATTTAATTGATAAATATTATTCCTTTTCGTAATTCCATTTTGTCAGATCCGAAAATTGGGTTCCATTTACTAATGTCTGCAAACTTTTCCATCCACTGTGAGTCACACCTCTAACTATTTTTGGTATTTTTTCTCTCCCTCAATTTTGATGTTGCAGCCTTGGTATAAAGAAAGACAATATCAGATCAAGTGCATGTGAAAAATGCTCTGAGCAACCATCAAATATATGTCTGGAAGGCGAGTATCCTTCTGCTGCTCTGATAAACTGTTGCCGAAGCAACTTTTCCTCCGGGATTGAACCCCTTTGTAATAACCTAAGGCAACAACTTGCTAATGTCAGTGGTGAAACTTCTTTGAAGATGCCTTCAGATTTGTGGAGAAATCTGAATACTTCGAACAACAGAAATATCCACTTTGAGCAAGGTGGGAAGATACTTGGCCAAGACTCAACCAGAATTGGCTTTCATGCCCCTCAGTGGAGAGATGTGCCCAGTAAGGTCAGGAAAGCAGTTTGTGATGCAACATCTTTAGATCAAACATCTACTGGTTTGGATAGGGAAGGACGGGATGATTTTCAACTTGGAAACATTTCCGTGAAACGCCCCAAAAGAACTACTGATATGGGAGACCTGTCAAAAGAGAAAGAAAATTCTAATGTTTCTTCTGGATGCTCTGCTCCTTTGGTTACTCAGGCATCTGTGATGGTCAACAAAATTGATTACTGTACTGATGATGCTGTTGACACTGGCTTTGTCAACAACCTTGTAGTTGATGAAGGTTCAGGTATTGATCAAGTCTCCTTGTCAGATTTAGTTGAAAGTGAAAGAACTGATGAGCTTCTAGGCTTGATCTCTGGGAATTACATGAAAAATGGTTGTTCGAGAGTCTTAAATGATGAATCATGTTGCAATCTCCGTGATGATCTTAAACTGTTAGATTCCTTGATATGGAAGAAAGAAAGGAATCAAAATCATTTTGTGGTTTCTGCTAATTGTAAAACCAATCAGTCTCATAATGTCAAGAGAGGCATCAAAGGAAGGAAGCGAAAGAGAAATGTGGTGAGGATTCTAGATGCTTCATTATCTTCTGAATTCCCTTCCTTGTTGCCCAATAAGAATGATGAGGGTGCTGAGATTTTGCATTCCTCTTCTAGTTTGCCAAATGAAATGCAAATGCACTCTCTGTCTAGCCTGCAGAAATCATTTAACAAGTCTTCCTTTGTTCAACCTTGTAACAAACGAATACAGTCTGCATTTTCATCCAAATTTAATTCCTGTAAGAATAGTCTGAGGAAGCATCTCAGTTATAAAGTTGCCCATGAGTCTCAATCAGATTCTTATGCGGAGTTTCGCACGTTGCCTGGAGTTTCTGGAACAAAGAAATTGAGAAATAATCTCACCTCTGATTGTTTTGAGCAGTTTCATATGCAAGAACCATCCTATGAGGAACCCAAAAAAGCCGAGTTGTGGCCATTCTTGTGCAGGAAGGAAAATGGTCATAGAATCACAAGGCCAGTAGTATGTGGAAAATATGGTGAAATACGTAATGGGCATTTGGCTAAAGAGGTGCAAAAGCCTGCAAAAATTGTCTCCCTCAACAAGGTCCTTAAATCTTCCAAAAGATGTATGAGCTACACAAAGGGAAAACCTAGACTAACTTCAAAAAAGAAATGGAAGAGATTGAGTATTGGAACAGATAGTGAGTACTGCTGTGGGAACCGTGGTTTAAAAGTTAAGGAACACATTGAAACACAAAATACAATAATTTATAATGAAGCAAGTGTTGACATGTCCCTGGAAGACTTGGAGAGAGGTGGCAAGCAAGATGCGAAAGCTAAAGCTAAGCAGGGTGTTAGAGTTGGAAACAGAGAAAATGTTCTATTGAAGGTGAAGAACAAGGACATTCGGAAACATCGTAGCATTAATGAACTCACTGCTAAAGGTGAATTTGAGCAGAGCTTCGTGATTATTTTTCTAAATAATGTATTTGGCAAATTAATTAAAAAGAACTAGAATGATGAGGTGTGGATTATTAACATACTCATATTTACAGTAGTTTATTAATTGGTTTATAATTTATTCCTTGAGTTAAATGCTGGCTTTCTTTCATGATTGAAGTGCCATATCCTATGATCTGTGATTTTGATAGATGTTGGCTATTGCTTGGTTTTTATTGGCTGTTAATATTCCACCAAACTTCGTTACTTGAGTTGTGTGATTTCATCAGGAGTCTAGTAGCAACAACTTATGAGTGATGATTTATTAGGCTCTGTTTGGACTAGTTTTTTCATAAACACTTTTAGGAGAGAAAAATAAGAAGGTAAAAATGAAATGAGCTTCTTCATAAGCTAAAATTAGTTTATGCACAAGTTTAAAACAAGAATTCAAATAAATTATATGAGAGAAGTTCATTTTATTTTTCCTTATTTTTCTCTTTTGAAAGTGTTTATGGGGAAATTTATCCTAGCATGCCCATGTACTACAATATTTATTAATAGTATGGATTGTTATTTACCCATGAATGTCCTCTTCATTTGAAACATGGTTCTTCCATCCTTTACTTAACCTTAATCTCATTTGTAGCCTTTTGTATGTGTAGAGAATTATTTTCCTGAGAAATGCCTCCTCACAAAGTGTTTAAATGCATGCTAGAAACCAAAGTGACGGATATGATGAGTTGTGCTCAAGACAGAGAGCCTGGTTTGTGTAGCACAAAACATAGAAAGTAAGCAAATAAACAATTGTCCTATTTACATATTCTGTTTTAGAAGTATTCCATTTAAATGCAAATGTTTTCTTTCCATATTGTTATTTTTACTGTGTCTCATTGCAGCTCAATTCAAGGTCACACAAACATATCAACTATATACTCAGATACCTTCTGCTGTGTGTGTCGAAGCTCAAGCAATGATAAAATAAACTGTTTGTTGGAATGTTGTCAATGCCTAATTAGAGTATGTTTATTTTTTTTATTTAAGTAATATTGAATTGTTGAACTGTTCATATTTTTTGTATGAAACAAGATTTTGATTTATCTCCTTTATCTTGTCTACCAGGTGCATCAAGCTTGCTATGGTGTTTCCACATTACCCAAAAAAAGTCGTTGGTGCTGCAGACCATGCCGAACCAACTCAAAAAATATTGTATATCCAATAAGCATTTTTAATTTTCTATTTGACCAATCCTTATACATGAGTCTTGTTTTTCTGCTTTCCTTTCTGATTCATGAAGTCATTCATCAAGTTTTTTACCCCAAATGTTAGTTTTTTATTCTTTGCCTCTATTCATACCCCAAGATAAAGTCATTCAACTGTTGAATGATTTTTTCATGACTATTTGTGATTCCTCTGCTACTCTGTATATAGTCTTCTATAATAAGTTCTTCATTTAAAAATTAATCTAACACTTTTTTCCATGCTTTTCATTTTTGGTGGTTCCAATATCAAGGCATGCGTCCTATGTGGTTATGGAGGTGGAGCCATGACTCGAGCAACAATGAGTCACACGATTGTCAAGAGCCTCCTAAAAGTTTGGAATAGTGAGAAAGATGACATGCCTAAGCATACAACTTCATGTGAATTTTTTGGGGAGGAAATATATGCATTCTCATCCTCAAAAGCTGATCAAGAAAGTGCTTTGAAGCCCAAAAATTTTGACGCATCAACAGATCTGGTGAAAGTTTGAATATCTACCAATAACACACAATACACCCCTACTACTCTTTATAGTTTCAAGGTACACAACAGCATTACTGAAGGAGTTCTTGATCCAACTGTTAAACAATGGATTCATATGGTTTGTGGTCTTTGGACTCCTGGAACAAGATGCCCAAATGTTGACACAATGAGTGCTTTTGATGTTTCTGGTGTTTCACGTCCCAGAGCAGATGTGGTGAGTACCTAACAGGAGTTTTATATTGCTCAGCTGGTTGAGCACTGATATCTGAAGTAAAACAACAAATATTATTGTTCTCCATGGGTTCTGACCCTTTTACCGTTATTAGTAATTTTGTGTGAATACTACACGGTATTACGTGTAGGTATTCAATTGCTCTATATTTGCTGTATCTTAGTAGTATTGCCAACAAGGACAAATACTAATTCATATAATGAAAACACAGGGTATATGCTGTTTATCAAATAGATAATCACTGGGAACTTTTTAATTTCCTCCTTTGTCTGTCATGTCATGTTACAGTATAGGCAATTATTAATAAAGTCCTGTCCCTCCTCCCAATAAGTTCACAGTTTTGTGCTTTTTTCAGGGTTATTTTACTAATTTGTGCTATTTATTTTCATGTTCTGGGTTATATGGGTAAGCTTTGTATTCATTGTTGGGACTTATATGTGGGCTTAGTAGTTTGTAGAATGCAATATATAGTTGTAAAAGATGTGTAAGGTCAAACTTAATCTACTATTCTTTCTTAACATTATTTTGTGTTTATTAGCATTTGCTCTTTTTTCACTAAAATATTTTTCGCAGGTTTGTTCCATTTGCAATCGATGGGGTGGTTCTTGTATAGAGTGCAGGATGGCTGATTGCTCTGTCAAGTTTCATCCTTGGTGTGCTCATCTAAAGGTACTTTTTCTTTGATAGCTGGGAACTTACATCATACAACTTTCTGCCGTTGATGACTTATATTAAACTATTTCAGAAACTATAATTTTATTTATAAGGTCCGCTGTCTAATAATATCTGCTGTTAGGGAAAATGTGCGTGTCTCTCTTACCAAAACATATTTAAAAATTGAGATCTATTCTTCCCTACCACTTGATGTGCCAAAGGATGTTGCCAAGGTTTTTCACGAGTACTATTTGTTTGAGTTCTTTGGGGAAATAAGGCATTTCATTTGTGTTGTGGGTTTGTTACTTAAAGAACATGCTTAAAGCTGAGTTGACTTTTAGTTTGAGTGGGACTGCCAGAGTATATTAGGATTATCGGTCTTACTGTTTGTGAACTTGGATTTGTATTAGTAATACTACTACATGACCTACTGCTCTATTATTCTCATCAAAACATGTTTGGAGCTTGGATCAGAATTGCTTCTGTGAAGAAAACGTAATTGCATGACTATACATGTTGAATTACAATTTTAACTATAATGATTAACGTTACCTCATGTTAAATCTTCCTGGTTTGGCGAGTCTTTTGCAAGTGCTTTGCAGTATGTAGGTTATTTTGATATGATTTAATCGAGTTAATGGTGTAAATATGACAATTGGGCATTGCTGTGGTATGGATTTTCTTTTTCTTGGGTTTGGTACCTAAGATGAGTTGTCCAGAATTTCATTGATTTTAAACATTTATTATGAATTCTGCTGTCAATAAACATTTGATAATGCAAATTGAGTGTTGTATCCATTGGTGCACCACAACTCTCATGACAATTGGTTCTCAACCTTGCAGAACCTGTTGCAAAGTGAGACTGAAGGTATTGATGATGAGAAGATTGGATTTTATGGGAGTTGCATGCTACATACTATTGAACCTAGATATCTGTCCATATATGATCCTATTGATAAAATAGGAAGTCAGGAAGAAAAGGAATTCACCTGTGCCAGGGCAGAGGTATTTTCTTCATTCATAGCATTTTTTGGACTTTATCACCTCTCAGGTGATGTGGGGAGCCATTTTGAGCTTTCTTTCTTTATTTGGAATGCTGACATGTAATTATATTAAATGTATTATTCTGGATTATTGTAGGGTTACAAGGGCAGAAGATGGGATGGTTTTCAGAATAATCACTGCCAAGGTGGATGCGTTGTTCCTGAGGAGCAGCTTAATGCTTGGATTCACATCAATGGGCAGAAATTATGTTCTCAAGGACTCACAAAATTCTCAGATTTGGATATGGAGCATAATTGTCGAGTATGTATCGGTTGTACTACATAGCCTCCAATATGAATATTAGATTTGTTTTGTTGGAATATAAATTTTTAAATTTTATTTACTGATCTGTAGCTGATTAATATCTTAGATTAAGTATTTTCCTGGGATGTGTAACTAATATATGATTGTGTTTGTTAGTATTATGGAAAATATTACATCCTATCTTGTCCTATCCTAGAGTATCTTTATCCCTTTGATTCATGTCCATCTTTACTGGTTATTTCTCAAGATCAGTTACCATATTTCCTTATATCAATTTGTCCTCTCATTTAGTTAGTATTATGATTAGTGTAAGGGTTAATACTTTATGTTTCATAATCATATCCATACATTGTAATATTAATATATCTCAGTCAATATTAATCTAATGTTTCATTGTCATTTATCCTTCTTACTTCATCTACTTAAATCCTATTATTTTCAACATTGTTCAAGTCATGACGATAATGTTAAGTTTTCCTGACAAAAATTGCAGATCCATATATCTTAGGGATCTTACTTTCGCAGATCATAAACTTTATGCCTAGGAAAACATGGTTTCTATTGTTTATGGTAAGCTTCAGCCTATTCTCCTGACTTTCGTATTTCCTACTGTCTGCAGAAGGAATACACTCGGTACAAACAAGCAAAGGGATGGAAACACCTCGTTGTATACAAGTCCCGTATACATGCGCTTGGTCTTTACACTTCTCGATTCATTTCCCGGGGTGAAGTGGTATGATACTGGTTTACAATTGTTCATATGCCTCTACACTATGATTGCAAATATGAAGCGTTTCTTGTGCTTCTGTAGGTGGTTGAATATATTGGTGAAATTGTGGGATTGCGGGTGGCTGATAAAAGAGAGAAGGATTATCAATCTGGAAAGAAACTTCAGGACAAGAGTGCCTGCTACTTCTTCAGGATAGACAAAGAGCATATTATTGATGCCACGAGGAAAGGGGGGATTGCACGGTTTGTTAACCACTCTTGCCTGGTATGTTTACTTTAAGTTTGACTCTTCCTTTATTGTTCATCTCGTTTTTAGTTTTGTCGATTTTAGTGTGCATTCATTAATATGCCTTCGTCCACACTTATGGTGGTTGGCTTATAGAGACTGAATACTTGTTATGAAGTTGTTTCGCGTAGTATCCTCAAATATGTATGTTAAGAACGCTAAGTATTGATGACTATGTCCAAACAAGCTACCGTGCTTGTTCAAACAAGAATCTTTTTCTAGTCAGTCTTTGTGCCAATGCTGGCTGCATTTAATTTCAACTCCATACTCTTGGAAGGAAGGTTATTCAAAATTGAATCAATCCAAAATTCAAAAAACCAGATGTTGAACATAACTGATATTTTTTGGATTTATTTTTTCTTATATTAAACGGTGTGGTTCGGGATAAAATATGAAGAATAAAATAAAATAAAACTGCTTATTGTATTTAAATATAATATTATATATTTGGAATTAATTAACGACTAACAAATTAAATTTTACTTATAATATAATTGTATTTATTAAAAAAAGATAATAAATTTTTATTGTAACTTTTGACTATATTATCTAATTTATTTATAAATATTAGAGAAAGCTAAAGCTAAAATTATGAATATAACAATAATCATGCAAAAATAATTTGTTGCATGTCTTTATCATACAATTTCTTTTGTAAAATAATGCTCAACAATATTTTTTGTAGAAGTGTTTTATATTTTTTGTTGTAAAAAATGAACAATTTTTAATAGACAACAAATGTCGTAAAAAAGGTTGTAAACCAAACTGCAAAATATCAATTTGATTTGCTTACACTATTTAATAAGAAACCAAGTCACTGAGCAGTCAAATCCCTACTCATGAATATTTCTTTGGTCTATCCTTGATATAATTTTTGTCCTATGAAGTTTCAATAGATGTGATTTGTTTTAACAATTGCTCTGTTCTATTTGTTCTTCAATTCGTTCTAACAAATATTTATTTATTATGACCAGCCAAATTGCGTGGCAAAAGTGATTACTGTAAGGCATGAAAAGAAGGTAAATTGCAAACATTTTATTCAGTTTTCTGTATTCAATGGATTATGATTTAGAAAAAGTGGCACTACTTGATTGCCACGATACTTTGGAATTGTTTCATTCATGATTCGTGATTATAGCAAAGGTTACTTCATGTGGGATTTGTTGGCAAATATATAAATGGTTTTTTATATGCTTTGATAGCTTGTATATTTAGATGCACCTGGACGTTCTTTACGTGTGGTTTCAGCTTTCATCTTTTTTACTGCACGTTGATGAAAAAATGTTGGCTTCTGTTTTTTAAGGTTGTCTTCTGTTTTTTTTTAAGGTTGTCTTCTTTGCAGAGAGGGATATATTTCCTGGTGAAGAGATCACATATGATTACCACTTTAACCACGAGGATGAAGGAAAGATTCCATGTTACTGCAATTCAAAAAATTGCAGGCGCTATATGAACTGATGACTTCCAATTGTTGGCTACATGGTAGTGTTCATGACGTCTGAAAATACAAGTCCCTGCAATGTAACCAAGGTGCCATTTGTAGTTTGTATATAACCAGCAAGAGTTTGCAACGTGATCTATACGTGGAGCTGCGAAAGTTTTGCTCCATAATTTGTTTGTAAATGGGCTTCCCTTGGTTATCTTAATTTTGTTTATCTTCAGTTACTTTTTCTCATCTTCAATTATTGGACGCCTTCAGGTTTTAATGAAATTAAAGTGAAGAAAATTTTCATTGTAAACAAATAGTTAGCAGCAGCTGAACGCAAGCATTCCGTGAAACCACACGTGACAAATTCCCATGTTTGAAGCACAGCCCCAACTATGTACGAAAAATTAGATAAATACACAAGAAGTGGAGTGTACAATGCAATCTCCAATGATTGTAATTTGTAACCACCAGTAGTCCCTACCACTACCAATTCGGAATACTTGCTGTGGCTTCGTTCACCATTTTTACGAGAGTCACCTGTTAGGGTTATAGAGCTGAATGTTAAAATTCTCCGGATAATCGTGAAAACATTGAAAGAAGATGTTTCAAGAGGCGCATAAGGTGAAATTACATACCACACTTTCTGGAACACCAGGTGGAGGCATTGTCAGATTTTTCGGGGGGACAACTTTATCATAAGATCTTTTATCAAACCTCCACTCTCCAATCTTTCCATAAGTCAGCTCACCCTAAATACACATTGAGTCACAACTCTAAGCAATAAAATAGAAATTAAGATGTACTTTTTCTTTATTAGTTTCACTTCTTTTTCGTCTTTTCCTTTATTTTTCAGATCGCATCAGAATAGAAATGTACCTTCATGTTATAGTCACAACCATATGTATAGTGAATTATGTATGCCTTGCCAATTTCTTTGTCCCACGGAGGCTGAAACGCATAATAAACAAACAATTGTCAGCAATTTGACGATAGAGAGCTTTCGATGAATTGTGCGTTTTATTGAAAAAATATGAAATTAAAAGGAACGAAGAATAGACAAAAAAAAGACTTTAGTTTTTAATAACCTTTACTGGACATTCTCAAATATACTCATTTTCCTAAGCTACAAGTAATGGACAGACATCAAAGGTCCTTGTATAATTTGCTTAGGAATACTGGTCGTATAAAAAAAATTAAAGAAAGAACCTTATTGAACCTGAATCATGAAGTCCTTGTGTAATATGTTACGAACACCATGAAGAGCAGATGCAACAGCATAAGCATACCTAAGTCAACGATACAAAATAAAAACATAAAAAGGTCACATTGTTGTAAGTTTAAGAAAGGATAACCTGAATAAGAGAAGGAAAACAATAAAATTACATTTCAAGCACCCATCCAAAAGCTTTATCAGTTTCAGGATCCTTTTTCATTGCCAGGGAAACATTCATCCAAGTGGGAGCAATCTTCTTAAGGAATTCCTAACATTCATCCACACAAAATTTATAAAGTGGCACCAAATCAAGAGTATTCATTAGTATCACAGAAAACTAATTGACAGGTACCTTCCCAACAATAACTGGTGAATTCCCAATTGGATCAATATTAGTTATTGGTCCCTTTTCCTCAGGGAAGTACTTTCTTAGTACTGTTTCATACTTCTTAGGCTCAATGTAGAAGAAAGGGAATGCAGCTCCTAGCCCATCTGTGGCTAAGTTGGGTATAGGTTTGACAATTATATGATCTGGCTCTGACATCAATATGTAACTGATATACAGTGCAAACAAAAGTCAAAACCAAATTCCCAAGAGAGAAAAAGAGAAAATTATCGCAGTCTTGAATGTAGAACTTTAAAGTTAAGCAGCTCATACTCTTCTTTAATGTCTGCCTTTTGAAGCCACTGCACAAAGGCCCATGGTCTATTAAGGACAATGTATCCCTGTTACAGAGTGAAGATGTGTAAGAATTCACAAGAATAAGGAATAAACTACTGATTTTGATACCTGAACATGTACACCTTACTTACATATCAGTCATTGACTTAGATTGATGTTTTTAGTCCTTCAATTATTCAAACCATTTTTATGGTAGGAACTAGCATTTCATAATCCACATCTGGAACAACTATGATTACATTTCCAACAGCTATTTTTTCCATTTCAGAAATAAATTGGAATTTAGACTCGTCAACAGTTACTGGGAGAAACCATGAAATCTTATAATTTGAATTTGAGTCTAACTCCATCTCAAAAGTTAGTTAAGGGATAATAACTGTCCCTGCTTATATACGCTATTTTATTTATATCATTGGTTAATACAAGATCTCTAACAGAATAAGTGCAATCGTTTAGAAATTAAAGCACCCATATGAACATTTTCTTTCTTTCTTTGTTCTGAATAGTCACAGTCATTGTGGTACAGAAACACAACCCAACCTAAACCAACTAACAAAATATCACTTGAAATTACAAAAACAAAAAGTCAACATATTACCATTTTGTAGGACAACAGTTCAAAACTTTTTGACAGTGTTATACCATTCCGTTAAAATTCATACGATTTTTTAATCATTCAGAAATTGAACCCCCCATATAAAAATTCATTTTTTTTCAACTTTAGAACAATTACATCTACAGTAACAGTAGAGAAACACAGCACAGAACACCCAACCCAACCCACAAAGCATAATTGTGCAAGAAGCAAGAGAATTAAGAAGCAAAGCAAAACCTGATCCATCCCAGCAGGTAAAGGCTGAGCAACAAAGGTGGGGATCTCATCCATGAACTGGTCAGGCTTCCCAGAGTGAAGGATCCGAGTGAAGCCTCCCATCCCAGATTGGGGTGCATCCTTGAATTTGTTGTACCAAAAGTACATGACTCTGCACTGCCACGTGTTGTAGACAGAGTCAGAGGCAGTGACTGCAGTGTGAAAAAGCCTCTTCTTTTCAGAGGATGATCTGCGCAGTGGCATCTTGATAAGGGGATCCACCGAAATGGAAGGGCGAGAAGGGCCAGGGAAGTCCTGCTTAAGAGGGGCATTGGCTGAGATGATGATGTTGTATGTTATCAGAGCCACTGAGAAAGTTATCAGAATTGTGAAGAACAAATTGCCACACCCCATTTTCTAATTTGATTTGGGTTTGTTTCAAATGTAGAAAGCAGAAGCAGAAAGAAGAATCTTTGTTCACAATTATAGAGAATAGAGAGTAGTTGGATTTGACATCAGAGGCGGCTTGGTCATATTTCTTCTCTTCTGTGTCCAGTTGTTCTGATGAAATCAAATTAAACTCCAAAAAGTCTTCTCCAATTTATCTTTTTCATTTTTCTCTTTCCATCAATAATAATAATAATAATAATAATAATAATAATAATAATAATAATAATAATAATAATAATTGTAATAATAATAAGAAGAAAAAGAAGAAGAAAATGTATATCTTTTATGTTCTTCTATTTTGTTTAGATTATGCTGTTGTTGTTGGCAAAGTGACTACATATGGTCAACCATCGCCATCAGAGTCACCATCTCTTTTAACAATTTTTTCACTTGCATTAACTAATTAGGTATATATTTTAAAACTTTAATTTCTATGCATTCAAATTTAGGCTTTTGGATCTAACTCAACTTTGGATCTAACTCAACTACATAACTCCTATTTATGCGATATAGTTAGTTATGTTGGATTACATAGTTGAGATTGCATTTAAGAGTTATTCAAATTAGAAGCATTTTTTAAAATTTCTAAGAAAACATAACTTGTTTTTTAAAATAAATTTAAATGTACTTTTAATTTTACATATTAGCATGTCCCTAAACTGTTTCCCGATATAACAACTAAGACGATTAGAAATATCGGTAATTAAAACAACTTTCTAATTTAGTGTAAAAAATTAGAGGGCAAACAAATTAAAAGAATCATAATTATTCAAATAATTAATGTAAAATTAAGAAATATAATTAGCTTTATTTAATTAAGGTATACAACCTATACTACGTAAATTAATCATTATTTTAAATGCTATAAATAAACTATTAGTTTTAACTATTGTTAATGAACTTTTGAAATTAAAGTGATTAATTATATATTTTTATATTTTTGAACCTTTCTTTTCGAAAATATACATTTTAATTCATCCTTTATAAATTTTAGGATAGGTGTAACATGCAAAATATTTATTAAACTTTTAGTATGATTTGAAGAACACTTTATTTATTTATTTTCCCTCTTAAAATAACGTTTTTTTAATATTTAATATATATATATATATAATTTCTTGAGTTGTATATTTATTATATGTTTAGTTAGAAAAAAGTTCATCACGTAGTTTTTTTAAGAGTTTGTCGAAATGAAGGGAGAAACATAAAAACATTAAATAATATAAGACACAAATATTTTATATAAAAGATGATTTGTAATTTTCACTTTATCTTATGAGTGAAATATTCATCAAACAAAAAGTACACACAAAGCTTTAACTTACATTGTACCTAATGAAAATATTATTTAAGCTTATTACCGTGTTGCAAGGAATGCTTTCGTCTTTTGTCTATCCAAATTATCCATCACAAAACACAAGTCTACATCGAACAAAAATTGTTTTGTTTCTACATCCATCCTAACACAACTTATTATGGTTCAGTTATATGCTTTTTACGATAGTTGTTTCTACTTCGTTTGGAGTAAAAAGTTATCTAACATAGTATTGTGATTACTACAAGAAAAACGCGAATTACATACGGATCAAAATCCGTATGTAACTTTTGGCGCGGGAAGGCTTACATACGGATTTTTCCATATGTAAATTTTGGCACCAAAATATAAAATGTACAATGAATGAGATTCAAAGCCAGGTTCCTTCAGATAAATCAAAGAAAATTTAACCACTACACCAAGCAAATGTTTTAGTATGATTATGATTTTTATTATACTTATTATTATTAACAATATTAATATTAATAATATGAATATAATATTAATAATATGAATATAATATTAATAATATGAATATAATATTAATAATATG
>Ga0123342_1003537_pt1 | contig 24969 bp, 24 predicted proteins | sample Turbeawhitnodule_FD_89960 | JGI IMG/M metagenome (GOLD analysis project Ga0123342, IMG submission 89960) | Root nodule microbial communities of legume samples collected from Mexico - Turtle bean Mexico white nodule | ecosystem: Host-associated > Plants > Roots > Nodule | place: Mexico: Nepantla... | reverse complement strand
TTTGAGTTTTTCAAAGAGTTGAGATTGCTTATAGATTGAGATTGATCAAAGAGTGTGATATAGGATTTCTGCTTGTATTGATTTCAAAATTGCTTCTGTAACAAGTGTAATCCTTGTATTCTGTTGAACAAGTTTATTTGTGTTTTTTCCTAAGAAGTGTTGTGTGTTCTTGAGGGGATCAAGATCAGCATTCTTAGTGTTGGTGTGTTGGCCAAGAGAAGTGTGTGTCTTGAGGGGATCAAGGTCACTTTCTTGGTTGTGTTGTTAGTGATCTAGGTTTGATTGCTTAGTGGATTTCCTCAGTGGTTTCTGAGAAGACTGGATGTAGCTCTAGGTTTAGAGTGAACCAGTATAAACATCTGTGTGCATTCTCTCTATCCTTAAACTCTTTAAATTCAGTTTTGATATTTGTAAACTGGTATAAACAACCGATTGTTTCTGCGAAACAACCGATTGTTTTTCTGGTGCTGTGCTTTTAGCTTTGTGATTTGGCAAACTGGATTCCTTGTCAATTGTTTCTTGAGATAATTTCATTCTTAACTTAAAAGTTTTCGAAATCTCTCTTTAAACCATTCACCCCCCCCCCCTCTAGTTTAAAGCCATCCATTCTTAACATTTAATATTTCCAATGGTCCCATCTAACGTTGTGAACTCCAACAACTATATTCGACCCTTCAAAAATGAATCTTTTCAAGCCTAGAAGGCACATGCTCGAAACCGACCACCTGATTCAAATAACAACGAATATAATAAATACCAGTTGCAAATAGCGTTGAATGAGTCAAAAATAAATTCTCAAATATCCGGGAAATATCCCCAATATAACGAATAATACTGATTAAACTGAAAGATGCATTTCCCTAACATTAAGGAACCACTACGCATGTTAGTTACCAACTGATGTCCATCTCATAGGGGTAAAAGCCCACGAACCAATACTACAAATAGAGTTCTTGAGAAAGGAGTAAGGTACATTTTCATTTTTTACCAGAATACACCAGAAATAGTAGCACTGACTTGAGCGTCAGAGTGCAATCGCAGGTACCCCCGACCGACGGAGCATCGACAGTGAAGGAAGGCAGCTTGAAGAAACTCAAGGACTACCGACACGTCAGCAATTATGTTACATGTTAAAGTACTATGTTGGCCCCTCATTCTCCATATTACAAAAATATTATAAAAACAAAAAGTCCTAAAGAAAGAAAGTAAGAAACAACAAAAAGCACAATATAATTACAGGAAAGTGCAACCGCACAAGACACAACCAATCTCTCTTTCAAAATAACAAAAATAAAATGTTAATATAAAAAAATAAAAAATAAATTATACTATAAACCGTTTTAAAACACAATCTTCTTTATATATAAGTATAAATGTAGATATAATATTTTATTATCATAAAGAAAGTAATGCAATTCATCCTAATTTATTTTATCATATTATTTAAATTATATGTATATATATATATAAATAAAAGATATTTTTATCATGTTAGAAATATTCATTAAAGTCATGAACGTTATTAAAATAATTGAAAAAATATTTTATTACAACTTTATTTTTAAAGAATTGTTGTTGTATTTTTAAGGAGAAATGAGAAAAGAAGAAAGAAAAACTTCTTAAGAGAGGAGTAACTTGTGTGATGAAAAGTTTAAGAAAAAAGAACAAATGAAAAAAAAATAGTAAGAAATTGAGAATAAGGTGGACAATGCCAATTTTAAAATTAGTATTAATTATAATGAATAATATTATGTGTTATTTTTTAAAATTTTGGTCCATCGTGAATTTAAAATCAATATTAGTTATCATAAAAACATCACGCAAACATGAGTTATTTAATATTTTTTTCATTGCAATTTTAAATTAGCATTAATTATAGTAAAATTATTATGTGTTATTTTTAAGATTTTGGTATATTACCAATTTGAAATCAGCATTAATTAAAATGAAAATGTGTTTTTTTTTTATTTTGTTTTATTTGAAAGATGTATTTAAAAGTTCTAATAATATGCATATGATGCATGTAACGACTTGGTAATTTTTCTAAAAATAAAAGTGACACCTTTTATATGAAGTATGAATATTTTATTATTTATAAATAAGAAAATTTAATTATTAAATAATTATTTTTAAAAAATCATAATTTCTTTGGAACACTTTCTTTTTTTATCTTATTTGCATTTTTTCTAGATTTCATGTTCATTCTTTTGTAGATCAGAACTCATCTTAAGAATCTTAGTGAAGAACAAAGTAAGTATATCCAATCAATTTATTTTTTCGAGTAAATTTCTTTTTACCCTTCTTTTAAGTTTGTTTTGGGAAGTTTTACGTGCATGAATACTAGGGGTCTTGCATGTGGTTCTCTAAGATAAAGATGAATATTTGTTAGTGAATAACCATAAGGATATCTCATATCATTGGTCTAAGTTTTTTGTGTACAAATTTAGCCTTTCTATGTAACAAGAGAAGTTACAAGCTAGGTTTTAAACCTAAACAAACTTTAACGGGTAAGGGAAGCTCTTATGGGTTTGATAGTACATTAGGGTAGATGATCTCAATGTGAAAGTGAATTAGTCAAAATCATTTTGATTTCTACACAAATTTTGTCTGTGAAAATATGTAAATATTTGAAATGAAGTAAAATGTTATTTGAGTTTTTAGTTAATATACTTTTGTATGTTAAGTTATGAAGATTGCTAAAGCGAGTTTTTAATATGATTTTGATAAGAGAAGTTATTTTTTTTATAGTTAGTATGCATTAATTTACGAGTTCAATGAAAGTACGAGTTATAATTAAGCAAGTTAAAGTCATGTTGGTCTTTTGAGTTCTTTAAAATTGCAAATTTATTATATTTATTTTGGATAAGATTTTGAAACAAGTTGATATGGCTGCAAGAAGTGTAATTTTTGATATTTTTATTAAATATAGTAAGAAATTAGTATTTTCTTTCGGTTCCATTTTCATTTTAACCCTACTTTTGTATAAGAAAAAATAAAGCATAAATTTAACTTTCTTTTGCTATATTTTTACTCAAGCTAAAAAAATTATTTTTTTATTATTTGTTTGTCCTTTTAAGTCATTTTAGTTTGAAAGTTAATTATACATGTAAATGAAATATTAGTTATATATATATATATATATATATATATATATATATATTTATGTGATGAATTGCAAACATGGTTATTTCAAGGGAGGAAATACTATTTTGAGATGTTTAAGTTGTGTATTGAATATGATATTGAACTCATGTACAACAAAATATTAGGTGGGAATAGTTGAAAGAGGTTCCTATGACCTAATATATAGTGTGAAAAAGAACTATGTGTGTAGGTTATAATGATTTACCATGACATATGACTGGATTGCATTCCTATTATGTAGTTTAGTAGTGGTGATAATACGATAAGAAATGTGCATGTATTCAAATCTAATTCAACACACATGTATTTTGAAAGTAAGTTAAGTGTATGTAATATTGATGTATATGATTATAACATTGTACCGTACGGTTCTCGGGAGTTGACCAAAGTCAACGCAGTGGGACCCGAAGGTAGGGTCCACTAAAGAATACAGCAAGACTGGAAGAAGGTTCTTGGCGTTCGAAGGGAAAGTGGCCGAGGGGGAGGCGGCACGCGGTAAGGGCGTGGAGGCCTCGAGCGTTGACCAAAGTCAACATGATGGAACCCCGAGAGGAGAATCCGCTAGAAGGCATGGCGAGTCAGGAGAGAGTTTCTTTAAGGTATATGGCCTCGGGCGTCGCCCGGGCCCAGTACTATAAAGGCGTCGAAAGAGTTTGGTAAGCCGAAGAGAGTGTCCTTTCCCTGAACCCACGGGTAGTGATTACCATGGAGGAGGCGGCACGGTAGGGGCGTGGAGGCCTCAGGCCTCGGCATCCCGAACAGTAATAATAGATAAAGAAAGGTGGTTTTCAAGCGATAGTAAGAGAAGATTGCGTAAGGTACGCCAAGCGATGCAAGCAGTGCCAGTAGCACGCCAACTGGCACAAGGCACCACCAGAAGAGTTGAGGTCCATCTATAGCCCGTGGCCCTTTCATACGTGGGGAATCGACATTCTGGGGCCCTTTCCGTTGGCGATAAGGCAAATGAAGTATTTGATAGTAGTCATTGAATACTTCACAAAGTGGATTGAAGCCAAGACAGTGGTGCAGATCACGGCCCACAAGGTGTAGCATTTCGTGTGGAAGAATATTGTGTGTCGCTTTGATGTACCAAAGCGTCTTGTCTCCGACAACGGCACACAGTTCGCCAGCCAGCAGCTGGGCAAGCTGTGTATAGAGGTCGGCATAAAGCAGGTGTTCGCGTCTGTCGAGCACCCCCAGACGAACGGACAGGTGGAGTCCGCTAACAGAATTTTGCTTAGAGGGTTGAAGAGGAGGCTCGAGAAAGCTAAGGGGACCTGGGCGGAAGAGGTGCCCAGGATGTGGGCTTACCACACCACGCCTCAATCCTCCACTATGGAAACGCCCTTTAGCCTGGTATATGGATCGAATGCGATGATCCCGGTGGAGATCCATGAGAGCTCATCGCGTTTCCAAAGTTTTATGGCCGAAGAGTCCAACGAAGAAAGGAATGTGAATTTGGATCTGTTGGAAGAAGCCAGAGAGGAGGCGAGAATCAAAGTTGAGGCGGTGAAGAGAAGAGTGGAGCACCAGTACAGTTCCAAGGTAAAGCCCCGGCGGTTCCAAGTTGTTGATCTGGTAATGCGGAAGGCTCATCCGTACAAGCTGGAGAACAAGCTATCCCCCAAGTGGACTGGTCCTTTTAGGGTAACCGAGGCTCGGGGGAACGGATCGTACAAGCTCGAGACTCTGGAAGGAGGCGCCATCCCTCACACTTAGAACGCAGCAAATCTCAAGTTTTATTTTAGTTGAAAACTTTACATTGTATACAGTTCAAGGGGACACTCTTTTTCCCTCGCGAGGGTTTTTTAATGAGGTTGCCCAATAAAAAATCCAGTTCAAGCATATGTAGTCTGAAGTTTTCATTATGATGTAAGGAGGCACCGAGTAAAGATAACGCGGTTCAGTAAGAAACGAACCCGCAACCTTGATGTTTAGACACCTCGAGGGAAGCGGCGGGGGGCACCTCCTTCGAGCGTGGGCATCAGGGGCGAAAGAGAAGTTTAAATCAGTGATGAGCCGAGCGTCTTGGTGTGTGTACACCCCAAGCAGGAGCGGCGGTATCCTTCAGGACACCTCCTCCTTGGGCGTGAGCACCAAGTGCCTAGTCGTCTTGGTGTTTAGACACCTCACAGGAGAGAGTGGAGGGGTGCGCCTTTCCCGAGCGTGGGCACCAAGTGCACTGATCGCCTTGATGTTTAGACACACTGAGGACGAGCGACGTTGCTTCGGCACACCTCTCCTCGAGCGTGGGCATCAAGCGCAGATAGTAAGGTCTGATCGATGGTGAACTAGTTACTCTGGTGTTTTGACACCCTGAGGGAAGGCAGGGGCGCCCTCTGGGCCACCTCCACCCCGAGCGTGGGCACCAAGTACACCGGTCGACTTGGTGTTTAGAAACATCGAGGAGAATGGTGGCTCCCTAGGGGACGCCTCCTCCCCGAGCGTGGGCACCAAGCCCATCAATTGACCTGGTGTTTAGACACCTCGAGAGAGAGCGGCGGGGGGCGCCTCCTCGGGCGTGGGCACCAAGCATAAACAGTAGGCTTCAGCCAAAATAAGTCCTCCTTCTCCTTTGAGCGATGGTGAGGCCAGTAACGCCTCAAGAGGTACGAGGCGAGTGCCAAGAGGGGCAGCTCCCACGCTCAAGTAAGAAAGAAGGTTAAGGACAATTGAAGGTCCTTGCACACTTGTCTCGTTACAGATCATTTTGGCAGCTAGGCTAAAAGATGACAAGGCGTGCTACCTATAGTTCGAGAAAGTACGTTGCTCAGAATAGCAAATAAAGTTAGTAGCAGAAGCGGTGTTAGTGGGGGAGGTAAGCAAACACGTAAGTGGAAATGAGAAACAAATAGTTAAGTGCATATTTGTTATATAAATATTGTTCAGAATACAACTTGTGTATAGAAGGTCAAAGGAGTTTCAAGGAAGGGCCCGGGGCACAATCTCTCAGGGTGTTTGCAAACCACCTGAGAGAGGGCATCTTCAAACCCAGCCCCATAGGCCTCCGCTGCGTCGGTGAGGAGCTTCGCCTCGGCCTTCTTGAAATCCTCAGTTAGAGCGGCCTTCTCCTTTTCAGCTTGGGCGAGGGCTTCAGTTCTTTTCTCAAGCTCCTTCTTTCTCTCCTCGAGAAGTTTGGCCTGCTCCGCAAGTTCAGCTTTGATCTTCCCAAGAGCTTCATTCTTCCCAGCGAGATCAGCTTCGACTTTGCCCAGGAGCACCTCTCGGGTAACAGAGCGCTCATCTAGGCTGGTAATCTTGGCCTGGTTAGCAGCAGTGGCATCTTTGAGTGTCGCTATCTCAGCATGAAGAGGAACCACTTTTGCCAGAAGTGTGGTGTAATTCTGACCTTCATCGTGGAGCCTCTTGTTGGCCTCCACCTCAGCTTTTCGCACCACGCCCAGTGCCTCAGTTAGGGCGGCCTCCTGGATGAAGAAGCGTTGAGCTTGTGCAACCATCTGCTCCTTCACCTGGGCTAGCTCACTAGCGAGAACCTACTGCTCCTTGGCTCTTGCCTCAGAAAAGCTGGCGCGTGCAAGTAACCCACCAAGGCCAAGGGCCATGTTCTCAGGCAGCGCCCCATCATCCAAGTTCCCCAAGGCTTCTTGTTGAATGCCCCTCAGAATGTGTTGGATGACCCGTGGAAGTTCGGGGGCAGGTGCAGGAGAGGGCTCTGGGACTGTCTCAGCTCCTTCCTCAAGTGCAAGAATGCGTGGAGGTGAAGAGGCGCTGGGTGGGTTGTCCCTGAGGGAGGCAAGACGCTTGTCGGATGAAGAGTGGGAGGTGGCAACTGCAGTGGTCCTCCTCCTCTTAAAGACAGGGCCCTCCACCGAATCTTCATCCTCGTTAGACGGGATGAGTACCACCCCCTTGTTTTTCTCTAGGGGGGCTGGAGAAGGTGAAGCCCTTAGTGTGGCTAGGGGGATAGCCGCGATAGGGGTTGGAGAGTCAAGGGCTGGAGCTGTTTGTGGTTGAAGGGGGACAGCAGCAGGGTGTGGGGAAGAGGTATTTGGTGTTGGTTGTGGTGAAGCTGGCGTAGGGGTGGCTTGGATAGGAGAAGCAGAAGGAGCTGGGTGTGCGGAAGGTTCTGCCTTACTTGTGGTAGCCACGCCACGAGACAAGAGCCCAGCAAGTCTTGCTCGTTTCTCCTCAGTCATCACCATCCTTGCACCAAAGAAGAAGAGATGAGAACAGGTACAAACAAGTTGAAGTATGAGTATCAGTCAAAGCAGGCATCAGTTAAGCGCGAGAATGAATTAAGTGCGGATGTGAGTTAGTAAAAAACAGAAGAAGCATTGAAGGAGTAATGCATGAAAGAGGTTAGAGAAGGGTTCCTGTACCCAAGTAGCTGGAGAGAGCGGTGGGATCGCACCCACGTTTGATGATTTTCGCAGTATTGAAGACCAAGCCCAAGCTAGCCAGAACCTGGCATACCTCGCGATCGGTAGAGGAAAGTTCATCCAGAGTTTTGGCCTTCTTAAATTTGAGTTCCTCCGCCCAGTATAGTGGAAAACCGTCCAGGGCTGTATGGTCTTGCTCTGAACAGCATACCCTGAAGAACTTACCCTTAAATCCCTTGTAGGATTGCTGGAATAAGGTAAAGAGGACTCTTCCCGTCACCCCACTCAGGCTTACCCACAAGTTATTCCCAGGGCTTTTTGCTTCGAAAAAATGTAAGAAAACGTCCACAGAGGGGACATGGCCAAAAGAACCGTAGCGAAGGGAGAAGGCCCGGATGAAGGCCCAGCTGTTGGGATGCAGTTGAGCAGGGGCCACGTTGAGCTCCGTAAGCTGCTCCCTCTCAAAACTGTTGAAGGGGAGTCGTTGACCGATGCGCTTGAACACCGTTTGGTAAAAGAAAAAGAATGGCTCCCCCTCATTAGAGCGATTATCAACACAGACAGGTTCGCCAGCTGTGCAGGGGCAAACAGAGATGTAGGCATCATGTACCCTCCCAAAGGATTTTCCTAGAGGTTCGCTATCTACGTGAGCCCTCCAGTCAGCTGTGGTGGTGACTTTAGTTCTCGCCATGATCAGGGAAGCTGAGAAAAGAAAAAGCAAAGGTTCAGCAAATGGGGGCTATGGCACGAAGCTAGGGAGAAACCCAAAAAACCCTACCCACACAAAAAACCCCGAAAACAGAGGAACGAGGAAATGCAGAGGAAAACGTAAAAGGCAAGAATTTAAACAGTCCCAGGCAGTTTATCAGATCATAATATCAAGAGTAAGGAGCAACCAATGGAGAAAAATCATACCTTTAATGGCTTATCAACAAAAGTTGCGGTTTTTGGGAGGAACGCGAAGCAGAGAAACGCGAAGGGGAGAGAGACTTGTGTGAGAAGTTTTCAAAGTGATGGAACAGTGGAGTGTAGCGCGCGTTGGGAATGACTTAATGTAAACGAAGAAGCTTAAACGACATTAAATCCCAGCCGCACGATGGAGCCACGTGTCTGTAGATTGCAGCGTGAGTAGAAAGGCGTCACTTTAGAGCACTGTATCTGTCATGTCACAAAATCCCACGTAGGACGGTAGGGCGAGGCTATAGTCTATTCGCTGAACAAGTTGTCAGCTTGAGACTAGGGGGCTTGTGTACCGTACGGTTCTCGGGAGTTGACCAAAGTCAACGCGGTGGGACCCGAAGGTAGGGTCCACTAAAGAATACAACAGGACTGGAAGAAGGTTCTTGGCGTTCGAAGGGAAAGTGGCCAAGATGGAGGCAGCACGCGGTAAGGGCGTGGAGGCCTCGGGCATTGACCAAAGTCAACATGATGGAACCCCGAGAGGAGAATCCGCTAGAAGGCATGGCAAGTCAGGAGAGAGTTTCTTTAAGGTATATGGCCTCGAGCGTTGACCGACCTCGGGTGTCGCCCGGGCCCAGTACTATAAAGGCGTCAGAAGAGTTTGGTAAGCCGGAGAGAGTGTCCTTTGCCTGAACCCACGGGTAGTGATTACCGTGGAGGAGGCGGCACAGTAGGGGCGTGGAAGCCTCGGGCCTCGGCATCCCGAACAGTAATAATAGATAAAGAAAGGTGGTTTTCAAGCCACACCTCCAGTATCAGAAGGAAGAGTCCCAACTTACGAAGGATCTGTGCATGAGGTGTAGGAACGTGGCAGTACGCACCACCGCTAGGAAGCCTTCTGGGCAAAAACGACCCCGAGTGGGTCACGTATCATAAGGTTTTCTACATGCATGGCACGTAGGGAAGGCAGGGATATCCCATGGCGAGTGACTCAGAGAATGGGCGTATGAGTTGGCACCCATGCAGTCACCCCCGCGCGAGTCGCACTTCGACAGGGCAACCTTACACACTGAGAAGGCCCTAAGACTGGGAACAGTGCTGCTAAGGAGCACCCACAGAATGCACAGGTCTAATGCTGACACGTGGACAGAAACACCGGGAAGGTATATAAGGTTTTATGATAAACAGACTAAGGTACATTTCCACATTTTACGCACAAGTGAACTCAATGAGATAGAATTCAGTTACGATTCAGTTACACACTTCTCTGAGCACTGAGCTGGTGGTGTTCTGTGACGGGAAGTGTTACGGTGTTTTCTGCCATAGCTGACTTGAGCGTCGGAGCACAAACGGCCGCGAGGGCGCCCATTTGTCTCTTTGTTTCAGGTGTTAGCAGCGGAGGAAGAACAACGTTGGAATAGAAGCAAGGGCGTTCGTGAAGTGAAGCTCGTAGAGACGTGCGAAGATGTTCAAGTCCAAGCGACAGGAACAAACATGGATGCAACTTTTTGGACTAAAAGATAGACACCTATTTTTAAAATATGATTAATGAATTTATGAAATGTGTATATTTAAGAATGTATGGATGAGATTTGAATAACATGCCTACATTATGAAATTTTAAGTATATGATTTACATATATAGATTTTAAAACACTAGTTTATTTTTTATTTTTTTATGTTTGTGTAGTTGTTTTTCTAAATATGTGATTAATGAGAAAAGAGATAACTATACCTATAGTGTATAGAATTTTTGTTTTGTGAACTTCGTGATAAACAAATTACATTAATATGAAGATTTAATACTTTTAGCTTATTTGATTATCCTTGAGTCAATAGTGTAATTATTTAACCTCAGCTTTAATTATTTTATCAATGTAATCAACAAATTTGAGGTGTGATGATGAGAGTTTGTAATTATTTATCTCACTCTTATGTGTAACAAATGCAAGTGTACATCAATTAATTAAAATTAGTATAAAACATGTAAATAAAATTATTTCCAATTTTTTACGCTAAACATATTTTTTTTATCGTCCCTACTTATTTTAATCCCACTCAATTAGATATGTGCAGACACAGACATTCATATTCTAATTAAATACAAAATAAAACAAAAATTGTCTAAAAATAAAATGTTAACATTTTATCCACTAGCATATCATGGTAGAAATTATAAGTAATTATTTTACTAAACTCTTAAATTTGAACACATTTGGAAAGATATCCGAAATCATTTATTCTTTGAGCTGAGTCAATAAGCAAAAGTTTATACCTATGTTCATAAACTTTGTTATATTTTCTCATGGAGCACCTTAAAGTTGTGAATAACAAATGAACTATATTGTCTTTTAATTTGTTTTGTCTTGTAGTGACTTCCTTTTTTTTAAGGCCTAAAACGTATTTTTCTATATAATAGTATAATTGCATAAAATTTTGAAAGTTAATAATTATAAATATAAATCACTAATTTGCAAGAGAAAACACAAGGTAAAGTGATAGCTAAAAATTAATGAGAAGAATGTCTAAGTCACCTATACCAACATTCTATCAACCAACAAGGATTTGCAAATCTAAAATCAAGTTTCAATTTATTTATTTTTTGATTTTATCTATATTTGATAAAGTCAAATTTACGCATCACTTAAAAAGCAAAACATATTTTTTAAAAAAAACTATCTAACTTGCAAGAAGGATAAAAAAATATTTGAAATCGTAATCTATATCAAAATAACTATTCTAACTATCTGCTAAAGTTATCTCTTACTAGTCCTACATTTTCCAAACTAACTTAATTAATTATTTAAAAAGATAAAAAAAAACAATTAGTTAACATAAAAGTAAAATGGTCTTATTCGAACTGAATACACATTTAAAATTTGTTCCTAACAATTTTATATTTTTCAAACTATCTTAAGTTATATGGAAGATTAAAATAATTGAAATAAATAGTAAATATGAATAAAATATTATATTAATTAAAAACGAATAAAATATAGAATGAAAAAAATTCTTATAAACCTATTATGTTAACATTTTTTTTAGTTAAAATAATATTTTAATTTATTATACGAGTTTGATCATATCTTATTGGAATAAAGTATTATTGAAATTAAATATCAATAATCATTAACTTAATAACTGAATATAATAAAAAAAACGAACTAAAATAGTTTCTAAATGTATCAAAATTGGATGAGATTTCAATGTTAATATAGAAAAAAAATGATAAATAATGAAGTTTTAAAAGAGGAGTGTGTGTTGTTTGTGTTCCAAAGAGTGAAAAGTGATAAAATTTGATAAAGAGGTGAATTATGGAGAATAGAGAGAGATTTATTTAAGTTTATAAAAAATAGCATTGAATTGATTGAGAAAAAGAAAAGGTTAGGGAGAGAAATTGAGATAAGGGTGTGTTTGTTTCTATTACGTTGTTCTCTTCTCGTTTTTGTTGAGTTCTGAGGTGACAGAAGAGTGCGAGAGAAAGGTGAATTAAAAAGTGAAAGCGAGAGTTGAAGTGAAGCTGCGGCGGTGAGAGAAATGTCGACGGAACCAAAACCATCGTCGGATTCAGATTCCTTCAAACCCTACACTCTTTCCCAAACCCTAACGGGTCACAAGCGCGCCATCTCCGCCGTCAAATTCTCCTCCAACGGCCGCCTCCTCGCCTCCTCCTCTGCCGACAAGACTCTCCGAACATACGGCTTCACCAACTCCGACTCCGACTCCGATAGCCTCTCCCTCTCCCCGATGCAGGAGTACTCGGGGCACGAGCAGGGCGTGTCGGACCTCGCCTTCTCCTCCGACTCCCGCTTCCTCGTCTCCGCCTCCGACGACAAGACCCTCCGCCTCTGGGACGTGCCGACGGGGTCCCTCATAAAGACGCTGCAGGGCCACACTAACTACGTCTTCTGCGTCAATTTCAACCCTCAGTCAAACGTCATCGTCTCCGGCTCCTTCGACGAGACCGTTAGGGTTTGGGACGTCAAGTCCGGCAAGTGCCTCAAGGTCCTCCCCGCCCACTCCGACCCCGTCACCGCCGTCGACTTCAACCGCGACGGCACCCTCATCGTCTCCAGCAGCTACGACGGCCTCTGCCGAATCTGGGACGCCTCCACCGGCCACTGCGTCAAGACCCTCATCGACGACGAGAACCCTCCCGTCTCCTTTGTTAAGTTTTCCCCCAACGCCAAGTTCATTCTCGTTGGCACCCTCGACAATACTCTCGTAATTCCTCATTACCCTCTCTCTTCTTAATTCATTCATGTTTTGATAAATTTAGGGTACATTTTTCCCCAAGCATGCTAATTTATAAAAAGAAAATCGGGTTCTTTGGAAAGTTTGTTTTAGCTTATACAAGTATCTTAATTCGTTTTAGTTTTGTATTTTGTTCTCCTATACGTACTTACTGAGAAATTTATGTAAACATGGCATAAATTAGTTTCAGGGTGCGTTTTGCTTGTGTTACGAATGCCTTTGCAATTTTTTGAAACTGAGAAGGTGCTTTGCTTTTCTATTGAAACTTTGGAGTTCTGAGCTCAGTCTTTCAGTGTTCTCTGCTGTTACTCACGCTCTGGTCTTGGACTTGAATTGAGTTATTATTGCCTAGTGTCATATTACTTCTGTTTTTGTCTTTCTCAATCCGTGGAAAATGTCAGGCTTATGATACTAATGAATTTTAGGAATCACGATTATGTGATTCTCAGAATAGAGATTAAACTGATGAGATCCATTGGAATTTTTTTTGCTTTGAGTTTTGAAACGCTGTACTTGGATTTTTGTATCTCTGGCTTTATAAATATGAAGAGAATAAAAAGCGTGCTGAATTGGTATTTCAAGTTAGGTTGCTCTAAAGTGTAAAAAGAGTGAACTGCATTTTCATGTTCAGTTGCGCTAAAGAGTAATACTATGCTTTGTTTTCCGTTCAGCTGCCTAGTTTTCTCTGACTCATGTTTAGCTTCAAACCAAGTTTCAAATGAAAGCAACATAAGTTACTTTTAAAACTTAAGTTTCCACAGTGAAGTTCATTTTACATTTGCAAACATTAAACCAAACATGTTCTGAACCCTCTACTTTCGTCCATTTATTCTCATTTTAGTTTTCACTTTGTAAAATGTCATTCTACTATCTTTACCACTAAAAAGTGAATGACATTTTCTATAAGGGACTAAATGAGGATTTTGTTATATTAGAAACTAAAGTGACCAACACTTGTAATTTCATGAACTAGAACGGGTTTATTTGTTTCTCTGATGGTCTTTAATTTGTGCTATACTTACTATTCGCATGCAATGCCAAATGGCTAATTTGATTATTTTTTCATTCTGTTATTCACTCAGTTGTAGTTTCTTTGGTAGCTTATTGGGCTACTAGTTTTTTTCTTGCTTCACCATTCAATGTTTTGGTCATTCTTACATCGAAATTTTCTTTTCCTGCAGAGGCTTTGGAACTATTCAACTGGCAAGTTTCTGAAGACTTACACTGGTCATGTTAATTCAAAATACTGCATTTCATCCACTTTTTCTATAACAAATGGAAAATATATTGTTGGCGGATCGGAAGATAATTCTATATACTTGTGGGAACTGCAGTCAAGGAAAATAGTACAGAAATTAGAAGGTCATTCAGATACAGTTGTTTCTGTGTCATGTCACCCGACAGAGAACATGATTGCTTCTGGTGCTCTTGGCAATGACAAAACTGTGAAGATTTGGACTCAGCAGAAAGAATGATCGAATTCGGAACAAATGGATAGTCAAAGTTGATTCGGGGTAAGTGATTTGTGATGAAACCTGTAACTCATTTTGTAGTTGGGAACCTTGGTTGAGAAACTCTTTACCTTTCCCAGTTGAGTTTAGTCTCTGGTAGGTTCCACCACTCTTGAGAGACTGGAACATGTGTTTGGGAACACTATTTTCAACCTTGTATCTTAGCTAGAGGGTTTCTCTATTTAACGGTTATCATTAGTCATTCTACAAGTGAGCTTTCGCTTCTCAATTACTGTCATTAGTCATTACTACAAGTTCCAAATTCTCGACAAACTGTTTGGCAAATATGCCAAAAGACTAATTTTGAGGACTAAAATGATGAACTTCAATATCTGCAAATACTTAGATATAAAATTCCATGACACCCTTGTCCTAAAAGCTTTTAATCACATGTTACTACTTACTGAACTGATGCTTACACGAAACAGAGATTGACAGAACCTCCAACTTGAACACACATGATAATTGACTGTGACGGTAGATTTGGTTTGGTTTTATTTCTTATACTGTTGGTTTAAAATTGCCTCATAATGAACTTCACTTATCTATAATGGGCAAATACAAAAAATAATTGGTGTTATTAATGTTGTTTTTGGATGATACGTTTAAAAAAGTATGAAATAATAAAAGAAAAATAAATTTGAAAAAGTGTTGAGTGGGGAGTTAAAAATAAGAAATGAAGAACTGTTGGAGAGGCAATCTCCCTCTCCTTGTCCCAACTCATGGCAATTTTGAAAGAATTGGTTTAAAGTTTGACGTAAATAATTTGTTTACATGTTATTTTGTTTTGAGACACAGTTGAGTTTTGACAGAAAGAAAGCTAGGTATTCAGTAATAAGAGGGATTGAATAGATGAAAGAGTGATGAAGGAAAAGAAATTGAGTAGATGAAGATATATAGTAAAAAAGAGAGTAGTGAGGTAATAGGTATGGTAGCATGAAGGTATCCTTTTCAATTATCTCCATTCCATTACAATAGTGACAAAAGAAACATAAGTCAAGTGTTGCATTCTTTTGTTGTCTTTTTGTGTGAAGGAAATAGGCAGGGTGTGATAAGAACTCTTCAAGGCTTCCACAACTACCAATGAACACAGTGGGCCCATCCCTCCTCTCTTTATCATATTTTCATCCAAATGGGCTACCACTTCTCTCTCACTGCTTAAAAACTGCCTTTGCACATTCACAATCCTCAAAATTATTAATCACATCTCATTTATATTCTTTTATCGTAACTATTCTCTGTTAAAACTAGGTATGCTTCTAAAATCATTATACATACTAAGTTTTCTTCAACCTTTAGTCCAATCTTTCTTTTTCACCTATTTTCTATTCAATAATATTCCTAAACTATAAGATATTATACCTAATATCATTCAAACTCCAAAACAATATCTTGCTTCAATATCTTTAATTGATGTTTTTCTTATAAACATTCTTAAGAAGATAGAAATATCTCATTTTCTTAAAACAAAGTTGTGAAATTTGTTTTTCTCAATTAAATAGAAAGGAGAGAGTTGAATAAAATAAAATAAAAACTACATATACATAATTTTAGGACTTTTTTTATAGGTGTTGTAATTTTTTTTATATAAGTCGACTTGTGTCTTGATATGAATATTTTTTATCTTTCCTCTTAAAAAAATCTCAATATTAATTTTAGAGTCAAAAGTAATTTGTCTTGGTGATGTCAATGGAGACAAATATATATTAGTATAGTAAAATTCACGGTAAAATCTAATACACACTTGAGAATGAGACTTTTAAGAACTGTCTTATTGAGTAAAAATAAAAAAAATTATACTATTCATAATGACTTTTTATATTATTTTAATATAATGAATAAATTCATATCATTATTGATCTCTTATTAATTATTATTGATCTTTTATTAACTAGAAACAAAAAATTGTACTATTTATAATGAATTTTCATTTGTTTAGTATAATGAACACATTCATATCATTATTTATCTCTTATTAACTGTTATCCGGTATAATTACCATTTTACATGTTTTTTTCACTAATAAAAATGGAAAGTTTTAATTTTGCTACTAGGATGTTCTAAATATATTGAAATATTTGTGTGTGTATATATATATATATATATAAATTAGTATCAGTAAAAATATAACTAAAATATATTCAACATCTAATTACTGACCCAAAACATCCTTAGCTGATATTAAAAGAAATCTCTGATATCCAATATGTCTATAATTACATTAAAAAGGCATAAAAGCTTTTATTATTTCTTATAAATATTCAACATTACGCGATAACAAAATATCTTGCACAATTTAGTGATGCCAATTGTAAATTGTTTACTATAAACTGTAAATTGCATATGGGTATCTTCGAAAAAAGAAACATATAACCTTCAAATGATAATAAAAAAAAACTGAGAAGTTGCCTATAATAATATTATTCGAGTCATAATGAGTAATTAGGAATATGTGTTATTGAGTGATGATAAAGTAAAAAAGTCCACACCCTTTTGTTAGTTGGAGATAAAACATAAGTAGGCCCTCTCTGATAGAGAAAGCTCAAAATCCCATTCCTTTCTATCTCACAACATCTATTATACAATTTTTTTAATAGTGTCAAAAATATTTTAATCAATGATGTCAATATATACCCAAAGTTATTTAGTAAATAATTAAAATTACTTCATAAAATATGTATTTTTTAAATCTACAATTTTTTTTCCAAATTAGCCTTAAAGAATCTAAAGTTTAAATAGATTATAATAGAAAAAATGCACTCGTTTAAAAATGTCTATTATAAAAAGGACATACATTATTTTAATTATACATGTATAAGAATGCGATACTTTTACATTTTCTGACAAAATTGACTTTAATTAATCAGTTAAATAAACTCATTGAAAATGTATTACCTTTTTAATATTTAAATTCTACATTCCAACATAAAATAATATGAGAATGTGTACTGTCACTAGTGGAGATGTAATTTATGAGTTATTTGCCGTCAGATAGTAGTAACGGTCTCTTGCTGCATTTTCAAATCAAATGATTGAGGTTTTTAGGTGAAACGGCAACGTTTCTAGTTTTTGATATATTTTTGCCCCTACTATTCCATTTAAGAAAAAAAACTATTCCTAATATTTTTATTAATATTATACACTTTTCACAAACATGTTTTTTTTTTCTAGAGAATTCAATAACAAAAAATCTCTTAAGCTGAGTTTGATATTATCAATGTTTTTTAACTTAACATTGTGTACTATAATTTCAGTTTGGTTATACATTGACTTTTGTTTCTTGTAATAAGGACTTCAACCTAACATTCTAATTAAGAGCATCCTAAAGAAACAAAATCTTATCCTTCATTATTTATTAATGTATACCTCATATGAATTTAGTTGTAATAGTTTTTTTACTAGACTGATTTTAGAAAGTTGATGATAATCTATTATTAAAATAAACAAAATTTGCAGAAAATTTATGAAATAAATATGATATATATATATATATATAATGATTTGATTGTTTTATTCTACTCCACACTTCTTATCTGTTTAGCTGCTAACTGATTATGATTCAGCTATTGTCAGTAGAGTTTGTGTTGCTTTGCCCTTTTAGCTCCTTGACTTGATAAAATAATAATAATAAAGACATTTTTTTGAATTATACTAAAATTATATTTTTTTTGTAAATTCTATATGGGTTTTTTTTTATATTATACATCCTTTTAATTTTTAAAAGTATTATATACATTTTTTTTAAGTTCAAAATATTATTTTAGCTTTATATATATGTGTGTGTGTGTGTTTGTTTTGAGAAAGATCATTGTAATAATGAATTACAAAAGTGTAATTTGGAAAAAAAAACATGAACATATTTTAGTCTTGCATATTTGATGAGTTTGGGTTTGAGGAAAGGGGTGGTTTGGTAAATTGGATAGAGGTTGTGAATCGAAAGGAGATAGATTGAAGAAGCTGCATATATCAGCAGTAGGGCAGTGCAGTGGTCCCAACCCTACACAATCTAACTCTCCAAAATTAGTATATAAATTTTTTCCTATTATGCATCTCATTACTGGGATAGAGACTAATCATGGTTTCTTTATTATAATTGTCACTAATTTTCAAATACAGTGAAAATCTGAGATGGATTTTTCACTACATGGATCATATTTACACATCCCTATATATAGTGTGAGTGCAGAGTTTTCAATTACTATGCCATGCTAAAAGGTGGAAACATGTTAGCTTAAATTTCAATGGATCCAATTTTTATCTATATATTACTATTAATTTTAGGTGTCTCTTATTTATTTATTATAATATGTATTTTTTAAGTTTAAGTACCACATATTTATATTTTACTTTGTATCATTGAGTGATCGAGTATATATTAAAGAGCTTATGGCATCTTAACATTGTAACCAATCTTTTGGTCAAATTAAAGAAAACCTACCATAATTATTAATAATTAAAGAATTCAATTACATTCTCAAAGTATTTTCAAAGTATGATTAAGAGAATATGGATTTACATGGGTCTATCCCTACCTCTATTGTAGAGGTAATAGTCCATGAACAAAATTATAAATAGATGAACATCCATTATTTGAAAATTGAAAGGTAATAAATTTTTCATCCTCATATATAATTTAATTGGGAGCTATCTTACTTCAACATTGGAGTAGTTAATAGAGACACCCTTATGCGTTGACATATCTAATTAAACTGTTTTTTAAAGCCTAAAATTTATTTATTTTAGTTAACAAGTTCAAATTAAACTCTTTTTTTTTATGTATAAATCATAAATTTGAGAAGTTGTAGATTGTGATAGGTTGTTCAGTATATTCCACGTCTAACTCAGTCTTTAATAATTATATAATTTAAAAATTTTACTATTTGTAATTTTAACTAATATTTATAATATATATATATATATAATTCATAAGTCTAACAATTTAAATTTATTTTATTTTTTACTAAAATTTTTATTATTTATATTAAAGCTCTACATGAATAATATATATGTATTATATATAAAATATATAATATTATTATATAGAGATGTTAGTATATCAAATTGTAAAGGTTAAACCAGACATTTAACAAGTCACTTATGTTAAGTTGTTAACGTTGAACTTATTTTACCCCTCATCCATATATGTCTACCAATATAAATTTATATTTATTTTTTATTGAAAAAATATTATTAATATTAAAGTTTTGCATTCACTAGTGCAAAAAAAACTCATTTACGGTACTTTTACTGTCAAACATTGTCCATCAAAATGCGGTGGTATTTTTGAAATTAAAACGGGTGTAAAACAACAGTTGTTGGTAAAACCGCCTTTTTAGAGTAATTTTATTACCCTTTACGCTTTTGTTTTTCGTTTGTCTTACTCTCGTGCTCTCTGCTTCTTCTTCATCTCTGTTGCGACATTCACTCATTGTAAGTTCTTTCTCCTTCACATTCACTCATTCCATTCTCCTCCATTGCTTATTGGTTTCTCTTTTTTGTTTCTCTTATTGGTTTCTCTCCTCCACTGGTAAAGGTTTTATTGGTTGTCATCACTGTTTCATTAGTTGTCACCACTGTTTTCATCGATTTCTTGGTGCCATCACTGTTTTTCTTTGTCGTTGCTAGCTGCCACCACCGCTGGCGTTTGCCACTGTTGCCCTTCACCACCGTTCTGCCTTCACGCACAAGGTTGGTGGTGTTTTTAATTTTTGTAATATTATTAATTTGTATATTTTCTATTTATTATAATTTGTATTTATTTTTAATTTATATTTATATTATGTTAGTTGTTAGGTTAGAATAGAATTATTAATTAGATTAAAAATAGATTTATATTATTTAGTATTTAGAATTAATTTAATGATTTTTTATTTCTATATTCAGTATTTATTATTAATTTATATTATGTTAGTTGTTAGGTTAGAATAGAATTATCATTTTGGTATTGAGTCTGAGAGTGTTCGACTCTTGGCAATTTATACGTGTTGGTATTGAGTCTGAGGGTGTTCGACCCTCGATAATTGATATGTGTTGGTATTGAATCTAGGGGTGTTCAACCCTTGGCAAACATGATACTTCACACTCATTAGTGAAAATCCGAATAACCATTACAAAACATAATGGATCAAGATTGGATTAACTCCGTTCACATAAGTGATGGGTACGAAAGAGGAGTAGAAGAATTTATACAATTTGCACAACATAACGTCAATAATAGTGGTCATGATGGAGTAAAGTTTAGGTGTTTGTGCGTTAATTGTTTGAACAGAAGGAGATTGGATGTTAACAAAATCAGGGAGAACCTTCTATGTGATGGGTTTCTATGATCTTATACAACATGGACATGGCATGGTGAATTATTAAATTTACCAAGTGTTTCCATATCCGAAGAATATGTGGGGTCTACCATGGATGATGCAGTACATGGTGAAGTACATGATGATCAATTGGAGTACATAATTCGTTAAGAAATGTTAGCTACAGACGGAATGAATCCGTTTGGTAATATGAGTACGAATCACAGTTCATGGCTTGTTTTACTAGTTATTTACAACTTACCTCCTGAATTGTGCATGAAGCGAAAATACATGATGTTATCTATGATGATATCCGGTCCAAGACGACTAGGGAATGACATATGACAACTTATCAGGGTATAGTGTTAAGGGTCATAAAGCATGTCCAATATGCGAAGCAGACACCGCTTCTCAACAATTGAAACATGGAAGGAAAGCAATATATCTTCGGTATCAAAGGATTCTTAGAAGTCATCATCCTTACCAAAGGTTGAAAAAAGCCTTAATGGACATCAAGAGACTGGCAATCCATCAACTCCATTAACTGGTGTTGAGGTTTACGAAAAGGTAAATAGCATAGATCACACCTTTGGTAAGTTGAAAAAGAAGTCATATGTGACAAACATATAAAAGAAAAATCATTCTTATGTGGAACCACTAAGCACTTTTTAATATTATTTGATCAATTTTAATTTCATGATTTTTTTTGTAGACACAGTTTGAGATCCCTAATGTGGAACCACTGATATCAAAGATTATATCTAATATCACCATTAAATTTTGTCAGTTTAAGTCACAGTTGACGATGAATTATGCTTTTGGACGTTATAAAGGCCAAAATCCTTGTTTAAAGTACAACAATATTGATGAGGAGACATGACGTCTTTTTGTTCAAAGTCGTGAATCTAAAGCGTGGTTGACAAGTGAAGTTACTTAATTATTATATTTATGGATCAAAACATTAATTACTTAATATTATTTTATTCACTTTCTTTATTTCATTTATAACATGATCGACGAAAGAAAGCTCAAGACATAACATTTTTGGTCTCTTGCCGGATTCCTTGGTTGAGCAAAGCTCCCAAGGTAATTTTGTACCTCAAGGTCATCAAGATATCCTGATTGAAGCAATTGGACGACCTGAGCACCATGGTCATGTACGCCCAACTGAAAGAAAGATTGGAATTAAACATTATTTTGAAGCTGCACCACGACATTCATCCTCCTTTCCTACTATAAAGACCAAAGCAAAAATAACGAGTAAGATACATCAATAATTAATGAAGGAGATGAGCTTCCCTTACCCGAATTTCTCTTCCAACAAAATTTTTCGTTCAGAGGTTGTCATGTATGAAATTACTCACTAAGAATGATACTTGACGCTGCAGTTATGATGAGGAGTGATTAAATTCTAAAAGAGAGGTGAAATGTAACAAATAAGGACAAAAAGTATAGAGGAAAAAAATTATAGAAAAAAGAAAAAAAAAGAAATTTTGCATGCAAGCAGAGAAAATAAAGAAAAAAAAATATTACATTAAAAATATTATACAATGTGTATTATATATAAAATATGTATTATTATATAGAAATGCTAATTTGTCAAACTTATCTGTCTTTCAGAAAAATTTAAAATTACACTTTTTAGTAAACAAAATTTAAATCTAACAATTTTAATATACATATTATTCTAAACAAGAGATTTAACAAATTAGTTTATAAATTTATGATAATTTGCAGATCTATTTCACATCACATTCATAAATATAAATTAATAAATAATTTAAAATAAGCAAACATTTGTACTTTGAAAGAATATTTATTAATATATTATCATTTTTATGTCTAATAATTTAAATATATTATTTAATTTTTATTATACAATTTATTATTAATATTAAAATTCTACATATAATATATATTTGTACAGTATGCATTATATATAAAATATATACTAAACTAGACATTTGACAAGCGAGGTTGTAGATCCTATACTAACTTGCTTGACCTATTTCATCTCAACCTTATGAGGTAATATCTCCATTGTAAGGTTACACCTGAGTTCATAAGTTTAAAACCTTTCCATTATAGTATTTAAAACCTAATTCAGCATATTTTTTATTATTATTTATATCTTATGTTCAATTATTATACACGTTATTATAATTATTATAAATATTAGAAATCAACTGTTTTTTATTATTATTTATATCTTATTTTTAGTTATTATTTATGTTATTATAATTATTATAAATGTTAGAAATAAACTTAGTGAGTGAGATTTGAAGTCAAGTCCATTGAATTACTAAATAAGTTTTAAAACATCAAACAAATTTTGAGAAGTTTTGTTCTCATGTTATTATCAATATTAATATTATTAATAATATTAAAATTATTAATATTATTAATTTTATTAATATTATTATTCAAATTAATAATATTATTAATTATAATAATAATATTATTATTATATTAATATTATTAATTTTAATCCATAGATAATATCCACCAACTTCAGTTCATAGATAATATTTACTAACTCTAATCCGTAGATAATATTCGTCAACTTCAGTTCGTAGGTAATACTTACTAATTCTAATCCGTAAGTAATACCACTAATTTTAGTGTGTAGATATTACCTACCAACTGAATTTTGTAGGTAATACTCACCAACTTGAGTTCGTAGGTAATACTCACAAACTTGAGTCTGTAAGTAATTTTGCATATTCTTCTTTAATTTTTTTCTATTATTTTTTTTTATCTTTTCTTATTATTTACTATTACTATTTATGATTATTAGTTATTCATATTATAATAATATATTTAATATTATGTATATAATTATTATGATTAATATTATTCATATTATTAAAATTATTAAGATTATTTTTGTTCTTATTGTTAATAAAAATATTTATATTAATAATAATATTGAGTTTACTCATAAATATAGATTTGTGGTTAAAATTTGTGGATAATGTTAAATTTACTTATGGATATAGATTCGTTGGTAAAAGTTTGTACATAATACTAAATTTACATACAGATATAGATGTATGGTAATATTTTGTAAATAATGTTAAATTTACCTATACATTCATATCCTAGAGTAATATATGTAGATAGATCTTTGAGTAATATATGTAGATAGTATTAAATTTACCAGCATATTTAGATATGTGAATAGTATCCGTCAATAAATCTGATTTTTTTTTATAATAATCACATATTTATAACTTAATGTAAAGTATAAAATTTATTTTGTAGTGAAAAAAGTTCAAATCAGACATTTCACAACTCAGGTTCTAGATCTTTGATAAATTGTTGCATCGGGATCATCCAACTATAGTTCAAATACTATTTAACTTAAAATTATTATATGTAAAAAATTTAATTAATTTTAAATATATAAAATAATTAATTATTATATTAATTAAGTTAGATATTATTTATAAATTAAAAAATTATTAATATTTAAAATATTTTTTTAAAATTTATAAAGTAATTTTTAAATTGATATTTAATATCAATTATTAAAGTTTTAGCTATTAACTATTTTAAATTTTAAATTAAACAATATAAAATAAAATCTAAAATAATTAGTAATTAAAATTTTGATAATTAATATTAAATAAAAATTTAAAAATTATTTTATAACTTTTTATCTATAGTATAAACTATTATAAATATTAATATTATTTTAATTTATAAAATAATATCTAATTTAGTAATTTATTATTTTTTGTCTTTAAAATTAATTTTTATTTAATTATTTTTTATAATAATATTTATAATTTCAATTAATAGTAGTATTATATATATACAATTTTATAACATCTTTTTTCTTCTAGACTTAGAATTTAACTATTTAGTTAAACACGTTTTAAAAATAATCTAACTATAACCTCTTGTTTTTTTTTTCTAAATAGATTAGATAAGTTAGAAATTAGATTTCAATTTTACAATAATTAATAAGAGCTCATATGTAACACCACAAATCATTTTACAAAAAGAAATTAAAAAAAAATAATGATCTCCACTATGTTTCCAAAGTCCCTCTGCACATGTACCTATATCTGATTGTGTACATAGTACGATCATCGCAGTTCATGCACAAACAACAAATATAAGGATAAATTATCAAAATAAAACTCTAACATATGAAAATATAAGTAAAAAAAATCAATTAGATCGTAATTTGTTATATATAAAATTTCATATAATTTTTTCATCAATCATGATCAATATAATACTCAATATCAATTACCACAACCTAACTTTTTAACAATACCATCCTCAACAATCACATGGTCCGCACATGGATCCATACACAAATGATATCCAATAGACGTCTTATGGAACACTCGTATTAAGTAGATTCTACCAGAGATTAACATTTGATCCAATACCCAAGACTTAAATTTACAAGCGAATCTAAGTAAAAGGATCAAGTAAGTTCAAACATCCAACACTATGTGACTACAACCAGTCACGGTGTGTATGAACTCTTTCATCAGTTTCTCACCT
>Ga0123342_1003536_pt1 | contig 24980 bp, 24 predicted proteins | sample Turbeawhitnodule_FD_89960 | JGI IMG/M metagenome (GOLD analysis project Ga0123342, IMG submission 89960) | Root nodule microbial communities of legume samples collected from Mexico - Turtle bean Mexico white nodule | ecosystem: Host-associated > Plants > Roots > Nodule | place: Mexico: Nepantla... | reverse complement strand
TGAGTTCTTGATTATAGAACCTTGATCCAATTCTATCTTAAAGTGCCTATCTCATATCCAACTCAAGATGATTCCTAAGAATGTCAAGAATCATTCATATTGTGCTATTGGAATCATATCACACCTTGTTGACCTTCAATCCAAAGTCCTCTAGTTGTTGTTTGATCCAAAGAATTTGAGCACATCAGCTACCAGCAGCTATATATTCAGCTTCTGCTGTGAAAAGTGCCACACAAGCTTGCTTCTTGTTATGCCAAGATATGAGACTTTAACGAAGAAGATGACAAGTCCCACTTGTTCTTTTTCTATCTAGCTTACACCATGCAAAATCAGAATCAGAATAGCCAACCAAATGAATAGGAGAGTAAGAGGGATACTGATGTGAGTTGATTTTAGGTTGATTCATTAGGTGACACATTTTAGAATTAGGATCTGAATTCTTAAGCAATTAAGGTGAGAAATCTAAGGAAAATCCCCACTAGACATTAGCTTAACAAGTGTTAAGTAAATGTGAAGGTTCATTTCCAAAGATCAAAGGAAAAACACAAGTATAGGTGATTATGAATGACAAATGATGGTGCGGAATTAAGAACACAAGATAATTAATATGAACCGAATAAAAACACAATCTAAAGACAATGAACTGATTGAAAACATCATACAAACAAATTCAACTGATTAGAATCAAGAAACAACATCATTCTACCGATTGAAAACAAGAACAAATGAACAAGACATGTTTAGAATTTGATATGGAATGGAAATGGAATTAGAAGATGAATGATAGGGAAACTTATAAGGTTAAAGCAAAGGAAGAGGTTCACGCCACTTGGAATATGAATAGACTCCAAGATAAGTGAGGTTGCCGCCACTTGAGAACTCCCAAATTACTCACAAGATAAGACTAGGTTAAGAGAACAATTCTCACTACTCTCACACAAATTGTGTATAGTAACTTTACTTCAAATTCAATGTTATTTTACATGAGCCAGACACCTCTATTTATAGTGTGAGAGGGCTGAAATTTAGGTGAGAAAATTCAAATGAAAATTATTTGAAAATGGTGTCTAAAAACATGTCACATGGAAGGTGTGACTTTGTTTCTTCTTCTCATAAGCCCTAAACTCCTATCCACACCTCCCTTTTATGTTCTTTTTAAATCTACTCTAAAGAATTTACAAAAAGAGACACCAATTGATGCTCATCTACTACTGCTTGTGCCCTTGCTCTTTAGTAATCTTCTGAGGCATGATAGATGATGAAATCATGTGTTGGCTTGGGCCTCAGTTTGGGTTTGGGCTTTTGTTAGGCTTGGGCCTCAATGTTAAGAATACTAATAGGAAGAACTTCAAGTGTTTTGGTCATTGACCATTCCTCCTATTGATGGCATCTTTTTTGCTTGTTGATATGACCCTTCAAGGTTGGCATCCATGGTCATCTTCTTATGGATTTGGGTCGTATCAGATACCATAAACCAACAATGGTTGTGCCCTTGTGATATTTCAGAATTCGTTTTGCAGCTTTGAAGTGGGATTCTTTTGGATTGGATTGAAATCTAGCACAGAAACAAACTGCTAACATGATGTCTGGCCTGCTAGCAGTGAGATAAAGCAAAGATCAATGAGGATATGCAAAGAGTTGTACGATAAGATAGTTGAGGTCATATCAAGACACATGGATGCTTTCGCGTGGTCATCCGCGGACATGCCCGGGATAGACCCAGACTTTTTATGCCATAGGCTTACTATGGATGAAAAGGTGAGGCTAGTGGTTTAGAGGAGGAGAAAGTTCAATGAGGATAAGTGCCTCATCAATAGAGAAGAGAATCAAAAGCTCATGAAGGCTTATCACATAAGGGAAATCCAATACCCTAAGTGGTTGGCAAATGATGTGTTGGTATAGAAGGCCAACGGGAAGTGGAGGATGTGCGTCAACTTCACTAACCTGAACAAGACTTGTCCCAAGGATTCCTATCCGCTTCCAACTATAGACTCCTTGGTGGACAAACCCTCGGGTTATCAGTTGTTGAGCTTCCTAGACGCATTCTCGAGGAATAACGAAATTCGTATGCACATAAGGGATGAGAGGAAGACTTCCTTTATGGTTGAGTATGAAGCTACTGTTACAAGGTCATGCCCTTTGGCCTTAAGAATGCTGGCCCAACCTACCAGAGGTTGTTAGACAGTATCCTTGCCCCAATGCTTGGACAAAACATGCAAGCATATGTGGACGACATGGTCGTCACATCAGAAGAGAAAAACCAGCACGTTGCGGACATAGAGGAGTTATTCACAACATTAGCTAAGTATAACTTGAAGCTAAATCCAAAGAAGTGTATGTTTGGGGTAGAAGCAGGGAAGTTCCTGGGGTTCTTGCTGATTGAAAGGGGTATAAAGGCGAGCCCCGACAAATGTGTTGCCATCATGGGAATGAGGAGCCCTACCAACGTGAAGGAGGCCCAATAGCTAACTGAACGCATGGCAGCCCTGTCTCGTTTCTTGTTAGTCGGTGGAGATGCGGGGTACCCATACTTCCAATGCCTCAAGAAGAACGATCGGTTTGTGTGGACTGAGTGTGAAAAATCCTTCACCAAGTTGAAAGAGTACTTGGCCAGTCTCCCTATTCTTGGTAAGCCGCTTCCAGGTACCCCCATTCGTCTTTATTTTGTGATCACAGATCGAGCGATCAGCTTGGTCATTGTGCAAGATCAAAATAAGGTCCAGAAGCCGATCTACTTTGTGAGTAAGGTGTTGCATGGACCAGAGACATGGTACAAGGCCATTGAGAAGGTTTCCTTAAGTATGGTATTCACAGCTTGGCGACTTCGCCACCATTTTTAGAGCTTCACCGTGATTGTGATGACTAACCTGCCCATTCGCAAGGTCCTCCAAAAGCCCGACATGGCAGGTCAGATGGTCCGCTGGGCAGTTGAATTGTCAGAGTTTGAAATACAGTATGAGCCTCGAGGGCCAATTAAGGGGCATGTGTATGTTGACTTCACGGTAGAGCTTTCATCTAAAGGTCCCCAACCTGATCCCAATGACTTCCAGTGGGTCCTTTCGGTGGATGGATCCTCCAATCAACAGGGGAGTGGATTAGGGTCACTTTAGAAGGGCCAAGTGGGTTGTTAATCGAGCAAGCCTTGAGGTTCACTATCAAAGCCAACAACAACCAAGCTGAGTATGAAGCCTTGTAGCAGGGATGTTGCCAACCAAGGAGTTGGGTGCTCGGAATTTGTTTGTGAAGAGTGACTCATTGCTTGTTACTGGGCAAGTCACGGGTAAGTACTAGGCCAAGGATCCACAGTTAGCCTCATATCTCAGGTATGTCATGCTTATGAAAGCAACTTTCTCTATGTTTAAGCTCATTCATGCCCTTAGAGAGAAGAACTCCCGAGTAGACCTGTTGTCCAAACTGGCAAGCTCAGGGAAGGGAGGTTGACAGAGGTCAGTCATTCAGGAGACCTTGAAGTCACTAAAGACCGCTGAAGGGGGACCAGCCGAGATCAGTCACGTAGAGATCTTGGGGGTAGGCCTAGGAAAGGGAAGAAAGCATCGGTCGTTGACTCAGGAGACCTTAAAGGTTGCAGGTCGACACTATAGAGATGTGGATAACCCCTTACCAACGTTACCTAGCTGATTGGATGCTTCCTGCAGAACCTACAGAGGCCAAATAAGTTAAGAGGAATGCGGGGAAGTATACCTTGATAAATGGTAAGTTGTTTTGTCATGGTTATACCCACCCAATCCTCACTTGCGTAAGCAGGGATCAGTGCACCCGTATCATGGAAGAGCTTCACGAAGGCATTTGTGGAAGCCATATCAGAGGAAGGGCTCTTTCGTTGAAGGTCGTCCGAGCTGGGTATTATTGGCCGACTATAAAGAAGGATTGCGTGAAGCATGCACAACGATGTGAGTAGTGTCAGAAGCATGCTGATTGGCATCACGCACCAACTGAGGAGTTGCGGTCAATTTATAGCCTATGGTCTTTCCATACTTGGGGAATAGACATCTTAAGTCCTTTCCCTGTGGCGATACGTCAAATGAAGTGTCTCTTAGTGGCCATCGAATACTTCACCAAGTGGATTGAAGCCGAGCCAGTCACACAAATAATTACTCACAAGGTGCAGCATTTTGTGTGCAAGAATACTGTATGCCGTTTTTGGATTCCTAAACACCTAGTGTTTGACAACGGAGCCCAATTCGCTAGTCAACAATTGTGTAAGTTATGCTTGGAGCTTGGCATAAAGCAGATATTCGCCTCAGTAGAACATCCTCAAACAAATGGCCAGGTTCAGTCAGCCAATAGAGTCTTGCTGAGAGGGTTGAAGAGGAAGTTAGAGAAGGCCAAAGGAATTTGGTCAGAAGAAGTTCCTCGGATTTTGTGGGCTTATCACACCACACCTCAGTCAACAACCAAGGAGACACCTTTTAGTTTGGTATATGGGATAAATGCCATGATACCAGTAGAGATTCAAGAAAACTCTCTTCAATTCCAGACCTTCGTTATTGAAGAGTCTAACGAAGGAAGGAAGGTGAACTTGGATTTGCTAGACGAAGTACAGGAACATACCTGCATTAACTCGGAGGCTCAAAAGAGAAGGGTGGAGTTTAGGAAAAAGTCCAAGAGGAAACCTCGGCAGTTCCAGGTTGTCAGCTTGGTGATGCGAAAGGCCCACCCCTACTAGTTAGAGAACAAGTTATCTCTGAAGTGGACTGGCCCATTTTGTGTAGTCGAGGTGCTTGGGAAGGAGGCGTACAGGCTAGAAACCCTAGAGGGGGGAGCCATTCCTCGAACGTGGAACACAACAAATCTCAAGTTTTATTTCAGCTAAGATATTTTGGTTTAATGCTTTCTTTTGAACAATGTGATGATGAGGATGACACTCTTTTTCCCTTGAAGATGTTTTTTAATGAGGTCATCTAATGATAAGTTTGTTCTTGAAAGATGATGCATTAGTTTTGTTTATTTGTTTAGAGTTAGCACATGGTAGGACAATCTGTCTTGGTAAGATTATCCAAGTAAGCGCTTTGTGTGTAAATTGATTACATATTGACAGATAAGACTACCTGTCTCGATAAAATGATATGAGTAGGCGCCCTGTGTGTAAATTGATTATATATTCTTAGGTAAGACGACCTGTCTTGGTAGGGTTATCCGAGTAGGCACCCTGTGTGTAGATTGATTGACTATTGACAAATAAGATGACCTGTCTCGGTAAAATGATCCAAGAAGGCGCCCTGTGTGTGAAGTGATTATCTATCATCAGGTAAGATGACCTAACTCAGTGTGCGAGCGATCACCCGAGTTCAGGCGCTATGTGGAATGATTAAGTAATGCACAGTGGAATTGTTCGCTTATGTTTACGATAAATTGGGGTTAAATTGGGGTATGAGTGAGTATTCGAGTTTAGATACCCTAAGAGATTAATGAATCATTCTTAGCATAGGATGAGATAACCAAGCTTAGAAAGGTGTGGTTATCCGAGTATGTGTTATGCGAAGCAATGCTTGGCGAAGTCAAGGTATTTAACCCTTGCCCAAGTCTGTGAAATGCACTTATATTCGTCGAGAATGAACATCGGCTCGTTGCGGCTGTGGGGTATAGCTCATCAAAAGGTTAGTTCTTTGATAACCCCATGATTTCTCATGCTCAGTTTGTGCATTGAATTCTTGTTATTTTTATCACTTCGGGCTCAGAGGGTTAGCATAAGTGTTAAATTGATAAGTTAGCAGTGGTTGTTATACTTGGGCTAGTCGAAGTTTGCTAAGTTAAATAACGAGGCATGCACTAGCTTAAGCTAGAAGGAGTCTATTATGGCATGCATTTGCAAAGTTTCCAAAGCATCTATACATGACAAGGTAACTAAACGATAAAGAGTAAAAGTGTTGACAAATAAAAAAAACGTTGCATTGTTCAAAATGTTTAGAGGCTTACAAACAAATGAAGGGCAAGACTACTCATCCCTTAATTGACCATCGACCACAGTTTTACCCCAGGCCAAGTTGGGAATAGTCAATTTCAAGGTGGAGTCCTAAAGCTTGTTTGATGGCTGCCTCAAATCCTACAAGGTAGACTTGGGGAGTGTCTTGTTTGCATGCTTCAGTCTCTTTGGCAAATTCTTCATCTTTTTGAGTCAGCTCTCCTTTGAGCTTATCGACCTCAGCCAAGAGTCTGTCCCTTTCTGCAGCAGCCTCCTTGGTCGTCTCGGCCAAGTGTCGCTCAACTTCCTGTTGTGAATTTTTGGTGTGTTGGAGCTCACTTTGCAGGAGTCTCATCTCTTTGCGGAGCTCAGAGATCTCCTGGGCCTTCAAGTCCTCTACTGCCCTCCTCTCTTTCATTTTGTCCGCAACCAAGCAACTTGTGGCAAGGGCTTGGGCGAGTTGTCTTATGGCATCACGAACCAAGTTGTCTTCGTCGTGAGCCACAAGCCTTTCTTCTTCCCGAGCTCTCTGTTTCGCCTTCTCGGACAACCATCATATTTCGAGGAAGAGTCTGGCCTTCAGAGGGAGCAACATGGTGAGAGGGAGCACGCCCATCCGAGAAAGAGTGCTCGATAAGGGCAGCGACTGCCTTCCTCTTTCTTGTAAAGACCAGCCCAGAGGTGGTTTCCTCATCGTCAGTTGGAGCTTAGATGGTGGTAACAGCAAGTTTAAGCTTTTGTGTGGACACGATGGCAGAAACCCTCATCCTCTTAGCAATATCCTCTAACTCTTTCTTATTGAATTTGGACAACATTTTTCCTGCAAAGAAAAAAAAAGTTAATGGTTAGTGTTGAAGGCAAAGGTTCGTTTCACTAAGGGTAGGGAATGGGGAGTACCAGTATAAAGCCTTTAGAGCACCAAGAGTGAACTCTTTGCTTAGGAGGAAGGTGGTGTCAAGGACAATCTTCAGGCTCGACAGAAACTTGCAAACCTCTTGATCTTAGGGGGGCAGGTCTTCCAGGCACTAAGCACCCTGGAATCGTGGCTCTTTGGTCCAATATAAAGGGAACCCGTCCAGAAGGTTCGGATTCCTCTTGTTACATCGAAATTTTAGAAATATACCTTTGAAGTTTTAATATGAAGATGGGAAAAGGGTGAACAAAGCCCTTCCAGACACACCATTGAAAGATACCCATAATTGGCAGCCCAAGCGTTTGGCCTCAAAAAAGTAGAGAAAAACTTCCACAATTGGCGAAACGTCGAGCTGGGAACAATGAATGGAGAAGGCACGAATAAATGCCCAGCTATTTGGGTGTAGCTGGGCAGGAGCCACATTTAGCTCGGTCAACAACTCTTTTTCAAAACTGGTTAAGGGAAGGCGTAAAAGAACTTTTTTGAAAACGGTTATGTAGAAGAAACAAAATGCACCCTTAGGGTCTGAGGATTCATCATCGCATATTGGCTCATCCTCCCTACACGGAACTATGTTCAACCTATCATCAATGACAACCACTCTTTCTTAAGGGTTACGATAAGTTCATGCGAGGTATACGAAGATGTTTCCTCTAAAAGGTTTTGGGGTGCCTAGGGATACGAGGCTTTGTAATCCATTTGCATATTATATCTAAAACACAAACATAAACAAATACAAACATCATTCAGACCAGGTAGTATGAGCAAATCAAGAACACATATGAAAGCACATTTTAAATTCATGGAATGCAATCAGCAATAATGATCAGCGGAAAGCAGTGAATCAGGGAAATTCTCAGCTCAAGCAATATGATTAACAATATGAATGCTCGAAGATGAGCTCAGGAAGCATAATCGACGAGTTGAATGCTTGATGATGGAGAATGGTAAAGAGGAAATACATGTTATGATGAGTGGATGAGAAAAAGTTTTCTTTGCCGTAGAAGATCTTGATGGAGCAAGAGGAAGAGGAAAGCTCTGGAAAGAAGTTTTGAGAGTGCAAAGAGTTTTCTGAAGAGTGAAAGATAGCATAAGGAAGAAGACATGAGGAGAGGGTTTTAGTAATTTTTATGGAATGAAACACTAAAATGATAGTAAGTTTTCGAACGTTGGGAATGTCAAACGGCAATGCTTTCCCTCCGTTGATGGAGGTGACACATGTACACTTGGGATTGAGTGTGGTGAGATGTCACCTCAGAAATGCTTTGTGCACCGCCACACCTACTCGTGAGAAACCGTCAGGTCAACTGCCAAAGCTCTGCGCTTAGCTAAGCTCAGCTCGAGCCTGAGGAGCTTGTGTACCGGGCATGAGTGCTTGGGATCTCAGGACCTCGGTCTAGGCATGTGGGTAGATCAACTCGGTTATTGGGTCCAAAGGGTGGGTCATGAGTTTGGCCCAGTTATATTGGTAAGCCCAATGGAGAATAATTAAAATAATAAGTTTTGTCATATATTGGTTGTTAGTTAAATATATATATAAATATATTCATTTAGTGGTTAGAATAAAATATATGTCAATATATTGGTAGTTGTTAACTGAATAACATATGCATAAAGTTGTTACTTGAAAAGATAAAGTTGTAAAGCACCCGAGAATAAAAGTGCATGAGATTCTCTTCTATTGTAGCACCGTGAGTGAAGGTTCCCATGAACAAAATGTTTTTCTGTTACGTATGCTTTCGGTTGAGATTAGATTCTCGTGGGTGAAAGTTGTTAAACGAATAAGCTATAAAAGGGGCTTGAGACCCCAGGTGGAGGTACGATGTTTCTGAATACTAAACTAAAACTGAATACTTATCTTATTTCCGTAAACTCTCACTGACTTGATCGTTGGAGTGTGATCAACAAGTAGAGCCCCCTCTGTCCCAACAAAGCCACGTTCCAGTACTACGAGAAGACACATAATAGAATCTAGAGGAGACAGGTTAAGAGCAGAGCTTTCCACTCAAGTCAACTGACGTGAAAGTCAATTGGCGAGAACAAATATCACAATCAAAGTTATAAGTTTTATTCCCATGAGAGTAATTGTTGGAGAAAAATTGTTGTAGATAATATTAATTGTCCAATGGTGACAGAGGCCAATAACCAATGATGTGTGAATTAGAAGAAAAAAAATATGTATTGGTAGGACCCACACGACCGAGCCTATGATTCGGCACTCGGTCCAACCCGACCGACACTACAAAGATCAGCGATCAAGAGCTAGGTAATGCACTTCTAAACATGACCAAACTCCCTAATCTAGCCTAATAAGAAAAAACTCATGATAATCATATAAATAGACACAAATTTCAAGAATCAGATACATCAATATACAATGTTAAGGGTACCGAGTGCCGAATACTAAATTCTTACTTGAACGTCGGAGTGTCTTTTGCAGGTACCATCTAAGCCTGAATTTTGCAGAGACCGAGAGGTAGAGAGACGAAAGGAGAGCATGAAATTCGTTTGGAGAAGAAGGGAAAGTTGACCGACCGACCGAGAAGGAGTCCCAATAATTCTCTTTGTTCCAACTCCATTCGGGAATAAAATATATCTATAATGATCGTGGGTTGTGAATTGCCATAAGAATGATGAACTAAGGACATTGGTATACTAATAAGTGATGCGAACTCATTGTTTAATTTTTTATTGTTAACTTTTAATTTTTATTGTTTATTTATTTCCTAACTTTTACTTTACTCTAAAAAATAATTTGTTTTTCTAAGAAACATGTTTATGTATTTTTTTTTTCGTATAAAAATATTTTTTTATTATTTTATATTATTCTACAAAACCAATTTTTCATTATAACAAGTGCATAATGAATATATATATATATATATATATATATATATATAATTATATTATTACGATATAATAAATAGACCGAATTAAAATAAAATTCACATTAAAATAAAATATTGTAATTAAAACGCAAATACATTGATAAGTGGTCGGAATTATAATATGCTTTCTATTCTTTAGTAACCATATATAACATTTGCAGAAAAACTAGTAACCAAAATTTCAGTAACACTGGAAAAGAGACTCTACTTGCACTTTAAGTGTAGAAATAATTTATTGATCAAGTAAAAAAAAACTAAAGCAATAAAAGATATTAAAAAAATTATGGTATTAATTAACCACAAGAATTTAGAAATGCAAGAAAAGAAGAGGAAAAAAGGAGTGTGCAACTGTCTTCTCTTTCATTTGGCTGATCAACCAGAAAGAAAAATAGGAGTATGGAAAAGTATCACGTAAATATAAATGGCTAATGTGATAGTATTTTTGTTAAATATTAAACTTTAGATTATCTAGTATATCAAAATTCTAAAATATTAAAATATTAAAATAATTGGAATCATACAAAAATAGCAGAACTAAAATCAATTTTTGACGTTTAAAAATATAAGTAAGCAAATTATAAACTTTTGAGTCAGACACCCATATAAGAAAACAAATATTTGCAAGGAAGCTTGGGTTTTGAGAGAAAGAAATGAGCATCCTTCCCTTTTACACAAGTGGTTCAACATTGAGTAAGAGTTGTTTATCATCATAATACTTTATAAAGAGAGAAAAAAAGTTAAACAAAAACAAGTTGTGGAATCTTTAAAATTGTCTTTCTCAGTAGCCATATTGACTTGAGATGAGTGGAGGAGAGGTTGCCACTTGCCATGCCCCATTATTTGGATTCCTTTTGTAAAACCATGATAACTTTCTACAACCATGTGCTTCTCACACAAGTTCATAGCAAAATATTCTTCTACAACTACTATAGTCAGGAATCAAGCAGACAATTAATCATGCTCTTTGATCTTTTAAGCATCAATTTCCTGTAATTAGTAGTTTAGGTATTCTCACTAACATTATAATTACTCTCAACTGATTAATCCTAGTTATTCATTAAAAAAAACTCCATGGACATGTTTACATGAATAACTCACATCATATATATGTCTTTGTTTTCCTTATGCATATCTTACTTTCAAAAAGACAATCTTATTTAAAGTACTGTCCAGATATATGCATATATTGATGAAAATTTATCCAAATCTTAATTTACTATGTTCTGAAAGAGTGAATAACTTCTTTCACTAAACCTAAGCTTAGTTGAAATGTGTTAAAATGTCAATCAAACTAAACTTATGTGCTTTTCTATTAATTTAGAGTGTGAAATATGGATAAATTTACATTGGAAGTATAAACATACACACAGATAAATCCAACAAACACTTACAAGACAAAAATCTAAGATTTTTCTTGGGATGTTACACTTTACAACAGCAAATTAATCATACTTCTCCCTCCACAAGTACACAAGAAAGAAGAGCCAGGAGGTGGCCAATGCAATGTCCCCAACAGCATGTCTAGGCCAGTCATGGGCAAGATCTTCAAGCTTCCTCCCAAAGTAGAATCTCCACACTGCCATAGATATGTGAAGAAACACGCACCCTTTGGCAAAGAAAGTTTGGAACTCCCAGTCCTTAACACATGCTACCATGAACACAAGGAACCCAATTGTGAACAACAGCAAGCCAGAGAAGGAATCTGAGGTTTGAATCAGTAACTGATCATATGGTGTTGACCCTTGAAGCTTGCTTGCAGTCTTTGGTCCATGCCCCAGCACACAAATCTCTTTGGAGTAAAACACCATCAGGGCCCCACAAGTCAAAGCTATTGCAGAATGCAGAACACATATTAGGAAAAAGCAAGAAGAACCCATTGCTCCAAATTCCAAAAACCTTACTTTTTTTCACACTCAATTCAGCTTCTTCCCCAGTAAAGGCAGTTGAAACTTCAAGCTCTAGTTACTTCACTTACCACAACTATAGTAATAGTAATAACAACAATAGAACCAAACCTGATTCCAGTTTGAAGCATGCTAACTTTTATGGAATCACCCTTTAGAATTTCAACCATAACAAACCAGAAGATACAATAGATCACGGCTTAGTCCACTCAACTTTTCAGACATAGTATCAAAAGGAAGCTGAAGTTCACCTTGATCACAATTTGTTGACAGATTTCAACTAACCAAGTTCAATTTGGAACATAAAGTGTGTTCATCTTCAGTGTAAAGGCTGAGAGGACTTACATAGAGAAGGAGAGAGGAATAGAGGAATTGAGTATACAAAGATCTGGATGAACCAAAGTTGATTGTTATGTTACCATAAAGGCCTCATAAATTGGATCCATATTTCATGCAGATATTGCCATGATTTTCTGGTAGCCTCCTTTCTTGTTTGTTCCACTAAGCAATTAATCGAATGCTTGGTGGGTCATAGAAATGGGTCTACATGAGATTATTCAGAAAATCTTGTCGTTATATTTGGCCTTTTCAAACTTGTAGGCCACATTTTGTATATTTGTCAAAATACTAAAGGGGCTTTCATGTGTAGACATCATTCATAATTTTGTGCTTATTTAATCTTAGGGATAAGTATGCCAGAAATCTATGATCTGCCACACGAATTCTAATTATCTTCTTTTGTTTTATTGTGTGTGTGGCCGTGTGTAGAAATTCTACTCCTATACATTTTTATATCTTTTATAATTGGGAGAAATAAAAATGAAAGACGTGTCGGAGAAAGATAAACAGGGGAAAAAATTAACAAAAAATTATAAAAATATACTGTGGGAGTAATTAATATAACTCTTGTATTCTCTTAAATTGTTAAAAAAATATATATTTGTGAGAAATCGTTGTATATTCTTAGAATAGTTATCAATAATTACATAAAAAGGACAGTTATATGTAGATATTCTGATAAGATATGATCACCGTTAATTAAACTAACTTCGTACGGATATTTTCTCTCATTTTTTTTTTCTTTAGAACATTGATTAGTTTTGAACGAAAGTAAAGATTTTGTTTCCCAATTCTAAACCTCTTTTATTAATCTTGTTAAAATTGAACGGAAGTTCACTCATTGGTAAGGAATTTTACAATTTTCAATTGATATTTAAAAATTATAGAATTGATTTATGGTTTAGGATTTATAATTAATAATAAGATATTGAATGTAACATCTCTAAAATTGTTGTACCATTACGTTTAATATATAAATAAAGTTTACATTATCATACTATTATATAAATAAACTGACACAAGACACAAATTAATCATGAAGTTAAAAAGATTACATGCAAAACATATATAAAAAATAAATTTAAAAAATTTAAAATTAACTTAAAGAAAAATGAACAAAATTAATTTATTCTAATTAAATTTTTGATCGGACAGTTTTGTAGTATTCGTTATTAGAAATCTAATAGTGAACCCTGATGGTTAGTCTAATGAAATATGGGCTCAAAAAATTAGAGAGAAGGCACAGGAAGGAAAAAAAGAGAAAGTTTTAAAGAAATGGTGATAAAATCTAAAAAACTTATTTTTTTATTTATATGCATTTTTTACTTTAATAATAAAATATTCAAGTGTCATTTTAATTATATCACTTTCACTCTAAAGTTATTTCTGGGTCCTTATATTCTTCCCAACAAGAAAAATTTTCGTCCCCAAAAATTGACTTACCCAAAAAGAGATAGGGATAGGTTTCTCTCATTGTTTCTTCCATTTTATAAGTTGAATTACCAAACTTAGCATCCCACAACACTTTTATCATACTGATAGTCTTGCCTATGAGTTGTTTTCTTTGATGATCTTCAGTTCTAGTTGGTTTAGCCACAAAAGATAAGTTTTCATTGATTTGTACATCATCTACCTCTAACACATGATTATGATATAGTATGTCCTTCTTGAACTGGGATACATGAAATACATTATATAGGTTTGCTAAATGAGAAAGTTCGAATTTGATAACGTCCAACAAACTTAGGGGATAAATTCCTCAATTTGATAGCTCGTCTTACACCCTTAGTAGGTCCTACTTTCATGAATACATGGTCTTCAGCTGCAAACTCCAAAGGCTTTCTTCTCTTATATGCATAATATTTTTGCCTACTTTGAGAAGCTTTCATCCTCTCTTGAATTTGCTTCACCTTCTCAATGGTTTGCTTAAGTAACTTTGGTCCAACCAAGGGTGCCTCACCTCCTGATACCAGCATAAAGGAGTTCTGCACTTCCTCCCATACAAAGCTTCATATGATTCCATCCAAATACTAGCATGATAACTATTGTTATATGTAAACTCCACCTGAGGTGACATTTCATCCCAGCTACCCAAATGATCTAATATGCATGTTCTCAACAGATCTTTTAAAGATTGAAATATTCTCTCTGACTACCCATATGTTTAAGGATGATAAGCACAACTCATTCTCAACCTAGTTCCCAATGCATCTTGAAAAGTTTGCCAAAACCAAGAAGTAAATTTGGGATCTCTATCAAATACAATGTTGGAAAGTCTCACAATCTCCTTAATATACAATTGTGTCAACTTGGCCATAGATATTCTCAAACTAACTGGAAGGAATTGAGCACTCTTGTCATTTGGTCAACTATTACCCAAACTGCATCATGACCTCTTATCGGTCTTGGCAAAAGGTTATCAATCATCCATATAGTAATGTTATCACATTTCTACTCATGAATATCAATTGTTGTAGCAATCCACCAGACCTTTAATGCTTTACTTTTCCTTATTGACATGTTAAGCATGCACCAACATATTGAGCTATCTCTTTCATCTTGTCTGACCACCAAAAGAACTTCTTCAGATCTTGGTACATTTTATTCATACCTAGGTGTAAACCAAGTTGACTTTGATGACTCCCATCCAAGATCATTCTTTTCATATTTTCGCCTATAAGTATACATATTTTGCCCTTGAATCTCAACATCTCATCATATCATAAATTCTTTAGTCTAATATGTACCTAATAATTCAACAGTATGTTTCAGCTTAGGATTCTCTAACTTCTTTTTCTTAATCATTCCAAGGAAATCATTAGTTATGGTTAACTTACTACAACTAATATGATCAACATGACTTTTGCCCATAATTTCATATCTCTAAACTGCTCAATCAGCTTCTATTCTTCAATCATCATTGCTAACACTTGAACTGACTTTCTACATAGAGCATTTGCAACTACATTGGCTTTCCCTAAATGATACATCAAATGAAAATCATAATCCGTCAAAAACTCCATCCATCTTCTTTCTCATGTTCAACTCCTTTTTATCAAACTGATATTTCAGGCTTTTATTATCATTGAACACCTAAAACTGATCTTCATACAAATAGTATCTCCATATCTTCAAAGCAAACACCCCAGTTGTCAACTTCAAGTCATGAGTAGGATAATTTCTCTCATGAACATTGAGTTGCCTTGAAGCATAGGCCACTGTTTTCTTCTCCTACATTAAAACACAATTAAATCTTTGATGTGAGGCATCACAAAAAATCTCAAAAGGTTTCCCTGTATAAGGAATCACTAACAATCGAGCACTGGTCAACCTTCTCTTCAATTATATGAAACTCTGCTTACACATGCTAGTCCAAGCAAAAGAATGATCCTTGCGAGTTAGTTGTGTCAAAGGTGCATTATCCTGGAAAAAAAATGTAATGAACCTTTGAAATAGCCAACTAAACCCACAAAACTCTTCTTCTTAGTAACTATCTTTGGGTTCCCAATGAAGCAATGCTTCCACCTTAACTGGATCCACTGAAATCTCCTGAGTTGATATCACACGTCCTAAGAAGTTCACTTCTTTAAATCAAAACTCACATTTAGATCACTTAGCATAAAAAAATTTCTCCTCAAAATCTCCAACATTGTCCTTAGATGTTCCTCATGAGTCCTTAAATATATAAGTATGTCATCTATAAAGACTATGACAAACTTATCCAAGAAAGGACAAAAAAATTATATTCATGTAATCCATGAATAGAGTTGGAGCCTTTGTCACTTCGAATGGCATCACCGCATATTCGTAGTGTCCATTTCTAAATCTAAAGGTTGTCTTCACCAAAATCTGATGGTACCTAGATCTCATATCAATATTTTAGAACATTGTTGCTCCATGTAATTGATCCATCAAATCATCAATCCTTGGTAGAGGATACTTGTTCTTGATTGTCATTTTATTTAATTGTTTGTAGTCCACACACACCTGAGACCCTCCATCTATCTTTATAACCAATGGCACTAGTGTTCCCCATAAATATATACTAGGTCCAGTAAATTGTTTCTCTAACAACTCCTCAACTTGTTTCTTCAGTGCAATCAACTCAACTAGACCCATTCTGTAAGGTGTCATTGATACTGATCCAATTCCAAACACTATATCAATGGAGAACTTTACTTATCTTTTAGGAGATAATCCTGCAACTTCATCTAGAAACACATCCATAACTTCCCCCACTACTAATATATTTCTCATTCATTTTTTTTCATATGAGTTAAGATTACAAAATATCCTCCTCCCTTTTTTAACTCACTTCAAACATGTTGAGTAGACACCAACTTTAGTTTGGAAGCACTACCTTCTGTTGACCACAGTTCATGAGAATGTGATTGACAGATAGTCAATCCATCCCTAAAATAATATCCAACTCATCCACATACATACTTGACACAAAGGAGTGTGTTGATCCTGAATCATACAATGTTTTCATATTTCTATCAATTGTACAACATCCATCTTGCACTAAACCTTTACTTTTATCCAATAAATTTCTATGTTTGTTGCCTTTCAACAATTTTATTTACTTAACTATAATCCATGCACAATTTAAATATCTCATCTTTCTTCTTTACCAATATTATTGATCCTTATCATAATGACATACTTGACCTGGTAAACTATTTTCTCTATCAAATCTCCAATTTCCTTTAAAGTTTTATTGTTCAACTAGAGTCATCTTGATGGGGGATCATCCTTGCTAAATCTACCATCTTTCTCAACTAAGAGCAAAGATCAAACTTAGAGAATACAAGAAGAAAATGTCTACCTTAGCTTGTATAAAATTGTAAATAATAGAATAGTATTCTGGGCCTTGTATTTTGGGCCAAGTTAGTGTAGGTTTTGGGCCTTGAAAGGCTAAATAGAAAGCATCCACATGGCACCACTTCAAAGCCTCCAAATAGGCTCCATGTGTCTCTCTTACAAAGGTCACTTTTCATGCTTCTCCACTCCTTGGGCGCTACACTGCAAATGCTTTTTCAACCTCCTTTTTGCCACATGTCAACTTGTTAATTGAGGGTTTTTTAAGACATGATTGTCACATGCCAACTCACCAATCGAGAGTTTTTAAGGTGTCACATGTCACTCCATGAATGGAGAGTTTTTTAGAGCTCTAATAGTAACTTTTGTTCTATAAGTAGAGAGCTTCTCTCTTGTAATTTCTACACTTGATTGATATATGAATTTGTGTTTCTGAATTTCTCAACACATTTCTCCAAGTCTCTCTTCTATGATGCTCATTTTCATTTTAGAATCTCAAAGAAGTTAGCCTAACTTCATTGACCTTTGCACTAAGAAAACTCACACCCAAATCCATAAACCTTCATAGCCATTCGATGGTTCCTCCACAAATTTACAATTCTTTCGCTGCCTTCCATCAATTCCACCTAAAAATCAATAAGAATTGTGATGGAAGACCATCCACCAACATACATATAGGCCCCTTGAATTGAGATATGACTAGAAGAAAAGAGAAAGGAGGCACTAGCTAGTAGACTCTTCTTATGTGCTCCATTATTTTTTCTAGAAATACAAATGTATAAAAAGTACAATACACAAAGTATAAGTATTTTCTAGAAGGCAATTGTACCGACCAGTCCTCGAGCGTAGTTTAACCGCTAGTAATGGTGGGCTCGCATAAGGTGGGTCCCACGAGTGGCGTGGGCCAGTGTCTCGCGAGGCACGTGAGCCAAGGTGCCGAAGAGTGGTCAGACACCGATCACTAGGATGTACTGAAGTGTCCTCAGCAATATCATGAGGTCGATGAGAAGTCGGACATCAGTGACTCGAACAGCAGAGCTGGCCACGAGTGGTGGATCCCATACCACACACCAGTTATCAGTTAGGGAGAAGCCTAGGTCACGAGAGTCCATGTGTGTGGTGTGGATGACGCGTTCAGGCATAACACAAGTAAAGAGCCACTGGAAAAGATACGACCTATAAGGGCCACGTTCCAGGGGTGAAACTGCACGCATGGCACGTGAGCAGCTAGGGCACTCCCAGGACGGGTAACCCCAGAGACCAGGTGCACGAGGTGGTACCCAGGTGGTCATCCCGTCAGAGGTTGCACTCCAGTAAAGGAGCCTCACGCACTAGATTGCCCTAAGAATGGGTAATAGCAACGCTAGGGCCCACCCTCAGAAAGCCTATTTTGGGTAACGGAAATAGTGGAAACCCTAGACTATATAAAGGGTAGTAACAAACCTAGTAAGGTACGCTATTCATTTGCGTCGCTTCACACACACAGTTTACACAGAGCTTTTACGCTTAACAGTTTTGGTGTTTCCTAGCCCTAAGATTGACTTGAGCATCGCAGTGCAAACAGCCTCTAGGGCGCCCCTTGTCTTTGTGATTTCAGGTGTTTGATTGAAAGAAAGGCACGAACGAAGGCACAGAGAATCGGGCGTGGGAGTATCGTGAGACGTACGAAGGCCCTCGAGTCAACCGGCAGGAACATTTGGGGTCCATCGTGGGGCACGATCTAAAACATTGTCCCACCATCAAGAACAAGAAAGATCAAGAAAGATGAGGAATACAAGGCAAGGATCTGTTGCACCAAACGGGGGCGAAAGCCTCACCCTGCAACATATTATGGAAACGATGCAGGCCCTCCAAGAAGAAGTGGTTGCGTCAAGAGCGAATTAAGAATGCACCCAGGATGATTTGGCTGCGTCGCGAGCAACAAACGAAGAACTACCCGATTGAATGAGGAATTTCGCAAGGATCTGCAAAATCAGGCAGGGGAACGTGAGATGGAAGATCAAGAACCTGCGACGCCACCCAGGGAATTCCTGATGCCGTTCTCGCAAGTGATCATGGATGCGGTGATACCAGCCACGTTCGTAGGGCCCAAAGTCACCTTCACCGGTATGGAGGACCTAGAGGCTCATCTCACGGCTTTCCATACGCAAATGATGTTGGTTGGAGGCTCTGACGTGGTGCGATGCAAGCTGTTCATGAGCACATTGGTGGGAACAACGATGGATTGGTTCATCAGCCTCCCTGATGGCCACGTGACATCGTTCCCACAACTCACTAAGTTGTTCAGAGAACAGTACATCGCGAATCGGGATCCCCCGTCCATCTCTTACGATCTTTTTTACGTAAGGCAGTATCAAGGAGAGTCCCTGGAGGAGTTCCTCAACTGTTTTGGAGCACAGGTGGTGAGGCTGAACATTAAGGATGAAACGATGATGGTGCATGCGTTTAGAAAGGGCATCGTGCCAGGACCTTTCAGCGAATCACTCATCAGGAACCGCCCCAAAACTGTCGTCGAGATAAGGCGTCGTGCGGTGGCTCACATTGCAGCAGAGGGAGAAGTTAATGAGAAGCGCACGTGCGTTGTTCCCGCGCCCACATGCACCAGGTCGACCTCAACCCCTAAGGGTACATGAGGCAACGACAAAGAAGAAGACCCCGGCAAAGCACAGCCCTACCAACCTAGGAAACACCAAACCAGGGGGTGTGCAAGGGGGAACGTGCCACCAAGGCACAATTTCATGGTATAATTAAAGGACCTCATCGCTATCCCCAACATAGCAGAGAGACTGTAGATACCTGCCAAGACCAACAAGAAGCTGGAGCCCAACAAGAACGCCTGGTGTGAGTTCTACCAAGCGTTCGGCCACCCCATTCGCAACTGTTTGGCGCTGGGTCACCAGCTAGACGAATTGGTGAAGAACGAATTCTTGAGGGATTACTTGCAGGAAACACAAGATGTTGCGGACGTGGCGGTGACAGGGGGCGACCAGGGGCATGAAATCCCTGTGCATGGTGAAATCCACACCATTTCGGCAGGTTTTTCAGGAGGAGGGTGCACCGCTTCTCAGCGAAAGAAGTATGCACGGGCAGTGATGTCGGTAGAAGCACAAAGGGCAGACGATGCCCTTAATGTTGACCTTGTCTTCACCAAGGCCGACCTTCGAGATGTCATCCCCCACGACAATGATCTGGTAGTGATCTCAGTAGTAACCGCTGGGAGGAAGGTGCATCATGTACTGGTGGATCAAGGAAGCTCGGTGGACGTGATGTTCTGGACGACTTTCAACAAGCTGCAGTTGTCCCTTGACATGTTAATGCCTTATATTGGCTGCATGTACGGTTTCACGGAAGACCAGATGGAGGTGCGTGGGCACTTAAAGCTGAGGACCACCTTCACAGATGGTACCGCATCTCGTACGGAGAACATCAGCTACCTCGTCGTCAATGCCCCCTCCGCTTATAACATACTACTAGGTAGACCTACGTTGAACAGGCTGGGGGCGGTATCGTCGACAAGGCACATAAAGATGAAGTTGTCTGACTTGGGGGGAAAGGTGATTACCATCAAGTCATATCAGAAGGAGGCCAAGAGATGTTACGAGAACGGCCTCAAAACGAAGAGAGGGGTGTTCATGGTCACTACACGTGCACCACACGCAGGAGAGGTCGCCCGGCCCGCGATCATCCACACAGAGATCGCCCGGGAGGGGCGAGTGCAGAGAGGGGTACCCACTATCACCACACGGGAACCAAGTGAAGAACAGGCCGCCAAAGCAGAGATCACCCGCGTAGAGATCGCCTGTGAGAGGCGACCTGAGCCGGCCGATGATGTGAGGGAAAGAGAGATTGGAGGAAAAGTTTTGAAGCTTGGCAGCGCTCTCGACCAAACGGTGCAAGATCAGATTGTCGAGGTCATAGCACGACACCTGAATGCCTTCGCATGGTCTGCCTCGAACATGCCTGACATAGACCCAGACTTCCTATGCCACCGCCTGATCATGGACCCCAAGGTTCGACCTGTCAACCAGAGACGAAGGAAGTTTAATGAAGACAGACGTCAGTTCATCAGGGAAGAGACGCAGAAGCTACTGAGTGTTGGCCACATTAGGGAGATCCAGTACCCAGAGTGGTTGGCAAACGTGGTCTTGGTGAAAAAGGCCAATGGGAAGTGGAGAATGTAAGTTGACTTCACAGACCTCAACAAGGCGTGCCCAAATGACTCTTACCCTCTGCCATGCATTGACGCGTTGGTAGACAGCGCCTCGGGATGCAAGATGCTCAACTTCCTGGATGTCTTTTCTGGGTATAACCAGATTAAGATGCATCCCAGGGACGAATGCAAGACAGCGTTCATGACTGAGCTATCTTGCTACTGTTACACGGTAATGCCCTTCGGGTTGAAGAACGCAGGCACCACCTACCAGAGGCTGATGGACAGAGTGCTCGCGCTCATGATAGGGCAAAACGTGCAAGCCTACGTGGATGACATGGTGGTGACCTCGCAGGTGAAAGAACAACACGTCGCTGACTTGGAAGAGCTATTTAAGACAATAGCTAAGTACAGACTGAAGCTGAACCCTGAGACGTGCGTGTTCGGGGTAGAAGCAGGGAAGTTTCTAGTTTTCTTGCTCACCGAGCGAGGGATAGAAGCGAACCCGGAGAAGTGGACTACAATCTTGGCAATGAGAAGCCCAAGTTCAGTGAAGGAAGTACAGTAGTTGACAGGGCGGATGGTCGCCCTATCCATATTCGTATCAGCTGGAGGAGACAAGGGCTAATTCCAATGCCTAAGGAGGAACAACAGGTTCGAATGGACCCAAGAGTATAAATAGGCGTCCCTCAAGTTGAAGGAGTACCGCAGCCAAGCACACCACTTCGCCTGTATTTTGCGGTGACTGACCAGGCGATCAGTTCAGTCCTTGTTCAGGAACAGAACCAGGTTCAGAAAACCATATACTTCGTGAGCAAAGTATTGCAAGGGCCTAGGTAAGATACCAGGCACTGGAGAAGGCGGCCTTGGCGGTGGTGTTCTCGGTGAGAAGGTTTCGTCACTACTTCTAGAGTTTCATTGTGGTGGTGATGACATATATGCCCATCCGCAAGGTCCTATAGAAGCCGGATGTGGCAGGTAGAATGGTGCGTTGGGCGGTGGAACTATCTGAGTTCGATATTCAATATGAGCCTAGAGGCCCTATCAAAGGCCAGGTCTACGCAGACTTCGTGGTGGAGCTCTCCTTAGCAGATGCACATCAAGAGGAATCCAACTTCCGGTGAGTGCTTTCTGTAGATAGGTCCTCTAACCAACACGGCAATGGAGCTGGCATCATCTTGGAGGGACCAAACGGGTTGTTGATCGAGCAGGCCTTACGGTTCGCCTTCAAGGCAAGCAATAATCAGGCGGAGTACGAAGCCCTGATCGCAGGCATGTTGTTGGCAAAGGAGATGGGCGCGCAGAGTTTGTGGCAAAGAGTGACTCTTTGCTAGTCACGGTTCAGGTGACGAGAGAATACCAAGCTAAGGACCATCAGATGGTCGTGTACCTAGGGTACGTCCGAGTTTTGAAGGGATCATTCGCGGTGTTTGAGCTAGTGCACGTCCCTAAAGATCAGAATGCCAGAGCTGACTTGCTAGCTAAGCTCGCCAGCTCAGGCAAGGGGGGCAGGCAGAGAACTGTCATACAAGAGACCCTGAAGACACCGCGAACCTTCACGGTAGATAATATGGTGGGGGTTCATCAGGTCAGCACTTCGAGCGGGAGGGCAAGGAGTCATCAGTCATTGACTCAGGAGACGCTGAGGGTGAGTATATACCCAACTCTGGGGGAAGAGGAAGTAATGCAAGTCTGCCAGGTCGGACTTGGAGAGACTTGGATGATGCCTTGCAAATGCTACCTGGCTGATGGGATGCTCCCATTGGAACCCACGGAGGCCAGAAAGATAAAGAAGAATTCCACCAAGTATACCCTCATAGATGGACAACTGTTCAAACATAGGTTCACACATCCAATCCTGGAATGTGTGAGTGGTGACCAGTGCGCACGTATAATGGCAGAGCTCCACGAAGGGATATATGGGAGTCATATTGGAGGTCGAGCCCTGGCGTCGAAGACCATTCGTGCAGGATATTATTGGCCAACCATAAGGGAAGACTGCACAAGGTACGCACAGCAGTGCAAGCAATGTCAGCAACATGCAGACTGGCACAAGGCACCGCCAGAAGAGCTTGATCTACAGCCCCTGGCCATTCCACACTTGGGGAATCGACATTCTGGGACCCTTTCCCTTGGCGATACGGCAGATGAAGTACCTCATGGTCGCCATAGAGTACTTCACGAAGTGGATAGAGGCTGCACTAGTGGCGCAGATCACGGCCCACAAAGTCCAGCACATCGTGTGGAAGAACATAGTGTGCCGCTTCGGAGTTCCCAAGCGTTTGGTGTCTGATAATGGCACCCAATTTGCAAGCCAGCATTTGGGTAAGTTGTGCACAAAGCTCGGGATAAAGCAGGTGTTTGCCTCAGTCGAACACCCCCAGACGAATGGACAAGTTGAGTCTGCCAATCGAGTCCTGCTCAAAGGTTTGAAGAGAAGGATTGAAAAGGCCAAAGGGACTTGTTGGGCGAAAGAGGTCCCCAGAATCGTGTGGGCTTACCACACCACTCCCCAGTCCACCACCAAAGAAACACTCTTCAGCTTGGTGTATGGGTCGGACGCGATGATCCCTGTAGAAATCCAGGAGAGTTTGTCGCGTTTTCAAAACTTTGTGGCGGAGGAGTCCAACGAGGAGAGAACGGTGAACCTGGACCTACTGGATGAAGTCAAGGAGGAGGCGAGAATTAAAGTTGAGGCCTTGAAGAAAATGGGTGGAGTATAAGCACAGCTCGAAGTTGAACTCTCGCCAGTTCCAGGTTGCCGACCTAGTGATGCAGAATGCCCACCCATATCAGCTAGAGAACAAGTTGTCCCCCAAGTGAACTGGTCCTTTCAGAGTGACAAAGGCCCTTGGGAATGGGGCATACAAACTTGAGATGCTAGAGGGAGGCGTGATTCCTCGTACATGGAATGCAGCCAACCTCAAGTTTTATTTCAGCTAAGTTTGTAGTGTTGTACATAACAGTTTATAGGGGACGCTCTTTTTCCCTTATAAGGATTTTTTAATGAGGTCACCCAATAAAATTCAATTGAAGTATCTTCTCGATTGTTGTACAATGTAGTTTCGAACTAGTTCGCCTAGCGTTAGAGGTCTTGAGAGAGGGAAAGGTATGTTCGTAGAGAACACCTTCCCCCCTCGAGTGAGAACACCAAGGTCGAACAAAATAGTTCCCTAGTGAAATCCTCCTTTGCCTTTGGGTGAAGACGAGGTTAGTTTCGAACTGGTTCCCTTGTGTTAGAGGTCTCAGAAGAGGGAAAGGTATGTTCGTAGAGAATACCTTCCCCCCTCGAGTGAGAACGCCAAGGTCGAACAAAATAGTTCACCAGTGAAATCCTCATTTGCTTTAGGGCGAAGACGAGGTTAGTTTCGAACTAGTTCCCTTGCGTTAGAGGTTTCAGGAGTGGGACAGGTATAATCGCATAGAACACCCCTCCCCCCCCCCCCTCGAGTGAGAACGCCAAGGTCGAACGAGACAATTCACCAAAGAAATCCTTCTTTGCCTTTGAGCGAAGAGGAGGTCAGACACGAACTGTTCCCTTGCGTTAGAGGTCTCGGGAGCAGGAAAGGTGTGTTCACAGATAACACCTCCCTTTTGAGTGAGAGCGCCAAGGTCGAACGAAACAGTTCACCAGATAAATCCTCTTCCGCCTTTGAGCGGAAATGAGGTCAGTTATAAGTTGTCCCTTGGGTTAGAAGTCTTGAGAGTGGGAAAGGTAGGTTCGCAGAGAACATATCTGATGAAAACCAAGTAGAGAATGCTCAAGCCCAACAAGGGGGCCTAAGCCCAACAAGGGGCCCAAACCCAACGAATCACTAGGAGCATGGCAAGAGCTTTGGGACAAGAGTATCAAAAGATGGCTCTTCTTCTTTCTTTTGTAGAGTAGGGGTGCGGATGTAATAAATAGGTGTGTAAGTAGTGCTAGGGGGAGTGTAGATAGGAGTTAGGAGGTGCCAAACTAGGAAGGAAAGTCACACTTCCTTCATGCACTAGTTGGCGCCGAATTTGAGTCTCATTTGAGGCACATTTGGCTTTGCATTTC